>Ga0105046_10018238_pt1 | contig 10693 bp, 11 predicted proteins | sample MAT03_FD_78385 | JGI IMG/M metagenome (GOLD analysis project Ga0105046, IMG submission 78385) | Freshwater microbial communities from Lake Fryxell liftoff mats and glacier meltwater in Antarctica - MAT-03 (megahit assembly) | ecosystem: Environmental > Aquatic > Freshwater > Ice > Liftoff...
ATGGACACCAACCATATGCCGTCTCGAGAGATCACGCCCGAGTCGGTCTACCTCAACCGTCGGACGTTCATGACGTACGGCGCCGCGGCGGCCAGCTTGGCTGCGACGGCACTGGTTTACCGGCAGTTCAACCGGACGGGTGAGATGGCGGCCACAACGGAGGAACTGCACGACGTGCGTCTCACGACGCCCGCTGATGCTGCGAAGGGATTCACCCTGGACGAAGCGCGCACCCCATTGTCCAGGGTGGAGAATTACAACAACTTTTACGAGTTTTCTACCGACAAAGAAAGCGTCGCCGAAGAGGCAATGGGCTTCGTTTCCAAGCCGTGGCAGGTCGCGGTGGGCGGGATGGTGCACAATCCCCGCGTCTTCGATATCGACGAACTTTTGAAACTCGCACCGTTGGAAGAACGCATCTATCGGATGCGATGCGTCGAAAGATGGTCGATGGTGATACCGTGGGTCGGCTTCCCATTGAAGGCAGTGATCGACGCCGTGATGCCGATGGGCAGCGCCCGGTACGTAGCGTTTGAAACGCTGAAAGATCCCGCACGCTTCCCCGGGCAGCGCGATAACGTCCTCGACTGGCCCTACGTGGAAGGTTTGCGGCTCGATGAGGCAATTCACCCGCTGACGATCATTGCCCTGGGATTGTACGGGCGGACGCTACCTGCCCAGAATGGCGCGCCGCTGCGTCTGATCGTCCCCTGGAAGTACGGCTTCAAGGGGATCAAGTCGATCGTCAAAATCACGCTGACGGAAGATCTGCCGCCCACCAGCTGGAATCGGCAGGCGCCGGGCGAATACGGATTCTTCGCGAATGTGAATCCAGCGGTGGCTCATCCGCGCTGGAGCCAGGATACAGAACAGCGGCTCGGTGAATCGGGCCGACGGCCGACGTTGCCTTTCAACGGTTATGCCGAACAGGTGGCGCATCTCTATCAGGGCATGGATCTACGGGCCAACTACTGAGACGAAATCAGATTCATGATCGTATCACGATTCACCAAACGTGTTGTCGTACTTAATTGTGCCGTGCCCGCGCTGCTGCTGGCGTGGGATGCATCGCGCAATCATCTGGGCGCGAACCCGGTCAACTTCGCGATCCGGACCACCGGATTGCTGTCGATCATTTTTCTGCTGCTGTCGCTGACCGTCACGCCGCTTGCCCGCCTCGCGAAGCGAAGTTGGCTGGGCACGTTCCGCCGATCGATGGGCGTCAGTGCCTTTGCGTATGCCGCGATTCACTTCAACATCTTTTTCTGGTTTGATCAGGCGGCGAGTCTTGTCGATACCGTCTCGGAAATCGGCATGCGGCTCTATCTTCTGATCGGCTTCATCGGCCTGCTGTTGATGGCGCCGTTGGCCGCCACCTCGACCGACGGCATGATCCGACGGCTCGGCGGCAAGCGCTGGAAACTGCTGCATAAGCTTGCTTATCTCGCGGCGATTGCCGGCGGCCTGCATTTCTTCCTGCTCGTCAAGGCGGATGCCACACGTCCGCTGATCGCACTCGGCATCCTGGGAGTTCTCTTCGTATACCGGATGACTGCCCGCTATCTGCAACTGAATCGCGATTCCAGACAGTTGCGAACCGCGAAGCCGGTCGCCGTCGGCAAGCCCCGCAACTGGCAGGGATCGATGCGCGTCGCTCGAATCTTTAAGGAGACGCACGAAGTCAAGACATTCCGCTTCGTCCCCGTGGACGGAGGTCCCTTGCCGTTCAAGCATCAGGCGGGTCAGAATCTCACTCTCACGGTGAATATCGAAGGCAAGCCCGTGCGGCGATCGTACACGATCGCATCGCCGCCCTCGCGAGGCCACTTTGCGGAAATCACCGTGAAGCGAGAGGAACGCGGACTTGTTTCCCGCCACCTGCACGATCAACTTCACGAAGGCGACCTGATTGCCATCGGCGCCCCTGCCGGCCGGTTCATCTTCACAGGCAATGAGGCGGAATCGATCGTCATGACCGCGGGAGGAGTTGGGATCACCCCGCTGATGGCCAAAGTGCGCTATCTGACCGATCGCGGGTGGCCGGGACCGATTCATCTGCTGATCTCTGCCCGCACGGAAGCGGACTTGATCTTCCGACGCGAACTTGATGAGTTGCAATCCCGGCATTCGAATCTGCGGACAACGACGACGCTGACCCGTGAGAACGCCCCCGCCTGGACAGGCCGGCGCGGCAGAGTGACAGCCGAACTGATCCGCGAAGTACTCGCTCAGGATGCGAATGGCCGCATCCATCTCTGCGGCCCCACGGAGATGACCGATCCGTTGATTGCCCTGTTGAAAGAACAGGGAGTGGCCGACGATCGAATCCATCACGAATCGTTCGCTTCCCCCAGTCGCGGAACGGTTGAGGCGAATACCGCCGCGTTTGACCATGTCGCGGCAGGCATGGCAACGTTGGAGTTCGCGCGATCGGGCCAGCGGGTCACTGACCTGATGGGGCGCACCATTCTCGAGATTGCCGAGGCGCATGGAATCGCGCTGCCCTACGACTGCCGTGCCGCAGTCTGCGGACAATGCAAGACCCGCGTGATTTCCGGCAACGTTCGAATGGATGCCGACGACGCACTCGATGCGAGCGACCGGGCCAACGGCGTTGTATTGGCCTGTCAGGCACGTTGTCAGGATCAAGTCGTCGTTGAAGCCTAAATCACAAGGAGATTGTCATGCGAACGATCGCGATCCCGGTATTCGCCGGCCTGGTCTGCACGGGGGCGTTCTGGCTGTTCATGGTTAACCCGACTGCCGTTCCCGCCGTCAACGCGCCTGATGCCGTCGACAGGCAGGCACCTGAATTCGTGGAGATCACGGAATGGCTCAACGAGAAGCCGCTGAAAATGGCGGACCTGAAAAAGTCCGTCGTCGTCGTTCATTTCTGGACCAACGGCTGCATCAACTGCGTTCATAACTACCCGCACTACCGGAAATGGATGGAGCAGTTCAAAGACCATCGTGATTTTCGCATGGTCGGCGTTCACACCCCGGAGTTCGACGGCGAAAAGAGCATCAGCCGGTTGAAAGATCGCATCAGGGACAACAAGCTGACCTTTGCCGTCGCCGTCGACAATTCCGGCGCGACCTGGAAAGCATGGGGCAACGAGTACTGGCCCTGCGTTTATCTGGTGGACAAGTCGGGCAAAGTGCGCGAAAAATGGAACGGCGAACTGGGCGACAAGGGGTTTGCAGCCATGACCGCGCGGATTGAAGCCCTGCTGAAGGAATGAGAAAGTGCGCGATAAGGAACGCTCGAAATCATGGGCGAGCCGCGCGGCGGAACCTGGTCGTGTCTCGCTTACCAAATCTTGGGTTGTTCGATGACGATTTCCACTCGGCATTTTTCTGGAATGTCCGCCCCCTCCTGTCGTCTTCTCCTTCGATGAGCCCGATGCAGCTTGCGAATCTGTTCGATGCTCACGCTCCGGCGCTGCTTCTTTACGCTCGGCAGTGGGGCGCGTCGGGCGAGGATTTGGTGCAAGATGCGTTTGTGAAACTGGCCGGGCAACGCACTCCGCCGGCGGAGGTCGTTCCCTGGCTGTACCGCGTCGTTCGCAACGCAGCCATTGATGCGGGCAAGTTGCAGCATCGCCGAACGCGGCGTGAGCAGATTGTTGCCCGCTCGACCGCATGGTTTGCCGAGGCGGATATCGAGGGACTGGATGCCGCGACCGCGGCCGATGCATTGCAGTCGCTGCCGCTGGAAGCGCGGGAAGTAATCGTTGCCCATCTGTGGGGCGGGCTGACGTTCGAGCAGATCGCGGCACTGGCGGGCACGTCGGCGAGTACCGCATACCGCCACTACCAGGCAGGGCTTGATCGGCTGCGCGAGAAACTGAGGGTGCCATGAACGATACACTTCCCGGCCGACTCGGTTCGTTGAAGCCATCTGGCGCGAGTCTCGATCGCGATGGGATGCTGTTCGCCGCCGGGCGGGCATCGGTGAAGCCCCGGCGAATCTGGCCGGCGCTGGCGGGCCTGTTCGCGATCACGCAGTGCGTGTCACTGGTGCTTCTGTTGAACGGGCCGCGCACACGAGATGTGGAAGTCGTTGTCGATTCGACGCCTCGGCCGGGTACGCCCACGGTGGAGTCGCTACCGGCGCCGTCGATTTATGTGAAAGCCCTGCGCACGGCCGACCCGGAGGCGTTGCCGCCGATCATTGCCGTGCCGGCAGTATTGCCTGATGAGCCGATCTGGACGATCAAGTCGATCTCTTCCGTCGTCATCGATTGAGTCTATTCTTTTCCAGGGAGCCATTGTCATGCGACTACTGACGTTATGCTGCGCGCTGCTGTGGGCACCGCCCGTCATGGGACAGGAACAGTTGCCGGTCACGAAACTCGCGCTTTCGCCGCAGGGCGAGCCGAAGCCGGCGCTCAAGTTCCTGCTGCTGCCCGACCTGCTCGACAAGAAGCCGGGCAATTCGGTGCAGGCGTTCTACAAGTGCTTCATGGAGCAGAATGTTCTGTACCACGATAAGCAATTGGTCGAGGACCGGACCAAATGGCTGACCTGCCCGCTGGCAGATCTGCCGAAAGACGCGGAGAACTACGGCGGCACATCGGCCAGGCAAGCCCTGTACGCGGCCCGGTTGGAAGGGTGCGACTGGCAGATCTTGCAGCAGTTGAAAAGCGACGGCATCAATCTGCTGCTGCCGGACATTCAACAGCTTCGTTCACTGTCGCAAGTGTTGAAGGTCCGCACCCGCGGCCAAGTCAAGGCCGGCAAGTTCGACGATGCGATCCGGACCATTCAAACGAATCTCGCCCTGGCGAAGTGTCTCGGCGAACATCCCACGCTGATCGGCAACCTGGTCTGCATCGCCATCGCGCAGCAGACGATCGGCACGATCGAAGAGCTAATCCAGCAGCCGGGCGCGCCCAACCTGTACTGGGCGCTGGTGCAGTTGCCGTCCTCGCTGGTCGACGTCCGGCAGGCGCTGCAAGGGGAACGGGTGTTTGTCCGCAGCGAGTTCGCCGGCTTCACCGATCCTTCCCGTGTCTGGAGTGATGACGACGTCGCACAGATCATTGCGAAAGTGCGCGGAAATTCCGGCATGTTGAACACGAAAGAGGCGTTTGCCGATGCGGAGCGCTGGGTGAAGGCCCGAAGCGAAGATGCCGCGTGGCTGCAGAAATCGCAACAAAATCTGATCGAACTGGGCTGTCCCGAGGCGAAAGTGAAGCAATACCCGCCGGGCCAGGTGATCTTTCTGCGGTTGTTGTTCCGACAGGAAGTCCTTCGCGATGACATGGCCAAGTGGGCGGCCCTTCCGTTCTGGCAGGCCGATGAAGCAATGGAAAGAACCGAGAGTGCGAAACTGACTGACATCGAGGACATTCTGGCCAGCAGCCTGAGTGCCGCCGTCCGCAAGGTGCGTGCGGCCCAGGCCCGGCTCGATCAGCGGTTCGCGATGCTGCAGGTTGTCGAAGCGATTCGCCTGCACGCGGCCGCGCACGACGGCAAGTTGCCGGCAACGCCGGGCGATATCAAGCTGCCATTACCGGTCGATCCCGTGACAGGCAAGCCGTTCGAGTATACGTTGCGGGACGGCAGGGGGCTTCTCGTTAACACGGTGCCGAAAGGCACGGAGAAGATCATGGCCAACCACATTCGGTACGAGATCACCCTGCGTTGAAAATCTGCTGTGCCGGTGCGGTTTTCCACAGGTGAGCAAGAGGCGGGCTCCCTATACTGCTCAGAAAGGCCAAGTGACTTGGCCCCCTACCCCGAAACATGCTGGAGCATTTCATGAAGAAGGTTCTCCTGACGGCAGTGCTGGCATTCGTCTGGACGCTGCCCGGACGGGCTCAGGATACGCACGACGACCTGGCCGAAGATGCGATCAAGACCTTCAGCGGCTTCGCCGATGTGCTCGCCTCGATCAAGGACAAGGAATCGGCCGAGAAGGCGAAGATCGAATTGAAGAAGACCGGCGACAAGCTGGCGGACCTGAAGACCCGCATCGACAAGATCGGCGAACCGCAGGGTGCCAAGAAGGATGAACTCGAGAAGAAGTACAAGCCGAAGATGGAAGAGGTGCAGAAGAAGGTTCAGGGTGAAATGCTCCGTATCGCGACCAAGGTCGACGGCGGGCAGGACATCATCAAGGATATCGCCGCCGTTCTCGCACCCCTCGGCAAGAAGTAACCGATTGCCCGGCCGATCATGCTGCCGGGCAGTGTTCGCCTTTGTTTGACCGGCGAGGTTGTTGATGCGGATACTGGTCACCGGCGCAACCGGTCTGGTCGGCTCCCGACTGTTGCCTGCACTGCTCGGCGACGGGCATGAAGTGCTCGCGCTGAGCCGTCGCGACTCACCCGGATTTCCGGATCGAGTTCTGACACTACAGGGTGACCCTGCTTCGCCCGGTCCCTGGTTGAACGAACTCGATCGGTGCGACGCCGTCATCCATCTGGCCGGTGAGAATGTGTTTGCCCGTCGCTGGCGGGCAAAGTTCAAGCAGCGGTTGATCGACAGTCGTGTCGAGCCGACGAGGCTGATCGCGGCACGTATGGCGGAACACCCCCGTCGCGACGAGGGCAGCCCGAAAGTGCTGATCAGTGCCTCGGCCGTCGGTTACTATGGCCCTCATGAGGATGAGGAACTGGTCGAGAGCGACGCGCCGGGCGGCGATTTCCTCGCGAAGATCTGCATCGTGTGGGAAGCCGCCGCCGACCCGGCCCGGGCAGCCGGCGTTCGCGTCGTGCATCCCCGTATCGGCATGGTTCTCGCGCCCGATGGCGGCGCCCTGTCGAAATTGCTGCTGCCATTCAAGTTGTTCATCGGCGGCCCCGTCGGCGACGGCAAGCAGTGGATCAGTTGGATCCACATTGACGACCTGACCGGTATGATCCGCCATGCGTTGTCGTCGGACAGTCTTCATGGCCCGATGAACGCCACCGCCCCCGAACCGCAGACCAACTGGGGCTTCAGCAAGACACTCGCCAAGGTGCTGAAACGCCCTTGCTGGCTGCCCGTACCACGTTTTGCGCTTCGAGTGCTGCTTGGCGAAGTGGCCGCGGTCGCCACCCGCGGCCAGCGAGTCATCCCGCAACAGGCCATCCGGCACGGCTATCGGTTCCAATATGACGATCTCGAACAGGCATTGAGACAACTGTTGAACCGTCCAGTCGCATCTCGGCCGATTTCCGGATAAATTCCCGAAGTCCACAATCCGACAAACGGTCTGTCTCGTCCTGAGTCCAACCGACAGTATCCCCCAAACACATTACCAACCAAGAGGTTTACTTATGTATCGCATGTTCAAATTCGCCATCGCGTCGATCGCGATCATCCTTCCGCTGAGCTTCACGTCGATGGCCAAGGCCCTGCGTGTAGCGCTGCCGGCCGACATCCCGGCCCAACTGCAGGCACAGACCGCGGAAGTGGTTGTCGTCGGCAAGGTCGTCGAGATTGAAAAAGAGCCGACAAAGGCAATGCCTTTCCCCGGCGCGGCCGAAAAGGTCGAATACCAGATTGCCGTAGTGAAGATTGACGACGCGATCCTGGGCGGCAAGGGCGTGACGACTCTCCGCATCGGCTTCCAGACGAATGGCGGCGGGGTGGCCCCGCCCCTGAGCACTCAGCCGAACATTCGCCCGGCCATTGCACGCATCCCGGGCCCGGTTGTCGCGTTGACGGCCGGGCAGGAAGGCTGCTTCTTTGTCAGCAAGCACCCGGACGGCGACTTTTACGTGATGCAGCAGTTCGCACAACCACTGAACAAATCGGCACCCGACTACGACAAGCAGTTGACGACGGTGAAGAAGACCCTGAAAATCTTCGAAGATCCGAAGTCGGCACTGAAGGCCAAAGAAGCCGCTGACCGGGCATTTGCCGCCAACCTGCTGCTGCAGCGCTATCGATCATTCACCTCCAAGCCGAATGCCAAGCTGGTGAAAGAGCCGATCGACGCGGAGGAAAGCAAACTGATTCTGACAGCAATGAGCGAGTTGAAGTGGAACCAGCCCGACGCCAATGGCGTGACCCTGCAAGGGACTTTTTCGCAACTGGGTCTGCTGCCGGCAGATGGTTATGCCCAGCCGAAATTAATTAAGGGTCAGGACTTCAACAAGAATCTGGAAACCGCTGCCACCAAGTGGCTGGCCGACAACAAGGACAAGTACGTCATCAAGCGAAACGTGATGAAGTAAAAGGGTTTACACACAAATTACCGAATTTCTTAGGTGAGCGGAACGTCTGTTCCGCTCACCTTTTTTCATGTCTGCCACTTGTTCTCTCATTTTTCCTGTTGAAAGCCGTACGCAACAGCCTACCTTGTTGAGATCGAGTCTCGATCTTAACTTCCTCCCAGTGTACCCCAAGTTCGCCCCCCAGGCGGAGCGTTTTTGAATGCGATCAAACCAGACCAGCGCACGCGTTCACACCGGTTTTACTCTGATCGAACTGTTGGTGGTGATCGCGATTATTGCAGTGCTGATCGGCCTATTGCTCCCGGCCGTCCAGAGGGTGCGTGAGTCTGCCGCCCGCGTTAAGTGCGGCAACAATCTGAAGCAGCTGGGTTTGGCCATTCACGGGTATGAAGTCGCCAGTTCGGCGTATCCGTCGCTGGGCGACTACCCGACCGGCACCACCGGAGCCGCCTGGAGTTTTCCGTCAAAGCTGTTGCCGTTTGTCGAGCAGGAGAATCTGCAGCGATTAATCGAATTCTCGACGACGTACACGGCACAACCGGCCGTCACGCAGAAGCGCGTGGCCTTGTTGGTCTGCCCGAGTGATGTGAACGACCGGAAGCGAGTGGACGGATCGCTTACACACTATCCCCTGACCTATGGTGCCAATGCGGGATCGTGGTTCATCTATATGCCGGACGCCGCCGGTACGGGAACCGGCGGGGACGGTGCGTTTGTCGTAAACCGCGGTACTACCGTGGGCGAATTCGCGGACGGATCCAGCCAAACGCTGGCGATGTCGGAGGTCAAGGCATATACACCGTACTTACGCAACAGTGGAAATCCGTCGGCAGTCGGCACGGCACGCCCCACCAATCCCGGAACGATCGGTGCATGGGGAGGCGACTTCAAGTCGAACAGCGGCCATACGGAGTGGGTGGATGCCCGTGTGCACCAATCAGGCGTGACAACGACGTTCCCCCCCAACACGAAATGTGCGTATTCTTCCGGAGGCGTCGAATACGACATCGACTTCAACAGCATGCGCGAAGGGCAAACGACCAATATGCCGACCTATGCAGTGATCACCAGCCGGAGCTATCATCCTCGCGGGGTGAACTGTCTTCTGATGGACGGGTCGGTCCGCTTCGTCACCAGCAGTGTCGCAGCCCAGACGTGGCTGGCACTCGGTACGCGCAATGGCGGTGAAGTGCTCGGCGACTACTGATCGGTTTCCATCAGACCCACCTTCGGCGTGCCCCAGTGCTCGCGGTAACTGCGATTTACCATTGCCGCTGGTTCCTTGTCCTTCGGGAACTCCCTCATGTCGCCGGCTACCTTCAGGGCTTGGCGCATTGCCGGTTTCGACCACGGCATGCCCCCCTCGGGAGAGTATAATGGCTGCAACTCTCCCGAACGAAAACGCTCCCCGGTACCATGAGCAAAACAATTCTCTTCCTTTACGGCACGTTGAAGCGAGGCCAGAAGAACCACCATTTCCTCGCGGGACAGGAGTTCCGCGGCGGCGCGGCCACAATGCCGCTATACCGAATGTACGCGCTCGGCTGGCACCCGGGACTGGTGCTGGATCAGGATCACGGCGAGGAAATCACCGGCGAACTCTGGGCCGTTGACGACGACGCGTTGGCAAGGATGGATGTGTTTGAAGGCATGCCTGACTGGTTTGTCCGCAGCGACATCGCCGTGCGCGATTGCTTCGAGACGGTGCAGGCTTACTTCTTCAACCAGTCGGTCCCGACGGGCGCCTTGAGCGGCACCGATTGGCCTTTCCCCGGCTGAAGGTTCAGAACCGCGACCGACAGCCAGAGCGTGAAGGCGCGAACGACAGTCTTACGATTGCAGCCCGGGCAGTGTTTCTTCATGAATCTTGACGGGAACAGAGGTGTTCAACGCCACAGCATCACTTCAGTACCCGTACAATTGACGCGCGGCAGATCGCTACATGAGCGTTATACGGTTGCGGACCGACGGAACTTTGCACCGTTGCCACTCGATTTTCGATTGATCCCGGGCAGTTCGATGACGTCCTCTTACTTCGCCGCGGGTACGGCGTTGTAGACCTTCACATCGTCGATGCTGCCATCCTTGCCGGCGACGCCGAACTCGATCTTCGACTTGGTCGCATGGGCGATGCCCGATGACTTCAGATAGCCGACCGGCTTGCCGTCGATGCTGACGCGCATCTCCTCGCCGACGGTCTCGACCGCGAGGTTGTACCACTTGCCGGTATCGAGTTTCACCGGGTAGGTCGCGCTGCGGCCCATCAGCAGTTTGGCGACCTCGGCCTTTTTCGCGGGGTCTTTCTTCATCTCGTAGATGTCGTTTCGCATGTTGCCGTCGCGCTCATCAATGAGCGTGACGCCGTTGAGTCGAACCTGAACGCGGCACAGGTGGCCGTAATGGGCACCGGTGAACTTGCGATCGTCAAACTCGACGTCGATCATCGTTGCCCCGTCAAAGCGGATGCGCGCCTCAACGACGCTGTCCTTTGTCGGGATTTCCAAGCCGTGCACCGCGGCGTG
>Ga0105046_10018241_pt1 | contig 10691 bp, 9 predicted proteins | sample MAT03_FD_78385 | JGI IMG/M metagenome (GOLD analysis project Ga0105046, IMG submission 78385) | Freshwater microbial communities from Lake Fryxell liftoff mats and glacier meltwater in Antarctica - MAT-03 (megahit assembly) | ecosystem: Environmental > Aquatic > Freshwater > Ice > Liftoff...
ATCGGCGTGATCGTGGCGGTGGAGCGGATCAACCGCGACCGCGACGCCGCGCTGAAGCTCTCGCATGAGGAAGTGCGGCGGCTTGCAGGGCTGGCCGAACGCGAACGCATCGGCCGCGACCTGCACGACCTGCTCGGCCACACCCTTTCGATGGTGGCGCTGAAGTCCGACTTGGCCGGGCGCCTGCTCGAACGTGACCCGACCGCAGCGCGGCGCGAGATCAATGATGTCAGCCGCGTTTCGCGCGATGCGCTGGCGCAGGTACGGCGCGCGGTCAGCGGAATCCGTGCGGCCGGCATCGCGGCGGAGCTGGCGTCGGCCAAACTGCTGCTGGAAACCGATGGCGTGGCCTTCGACTACCGCTTCGACGAGTCATTCGGCAACAGCGCCCTGCCCGCTGGGGTGGAGAGTGCGCTGGCGTTGACCGTGCGCGAGGCCGCGACCAACATCCAGCGCCATGCCGGTGCCCAACATGCGCAGGCCAGCTTTGGCATGGAAGGCGGCGATGCCGTGCTACGCATCGACGACGACGGCCGCGGCGGCGCGATCATGCCGGGAAACGGACTGTCGGGCATGCGCGAGCGCATCGAAGGCGTGCACGGAAGCCTGCGCATCGATGCCGGCGGTGGCCGCGGCACCCGGGTCGAAGTGCGCGTGCCGCTGGCGGCGAACGATGACGTTTCCCTGTAGGAGCGGGCCCTGCCCGCGATGCTCCGCATCCATCTGCCGAGCTGCCTGATTAATCCGGCAAGAAAGCATCGCGGGCAGGGCCCGCTCCTACGGAGTGAGGGGTTTGCTAAGGTGCCAACCATGACCACGACCCTGGCCCCAAGTTGATCCGCATCCTGATTGCCGAGGACCAGGCGATGCTGCGCGGCGCGTTGGCCGCGCTGCTCGGCATGGAGAGCGACATCGAGGTACTGGGTGCGGCGGCCGACGGCGAAAGTGCATGGCGTGAGCTGCAGCGGCTCAAGCCCGACCTGCTGGTCACCGATATCGAGATGCCGGGCCTGACCGGCCTCGAACTCGCGCAGCGCATCCAGCGCCACGCGCTGCCTGTGAAAGTGGTCATCGTCACCACGTTCGCGCGCGCCGGGTTCCTGCGTCGCGCGCTGGAGGCGGGCGTGTCGGGCTACCTTCTGAAGGACGCGCCGGCCGAACAGCTGGCCGATGCGTTGCGGCAGGTGCATCGCGGTGGCCGCGCCATCGACCCGCAGCTTGCGCTCGAGGCGTGGGGCGCGGCTGACCCGCTCAACGATCGCGAGCGGCAGGTGCTGCGCCTGGCGGGCGAGGGCATGTCGGCCGCCGATATCGCCGTGCAGCTCAATCTCTCGCACGGCACGGTGCGCAACTACCTGTCGGAAGCCATCGGCAAGCTGGGCGTCGGCAACCGCATCGAGGCCTATCGCCTGGCGCGGCAGCAGGGCTGGCTGTAGCTGTGCAGGTTGGGCCAAGGCCAACCCCGCAAGGGCACGCAGCTCAACCGGGGTAGCGTGTTTTCAGCATCTCGAACGCCGCGCGCAGGGCCAGCGCTTCACCGCCGGCCGGCCGGCCGGGGCGGTCGCTGTCGTTCCACGCGTACACGTCCAGGTGCGCCCAGGCCTGCGTGGCCGGCACGAAGCGCTCCAGGTACAGCGCGGCAGTGACCGCGCCGGCCATGCGCGAGCCCGCGTTGGCCAGGTCGGCAATAGGGCTGTTGAGGTAGCGCAGGTAGGGGCGCCACAGCGGCATGCGCCAGAGCGGGTCGCGGGTGCGTTCGCCGGCCGCCAGCCAGTCGTTGGCCAGGGCATCGTTGTTGGCGAACAGCGCCGGCAGGTCCGGCCCCAGGGCGATGCGCGCGGCGCCGGTGAGGGTGGCGAAATCCAGCAGAATCTCCGCCGGGTCTTCGCTGGCGTAAGTCAGCGCATCGCACAGCACGATGCGCCCTTCGGCATCGGTGTTGTCGATCTCCACGCTCAAGCCCTGGCGCGTGGCGATGACTTCGCCGGGGCGGTAGGCGTCCGGGCCGATCGCGTTCTCCACCGCCGGCACCAGCACGGTCAGGCGCAGCGGCAGCTTGCGCGCCATCACCAGCTCGGCCAGGGCCAGCGCGTGCGCCGCGCCGCCCATGTCTTTCTTCATGTTACGCATGCCCTCGGCCGGCTTGATGTCCAGGCCACCGGTGTCGAAACACACGCCCTTGCCGACCAGCGCGACGTGCGGCAACGCGCGGTCGCCCCAGCGCAGCGCGATCAGGCGCGGCGCGCGGTGCGAAGCGCGGCCCACCGCGTGGATGGCGGGGAAATTGCGCGCCAGCAGTTGCTCTCCCGTGATCACTTCGATCTCCGCGCCATGGGCGTGCGCGATTTCGCGCGCCACGTCTTCCAGCTGCTGCGGGCCCATGTGTTCGGTGGGCGTGTTGACCAGGTCGCGCACGCGCACGCACGCGGCCAGCAGGTCCAGCGCTTCGGCGTGGGCAGGATTCAGCAGCAGCCGCGCTGGCGCGCGCGGCGCGGCCTTGTAGCGGTTGAAGCGGTAGCTGCCCAGGCCCCAGCCCAGCTGCAGCGCGGCCGCGGCTTCGTCGCCCAGCGCAGTGGCCAGCTGCCAGTCGCCTTCGGGCAGTGCTTGTGGCGCATGCGCGTAGGCAGTGGGATCAAGCGGGTCGCCAATGCCCAGCACCGCCGCGGCAATGCCGTCGGCAGCGGGCAGCAGCAGCACGCTGCCGGGCGCTGCGCCGAACGCCTGTGCGTCAGCCCAGGCCTGCACGCTGGTGGATTGGCCCCTGCGCCAGGCGGTGAACTGCGCGGCATCCAATACATGCAGGGGCAGGGCCGCACTGGCGTCGCGGGTGAAGCCGGTGGGCAGGTTCATGCGGCGGCGTGCTCCGTGGGTGCGGATTGGGTGGCGTCCAGCCAGTCGGCCAGCGCGGTGAGGGTGTCGAACTGCAGGTCCGGCTGCAGGTCAGCGCGGGTCCATGCATGGCCTTCGCGGTTGATCCAGCAGCCGCGCATGCCGGCGCGGCAGGCCCCGGCTACGTCCATCTCGTGGTGGTCGCCCACGTGCAGCACCAGCGCAGGCGGTACGCCCAGGCGTTCGCAGGCGGCCAGGAAAATGCTGGGCTCGGGCTTGGCCGCGCCGTGTTCGCGCGCGCCCAGCTGGAAGCTGAAATGGTGGGCCAGGCCAATCTGCGCCAGGTCGGCGTTGCCGTTGGTCAGCGCGGCCACCGGCACGCGCGCGGCGATGCGCGCCAGTGCGGCCACGCTGTCCGGATAGCACTCCACCCGGTTGCGCTCGGCGTAGAACGCGTCGTAGGCCGCGTCCAGCAGCGCCATGTCGGCACCGCTTTCGCCCAGCGCACGGGCCAGGGTCATGCGCCGCAGCGTGGACATGTCGTGCCCCAACTGCGGATTGGAGCTGAAGACTTCATCGCGCAGTGCGCGCATCCGCGCTACCGGGAACATGTCCGCCGTGCGCGGGCTGTGCTGCAGCATCCAGGCGTGCAGCACGTGCTCGATGCGCGCACCGATCGGCGCAAACGGCCACAGGGTGTCGTCGAGGTCCAGGGTGATGGCGTGCACGGGGAAACTCATCGACGCATGGTACCGCGTCGCCTGCCGCGGCTCATTCCAGCAGCCGCGCCCAGCCGTCCATGCCCGTCACGCGCGCCAGCGCCAGCTTCACGCAGACCAGCAGCGGCACCGCCAGCAGCAGGCCGATGATTCCCCAAAGCCAGCCGAACAGCAGCAGCGCCAGGATCAGCACCAGCGGCGACAGGGCCATGCGCCGGCCGAGCACGATCGGGGTCACGATCTGCCCTTCCAGGGTGTTCAGGCCCACGTAGAACAGGGCCGGAAGCACCGATAGCCACGGGTCCTCGAAACTCACGAAGCCCACCACCAACATCAGGCCCATCCCGATCAGCGCGCCCACGTACGGCGCAAAATTCAGCAGCGCCACCACCGTGCCCCACAGTAGCGCTTCGGGCAGCGGCAGCTGCAGCGCGTACAGGAAGCCGGCGAACATCAGGCCGACCAGCACATTGATCACGCTGATGGTCAGCACGTAACGCGACAGTTCGAGTTCAATCGAGCGCATCACCTCCACGGTCACTTTCTTTTGCTGGTGCCCGGGCAGCAGCGCGATTGCACGCCGCTGCAGGTTTTCGCCGTAGAACAGGAAGAACAGGGTCAGCAACACCACCGCCGCCACCGACGCCAGCATGCGCGGGGTAGTCATCAGCATCCGGTATGGGTCGTCCACCTCGGTGCGCACTACCTGGACACGCTTGGCCGGCTCACCGCCCGCGGCGCGCGCGATGTTCTCCGCGGCCTGGTTGGCTTCCTGCATCGGCTTGGCCCACGCACGCAGTTTCGGCGCCAGCTGCTTGAGCTCGCGCGGCACATTGCCCACCCACTCGGTGGCCGGTACCACGAGCTGGCTGCCGAGCGCGGCGGCCGTGGCCAGCCCTCCCACCACGCCCAGCACCGCACCCCCGGCGCGCGGCACCCACAGACGCTTGAGCAGGCGCACGATGGGGTTGGCCACCAGCGCGAAAAACATTGCCAGCAGCACCGGCAGCAGCAGGTTCTGTGCCGCCCACAGCGTGTAGCCCACGGCCAGCGTGGCCAGCACCAGCACGGCGACGGAGGCGCGCGGGCGCGGCGCCGCTATGGCCGCTGCGGGCAGGTCGGATTGGTCAGCGGGGATGAGCGGATCGGGTGGCAGCAGGCTCAAGTGGGCACTCGCGGTGAGGAGGAGGTGAGGGCGCTGTGCACGTGGATGACGATCAGCGTTCTGATATTTCCGTGGCTGCTTCGGCCGGGCGCGGCTGCGCGTCGTGGATCGGGTCCCGGGTGCGGCTGGCGCGCGCCGAGGGCCGGATGTAGGTGCTGTCGGATGCGGCTGCAGGCGCAGGATCAGGCGCAGGAGCAGATTGTGTCGCAGCCTGCGCGGCGCCTTGCGCACTGTCGGCGGCTTCGGTGGCCTTGTCAGCGGCGAACGTGGCCTGCGCGGTGGCGAAGAGGCCGGATACAGCGCTGACCATCTGCAGAATGCGCGCGCCGCTGAGCGCGCGCAGCGGCTCGGCGCGGCCGGCGACGAAGCCACTCACCAGCCCCGCCGCGATAATCCGCAGCGGGGTCCAGCCTTCGCGCCAGACCTGCCTGAGGTGCTGGTAGCTGGCCGCCGCGCCGCGCTCGCGTGCTTCCAGCACATCCTCTGCTTGCTTCACCTTGGCGATCAACTGCTCGAAGCTAACCTTCTGCTGAGGCCCCTTCATGGCGGAGTCACCCGCACGCCTGCATCGCTGTACGGCGGCTTGCCGTCGGGGTCGCGCGGCGGGGTGTTCTCCGCGCGCGCGCGCGCGGACACGGGCGAATCCGCGTCGGGCGTGAAGTCAGCCAGTTCGCCCATTCCCAGTCGGGCCAGCTGGCGGCGCGTGGCCTGCAGGCGGGTATGGTCGAAGTAACGGTCGGCCTGCCACGCGGCCCACAGCGTCGCCGCTCCGCTCAACAGTGCGCAGATCAGCAGCGCCGCCGCCAAAGGCAAACCCAGTTGGCGGCTCAGGAACACCACCAGCGTGGCCATCAACATCAACCAGCACGAGGCGCCGAACACGATCGCCACCCCGGTCAGCGCCATCGCCCGGCCAAAGGCGCTGCGTGCCAGCGACACATCCGCCGCCAGCAGCGTGCGAAAGGCCTTGGCGGCGCTGCCTGCTTCGCTCAGTCCGGCGCGTGCGGCTGCGCCAACATCACGGATTGCCTCGCCCAAGTCGGGCGGTGCGCTGCTGTCGCCAGCAGTTTCGCCGCTGTCGCGTGGCTCGCTCACGCCTGCGGCTTACTTGTCGCCGCCGCCGCTGCGCGCCAGTTTGGCGATGATCCAGCCGGCGGCGAAGGCCACGCCAAACGAAGCCAGCGGACGTTCGCGGATCAGGTCGGCGGCGCTGTCGATCAGGTCGCGGCCCTTGTCCATCAGCGCGTCGACCTGCTCCTTGGCCGCGGCACCGCCGGATTCGGCGGCGGCCAGGCCGGACAGGGCGCTGTCGGCCAGTTCGGAAGTTACGTTGGCTTTGCCCAGCTTGAGCTCGTCGCCGGCCGAGCCCGCTGCGCCCTTCAGCGCGTCGCTGGCGGCGGCCGCCGCGGACTTGAGGTGCGAGCCGGCTTCACTCAGGTTGCTTTTCACGGCATCGGTGGCGGTGGGGCTGTTCATTTCGGTCTCCTTGGGAAGACAGGGCGCACGCGCCCTGTGGGGGAACTATCTATAGCAGGTCGGCATTAACAGCCCGTCATCGTGCGCGTGCCCCCGCCTTACTCCATCACCAGCTGGCCCGAGCGGCGACCGCGCAGGATCTGCAGCAGCAGCTGGGCGGGCGCGCGTTCAAAGCTGGCGCGGAAGCCGGGCAGGTCGCTGAAGTCACCGCTGCTGGCGGCCACGACCAGATCGTTGGGGCGCAGGCCGCTGTTCCAGGCGCGGCTGCCTGCCTGCACGCTGCCCACCTGCAGCCCGCCGCTGGCGCCCAGGCCGCGCAGCTGCTGGCGGGTGGCTTCATCCAGCTCCTTGAACACGGCACCGGCCAGGCGCGGGTCCAGGCGCGCGCCGTCCACGCTGCGCAGCTGGTCCTTGAGCGTGGCGCTGAGCTGCAGCGGCTTGCCCTCGCGGCGCAGGTCCAGGGCAATGCGGCTTCCCACGGCCTGCAGTCCCTCGAAGTTGTGCAGCGCCGGCGAGCTGTCGATGCGCTGGCCGTTGGCGGCCACGATCACGTCGCCGGACTGTAGCCCGGCCGCGGCCGCGGCTGAATCCGGGTACACGCGGCTGACCAGCGCGCCGCGCGCGTTGTCCAGCCCCAGGCCCTTGGCCAGGCGCTCGTCGACGTCCTGGGTTTCGATGCCCAGGGTGCCGCGCCGGACCACGCCGTTGTTGGCGATCAGCTGGTCCTTGATGTTGCGGGCCAGATTGATGGGAATGGCGAAGCCCAGGCCGATGTTGCCGGCCATGCTGCCGCGCGGGTTGAAGCTGGCCGCATTGATGCCCACCAGCTGGCCCTGCAGATTGACCAGGGCCCCGCCGGAGTTGCCCGGGTTGATCGAGGCATCGGTCTGGATGAAGTTCTGGAAGCCGGCCACCGGAATGCCGCTGCGGCCCACCGCCGAGACAATGCCCGAGGTCACGGTCTGGCCCAGTCCATACGGGTTGCCCATGGCCACCACGAAATCACCGACCGCCAGCTGGTCGCTGTCGGCCAGCGGGATCGCGGTCAGGTTCTGCGTGGGGATGCGGATCACCGCGATGTCGGTGTCCGGGTCCGAGCCGATGAACTCGGCCTCCACGCTGCGCCCGTCGCTGAGCGTGACCGACACGCCCTCGGCGTTCTGGATCACGTGGTGGTTGGTCAGGATGTAGCCGTTGGCCGCGTCCACGATCACCCCCGAACCCAGCGCCTGCTCCACGCGTTCGCGCGGCAGGTCGGGGATGCCCATCATGCGGCGGAAGAATGGATCGTCTGCGAACGGCCCCAGCGGGGTGGCCACGCGCACGGTCTGGCGGCTGTACACGCTGACCACGGCGGGGGTGACCTGCTTCAGCATGGGCGCCAGCGAGGGCATCGGCTGGCCGTTGACCGCCAGCGGCAGGCTCCCGCCCAGCGGCAGGCTGGTGGCGGCGGCGACCGGCGCGTCGATCGCCGCCCCGGCCTGGGCCGGGGTGTCCAAGGTGGCCTTCAGGCCAATGGCGACAAACCCGCCGAAGGCGGCGGCGGCGGTCAGGGCAAGCAGGGTGGGCAGCGGGCGCATGGGGGTCGGGCTCGGGGCAGGGTGCGGGGTCACCGGCGACCCAAACGGGACGCGGACAGCACCCAAACGATTATGAACGGGCCCAAGTGTGCGCAGGCCCGGCTAAACCCGCAATGAAGTCAGCGCCGCCGGTCGGCGGCGGGCCGGCCGGGACCGCACCGGGGTCGAAAAAAAGCGGCCATGGCCGTTGACAGGCCGGGTTGGCCGGCGTAGCGTGCAATCCTCGCATCAGCCACTAGATATAGCGGTTTTGCGTGGAACAGGCCCAAGCAGTGGGGTTTTCTTGGGAGCCTGCGTTTTGGGGAAAACGCAACGTAGACAGGGATGACAGTGGGATTACAGGTCCAGCGTCACACTTTTGCGGGCCGTCGCGAGGCATGTTCCACGCGCGTGCCGGCCAGCGTAGCCGTCCCCCTGCCCCCGCCCTCCGCACGCACCGCACGGCATGGCCGGGCGGGCCAGTAACAACCACCAGTACAGCAATACACAGGGAGAGCAACACAACATGAGCACGGTGCGCCTTGAGGCGGTCAATTACGAAGAAGCGGCAGGGTCCGCGGTACCCATGCAGCCAGCCTCGCAAGACATCTGGGACAAGAAATACCGGCTGAAGACCAAGCAGGGCGATGCCCTGGACGCCGATATCGACGCCACCTACCAGCGCGTGGCCCGCGCCCTGGCCGACGCCGAGCCCAGCGCCGAGAAGCGCGCCTACTGGAACGAACGCTTCGTCTGGGCGCTGCGCCGCGGGGCCATTCCCGCCGGCCGCATCACCAGCAACGCCGGCGCGCAGGAACACAAGCCCGCCACCAGCACCATCAACTGCACCGTGTCCGGCACCGTCGAGGACTCGATGGACGGCATCCTGGACAAGGTCCACGAAGCCGGCCTGACCCTCAAGGCCGGCTGCGGCATCGGCTATGAATTCAGCACCCTGCGGCCCAAGGGCGCGTTCGTGGCCGGCGCCGGCGCGTACACCAGCGGGCCCATGTCGTTCATGGATATCTACGACAAGATGTGCTTCACCGTGTCCAGCGCCGGCGGCCGCCGCGGCGCGCAGATGGGCACCTTCGACGTGTCCCACCCCGACGCCAAGGACTTCATCCGCGCCAAGCGCGAAGACGGGCGCCTGCGCCAGTTCAACCTGTCGCTGCTGATCACCGACGGCTTCATGGAAGCGGTGGACAACGACGCCGACTGGCCGCTGCTGTTCCCGGTCAACGCCAAGGAGCAGCACGAGGTCAACCTGGACGACGAGTCCGAGGTGATCTGGCGCGAATGGCCCACGCACAAGAACTACGTCAGCCGCGACGACGGCATGGTGGCGTGCAAGGTCTACGGCCAGATCCGCGCCCGGCATCTGTGGGACATGATCATGGTGTCCACCTACGATTACGCCGAGCCGGGCTTCATCCTGATCGACCGCGTCAACGAGATGAACAACAACTGGTGGTGCGAAAACATCCGCGCCACCAACCCCTGCGGCGAGCAGCCGCTGCCGCCCTACGGCGCCTGCCTGCTGGGCTCGGTCAACCTGACCACCTTCGTGCACAACCCCTTTACCGACCGGGCCACCTTTGACTGGGAGGAATACAAGGAAGTGGTGCGCGTGTTCACCCGCATGCTGGACAACGTGGTCGAGGTCAACGGCCTGCCGCTGCAGCAGCAGCGCGACGAGATCCTGCGCAAGCGCCGCCACGGCATGGGCTTCCTGGGCCTGGGCAGCACCCTGACCATGCTGCAGATGAAGTACGGCAGCCCCGAGTCCTGCGAGTTCACCGAGTCCATCGCCCGCGACATGGCCGTGGCCGGCTGGGAAATGGGCCTGGCCCTGGCCAAGGAGAAGGGCGCCGCCCCGATCATGGAGGAGCGCTTCGAGGTCACCCCGGCCATGCTGCGCCAGCGCCCGGAAATGGACCGCGACGGCTGGCGCGTGGGCCAGCAGATCCCGGGCAAGGTGCTGCACGCCAAGTACAGCCGCTACATGCAGCGCGTGGCCACGGTGGCCCCGGAGCTGGTGGACGAGCTGGCCGAAATCGGCAGCCGCTTCACCCACCACAGCTCCATCGCCCCCACCGGCACCATCTCGCTGAGCCTGGCCAACAACGCCAGCAACGGCATCGAGCCCTCCTTCGCCCACCACTACAGCCGCAACGTGATCCGCGAAGGCAAGAAGTCCAAGGAAAAGGTGGACGTGTTTTCCTACGAGCTGCTGGCCTACCGCCACCTGGTCAACCCGGGCGCCATGCCCTACGCCGAGGACGCCGACAGCAAGCTGCCCGATTACTTCATCAGCGCCGACGACATCCACCCCAAGGAACACGTGGACGTGCAGGCCGCCGCGCAGAAGTGGGTGGACAGCTCCATCTCCAAGACCGCCAACGTACCCACCGACTACCCGTACGAGGCGTTCAAGGACATCTACCGCTACGCCCACCAGCAGGGCCTGAAGGGCTGCACCACGTTCCGCTTCAACCCGGCCGCCTTCCAGGGCGTGCTGGTCAAGGAAGCCGACCTGGAAAACACCACCTACCGCTTCGAGCTGGAAGACGGCAGCGTGGTCGAGGTCAAGGGCAACGAGCAGATCGAGTACGACGGCGAGCTGCACAGCGCCGCCAACCTGTTCGACGCCCTGAAAGAAGGCTACTACGGCAAGTTCTAGGAAAAAACACGGCAAGACCCCTTCCCCCGCTAGCGGGGGAAGGTGCCCGAAGGGCGGATGAGGGCAGACGCTCGCGACATTCCCAAAGCAAGTCATCGCACTGGACGATGCAAGCCCCATCCCGACCCTTCCAGCCGCGCACACCCCACGGGCGCATTCAGCGGGGAAGCGGCAGGTACACGATCACACCATTCACCCAGTTACTGCACACAGCACCGCAACGGGTATAGCATCGCCGTCGTACCCAACCCACGGCCCCA
>Ga0105046_10018242_pt1 | contig 10690 bp, 5 predicted proteins | sample MAT03_FD_78385 | JGI IMG/M metagenome (GOLD analysis project Ga0105046, IMG submission 78385) | Freshwater microbial communities from Lake Fryxell liftoff mats and glacier meltwater in Antarctica - MAT-03 (megahit assembly) | ecosystem: Environmental > Aquatic > Freshwater > Ice > Liftoff...
ATAATGTCAAAGGAAGAAAGCTCTGTTTCAAAATTATGCAATGCAATGAAATATACAATTGACGACGGACTACAGACGACGGACCACTTATACAAAAGTATATCTAGCTTATTCACTGATTAAAATATCTTGCGAAACATTCAACATTCATATTCTATTCCAGCTCCACATTACTCGCCCCTGCCGCTGCGCCAACCACTTTATTATTTTTATGTACTTTGTTGCCGGTCGCATTTCCTTTGCTGCTTTTTTCTACAATATTAAATCCATACCCATCGGCATATACTTCGCAAATATTATTTCTGAAAATATTATTGTTGCCCCAGCCATTTACTGCACAATGCACCTGGTAACCGTCTTTTAAAATAGAACCAACTTTGTTGTAACCGGTATTACCTTCAATGAGCGTTCCGTTTCCTTTTACATCCATCCAACTATCAGCACTGTTTGCTCCCGTGATTCCCTCCGCATCAAAGATATTATTTATGATCATGTTTCCGGTGGTGCCTTCTTTTATATCAATACACTCCGCAGTAATACCCGGACCAATTTTATTATTCACAACAATATTAGAGTCACACCTGTCAGCTTTTCCATTAGTGTATTTATACCAATTACTAACTGCCATCCCTATGTAAATTCCTTCGCCGTAATCTGGTATCTTAATACCGGTATTTGTAATGGTGTTATTCTTTAAAATATTATGCGTAGAAAACTGCCGCAGGTGCAAACCTTCTTCTCCTATGTTATAAATCGTCAGACTATCAATAACATTATAATTTGCTTTATCGCACATCAACCCCTTTAAACCATTGGTAATACTAATACCTTTTATGTGCCAGTAATCTGATTGTAAGTGAAGCACATAGCCAGTTTGGGTAGTATTTCCATCCAAAATAACTTTGTTGCTACCATGCAAAAAAATCGGCTTTGCTTCTGTGCCGTTGTTACCTTCGGGTATTTTAAAATTGCCAATGTAAACACCATCACGTATTACAATCTCATCGCCTGGACGGGCATTTTCCAATGCACTTTTCAATTGACTTTCTGAAGAAACTTTTATTATTCTATCATATATCTTTTCTTCTTTATCAGGAAAGAAAACGGAAAAAATCAGCATTAAACATGTAAAAAAGTTCATCGGCAAATATTTAAAATTGAAAGCTACGCAATGTAATTTCAACTTTATAACGTGAATTAAAAGTTATCCTTTAAACTTGTCAAAAAAAACTTTCATGACAGTTTATACCTGCCATGAAAGTTTACAGCGCTTATTCTTTAATAAATATTTTACTAGTTACTTTTTTACCATTGCTGAATATTTCTACAAAGTAAACACCTGCTTTTAGATTTTCTACATTTATACTGATGGCAGTAGCATTTACGTTTTGAACCAATACATTTTGCCCCGTCACACTTATAATTTTCAATATAGTATTTTCTGAAAGGCCGCTGATATTTAAATTATTTTTTACAGGGTTAGGGTAAACTGTTATTGCGTTATCTTTCTCTGATTTTAATAAGATAATACTGCTGTATTCCACGCTCCCATTGCTGTTTATCATTTTTATTCTGTAATACAAATTGCCTGAACTGTTATTTACAGTAGCAAAATTGTATTTGTTTATCTGTGTGTTATTTGTAGCATTTACATTTCCTATTTTCTTAAATAAAACGCCGTCCGTACTTTCTTCCACAACAAAACTGTTAACATTTATTTCGTTCGAAGTAATCCAATTCAGTTTAATATTTCCATTATTTCTGTTTGCAGTGAATGAAATTAATTTTAATGGCAATACCGAAATAGGTGCCAATGCCAATGTAAACGGACTAAAACTACTCAACACACCTGTGGTAACAGTGCCACTGTTTACGGTATTGGCTGGCGCTAAATAATTACCGCCTTCAGATACCCAAGCTGTACCGGTAAAATGTGCCAGTAAAACGCCATCATTGTTTGTTGGTGCGTTTGGTGTACCAGTAAAAATACTGTTAAGGGTAAGACCAACACTTGCATTTGCACCACTTATTTTTTGTACATCCCAATATTCAGTATTGTTTACAGAGGTTAATGGTGCATCTATTGTATATGTTCCGTAACCTGTATTAAAATACTCTGCCTGGTATTGCGAAATATTTGTGCCTGCAGGTGTAACAATTGCAGGTCTGTATATACCGCCTTTACCAACCGGAAATACAACAGGTGTGGTGGCCGTTGTTCTCCATCTTGCCGGACCGTTTACATAACCGCTGTTGCTTACGCTGGTTACAACTGCAGCACTATCCAGTGTTATTATGTCCGTAGCTGTTGTAGTAATAATGCTATTGTTAAATGCCAAAGTATTATAAACCCTAATTGGGAAATTTAATGTAAGGTTGGCATTTGCAGTTACGCTTCCTGTGTTTAACGCTGCAGAAAAAGGCGTTGTAGTAGCACCATTAAAAACATAGTTGGTCTCAGATTGAAATGATTGCGTTCCTGCAACGATTACACTTCCTGTTGTGGGGTCAAAACCATTTGTATTTGATGTTGTTAATGTAGCACTCTCGCTGAAAAAATTAAACGTTACTCCTGTTGAAGTGGTTAATGCAGGTTGTGAAAGATTAATGACAAGTTGTGAGGTGGAAAATCCAACAACGTTTGTGTTAGCCGTTAATACACCCAAAGTTGGTGATGAAATTATTAACCCCACATTTCCTAAAAGTGTTCCTGTAACACCCGTAACCAGATAAGAACCTGCAGTTGTATTTCCTGTAACACTTGTTGCGGAACCGTTGACTCTTGATGTAAATGTTCCTGTTCCAGTTATTTGTGAAGACCCACTAAAAGTTAACTTACCAACAATATTAGTTGTTGTGCCAACAGAAATATTTCTATTCAATATTACATCGCTAAAATTAGCAACAGTAAAAGAAGGTATGGTTACAGCACCTGCACCGGAAATTGTTTGTGTAGAATTTCCGCCCATTACAATAATATTTGAACTTCCTACGGGAGCAGTCAGCGTACCGTTTACAGTAAGATTTCCAAGTATAGGTGTGTTGCCGCTGCTATGAACCGTTAGTGTACTTCCAGTGTTTATAGTAAGATTATCAATTTTATAAAATGGACCATCTGCTGTAAAGTTTGCGTTATTTTCTATAAAAATATTACCGTACGTTTTTAAATTGGAAACAGAACCTGCAACTGCTGCAAAATTTGCTCTCACATAAAAATTACTGCCTGGTTGCATGTTGCATGACTGAAAAGTGGATGTCCCCGCCATTGGACTCCGTGTTCCCGTAAAAATAAGATTAGAACCTGCTTGAAACAGAACTCCATTTTGAACACCCTGCCCACTGCTGCCAAAGGGATAAACAACATTAGTAGGAATATTATTTGAATTGAAAATTGATCCGGAAGCAAACACTAATCCATTTGTTGTTTGCGAAGTTATTCTATGTTGACCGGTATTACCTATTGTACATGTTCCTTGCACCAATCCTGTAGCTGTTGACAGCATTGGTATAAAAATACTGCCGTCTGCAATTGGACTGTTAATTGTGAAACTACTACCAGCAGCAATCACTAAATCAGCATCAGCTGTACCATCGCCATTAATTGTTAACGTTCCAGAACCTCCACCACCTGAAGGTCTTTGCATAAATACGCTAGCATTGTTAATCATTTTTAATTGGGCACATGAAATGCCAGTACCACCTAAGGTTGTAGTAATAGCACCTGTAGTTGAAATTACCCCGCCAACATTTGAACCATCAATAATTAAAACATCATCGGGCGCAAGTGCAGCACGGGTTGCACCACTACCATCAAGCTGTGTATTCCAGTTTGAATTTGATGTAAAACTTGTTACAGCCGTTCCACCCACCCAATAATATGTTATCGGAGTCAACACAGCTGCACCTTCTGCAATTGAAAAATCAGAAAATCTAACTGCTTCATCACGCAAATCTGCAGGGATTGTAACGTTTCTGTAAATACCCCATTTTGGACGAATAAAACTATTGTCTGCTCTTATAGTTGCTATGGCTGCATTGTTATACGCCATTAATATTGACCCATCGCTCACTCTTCTTAAACGAAAAGAATATTTACCGGTTCCTGTTGTTGCCCCTACTGTTATAATTTCTGTTGCTTCAACCCATACATTTTCTATGGAAGAAAGATTAAGCGTTTGCAACGTTGTAGTAGAGCCTGCAGAAGTAGCTACGTATAATAATTCCAATCTGTTGGGCGTACCCTTACGTGGCGTTAATGTAAACAGTGGATCTGAATCATCTCCATTTACAGGTTTAATCTGATGTATATGCGTAAAAGTTGTAGACGGCTGAAAACCGGTTGGTAATTTAAAACGCCATTTGTAAGTAATTGTTTCGCCGGTTGTACCAAGAAGGTTTGCGGGGGACTGACTATAGGTTTTTATTTCTACTCTTTGCCTGTCTGTAGCGCCGGTAGAAATATCATTATCTTCTACCAGATGCGAATAAAATTCGAAAACATTTTTATTTAGGGTTGCGTCAAAAACCTGTGTAATGTGCTGCCCAAATGCAGGGTGCGTTCCAGTTGGTTGGTCAGGTGCTTCTACTGCATTATAGCCAGGTGCAAGAACGCTGTTTATTAGTGCATAAGTATCGCCGGAGCCAGTTGCATTTAAAGTGGTCTGTGCTTTTACATTAAATATAAAAACATTCAAACAAATTAATAGAGGGATTGTGCGGTAGTTATTTTTCATTTATATTATTTTTAAATCTTTGATGAATTTTATTATTGCTTTGTTTAACTCGCTGTTTTTTTCTTTGTCAAATTTGCCGTGAAGCCCACCGGGTATAGTTATAAATTCAGTGGTTACTCCCATATCCAAAAACTTTTTATGCAACTCTACAGACTGCTGGTAAGGCACTGTTGGGTCTGCATCGCCGTGTGCAATAAATGTTGGCGGGCTTTTTTTATCTACATAATAAACAGGCGAAACAGATTTTGCAAATGCCTCGTCTTTTTGTTTATCGCCCAACCATCTGTTGGCAGATTTGCTGGTAACGTTTTTTCCATAAGCCCAATCCCATACATCTGTAATACCATATTTATTAATTATTGCAGCCACTTTTATTGTTTCATTACACGGACAATTGCCGTCAAATCTTTTATCGTTTGCAAGCAGCCCACCCATTAGAGCTAAGTGTCCGCCTGCGCTACCGCCCATTATCACAATTTTATTTACATCTATATTTAAAGCCTTTGCATTTTTTATAAGATAAATTAATGCACACCTTGTATCTTCTACAGCAGCCGGTGCAGTAGCTTGCCCTGTTAGTCTATATTCCATATTTGCAACAGCCATTCCTTCTTTAAAAAAAGAACTATAACCTGTTTGCGTTTCTTTTACGCCATGGTTCCAACCGCCGCCGTGTATGTTTATTACAACTGCTGTTGGCTTACCATTGTTTGGCGGTAAGTATAAATCCATTCTCCCATTCCAGTCATTTACTTTTACATACACCACATCAATTTTTGCTGTATATCCCTGTGGGTATGCTACTGGTTTGTAAGTGGTGTCTTCACTTGTATTTTGTGCACTTACAATGGCTGATACACAAAAAAACATTAATACAGATAGGCTTATTCTTTTCATTCTTATCTTTTTTAGTACCCGGGGTTTTGAGGAATAACGAGCTGTGAATTGGTATCTATTTCACGTTGTGGTATTGGCAATAATAATTTTTCTCTTGTTACGAAAGCCTGCAAAGTACCTAGCGGAATAACAGGCCTGTAGTCAGCATAATGTCGTGCAAATTCTTTAGCAATATGGTCCTTTAAAACCTGCTCCGCCGAAATGGTTGTCATGGTGGTATTAAACCGTACAAGATCAAAAAAGCGCTGGTTTTCAAAAGCAAATTCAAAACGTCTTTCATTTGCCAATGCCTCCTCAAACAACGCAACAGTATTTATTGTTGGCGGTAGAATTGCAAGCCCCACTCTGGTTCTTATTTGATTTATTAATGCAATACTTGCGGGCGTAAAATCCTGTGCTTCTGCCTGCATTAAAATAACATCTGCAAAGCGCAAAACCGGCCAGTCACTTTCTCCATCGTTGGGCGTAACAACAGGCGATAAAAACTTTCTTACATACAGTAAGCTTGTAGGCCCAAAGGAAGCCATACCAACCGTTTTTCTGGGATCTATAGGTGCAGGCGCTACACCGTATGCTGTATCAATATCATTTGTAGGATAATTTAAACCAGAGCCCGCACCGGCTATAATTGCAGTACCACTGCCAGATGCGGCAAATAGATTTCCAAAAGCTGAGCCCAACCCTAAGTTGCCGGCTTTATACCGTACGGTAAACATAACCTCACTGTTCATTTCATTTGATACAGAAAAAACATTTGCATAAGTTGCCTGTAATGCGTAGCCGCTGTTTGTAATTATATCCTGTAGTAATGTACCGGCAGCAGTTTTTTTATTTTGGGTTAAATATACTTTTGCAAGCAATCCTTTGGCCACCCAGGCATTTACTCTACCAACAGTAGCAACCGGTGTCTGGTTAAATTTAAATGCGCTTAAATACGATGTTGCATTGGTTAAATCTGCCTCAATAAATTTATATATATCAGCAACCGATGATCTGTTTATTTGTTTGGCAGCTTCTGCAGAAACATTTGTATGAATTAAAAATACACCACCATATAACCTTACCAAATTAAAATAACTGTTTGCCCTTAAAACCATTGCTTCACCGGCATATTGTTTTCTTAGAGAATCAGATATTGGAATGGTGATAGGGTTTAAAGATATAGTACCAGCACCAGGGTTGTAGGCAACACCTAAATTTTGTAAAACGATGTTGCAATTGCGAATTACAAAATAGGTATTTAACCAGTAATTATATACTGCAGGGTGAGCAGTAGAAGGTATAAACTGATCAAGATCACTCAAATCTCTGTTAGCGGTGCTGCTGCTGCCGGGCACGCCCATTTTTGTATTATCTGTTCGCAGTTCAGTTACCTGCCATTCAAAAAAAGTTGGCTTTTGCAGTGCATTGTAGCAACTTATTAAACCTGTTTGTATTTCGACTGCTGTTTTGTAATAATTTTCTGTTGTTAAATTAGATACAGGTTCTAAATCAATTACTTTTTTACAGGAAATAAAACAAATTGCAGTAATAGAAACGAATGATATTATTGATCGCATTGTAATAAGTTTTGAATATTAAAAATTAAAATCTACCCCAAACAAAATAGATCTGTTTACGGGAAATGCTCCCCGCTGGTATCCGTCTAACAATGGTGATGCATAAGCACCGGTGCTGGTTCTGGCTTCGGGGTTTAAGCCGATATAATCGCTCGCAAAATGATAATACAAATTTTGAATTGACATATAAAGTCTTGCGCCATTTATTTTTATTTTATTGGCTTTGCTTATTGGGAGCCTATAACCTACAATTACTTCTCTCAATGCAAAATAGGATGCATCAGAAATAATATAATCGCTCTGTGTCCAGGCATTTGTATAGCCATTGGTGAAGTAAGGGGTTTTGCCATCGCCGGGATTGTTAGGACTTATCCAGCGATTAACTGTGTAATCTCTGTTGTATTTTCTTGCCTCATTGTAAAACGCATCGCCGTTTAACATTTTACCGCCCTGTACCCCTTGAAACGTAAAACTTATATCGAGTGCTTTGATATTAAAATTGTTTGTAACGCCCCAGGTAAAATCGGGATAAGGATTTCCAAGAATAGTCCTATCATTTAAGTCAATAATATTATCTCCATTTATATCTTTAAATTTTAAACCACCTGGTGCAAAATAACCCGACAAAGTGCTTGTTTGGCCTTTTGCTAATGCGGCATTAATATCAGCTTGCGATAGCCATATACCGTCTGTTTTCAAACCAAAATATTGAATAAGATTTCCGCCAACAATGTTCAGATACCCATCCTGCCTTTCTCCAATATTTATTAATTGCTTTTCGTTACCCAGTTGTAACAATTTATTTCGGGTATGAGCAATATTGCCCGAAGTACTCCATGTAAAATTTTTAGTTCGATAATTATTAGTAGTAATCTCTAATTCCACTCCATTGTTTTGTAACCTACCAATATTATTTATTACCAGCGGAACACCGGTAAAAGCTAATGCTGATTGTCGCAGTAATAATTTATCAGTTTTAGACTGATATACATCTAACGCAATCGTGATGGCGTTTTTAAATAAAGAAAGATCTAAACCACCGTTAAAAGAAAAAGTTCTTTCCCAGGTAATGTTGGGGTTTGACTGTATAATACTTGATGACCCTAATCCCTGTGAAGGAGTGCCTGTACCTCCTGTACCTGCACCAATTGGATAATTTGCGGCAAACAATTGATCTCTAAACAAAAAGTCCTCAATATTGTTATTGCCCGTAGCACCATAACTACCTCTTAATTTTAAATTATCTATCCATCTTACAGATTGTAAAAAGTTTTCTTTGCTGGCCAGCCATCCTACAGAAACAGCGGGGAAATAACCCCATTTTTTACCGGGTGCAAATTTTGAACTGCCATCTGCCCTAATGCTTGCAGCTACTAGATATTTGCTTTTATAACTATAATTTAATCTGCTCAGATAAGAATTTAAACCAATGTTATTTATGCCATTAAAACTGGCCAGCGGGTTTTGATCGATAGACAACGCTGTATTAAGACTTGTAATATTATCACTCTGATAATTTAAACCGGTTATTTGCTGGTTCTCTATTTTAGTTTTTTGAGACGTAAACCCAGCCAATACATTAAACGAATGATTTTTAAAATCTTTTACATAATTAAAAGTGTTTTCGTTTAATAAATCTAAAAATATTCTGTCTGTATAAACGCCTCTGCTTACTGCACCTGCAGCAGCAGAATTACTTTTAGCAAAATCAAGTCCTTTTGAACTGGTTAAATAAACACTTGCCAATGATTTAAAAACAAGCCCCGGTAAAATGGTATAACTCACATCAGCAGATGATAAAATTCTAAAATCTTTGGAAGTTATTCTCTGCGTTTGCAAAATTGAATATGGTGAGTTATTTAAACTTGAGCTGATGGCAATGGCCGTATTAGCTGGGTTTGTAAAAATGCTTCCATCGGGCATTACGCCACTGTAAGGCAAATCGTTAAAAATACGTGGCTGCCCAAAATCACCCACCTGCACACCTGCATTCACAGGGTTTTGTCTTATAAACGCTACTTGGGCAGCATTTAGCGTTAGCGGCAAATAGGACTGTACCCGTGCAAAATCTGTAAAATTTGCTGATGGTCTTTCTCTTGTAATTAAGGAAGGATTGATATTGATATTTAATTTTGCCTTTCTGCTTAATGTTACGTCCAGTTTACTTCTAATATTAAATCTTTCATACTCGTTGTTCCTAATCATTCCCTGATCATTTTGATAGGCAGTCGAAATATAATATTTTGTTCCACCCTTGCCGCCAGATAGATTTAATTCTATATTTTTTAACTGCGCTGTTCTTAAACCTGCTTCCTGCCAATCCGTTTGCACTCCGCCATTTACGCCTTGCTCTAAAAGGTAGGCAGCTTTTTCCTGTGAAGTTGCAAGGTTGCCTCTGTTATTACGAAAATTATTTAGTTGAGATGTTGTAAAACCCTGTGTGAATGCGGTAGAATCGCTGAACCGCAAGGCTGCCTCCTGGTACAATAAATTTGTATACTCTGAGGTACTCATTATGTCGTATACCTTGTATGGACTTTTTGAACCCCACGACATTTTTAAATTATACTTCGTCTTATCGTTTTTACCACTTTTTGTAGTAACTAAAATAACACCGCTTGCACCACGGGAACCATAAATGGCCGCCGATGCAGCATCTTTTAGTACCTCTACAGATTCCACATCACCCATATTTACAAACGCTAATCCATCTGGCACCGGGTGGCCATCAACCACCACCAATGGCCCTTGCCCTGCATTTACAGAACTTACACCCCGCACCTGTATTTTAGGATCGCTGCCCGCCTCTGATGATGTATTCTGTATCTGTACACCTGCAATTTTCCCTTGCAGTGCCTGGTCCAAACGAGAGACCGGAGATTCATCTAACCGCTCATTTTTATATTTTGAAACCGCACCAGTTACACTCGATTTTTTGATGGCGCCATAACCAATCACCACTACATCTTCGTTTGTTGTCGCAGATAAAACAAGCGACACATTAATAGTTGAATTACCATCAATTGAAACAGTTTGTATATTGTAGCCTACATAAGAAAAAATTAAAGTGCTGGAATTTGTTTTTACAGAAACAGCATAGGTGCCATCACTTTTTGTGTAAGCTCCTCCTTTTTTATCAACCGTAAGTACGTTCACACCTTCAATAGGTTCACCGGTATTTTTGTCTGTTACTTTTCCTGTTATCGTTTTTTGAGCAAATGTTAACCCTGCCAGTAAAAGCAATGGTAACATTAACAACAAACAGCGTATTTTTTTCATAAATTTATTATAATGTCGTTTGATAATTAGTAAACTCAACTATCTCTGTATAAAAATCTGCTTTAGTAAATTCACATTATTGCCTCTTATAACAACTGTATAAACACCAGATGCCAGCATTCCCACCGGTATTAATGTATTGGTAAAACCTACCGGCATAAAAAGATTTTTTCTTGCAACAGGTTGCCCAAAATTGTTATATAAAACTACATCTGCAAGTGC
>Ga0105046_10018244_pt1 | contig 10690 bp, 8 predicted proteins | sample MAT03_FD_78385 | JGI IMG/M metagenome (GOLD analysis project Ga0105046, IMG submission 78385) | Freshwater microbial communities from Lake Fryxell liftoff mats and glacier meltwater in Antarctica - MAT-03 (megahit assembly) | ecosystem: Environmental > Aquatic > Freshwater > Ice > Liftoff...
CAGAGCGCGTCGTACACCGTGTTCAGGTCCTCGGGCGTCAGCTCGATGGCCGCCACCGCCGGCTCCTTCAACTCTTTGGCCGCGACCGCTTTGGCGGTGGGCGGGGCCGCCGCGCCGGTGGCCAGCCGCATCAGGTCGATCGGTTCGCCGCGCCAGTTGACAAAAAGGGGCGGGATGTTGGGGGTGCTGGCCATGCGTGGAATCGTAGGGCAGGTCGGCAGAGAAAACGATGCAGAGAGCCGCATCCTGCATGCTGGAACAAAGAATAAGGGTTACTACTTAAGTCGTCAGTCTGCAGTCATTTCCGCGTCAGGCTTTGTTTGATCCGCGTCAGTACCCTATCAGTGCCAACAAGCACAGTATGGGCATGCGGCTCCGGTTGGCGCCGCAACGGATTTGAAGGAGACAGACCATGGAACAACTGCTGGCCGAGCGCATCGCCGCGCTGCCGAAATACCAGGAACTCAGGGCCAAGCGCACCAGCTTCGGTATCTGGCTCACCGTGGCGATGCTGGTCGTGTACTACGGCTTCATCCTGCTGGTGGCTTTCAACAAGCCCTTGCTGTCCACCCGGCTGGGCGAAGGCGTGATGACCCTGGGCATGCCCATCGGGCTGGCGGTGATCGTGTTCACGATCGTCATTACAGCCATCTACGTGCGGCGAGCGAACCGCGAGTTCGACAGCCTGTCTGAACAGATCAACAAGGCGGTGCTGAAGTGAAGCTGCTTTCCAATCCCCTTTCCAACCCGGTCCGCCAGCTGCTGACGCTGGCCGCCCTGTGCGGCGTATCGGCACTGGCCATCGCTGCCGGCGCCGACCTGGGCCAGGCCGACAAGCAGGCCACCAACTGGACGGCGATCGGCATGTTCGGCGCGTTTGTGCTGTTCACGCTGTGGATCACCAAGTGGGCTGCTGGCAAGACGAAGAGCACGGCCGACTTCTACACCGCGGGCGGTGGCATCACCGGCTTTCAGAACGGCCTGGCGATCGCGGGCGACTACATGTCGGCGGCTTCTTTCCTGGGCATCTCGGCGGCCGTGATGGCCAGTGGCTTTGACGGCCTGATCTTCTCTATCGGCTTCCTGGTCGGCTGGCCCATCGTCACCTTCCTGCTCGCCGAGCGGCTGCGCAACCTGGGCAAGTTCACCTTCGCCGACGTCGCCGCTTTCCGCTTCAGCCAGACGCCGGTGCGCGTGTTCGCCGCCAGCGGCACGCTGGTCGTGGTCGCGTTTTACCTGATCGCGCAGATGGTGGGCGCGGGCCAGTTGATCAAGCTGCTGTTCGGCCTGGAGTACTGGATCGCGGTGGTCATCGTCGGCGCGCTGATGATGGTCTACGTGCTGTTCGGCGGCATGACGGCCACTACCTGGGTGCAGATCATCAAGGCCATCATGCTGCTGGCGGGTGCCTCTTTCATGGCCTTCATGGTGTTGCTGCACTTCGGCTTCAGCCCCGAGGCGATGTTTGCCGAGGCCGTGAGGATCAAGACCGACATCGCGGCCAAGGGCGGCAAGCCGGCCGATGAGGCGGCGAAGATAGGCTTTTCCATCATGGGCCCGGGTGGCTTCGTGAAGGACCCCATCAGCGCCATCAGCTTCGGCATGGCGCTGATGTTCGGTACTGCCGGCCTGCCCCACATCCTGATGCGCTTCTTCACCGTGCCCAACGCCAAGGAAGCGCGCAAGTCGGTGCTGTGGGCCACCACCTGGATCGGCTACTTCTACATCCTGACCTTCATCATCGGCTTCGGCGCCATCACCTTCGTGCTGACCAACCCGAACTTCCTGGACAGCAAGGGCTTGCTGATGGGCGGCAACAACATGGCCGCCATCCACCTGGCCAACGCGGTGGGCGGCAACGTGTTCCTGGGCTTCATCTCGGCGGTAGCCTTTGCAACCATCCTTGCGGTGGTGGCGGGCCTGACGCTGTCGGGCGCCAGCGCGGTGTCGCATGACCTGTATGCCACGGTCGTGAAGAAGGGCAACGCCGACCCGGTGGCCGAGTTGCGCGTGTCGAAGATCACCACCCTGTGCCTGGGTGTGGTGGCCGTGGTGCTGGGTATCGCGTTCGAAAAGCAGAACATCGCCTTCATGGTCAGCCTGGCGTTTGCAATTGCTGCCAGTGCCAACTTCCCGGTGCTCTTGATGAGCGTGCTGTGGAAGGGCTGCACCACGCGCGGCGCGGTGATCGGCGGCTTCCTGGGCCTCATCAGCTCGGTGGCGTTGACGGTGGTGTCGCCGGCAGTGTGGGAAGCCACGCTGGGCAACCCCAAGGGCAGCGCGCTGTTCCCATACGCCAGCCCGGCGCTGTTCTCGATGACGATCGCCTTCGTCAGCATCTGGCTCTTCAGTGTGCTGGACAGCAGCAAGCGCGGTGCACAAGACCGTGCCGGCTTCCTGGCGCAGCAGGTGCGCTCAGAGACCGGCATCGGCGCATCGGGCGCCAGCGGCCATTGATTCGAAGCGCTGACCCAGCGCAAGGCTGACACAGATCAGCCCGCCCTCAGGGACCACCGGCGTATCGTCGGTGGTCCCTTTTTCTTGGTCCACTGCGTCACTCTGGCAAGCACGATGAAGGTCGAGATCGAACCACAACGCGAGATGCTGTCGCTGGTGACGGCGCGCATCAGCGACGCCTACATCCGCAAGCCCTTTTACGTGGACGGCAACGCCGACCTGGTGTCGGTGTGTCGTGAACTGTCGGCACGCGGCCTGACCCATGCGCTCGTCAACGACCGGCACCAGGGCCAGCCCCGCGTGGGCATGTTCACCACCACCGACCTGCGCGACGCGCTGCTGCGGCCGGTGCCGCCGCAGCAACTGGCCGTGCGCGACGTGGCGCGATTCGACCTCGTGCGGGTGGAAGCCAGCGCCGACCTCTTCGAAGCGCTGTGGCTGATGGTGCGCCACCGCGTGCACCGCCTCGTGGTGGTCGATCACGACGTCATCATGGGCGTGCTGGGCCAGCTGGACCTGTTGAGCTTCGTGGCCAACCATTCGCACATCGCGGCGCAGCAGATCGACGACGCCGCCAGCGTGGCCGAGCTGGCCGATGCCGCCCGCCGCATCGACGACATGGTGCGCCTGCTGCACGCCAGCGGCATCCGCATCGAACGCATCACCCGGCTGGTGAGCGAGCTGAACACGCGGCTCTTTGCGCGCCTGTGGGCGCTGATGGCGCCGGCCGACGTGCGCGAGAACAGCTGCCTGCTGGTGATGGGCAGTGAAGGCCGCGGCGAGCAGATCCTGAAGACCGACCAGGACAACGCACTGCTGCTGCGCGACGGCTTTGAAGCGCCAGGGCTCGAGTTACTGGCGCGCGACTTCAACGCCGCGCTGGCCCAGTTGGGTTACCCGCCGTGCCCGGGCAACATCATGCTGACCAATCCCGTGTGGCGGCATTCGCTGGCGGCTTTCAAGGAAACCATGCGCGGCTGGATCTACGGCCACGACGCCGAGGGGCCGATGCACCTGGCGACCTTCTTCGATGCCGCATGCGTGGCCGGGGACGCCACGCTGCTGCAGCAGGCGCGCACGCACCTGGACCAGATGTTGTCGGGCCAGGACGCCTATCACGCGCGCTTTGCGGCTGCGGCCGACCAGTTTCAGGAGCCGGGCAACTGGTTCACGCGCCTGCGCGCCGGCATCACCCACAAGCGCGACGAGCAGCCGCTGGACTTGAAGAAGCTGGGCACCTTTCCCATCGTGCACGGCGTGCGCGCGCTGGCGCTGCAATACGGCGTGCGCGAACAGGGCACGGTGGCGCGCATCGAGCGCCTGGCAGCGCTGGGCAGGCTGGACGCCGCGTCCTCGCGCGACCTGGTCGACGCGCTGCATCTCCTGATGGGGATACGGCTGAACCACCAGTTGCAGCAGCGCGCCCAGGGCCTGGAGGCCAGCAACGAGGTGCGGCCCTCGGCGTTGAGCACGCTGGAACGTGAGCCGCTGCACAACGCGCTGGCCATCGTGAAGCGTTTCCGGCTCTTCTTGCGCCAGCATTTCAAGTTCGACATGCTGTGAGGCTGCGATGAAAGACCACCGCCCGGGTCCCCCACTGGTGCTGCAGCGGCTGCTGGCGCTGTTCGGCGCGGGCGCGCTGCTGTTCAATTTTCCGCTGCTCAAGCTGTGGCTGACGGACGGTACGGTGTTCGGATGGCCGCTGTTGCCGGTGGCGCTGTTCGGCGCGTGGGTGCTGCTGATCGGCGTGCTGGCTTGGTTGATGGAACACCGGGACGAGGCTTGATCGCGTGAGCCCGCCGACGCCTTCTTTGACGCTTGCTTTGACGCCTTCATTGACGCCTGCGCTGGTGCTGGGCGCGTCGCTGGCCTATCTGCTGGCGCTGTTCGCAGTCGCGGCATGGGCCGACCGGCGCGCTGCGCAGGGCCGCAGCGTGATCGGCAACGCCTGGGTCTACGCTTTGAGCATGGGCGTGTACTGCACCGCCTGGACCTACTTCGGCAGCGTCGGCCGCGCGGCCAGTGGCGGCGTGTGGTTCCTGCCCATCTACCTGGGGCCCACGCTGGCCATGGTGCTGGCCTGGGCGGTGCTGCGCAAGATGGTGCGCATCGCGCGCCAGTACCGCATCACGAGCATCGCCGACTTCATCGCCAGCCGCTACGGCAAGAGCCGCGCGCTGGCGGCACTGGTGACGTTGCTGGCGCTGGTGGGTGTGGTGCCCTACGTGGCGCTGCAGCTGAAGGCCGTGGCGAGCGGTTACCTGGTGCTCACGGGCCAGGCGGGAGGTGCAGCTCAAGCGTCTGCCGCACCGCTGGACGTGGCGCTCATCGTGGCCCTGGTGCTGGCGGGCTTCACCATCGCCTTTGGTACGCGGCACCTGGACAACACCGAGAGGCACGAGGGCCTGGTGGCGGCGATTGCGGCCGAGTCGGTGGTCAAGCTGCTGGCCTTCATGGCCGTCGGCATCTTTGTCACCTGGGGTCTGTTTGCCGGACCGGGCGACCTGAGTGCACGCGCGCTGGCGCAACCCGACATCGCCCGCTTGCTGCACGCCGACCCGGCCAAGCCGTTTGCCTTCGACCAGTGGCTGGCGCTGCTGGTGCTGGCCGGCTTGAGCGTGTTGCTGTTGCCGCGCCAGTTTCAGGTCATGGTGGTCGAGAACGTGGATGAAGGCCACATCCGCCGTGCGGCCTGGGTCTTTCCGGCCTACCTGCTGCTGATCAATCTCTTCGTGCTGCCGATTGCGCTGGGCGGGCTGCTGTTTTTCGGCGGCCACAGCGCGGCGGGTGCGGCGGTGGCCGGCGCCGCCGATGCCGAGACCTTCGTGCTGAGCCTGCCACTGGCCGCCGGTGTGCAGTGGCTGGCGCTGGTGGCCTTCGTGGGTGGCCTGTCGGCGGCCACCGGCATGGTCATCGTCGAGGCCATCGCGGTCAGCACCATGGTCTGCAACGACCTCGTGCTGCCGCTGCTGTTGCGGCGCATGTCGCTGAGGTCACGCAACCTCACCGGCGCCTTGTTGGCCATCCGCCGCGTCGTCATCGTCGGCTTGATGCTGCTGGGCTGGCTGTACTACCGCATTGCAGGGGAGGCTTATGCGCTGGTCAGCATCGGGCTCATCAGCTTTGCTGCCGTGGCGCAGTTTGCGCCCGCGCTGCTGGGGGGCATGTACTGGAAAGGGGGTACGCGCAACGGCGCGCTGGCGGGCCTGGCGGCCGGCGCGCTGTTGTGGGTCTACACGCTGATGCTGCCCAGCATTGCCAAGAGCGGTTGGATGGACGCCGGCTTCTTGCTCCACGGGCCCTTCGGCCTTGCCTTGCTGAAGCCCGAGGCGCTGTTGGGTTTGACGGGACTGGACAGCCTGAGCCACGCGCTCTTCTGGTGCCTGCTGGTCAATGCCGGGCTCTATGTGGCGGTGTCGCTGATTTGGCCGCCGCGTGCTGCCGAGGCCAGCCAGGCCCTCTTGTTTGTCGACGTCTTCGAACGTGCGGCGCAAGACCGCGTGTTCTGGCGCGGCAGCGCGAAGGTGGCCGACCTGGTGGCGCTGGTGGGCCGTTTCCTGGGCGTCGACAAGGCCCGTGCGCAGCTGGCGGCGGGTACGCAAGGCAGGGGCGCCAGTCTCGATGCCAGTCTAGACGCCGACCCGCGCCTGGTGCAGCACGCCGAAACCCTGCTGGCTGGCGCCATCGGCAGCGCCTCGGCGCGCGTGATGGTGGCCAGCGTGGTGCAGGAGGACACGCTGGAGCTGCAGGACGTGATGCGCATCGTCGAAGAAGCCTCCGAGCTGCGGCACCTGAACGAACAGCTCAAGAGCATCGACAAGCTCAAGGACGACTTCATGAGCAGCGTCACGCACGAACTGCGCACGCCGCTGACCAGCATCCGCGCACTCACCGAACTGATGCGCGACGAGCCCGACATGGACCTGCCGCAGCGCCAGCAGTTCCTGGGCATCGTGGTCAGCGAGAGCGAGCGCTTGAGCCGCCTTGTCAACCAGGTGCTGGACATGGCGAAGATCGAAAGCGGCCACGCCGAATGGCTGAGCGCTGACATCGACATGGCAGCGCTGTTGCAGCAGGCGATACTGAGCACGGCCGAACTGTTCCGCGAGCGCGGTGCCGGCGCTCAGCTGCACCTGCCCACCACTGCCGTGCCTCTGCTGCGCGCCGACCCCGACCGGCTGCTGCAGGTGGTGCTGAATTTGCTGAGCAACGCCGCCAAATTCGTGCCGCCCGAAGGCGGTCATGTGGACGTGCGGCTGCTGCTGCAGGATGCGCGTGTGGTGGTGGAGGTGCAGGACAACGGCGCCGGTGTCCCCGTGGCGCAGCAGGCGCTGGTGTTCGAGAAGTTCCGCCAGGGTGGCGACGACAGGCATCGGCCACAAGGCACCGGTCTGGGCCTGCCCATCAGCCGCAGGATCGTCGAACATTTCGGCGGGCGTTTGTGGCTGAAACCCACGCCCGGGCAGGGCGCCTGTTTTGCGTTCGAAATCCCGCTGCATCCCCCGAAGGAGACAACCACATGACGCACAAGGTGTTGATAGCCGACGACGAACCCAACATCCTCATCAGCCTGGAGTTCCTGATGAAGCGAGAGGGCCACCAGGTGCTGCTGGCGCGCGACGGCGAAGAAGCGCTGGCGCTGATCCGCAGCGAGCGCCCGGCGCTGGTGCTGCTGGACGTGATGATGCCCCGGAAAACCGGCATCGAGGTCTGCCAGGCCGTACGCGCCGACGATGAGCTGGCGGGCACCAAGATCCTGATGCTCACCGCCAAGGGGCGCGATACCGATGTGGCGCAAGGTCTCGGCGTGGGCGCCGACGGCTACATGACGAAGCCTTTCAGCACCAAGGAACTGGCGGCCCGTGTGCGCCTGATGCTGGCGGGCTGAGTGGCCGAGTCCGAGCACCATGAAAAGTACAGGCTGAGAGCGCAGTGATGAAAACCGAGCGCAACGAAGTCATCGCCGCGGCTGCTCCGGGCCTGCTGTTTGCGGCCCTGCTGGGCGGCGCAGCCGGCGTGCTGGCCGCTACTCTGGACGTCGCAGAGCGCGCCGCGTTGTGGGCGCTGCTGGAGCCGCGCATTGCGCTCATCTTCCTGTGGTGGCTGGCGGCCTCCACCGCCGCTGGCGCTGCGGCACGCCGAGCATGGCTCCATTACGGCGCGACACCGGGCCGGTTGGCCGAAGACGTCCAGGTGCTGCTGACCAGCGACACGCCGCACGCGCTGAAAGCGCAGGGCAGCGCCGGCAGCCAGGCCCTGGCCGGTGCCATCCAGGCGCTGGCGCAGCAGCGCGACAGCCTGCGTGCCGACATCGCAACGCAGGTGGCCGAGGCCAGCCGCCAGATCGAGCAGGAACGCAATCGTCTGGCGGCGCTGATGGCCGAGCTGACGCAAAGCGTGGTGGTATGCAACCTGGACGGCCGCGTGCTGCTGTTCAACGCGCGTGCACGGCTGCAGTTTCGGGCGCTGTCGCTGAGCGACCGCAATGCGGCGGCTGGCGCCCACGAAGGTCGGGCCATCGGCGGCGCCGAAGCGCTGGGCTTGGGCCGCAGCATCTATGGCGTGCTCGACCGCCGCCTGGTGGCGCACGCGCTGGAGGCCGTGCAGCAGCGGCTGCAGCGCGGCGCGGCGCACCCTTCGGCGCAATTCGTCACCGCCACGCGGGGAGGTCAACTGCTGCGCATCCAGATGGCGCCGGTTCGCGCGCCCGACGCGACCGCGAGCGCCGGCAGCGCCGCGCTGAGTGGCTTTGTACTGATGCTGGACAACATCACGCGCGACCTGGCCGAAGACACCGCACGTGACCGCCTGCTGCACAGCCTGACCGAAGGCCACCGCGGCAGCCTGGGCAATCTGCAGGCGGCGGTGGAGCTGCTGGACGACGCGGACATCGATGCCGCCACGCGTGAGCGCTTCATGGCCGTGGTGCGTGACGAGATCGGCGCCATGAACCGGCGCCTGAACGACGCGGCCGAGCAGGGCCTGCGCAGCATCAAGGCGCGCTGGCCGCTGGAAGACATGCTGGGGGCCGATCTGCTGGCCGCAGCCGCGCAGCGCATCGAGGCGCAACTGGGCGCCAAAGTCAGCGTGGGCGACGCCGATGAGGGCCTATGGTTGAAGGTCGACAGCTTCAGTCTGCTGCAAGCGCTGATGCACCTGGCCGGCCGTCTGGCCGAAGAGTACGAGGTGCGGCGGCTGCAACTGCGCCTGGCGCCCGTAGACGGCAAGGCGCAGCTCGATCTGGTGTGGGCCGCACAGGCGATGAGCACCGAAACCGTGACGGCGTGGGAAACCGAGCCGATCAAGACTGGCGGCGACGAGACGCCGCTGACCGTGCGCGATGTGGTGGAACGCCACGGTGGCGCGCTGTGGTTCGAACGTGCGCGCGTGCGCCAGGAGGCGTTCTTCCGCTTCCTGCTGCCGTTGGCGAGCAGCGCTGCCGCCGAGTTGATCGACACATCCGGCAGCCGGCCCGAGTACTACGACTTCGATCTCTTCGCCGGCGGCGACGGCAACCATGCGCTGGACGAGCGGCGGCTGGTCGATCTGGTCTACACCGTGTTCGATACCGAAACCACCGGACTGCAGCCGGCCGAAGGCGACGAGATCATCCAGATCGGCGCCACACGGTTGGTGGGTGGCCGGCTGCTGCGTGGCGAAACCTTCGAGCAGCTGGTGGATCCGCAACGTCGCATACCGGCCGCTGGCATTCCCATTCACGGCATCACGCCCGACATGGTGGCGGGCAAGCCGACGATCGGCGAGGTCTTGCCCGCCTTCCACGCCTACGCGCAAGACAGCGTGCTGGTGGCACACAACGCGGCCTTCGACATGCGCTTTCTGCAGCTGAAGGAGGCCAGTACCGGTGTCGTGTTCGATCAACCGGTGCTGGATACCCTGCTGCTGTCGGCCGTGGTGCACCCGAACCAGGAGTCGCACCGGCTGGAGGCCATTGCCGAGCGCTTCGACATCACCGTGGTGGGCCGCCACACCGCGCTGGGTGACGCCTTGGTCACGGCCGAGGTGTTCCAGAAGCTGATGCCGCTGCTGGCCGAGAAGGGCATCCACACGCTGGGCCAGGCGCGCGCGGCGGCGCAGGAGACCTACTTCGCGCGCATCAGGTATTGACGCCCGGGGCAGCGCGTTGTGCGGGTGGTGGCAATGCGCGAGCGCATCGCTTCGCCAGCCCGGGGTTCAGGCCTGCGCCGAATGGTCGAGGAGTTTGCGCCAGTCGGTCTGCCAAGGCGCGGCCAGCGCATCGGCGCCCGGCGCCCAGGCGGTGCTGGGTCTGCTCTGCTCGGCGGCGTGTGAATGGCAAGAGGGATCCAACAGCCAGTTCAGCAGGTTGGCATCGCGCTGCCGCACCTGCTCTTCGAGCCTGCGCAGGTCGGCGAGGTAGGGCGCCACGGGGCCGTAATAGTCGGTGGCCGGGCCGATCGGCACGAAGCCGAAACCGAACTGTGCCAGCGATCGTGCCAAAGGTTTTTCCATCGCCGCGTACCAAAAGCGCACGTTGTTGGCCAGGCAGTACTGGTACATCTGGCGGTACAGGTTGAGCAGCACGCCTGGCGCCTGATGGCGCCTGTCGCCAGAAAGCGCGGCGGCATTCTGCTGCGCAGTGACGCCACGAAGGCTGTCGCTCTGGTGGCGCCGGTAGTCCCTGCGCACCATCAGGCGGCTGATCTCTGCAGCTTCGTTCGCTTTTGCCAACTCAACGCCAGAAGTGAGGTTGCAATGGCGCTGGAACGGGAAGCGCGATTCCGGGTCCGGCTTCACCAGCCGCACATAGCCCACCAACTGCTCTTCGTGGTCGAAGGCATAAAAGTGCGCGGCACTTTCATCGTGCTCGTCGGTTTCGACGCCGTCAGGGTAGTCCTCGGGCAAAAGGAAGTTGCACTCGAGGCAATACACCTCGAAGCGCATTTCCAGCGCCTTCTCGAACGCCTGGGGGCCGCGTGTTGCCAGCGTTGAAGCGAGGTGCTTCATGCAGGCGCGCTCGGCAGCAGCGCACAATCCAGCCGCAGGACGGGGTGTCTCATCGGGGCCGTGCCTTAGCCGGTAAGAGGAACACGCTTCAGTTTCACTTCAATCACGCGATATGTTAGGCGAGGACTGCACCTCTTTCAGTCGGGTTTCTACGCGTTGCGAATGTCATCAGATCGACTTTCGACGGTGACTCAAGCACAGTTCGACGCGGGTTGCAAGATGCCCGGGTTCGCTCATCGGGCCCGAG
>Ga0105046_10018246_pt1 | contig 10689 bp, 11 predicted proteins | sample MAT03_FD_78385 | JGI IMG/M metagenome (GOLD analysis project Ga0105046, IMG submission 78385) | Freshwater microbial communities from Lake Fryxell liftoff mats and glacier meltwater in Antarctica - MAT-03 (megahit assembly) | ecosystem: Environmental > Aquatic > Freshwater > Ice > Liftoff...
CAGGACTACTTCAGCAGTCTCCAAAGGGAGGGTTACTTCACCCTCCCTCTTCCGGGAAGGTCGAGCAAAGCGAGGGAGGGTCGAGTAAAGCGCGGCAGGGTCGAGTAAAGCGCGGCAGGGTCGCGTTAAACGCGCTTCCATACCAATTTGGACGAATGTGTTCGTGGAGAAGAAATCTTTGGGTCTATGATGTTATCGATTCGGATTTCTAGGAGCTCGCCAGCCGCTGGTGTTTGGGCGATGAGCGATATTCGCAGGAGACCAATGTCTTCGGCAAGTATTTCTGACTGGCCAGCGCCTGTCGCGAACTCGCGGACCAAGTCGAAGACCAATTGCCCGTTTTGTTTCAAACGCTGCTTGCGAAGGATGCGATGCTTGATATTTGCGCTGTCAAGATAGACAATCTCGTCGGCGCGAAAACTATCGATTTGCTTGGCTGTACGTAAACGTCGGTCGATCTCTTGCATTGCCATTTGGCGGTTCGCAGCCGCTCCATGGCCACTCTCGAATTGGCTCCAAATACGGCCAGAGGCAGAAAGTATTCCGAACATGGGAACAAACAATATCGAGACCAGTACCAATCCGGCCATTACTTCAATGAATGAAGTACCCTTGCGGCAGCTTCTGTGAAACTTCATGCGGTTACCAATGGCTAATTGTATAGTCATATTGATTAAGGTTTGGCTAATCCAGTCACCAACTCCTGTTTTGGTTCTTGCCCCGAGTCATAGACTCCATCAGAATCTAGATCAGCCCACACAGATAATTGTATATCCAAGTACTTTCCTCGAATGCTTGGTTCGTTCGGTACCAAGCAACTTACCTGATATCGCACCTCCGGGAACCCTTGCGATGCGAATGTTCCAACCGACTGACCGGCTTCGAAATTATTCGCAAGCCGGAACTTTGTTTCGTCCGCGCAACTATCTGCCAGTGTCAACAGCTCCGACTGATACTCGATGCGACTGGACCATTTAGAACAATCGACCAGCATCTTCACCATGGGAATCAACAGCATCGAACCGAAAACAGTTGCCGCCATGACTTCCAGAAGCGACGAGCCCGCGCGACGAGTTTTGGATTTTCGAACAGCGAGCTTAAGGTTCATTACGTCGCACCATGCCACTTCCTGCGAGCACTTGTATTTGACGGACTTGAGTCCCTGTTCCTACGCCGACTTGAAGAGACCTGTCTGCCGATCCGGTCGGTGAAAACACGATGGCAGATGAATTTGCAGTTGCGGTTGGTAGGATACTTTCCTGCAAAACGGGTGTATAGGAACCGTTCGCCATTCTTTCGACGACAAACCCGGTCGTTTGACGTGGACTTCCGATCAGCCGCACTCGAACTTGAGTTTGACGCGCAACGGCGATTTGCCTTGCCATTCGCAAAGCCGAGATGAGCTTTCTGGATTCGGCAACCGCTTGCATCGATTGGGATTCACGAACCGGCATGAGCATTTTCATGGAAACCGCGGCAACGGTCAGTGCGATCATGGCCAGCGTTACCTCGAGAAGTGTAAAACCGTTTTTCTTTTTCATGGGAATTCAGGTGGTACACAGAAAAAGAGACACGATCCATTTGCGACCGTGTCTCGAGGGATAGTCTCACAATGAGCCACAACGCGTTAGCGTGCGGGCTGGAAGCCTAGTCATCACTTGCGAATCCATGTTAGTTCGCTGGACGCTGCGGGTTCGATACCTTTTGCGTCGTCGCGTCGAATCGGTACCGTCCACCATATTGTGTTGTAAGAGGTGTGGCGTCTGCCAAGTATCTCTCAGTAATAAGGCGATTCATGGCTGCATCGGGATAAGTCCCCTTTTCCATAAAGTAGGCCTGAACAATACCAGTAAGTCTTGCCATTGCCTGATCATCGATCTTGGTACGCGACTTTTCACGCATGGGAGCAATGGTCGAAACGGTTGCTGTTGCCACGACAGCCAAAATAACAACAGCCGAGATGATTTCAATCAGCGAGAATCCGCCACGGTGTCGGGAATTTGTACGATAGGATTTGAGCATAGAATGAGCCTCATGGTGAAGTGGTTTCGCAATTCGGACCGAACATTTGGTCGATCCCGAACGCGTGCTTTACGTTATTATCAACTCAAGGATGTGTTTCGCTTGATGCTTGATACTTCAAACTTAGGTTAGTTTTTGGCTGTAGGCGAAAAATCTTTTGGTTTTTTTCCTAGTACAAGGCAATACTAGAAATCCAGTACGTCAAACATATGGAACATGGGCATGTAGATTGCCAATACAATCCATCCAATGCAAGCAGCCAAGGAGATTGTCATGACTGGTTCTATGACTCCCAAAGCTGCGTTCATCCTTGTCTCGAATCGGCTCTTAACCAACTGGCAGGCGCCTTGGCACGCTTGGGACAGCCCACCGGTCTGCTCGCCTATCGTGATCAACTGCAACACTGCGCTTGGAAACAGGAACTCGCACGGGCGAAGAGCTTTGCTAATCTTTTGGCCACGCTGAACATCAACCGCAACTTTGGTCAACAGCTGCTTGGCAAAACGATTCGGGACGCTCTTTGCAGCTTGCGTCAATGCATCCAATGGAACGAAGCCTGCTTCGGTAAGCACGAGTGCCGACCTAAGGTATTCGAGTGCCGAAAGGTCCATCAAAAAGTTTCCTATAACCGGAAGCTTCAACAACAATGAATCGAGCTGGACGGAGGTCTTAGCATTCTTGCGAATCGCACGCCAAGCCACAATCAAGCCAATGATCACGATTGGGACTAGCCAAATGTATTTTGTCGCGGTACGACTTATTCCAGTAATAAACGACGTAACCCAGGGCAATGAGACATTGGACTCGCTATAGATTTTTTCGAACTGAGGCACTACCGATGTAAGCATGAATGCGACGAGACCAGTTCCCGCAGTCAAGACGAGTGCAGGATAGCTCAGTTTCTGAACCAGCTTGTGACGCAGTTCGAGAGTCTCCTCCAGATTCTTTGTAATTCGATGTAGGCTATCGATGAGCGTGCCGGACGCTTCGGCAATCGCTACGTGGTGTGACATGGTGGGCGTAAACACTAGCGGAAAAGCAGCCATGGCCCTCGAAAATGCTTCGCCTGACGAAACGCGCGAGTAAAGTGTAGACAGCATGCGACGTTGCTTGCGACAAGCCCGGTCGTTCACGAGCGTTTCAAGCGACTTTTGCAGCGAAAGCCCATTCTCCAACAGCATCGTAAGCATGGTCAACAGGCCAGCCACGCTTCTTTTTGACGCGCGGCACGTGGCAGGTGTCCAATCTCGGTTCTTAGTCAAGTAGTTCAGCCAAGAATTCGTAGCTGAAGCTTGATTACCCCGAATACGACTCGTTGTAGTGAAATTCATTTGATGTAGCCATTCTGTTAACTAACGGATTTGAAAAAGACTTCTTCCAGCGTGGTGTTCCCGGCAACCGCTTGCGATAACCCCGCTTCCTTTAAGTCTCGCATTCCTTTTCTGATGGCGATTTCGCGAATTTCGGAGACTGGCGATCCCCGTTCGATTGCGTGCAGGATTGCATCCTCCACCATCATGATTTCGAAAATGGGCAGCCGACCTGAGTAGCCGCTCCCAAGACACTTTGGGCAACCTCTTCCACGGAAGAGTGACTGGCCATCTAATCTCGCAGGGTCAATCTCCATACGCTGTAGCAATTCGCGTTTTGGAGCAACAGGCTCCTTGCAGTCATTGCAAATGCGTCGCAAAAGACGCTGAGCAATGCTTCCAATTAGTGCAGCAGCAATCTTAAAGTGATCGATCCCCAGGTCATTCAATCGGGCGATAGTGCTCGGTGCGTCATTGGTATGCAATGTGCTGATCATGAGGTGTCCAGTGAGGGCCGCTTGCACTGCCAGCCCCGCCGTTTCATGATCTCGGATTTCACCGATCATGATAACATCTGGATCTTGTCGCATGATGTATTTGAGAGCGTTCGTAAATCCAAGTCCGTGCTCGTTGTTGCTCTGAACCTGATTGATTCCTGGAATTCTATACTCCACAGGGTCTTCGACCGTCACAATATTGCGACTGATCTCGTTCATTTTGCTCAATAGAGCATAGAGTGTTGTGCTTTTGCCTGAACCTGTCGGGCCGGTTACGATAAACATGCCGTGTGGCTTCTCGACAACCGATTGAAGCAACTTGAGATCCTGCGGTTCGATGCCGAGCTTTTGCACATCGAAGATCTTGCTCCCCTCATCGAGCAATCGCAACACCATCTTTTCGCCACCAACGGTTGGGATACCGCTGACGCGATAGTTGACTTTTTTCCCGTTTTCGCTCAGCGACAAGTGCCCGTCCTGGGCTCGCCGTGTTTCGGTAGTGTTCATATCGGCCATGACTTTGATACGTGAAACGACAGATTGTTCGATGTGTGTCGGAATCGTCATGACCTGCTGAAGTTCACCGTCAACACGGTATCGAACTCGCATTTCAGGTTGATGTGGCTCCAAGTGAATGTCGCTCGCACCTGCGTCGATCGCACCCGTAAGAATCGCTTTGACAAGACGTACGACCGGTGCGTCTTCCTCCTCCTGCTCAATGGTAGCGAATTCCTCGTTGTCAGCGATAACTCCGATACGCGAGAGTTCCTCAAACTTCATGTCGACCACAGTCTGCCTGGCAATGCTTCGGTCATCGTATCCACGATCGATTGCTTGAAGCACGTTGCATTCCTGGGCAATATAGGGCTCAACATGATAGCCAGTCATCAATTCGACCTCGGCGATCGTCTCGATATCGTCGGGAGCAACCATTGCTAGATGCAACGTTCTCCGTTCAACTCGAAACGCAACCACGACGCGACTACGAGCGAAGGGCTCGGGAATCAATCGAATGATTTGTGGATTCTGAGTTGCAACATCGATTTCTGCATAGGGAACGTCGAACTGACGCTCCAGTGCTTGTCCCAATTGCTTGCGAGTGATAACCGATTGCTGAATGAGCCAATCGCCCAACATAACCCCGGGCGTTTTCGTTCTCATCGTCGCATTCAGCACGTCGGCTGTGACGAAGCCATTGGAGACGAGAATGTCACCGAGTCGCATAGTCATGGGTGTTGCCTGTGGGATGGAAGAACTTTTGGTGCTGCACAAGTAGCAAGAGAAAATGGCCTAGTTTTGACTAGCGACAAGCGTTCGTCCGCTGAGTAATTTATCGAGTTTGGTTTGCATGGCTTGGGGATCAAACGGAGCAAGCAAGTAGTCGTCTGCTCCGCATCGAAATGCGAGTTCGACAAGCTCCAACGATTGGTCCATCGATATAACAAGGATTGGCAGGTTTTCCTTCGACCACCGACTGCGCACCTTCGTAAGCGAATCGCGCGTGTTGCTGTCCGGCAAACGAGTATCCACAATGAGGAGCGAATAGGTTGTGTCTTGTAGGGCGCGTAGCATTTGCTCTGCGGTGGTTCGCGTTTCGACGGAATGCCCCAACAACTCAAGCCGAAATGCGATAAGTTCGGCGAGCAATTCTTCTTCGGTGACCAAAAGTATTTGCATGGTATTTTTCTCGAATCAGCGTAGGACCAAATGGATGGAACGCATGCGAGGGCTATGAATCGAATCGGAGAACCATAGGTCGTAAAACATCGCATATTTAAAAAAGCAAACGCTGTCGGGTGTTTTGTTGTCGTTATTAATGCAGTAAGCGAGGCGTGACTGGGAAAATCGTTAGAATCGATACAGCTCAACAAACGATTTGAAAGACTTGGAATTCAATTTCAGAATCCACGAATCGTAACCTAAGTTGTTTTGGTCCATTTTTTGTTCCGAGGCGAACTTACTTCATTTGTGCTTTCCGAGCCATGATGCCTTTCCAGCATTCAATAACCTTTTATCGCGAACAAGCTAGAAAAGCGATTCCACAGGTAGTGTCTGCCAGTTTCCTAGGAATCATCATTTGCTGCGGATGCTCCGTAGATACGGACATAGGACGCGAATCAATGCGACAGCCAGTGTCGCCATTTCTCGACATTTCTGTCGATCTTTTGCCTGAGTTGCAGAAGACTGACCAAAGCAATAGTTCGGAGTTGAGCGGGAGCAAACTGATTGCCGTGACGGACATGCCTAGCCCGGGCCGAACCAACGCCTTTGAACTGTCCAATGATTTTCAGCCAGAAGCAGCCATTCAAGAGTCCTCCGGCAAAAGGGAGATTTACGTAATCGGCTTCGTGGAGGTTGACAACCCAAGCGTAATGTTGTCAATCGATGGCCGAACGCAAGTCGTTAAAGCGGGCGAGTCATTTGAGCGGATAACCGTTTTAGAGATCGCCCCGCCGCGAGCTAGGCTTAGCTTCGATGGCGTCTCCTGGAACGCGTCCATCTTCGACCGTCGAAATTCGACCAATGAAGTCACACGGAAAAAGACGATTGAGCCACCCCGATAGCATTTCTTGACGGGCAATGCCCCCGAGTTCATCTCAATTTCATCTCGGGGGATGGTTACCATCACTCTAGAAACGGTGGTCGGCACCCGTGGCATCAAGTCGGCATGAGGCCAGGGGCATGCCTGTCGGGAAACACTGTATTATAGTATCATACAGAACTACATTTGACTTTGCCGAGATGTTGTTTGATTCCAATCTAGATTTCCATTGCAAGGAGGAACTTGCCCAATGTCCCTTGATGTCGAACCGCCTTCCGCAGCGAACGCAGATTTGCATTCTCATTCGGCACTGTTGTCGCACCGTCGTATCGCTTTGCTGAGCGATGGTTATTCGACACCCTTCCTCGCGAAAACCGCTATTAGCATGTTGCGTTACCGAACTTCCGACATCACGGTCGTAATCGATCGAAAGGAAGCCGGCAAAACCGCTCAGGAACTGTTCGGAACGGGAGGCAGGGTTCCAGTCGTTGCGAACCTTTTTGATTCAAAAGAAGTGGATGCCAATAAGGTTGACGCTCTTTACATTGGAATTGCCCCGCCCGGAGGTAAACTCCCCGCGGAGTGGCGGTCGATTATTCTAGAGGCAATCAAACGCAAAATCGATATTGTCTCCGGCCTGCACGACTTTCTAACCGACGACAAATTATACTTGCAATTGGCCTCAGAGAGTGGCAGCCGTCTAATAGATGTTCGGCGCAACACATTCAAAGAAACGGCGGTTCGACATATATTCCGTCCGGGTAATGTACGAATCCACGCAGTCGGAAATGATTGCAGCATTGGCAAGATGGTTGCTTCTCTGGAAATACAAATGGGGCTAGTTGCCGCCGGTCATGACGCGAAATTCTTAGCAACTGGCCAAACGGGCATCATGATCTCCGGCGAGGGAGTTCCAATCGATTGCGTGGTCGCAGATTTTGTAAACGGTGCTGCAGAAAAACTAGTTGCTGAGAACGAGCATCACGATTTTCTGCTAATCGAAGGACAAGGAAGCATCTCACATCCAGCATATTCGGCAGTCACCCTTGGGTTGTTGCACGGTTGTGCACCCGACGCGCTAATTTTCTGCTACGAGGCAGGGCGAAAGCAGGTAAAGGGCTTTGACAACATTGATATCCCACCGATGAAAGATCAAATGCGTGCTTGTGAGGTTATGGCGAATCTGCGTCATCCCTGCAAAATCATCGGTATCGCGATCAACAGTCGCGCCCTTAATCACGACGAGGCAATGGCTGAAGTTGATCGTGCCGAAGACGTTTTCGGATTGCCTGCCTGCGATGTTTATCGAACAGGTGCGGAAAAATTGGTACAAGCCAGTATTGCGTTGCGCAAGGAGCTACTGACGAAATGAAGATGACGCTTTATCGGTTGAGCCTACCGTTGGCACACACGTTTACAATCGCCCGAGAATCGATTACGACTCAGCCCTCTTTGGTCGTCCAACTTGAGCACGACGGCGTTTGCGGATTGGGCGAGGTGACGGAAAACAATTTTTATGGCCACACGCTCGATTCAATAAGCACGTCTCTTGAGCGAGCCGCGAGGATGCTGAACGAGTACATCGATCATTCGCCTATTGACCTCTGGCCAAAAATGCGAGATGCGATGGATGGCGACATGTTCGCACTGTCGGCGCTCGATATAGCCGCTCACGATCTGAGAGGAAAACGATTGGGTATTTCGACGTGGAAAGATTGGGGACTTGAGTGGACTGGAATCCCACAATCTAGTTATACGATAGGTATCGACTCGATTCCAAAAATGATTTCCAAATTGCAGGAACAACCAGGCTGGAGCATCTACAAGATCAAACTGGGAACGCCGAACGATCTTGAGGTTGTAGCTGAGTTACGAAAGCATACGAATGCTGTGTTTCGCGTCGATGCAAACTGTGGATGGTCGGCAGATGAGACGATCGCGAATTCAAAAGTTCTCGCAGGACTGGGTGTCGAATTCATTGAGCAACCATTGTCGATTGAAACGTCTGCAGGAGATAAGCAACGCGTCTACAACGAATCCAACCTCCCCATTATTGCGGATGAGGATTGTCAAGTGTCAATTGATGTTCCGCGGTGCAAAGGACTATACCATGGCGTAAATGTCAAGATTTGCAAATGTGGTGGACTGACACCTGCGCTGAGTATGCTTCGTGAAGCACGAAAGCTGGGCATGAAAACCATGGTAGGCTGCATGGTCGAGAGTTCGATTGGCATAAGCGGGGCCGCGCAGTTGATGCCGTTGATGGACTACGCGGACCTTGATGGTGCAGTTTTGCTTTCCGATTCACCCACGGAAGGCGTAAGCATTTTGAAAGGGGTCGTACAGTTAGCCAAAAGGCCTGGAACAGGCGCGGTATTACAGCATGAACGACTGGAGCAGTTTCAATTGTGAAATTACGTAGAACAGGTTGCCAGCGTAACAACGCGGTGAAAAGTTGATCCTTATTCCAAATGCGCGACGGCAATTGCCATAAAACTTGTTTCAGGTAGCAGCATACCATTTCACGTATATGCACCTATGCCATCTTGGCCCGCCAGCCGCTGCGCGGGTTAAACAAGTCGCAAGACAGTATCGCGCTTTCTCAAACAAATTTCATTTCCGGATCCATCGCTCGTTTAATTGCCTTGCCGAACGGGCCTGATTCGTTCGATTGGGAGACCTCGCGAGGCTGTCCAAGAAAAGTCTGAATAGCACCACATTTGATTTGCAAATCAGAAGTCCATTCTGTTGCCAACCAAGCAACGTTGCCTCCGACACTATAACGTCGTACTATTTGAGATTGAGAATTGGCAAAGTGACCTTCGACTTGCGGGATAGACCTCGGAGACATCGGCAACTTTAGCAACGATTCCGAATTGTGAGCCCACTCAAAGTTCGATGCAGCTCGCCAGAACATTTCATCCTCTTGATCACGCAAGATCTGGGACTCAGGTACGATCTGTTGCAGGCGTGAAATTCGATTCGGAATGGCAGTCGCAATTCCGCCAACGCGAATGGCCAGATCAGAAAACTCTCCCTCAATCGGAATCAGATCGATTGCCTCAATATCCATTGGTGATGATGCAAGTTGATTCATGTACATCAACGCTTGATCCAGTTTGGGAAACCGGCCAATGACGGTTGAATAAGCTTCAGGGCATGGGAATACTTTGAAAGTCAGTTCATAGATGAATCCTAGTTTGCCTTGACTGCCCACCATAAGCTTAGGGAAGTCAAAACCAGCCGCATTTTTGACTACCTGCCCACCACCTCGAATGCAATTACCGCGGCCATCAATGAATCTTACGCCCAAAAGAAAGTCGCGAATTCCGCCGAACCGTAATCGGCCTGAACCGGCTGCATTTGCCGCGACAGTCCCGCCGATGGTGGCTCCTCGATTGGCTAACAAGGGATCAAACGGGAGGTACTGCCCTTGTGTCGCTAAAATGGAAATAAGGTCGGAGACACAAGTCCCGCTAAGCACAGTTACAACAAACTCTTGTGGATCGTATGACACGATCCCTTTGAGTAATTGTGTTGATAGGATCGTGACCCCATCGACTATTGGATGGAAGCCGCTCTTGGTCCGCGATCCGCAAACATGAACTTTGGACGACTGTCGAACGATCTCTTGCATTTCAAGGATAGAATCGCTCGAGGAGTGTTCCGCTGAGTTTACAAACGCATCAAGACTATTCACGCGAGATCACTCCGGCTTTCTCCAATGGGTGCATTCCGGAAGAAGTCAGTGACGGAGCCTCGCCATCCATCAGCATTTTGCCGGGGTTCGCGATGTTCTTTGGATCGATTTCACGACGTATTTGAAACATCGATTCCATATCGCAGGGTTGGTACATCTTGGGTAAAAAACTACGCTTTTCCATTCCAACACCATGCTCTCCGGTAATGGAACCTCCGAACCGAATGCACAGTTCGATGATTTCCGCAGCCAACAACTCCGCTCGATGCAACGCTCCGGGTTGCTTGCCATCGTACAGGATGAGCGGATGCAGGTTGCCATCGCCTGCGTGGAATACGTTGGCAACTCGAATACCATGCAACTGGCTCAATCGGTGGATTTCTTCGAGGGCTTCACCAAGTCGCCCGCGTGGAACAACGCCATCCTGGACGATGAAATCTGGGCTCAATCTGCCAACAGCCGAAAACGCGCTCTTGCGACCCTTCCAGATTTGTTGACGTTCATACGCATCTTTTGCTTCTTTAACCAAGTAAGGGTTGGAGGCATGGATCAGAGGCAGCAACCGATCGAATTCAGCTTCGACCTGCGACGCTTCTCCTTCCAATTCAACGATCAAAA
>Ga0105046_10018251_pt1 | contig 10687 bp, 12 predicted proteins | sample MAT03_FD_78385 | JGI IMG/M metagenome (GOLD analysis project Ga0105046, IMG submission 78385) | Freshwater microbial communities from Lake Fryxell liftoff mats and glacier meltwater in Antarctica - MAT-03 (megahit assembly) | ecosystem: Environmental > Aquatic > Freshwater > Ice > Liftoff...
ATGCCCAGCAACATCAGCGCGGCATACAAAAACAAGCGCGGCCTTTTCCATCGCGTTGTAAACCCGGACAAATTCCGCTGCGAAGCATACCGCACCAGACCGCGCGGACGCTCGAGTTTGAGCATGATGTCGTCACACGCGTCGATACAGTTGGCGCAGCCGATACACTCCATCTGCAGCCCCTGCCGGATGTCGATCCCCGTCGGACACACCTGCACGCAGCGCCGGCAATCGATGCAATCGCCCGCGCCCTCCGTTCCCACTTTACCCCGCGGTTCACCACGCTTTTCGTCGTAGCCGACGTTTACGGTGTGTTCGTCGATGAGCGCCGATTGAAACCGTCCATACGGACAAAGGATGATGCAGAACTGCTCCCTGAACCACGCGAAGTTGAAATACAGGAGCAGCGTCATCACCGTCACCATGAAGAAAGGTGCCCAATACCCCTGCGGCCCATGCTGCAGCATGCCCAGGAGCTGCGACGGCGAGACGAAATACGCCAGGAACAAATGCGCGATCACCGCCGAAAACAACCAGAACAACGCGTGCTTCTATACCCGCTTGCCAAGCTTATTGAACGTCCATGGCGCACGATCCAATTGTCGCCGCGCAGGACCGTCTCCCTCGATCCAGCGTTCGATCCGCCGATAGACGTGCTCCAGAAAAACTGTCTGCGGACACGCCCAGCCACACCACACGCGCCCCAAAACCGAGGTCGCCACATAAAGCGAAAAGCCCAGCCCGGTGATCAGGAAAAACACCATCACCAAATCCTGGGCGACAAACGTCAGGCCAAACAAATGGAACCGGCTGTGCTCCCAATCCAGAAACACCGCCGGATATCCGCCCACCGGAATGAAGGGCAGCGCGAGATACACCACGATCATCACCACCGCCGCCAACCGCCGCAGCAGCGAGAAACGTCCGCGCACATCCGACGGATGAATCATGTAGCGTGATCCATCGTCGTTAATCGTCGTTACCTCATCGCGATTCGGAACCTTGGCGCGGCCGTTCATTACGGCACCACCTTCACCGGCTCATCCGGGGAATGTTTGCTCAGCACAAAACTCACGACCTGTTCGACTTTTTTCTTACCCAACTGCGGTCCCCAGGCGGGCATGCCTTTTGGCAAAAACCCGTTCGCCACGAGGTTATAAATCTCCGTCGGTTTTCCGCCGTGTTTCCAATCGGCATCCACAAGGTTTACGCCGATCCCGCCCTTCATGTCCGCGCCGTGACACGACACGCAGGTGCTTTTGAAGATCTTCTCCCCGGACATCACCAGCTTCATATCCTTGCTCAACGCCCACAGTTCCTCGTCCGTCAGCATCTTGGCCTCCATGGCCGCCGCTTCCTCGGGATGCGCCTTTGCATACTCCTGCGCATAACGCTGCTCCTGCGTCGGACGAATGTTCCAGCGGTGCGCCCAAAACCAGTAGCCCACGGCAAACACCACCGACAGCCAGAGCGTCCACAGCCACCAGTTCGGCAGCTTTTTGTCGTACTCCTGAATGCCGTCGAAGGTGTGTTCGCGGATTTTTTCGTCAAATTGCGGATTATCTTTCATGATCGGTTGGGGCTGAAGTGGACTCTCCCTCCAGCGGGAGCTGCGACATGTGCTCGGTCTTTTTTTTCGACATGAACACGGCCCGAACGACGGCAATGAGAAACACCCCGAGCGTCAGGAAAAACAGGACCATCGAAAGAACGACGTTCCATTCGGCGAATTGCAGATACTTGAACATAGGGTCTCCTAATGCGTTTTTTCCGCCACAGGCGCGACAGCGGGAGCAACAGCCGGAGCGGGCACTGCGGCCTCATGTTTTCCCAGCTTTTGTAGATAGGCGATGATCGCGATGATTTCTTTCTCCGGCACCGCGTTGACCTGACTCGCCTTGAGGTCTGTGACAATCACGTCGGCCTGTTCCCGGCACTTCTCCATGATTTCGCTGATGCTCCAATTTGGATACGGCACGCCGAGCATACGCTGCACTTCGATCTTACGCGGCAGACTCTTCCAATCCGCGTCCTGCGTGTAGAGCCACGGATAATTCGGCATGTTGCTGCCGGGCGACGTCGAACGCGGATTTTGCATGTGCTGCCAGTGCCACAGATTGGGCTTGGCCTGCGGACCGAACCCCTCGCGTGCGAGATCGGGTCCCGTGCGTTTCGAGCCCCACTGGAACGGATGATCGTAAATCGAATCGCCCAGTTTGGAAAATTCGCCGTAACGCATCGTCTCTGTCAGGAATGGACGGATCATCTGGCTGTGGCAATTGTAACACCCTTCCTTCACGTAAAGATCGCGCCCGGCAAGTTCCAGCGGAGTGTATAACGTTTGTTTTACACCCTTGATATTGTCGCCGCGCTCTTTGATCGCCGTCGGAATGATTTGCAGCGCCCCGCCCGTCAGCACCGCGAGCAGCGTGAGCACCGTGAATGGCAGCGGATTCGCCAGCAACCGGTCATACCAGGTGCTCCAGCGATGCCCGAACCGCTTCAGATCGTAGAAAAAGGCCATGCCCACGATCACGAATCCCACGATTGAAAAGAAACTCAGGAACATTCCCCCAAACATCCAGCCGCAGGCCAGCGTCATGATGATCACCGAATAAATCACCGGCGCATTCCAGAAGGCACGAAAGATGTCCATGTCCATCTCGTGATCCGATTTTTCCTGATACACCTCTACCGTGGCGTCCACCGGTTTTGCACCGCTCACCGTCTTGAAAATGTTGAACGCCATGAGGAGGAATCCAACGAGATACAACCCGCCACCCGCCGCACGCATGTACATCATCAGGCGCGCCACCGATTGCGCATCCATGAAATTCGGATACGCCAGCACACCGTCACTGTTCAGCGCATTGAGCATGAGTCCCTGCGTGATCCCCGACGCCCACATCGACGCCACGTAAAGCAGTATGCCTACCATCCCGAGCCAGAAATGTGTCTTCGCCAGTTGCTCGGAGTACAGCTTGCCGCGATTCCACAGCCGCGGAGCCATCCAGTAAATCATGCCCGCCGCCATGAACCCGTTCCAACCGAGCGTTCCGCTGTGCACGTGCCCGATCGTCCAATCCGTGTAGTGCGAGAGCAGGTTGACCGATTTAATCGCCAGCAACGGCCCTTCGAACGTGGCCATGCCGTAAAACGTCACTGCCGCTGCGAAAAACTTCAGCACCGGATCCGTGCGCAGCTTGTGCCACGCACCGCGCAACGTCAGCAACCCGTTCAACATGCCGCCCCAGGACGGCGCCCAGAGCATCAGGCTGAAAATCATGCCCAGCGACTGCAACCATTCCGGCAGCGCCGTGTTCAGCAAATGGTGCGGCCCGGCCCAGATGTAGATGAACACCAGCGACCAGAAATGCACAATCGACAGCCGGTAACTGTACACCGGACGTTCCGCCACTTTCGGAACGTAATAGTACATGATGCCAAGGATCGGCGTCGTCAAAAAGAAGGCCACCGCGTTGTGCCCATACCACCACTGGACCAGCGCATCCTGCACGCCGCCGAAGATCGGATAACCATGCAGCAGACTCGTCGGAATTTGCAGGTGATTGACAATGTAGAGCATCGCCACCGTGACAATCGTCGCCACGTAAAACCAGATCGCCACGTAGAGCGTTTTTTCATTGCGCCGCGCGAGCGTCCAAAAAAAGTTGATTCCAAAAATCACCCAGATCAGCGCCACCGCAATGTTTATCGGCCAGATCAGTTCCGCGTACTCCTTGCCGCGCGAAAAGCCCAACGGCAGCGTGATCGCCGCGGCCACGATGATCAATTGCCAGCCCCAGAAATGAATCCACGAGAGAAAATCCGACGCCAGCCGCGCTTTCACCAACCGCTGCGTGGAGTGGTAGATCCCCGCGAACATCATGTTGCCCACGAAGGCGAAAATCGCCGCATTTGTGTGGAGCGGACGCAACCGGCCAAACGTCAGCCACGACGTGTCGAAGTTTAAAACATGGAAACTCAACTGCAACGCGATCAGCACGCCGACCGTCATGGCCACCACGGCCCAGGTCATGGTGGCGATGACAAACCAACGCACCACTTGGTCGTTGTAATGAATAACAGTTTTCGATGCCGAAGCAGGCGATGGATTCATAAAGGAGTAATCTTGTGCGTGGGGATAAGCGTGGTTTTCACCGTGGGCGGAACCGCGCGAGGCACCGCAGTTTCATCGGTAAACGGAAGCATTCCGTCCCGGAAAGCGTCGCTGGAACGGCTCCTCCGCAGATACACGAAGAACGCCACAAACACCCAAACAAGTGCCAAGCTGAAAAGGACGGTGAGCAGGATGACTTTCATTCATCTCCCGCGCACCCGTGACCTCGGGACAGCAAACCACCACCAGCGGAGCGCGCCGCCCCGTTAACCGACAAAACATGGTGGATAATCATCCCTATAAAAGACCAAAAAAAAACGCCCCAGGGAATCGGACCTTAGGCCTACTCGCAAGCTGGCACGCCCCGCACACCTCCGCAGACGGGAGGCGGATCAGGGTTTAGCTTTCGGCGACTTTGAAAAGCCCCGTCTTCGCGTTGATCCAGCGCGCGGTCCAGACCCAGGATCGTCAAATCGGAACGTGATTTATCCGGCATTTCCTCAAGCCGCCTTTTCCATTCACTCCTCGGGCCATCCGCCATGTGACGTAGCAAAGCCGAGTTGTGCCTGCCCGCGAAGGCCTTTGCTTCGGCCATCTCAAACTCCGTACATTCATCCACCGCGCAGCCATGCCAGGCAATAACGCTTATTCCGCAGGCCGGAAGCGCGACCGCTTAAGTGCCAATCGGGACAGCCCTGTGGTTTCTCAGACAACCGTTGTTTCTGAGCGCGTTCCCGTGGTGGCTGGTTGACAAAGTGATTCGTCGGGATAGATGAAATAAATCATGAAAACAGCCACCGTTGCAGATCTCAGAAACAACTTCCGGCGCGTTTCCGCATGGATCGAGCATGGAGAGACCGTGCAAATCGTGAAGCGCAGGCGTGCTTTCGCCCGGCTCACGGCTGAGGGCGCGTCCCACTCTCCAGCCAGGGTGCCCAAGATCGATTTCATGGCGCAGTTAAGAGAGGTCCGGGGAAATCGCTTGTTCTCCGAAGCGGAAGTGAAGGCGGTGAGGGATGCTGAGCTTGAGGCTGATTTGTGATGACCGCGTAAAGGAAGTTGATGAAGGAAGTTGATGAAGGAAGTTGATGATTGAGAGATGATTGTAGATTATTGGAAATCAGCGGCTTACGCTGGAGGAGCCCCTTGCCCGCAGGATGAAGATTTGGTTTAACGCAAGTTGCTGATACTCAATCTATCAACCACAAACTTTTATCTCGGAATTTAGGATAACGCATTTTCCCGGTTTTGAAATGTTGAACCCACTGCCCAACCCATCCCGAAGCCCGCTGTTCAATGAGCGCGGTGTGAATTTGCAGGCGCTCCGTGCGTTGATTGTGGCCTCGGGCTTGCTCGGGTTGATGATCTGGTTTTGTTATGGGCCGTCGCTGGCATTCCGGTTTGTCAACCTCGACGACGGTTCCCACATTACGAATAACCCAATGATTCAAGACGGGTTGACGTGGCAGGGCGTGAAGCAGGCTTTTTCGCAGCATCACGCTGCGCTGTGGATCCCGCTCTCCTGGGTGTCGTTCATGTGCGACATCTCGCTGTTTGGCATGGACCCGTCGGGGATGAGGGCGGTGAACCTCTTTTGGCACTGGGCTGCTGCAGTGCTCATTCTGCTATGGTTGTTTGAGGCGACCGGCGTTTTCTGGAGGTCGCTGGCGGTGGCCACCCTGTTTGCGGTGCATCCGATCAATGTTGAGTCAGTGGTGTGGCTGACGGAACGCAAGAACGTCCTATGTATGGCGTTCATTGCCCTGGCCCTGGTGCTTTATGGGAGGCATGTGCGGCAGCCCTCGGGCCTGCGACTGGGGATGACGCTCGGCGCGTTTGTCTTGGCGTTGTTGTCAAAACCTATGGCTGTGACTTTCCCCGCCGTGCTTGTGCTCTTGGATTTCTGGCCTTACCACCGGTGGACGAGGGAGTCAGCAGGCAGGTTGATTTGGGAAAAGGCACCCTTTTTTGCACTGGCACTGGCGACCAGCGCGTGGACACTGCACGGCACGAAGAACATCGAAGTGGACGGGCACGTGTTCAGTGCGGTGCCACTTGATTTGCTGGGTGTCCCTGAACGTATCTCGAACGCGCTCGTCTCTTACGCCGCCTATGTGCGGCAACTGCTCTGGCCCACCGATCTCGCTCTGCCGTATTACCATCCGCTCACCGTACAGGCAGGCCCAATGACGCTTTCCCTGCTCTTTCTGCTCGCAGTGACCGCACTCCTCTTTCGGCAACGAAAATCCAGGCCGTGGGGATTCGTCGGTTGGTTGTGGTTCCTCGGAGCTTTGGTTCCATCCATCGGCTTCATCCAGGTGGGGCAACAGGCGCGGGCAGACCGGTTCACCTACTTCCCGCAAATCGGGTTCTGGATCGCCGTAGTTTGGACGGTGGCACCGTGGACGCAACGTTTGCCCCGAACAATCGGCCTCACTTTAGCCGTGGGGTTGCTGGGCCTGACGATTTGGACGACGCGAACCCAGGCGGATTATTGGAAAGATTCCGTGACCCTGTTCGAGCGAACCATGCAACTGGCCGGGAACGATCCCCTCGCGGTCAACATGGCAGCCAGCAACTGCATGCGTGCCGGGGAGTTTGAAAAAGCCGAGGCCTATTATAAACGCAGCATTCAGTTGTTTCCGAAAGACCCGGATGTCTGGAGCGGGTTCGGCGTCGTCCTGGCGCGTCTGGGCAAGGACAGAGAATCCGCTCGCGCGTTTCTTATAGCAAGCCGCTTGGAACCGGCAGTCGCCTCGCACCTCGCCAATCTCGCGTGGGCCTACGACCGGCTCAATCTGCGCCCCGAAGCGGAAACGAATTTTCGCGCAGCGCTCAAACTGGAACCCGGACTGGCAGCCGCGCACTACCGCTTCGGGCTGTTTCTGGAAAGAAACTCACCCATCGAGGCGCTCGAACATTTGAAAAAAGCCGCCGAACTTGCGCCGGAAAACGTCGAATATCGCGACGCTCTGGCGGATTTTCAAAAAATTCCATGAACCGTCTTGCCCGTCGGGATTCACGTTGCCATGATGAGGAATCATGATTGTTACAACGGATGAACTTTTCAAACTCGCCTACGGAAAGTACGCGATCGGGGCCTACAACATCAACAACGCGGAACAGACCATGGGCCTGTTCAAAGGCTGTATCCAGAGCCAGTCGCCATTTATTATCCAGATTTCCAAAGGTGCGCGCAATTACACCGAGAAACGCATGCTGGAGGCCATTATCCGTTCGGCAGGCGAGATTTTTCCGGAAGCTGTCTTTGCAGTGCACCTGGATCACGGTGACGAGGCGACCTGCTACGACTGCATTGATTCTGGTTTTTATTCGAGCGTGATGATCGACGCGTCGCACGATGATTTTGAGACAAACATCGCGACCACCAAACGGGTCGTGGACCGTGCGCACGCCAAGGGCATTTCCGTTGAGGCGGAGCTTGGTAAACTGGGTGGCGTCGAGGAGGACATCGTCGTGGAGGAAGGCAACGACTGCCTCACGAATCCGGACGAAGTTGTGGAATTCATTCAGCGCAGCGGTTGCGATTCGCTCGCGGCGGCCATTGGCACGAGCCACGGTGCCTACAAATTCAAGGGGCAGCAGTCTTTGCATTTCGACGTGATTGAAAAAATCCGCGATAAAGTGGCGGCCGCAGGACTTCCTCCGACGCCGATTGTCATGCACGGCAGTTCCAGCGTGCCGAAGGAAGAGGTGCGGCGGATCAACGCAGCGGGCGGAACTTTGGACCCGAGCGCCTGCGGCGTGAACGAAGAGGAATATCTCCCGGCGGCAAAACTCGGGGTGACGAAGGTGAACATCGATACCGACGGACGTCTCGTCTGGACCCGCGTGCACCGCGAATTTTTCCGCGACAAACCGGGCGAGTTTGATTTCCGTCCGCCGGGCAAGGTTTTCATCGAAGAGTATGCCAAGTTCATCGCGCACAAGAACACCAAGCTCGGCGCTGCCGGAACGTTGGATGCGGTGCGTGCTGCACTTTCCAAATAAGGTAACTTTGGCTGTTGCGGCGCGTTATGCGTGCCGCAAATCAGCCTTGCCTGCGAGCGACGGTCACAGACCGACGGTACAGGTTTTAGTCAGTGCAAAGGCAAGCCGGAGGCTTGCAACAAACGGATGAACGAGATGTTGGCCAGTGCGGCAGTGGATCATGGCGTCGGGCCAGCCTTTGGGTTGCTGTCGTTCATGCTCGGCTCGGCGGTGCTGGTGGGGTTGCTTTTGCACAGGTTCCGGCAGTCGCTGCTGATCGGGTATTTCCTGTGCGGCGTGGTGATTGGCCCCGGCGGGTTGGTGCTGGTGGCTGATCCGGAAAAATCACAGCTACTCTCCGAGATCGGCGTGGTACTGCTGATGTTCACGCTCGGCATTGAGTTTTCATTTTCTGAAATGAAGCAGCTCCGGCGCATTGCGCTGCGGGCGGGCGGGGTGCAGATGGGTCTTTCCGCGTTGCTGCTGTTTGGTCCGCTGCTTTTTCTCGAAAAAAACTGGCTGCAGGTCGCGGCGCTCGCGGCAATTTGCGCGGTGTCCAGTACCGCCGTGGTGCTCAAGGTTTTCCAGGAATCCTCGGGTGCCGCAAGTCCTGCCAGCCGGGTTGCCGTGGGCGTGGCCGTGTTTCAGGATATCGCTGCGATTCTGTTCATGGTGCTTCTGCCGGCGCTGTTTGGTTCGGAAGGATCATCCCTGCCGCTTGCGTTGGCACAGGCCGCTGTCAAGGGCGTGGCATTTCTCGGGGCGGGCTGGATTCTGAGCCGGTTCATCGTACCACAGATTCTGGATCGCGTGAGCCGCACGCAAAGCCGCGAACTTTTCACGCTGTGCGTGCTGGCGCTATGCGCAGGGATCGCGTGGCTCGCGCATTTTCTCGGACTCAGCCTTGCGCTGGGTGCGTTCGCCGCAGGACTGATCGTGAGCGAAACGGTGTTCAGTCATCGCATTCTTTCCGACGTGCTGCCGTTTAAAGATTTTTTCCTCACGGTATTTTTTGTCTCGGTGGGAATGATGGTGGATTTGCGCTTTTGCCTGGGACATCTGCCGCAACTCCTGCTCGGCACCCTCGCATTGATCGTGCTGAAAACCTTCGCCGGTTGTCTCGGCGGGTTGTTCGCGGGATTCCCCGTCCGTCACGCGCTGGTCGCGGGGCTCGGATTGTCTTCCATCGGAGAATTTGCCTTCGTGCTGCTGACCGCGCTGTCCGGCATGGGCGGCGTTTCCGGTGAGACGATGCAAATGCTCATCACCATTGCCACGCTGTCTATGGCGGCGACACCGGCGCTCGTGCGGCTTGGACCTGCCATCGGTGCAAGGTTGGAAAAATGGCCGATCTTCGCAACGCGTCCTCACGCTTCGCTTCCGATGACGCCGCGGCGCATTCAATCCCTCAACGACCACGCAGTGATTTGCGGCTACGGGATCATCGGGCAGGGGCTGAATGAAACACTGCACGACATCGGCATTCCAACGCTCGTCATCGAGTTGAACGCCGAGACCGTGAAAAATCTCGTCGGCCAGGGACAGCCCTGTCTGTTTGCCGATGCTGCACGGAAGGACACGTTTGAACTCGCGGGCCTGGAGCGAGCCAAAGTGCTCGCCGTGACTATACCGCATTTTGAAGGTGTCAAAGCAGCCATCGTTGCCGCGCGGGAACTGAATCCGGGGATGTTCGTCATTGCACGGGCACGGTATCCCGGCCAAGTGCAGCCGTTGCGCGAAGCGGGCGCGAATGTTGTCATCAACGAAGAGGCGGAAACGAGCTTCGAAATTTTGCGCCGCACGCTACAGCAATACGACCTTCCGCGCGACGAAATCGATGCGCGGGAAGCCGAGATCCGTTTCAAGTACGGCGTGGAAAATTAAGCGCCGAAAACGGAAAACAACCCGGCGGGGTTAAGCACGGTAAACATACTTTCGATGCCCGATCTTCACTACGACCACGGTGACAACGCTTGCATGGATTTCGTAGAGGATGCGATAGGCCTAGTCATCAACCATCAACTTTCAACTAGGAATCCAAGGTTAGTGGTTAATTGTGAGCGTGTTGTATCACTGCTCACGGAAGGACTCCTGCACAGGACTGCATAAAAGTGAAGTCCTTTGCCATGCTTTTGCCATGCTTTGGACCTGCCATCACTCACCTTTGCGCAGGGGTTCACCACCACCGCTTCCCGCTTCCCGCTTTCTGGGCGGAAGTGAATCCGCATTTGGACCCGTCCTAGGCCAGCCCAAAAGCGGGACGAAGTTCATGGGATCCAGCGGGACAAAATACGCTCCACCGGTTTGGGCGCGGGCCTGCCGAATAATTTCCGAAAAAGGCCGCAGAGAACTTTCAAGCTGGAAACGCTGGCATCAAGTTTGGGCAGGATCAAGACACGCGACACCCCCGCCCGTGCGGCCATCCCCCAGTCGCGCCAAGGCAGAAGTAAGAATGCAGAAGGAAAATTCCCTCTCCCCACTTCTTTATTCATCCTTCCTACTGCACACTTTCCGGGTCCTCACCAATCTGGAGAGTCTCAATTCCGTGCTTATCCGCCAAGGCCTGCCCGCACCGGA
>Ga0105046_10018252_pt1 | contig 10687 bp, 6 predicted proteins | sample MAT03_FD_78385 | JGI IMG/M metagenome (GOLD analysis project Ga0105046, IMG submission 78385) | Freshwater microbial communities from Lake Fryxell liftoff mats and glacier meltwater in Antarctica - MAT-03 (megahit assembly) | ecosystem: Environmental > Aquatic > Freshwater > Ice > Liftoff...
ACCAAAACCCTACTATTCATAATGTGAAAGATAACCCCAAAGTTTGGGTTTATCAAAATTGATAAAAACCCAAATAAACTTTCACATAACTATGAGTTACCAGAATAAAATTGATAAGTATTTATTGCTTGGTCACAAACACAAAGTCACTCTCCTTCACATCTGAGCCAAACCCACCTGAGCGGGTTTCGGTGGGCAACTTCAAAAAGTAGGTACGCAGTTCATGCAGGGTAAGAATGCGGTCGGTACCACTGCCTACTTCACGCAAGGCCTGAATAAACTTGCCGGCAAAGGGTGAGTGCTTGCCGGCAATACCGTCCGAAACATATTCTTTTCCACCACTGGTCAAATACTTTCGGGTACGCTTCGATAAGGTACGCACCAGGTATTCTGAATCAGAAGTTTCGGCATAAGTATCACGCGAGGCTGTCAATACCGGATCGAGCGTACCTCCAAAACAAACATCCATAACCAGAAAGATATGTTCGCATTTAATATTTTCTAACCGGTTCCTGATAATAGGGTGCGAGAGATAGGTAATTTTTGCTTTATCGTTGCGCAACGAATTACTGGCTACCACAGCGCCTTCATTCAGCACCTCATCAAACGAGCCATGACCGGCAAAGAAAACCATCAACTGATCTTGCACATTAAATTTTCGTTCGTTGTAATCGGTTAGCTTTTCAGACATCTCTTCAAAGGTGGCATTCTCCACCACCTCTACTTGAAAATTATACTTTTCTTTTAGAATAGTTTCAATGGTGCGCGCATCGCTAATGGGATTGACCAGATTAGACCAATGATCATATTTATCGGTAGCAAAAATGAGTGCGTAGTCTTTCCGGTCTGCACTCAATAACGCTACGTTGTCTTTTCCAACCAAAATAGATCGCTGACTACTTACGCTGGCTCCTTTTTCATTCACAGCTATCAGTTCAAGAATATTCTCGCCATCCACCAGGTTTAATTTCAGAGCGATATCTTTTTGATACGATGATGATTCTAACGGAAATGCTCTTTCGCGTTTTTCCAATCCAGTCTTTACTACTAACTTCAATTCTTTCAACGGAACATCTGAATACACCGAAGCTGAAATAGTAAGTTGAAATTGTTGACTAAAAGATGATTCTTCCGTGGGTGTTATCCATGTTATTTTGGGTAGCACAGATGAAATTGATTCGCCTTTAAAATTAAAATACACCTCGTTGGTGCGGCCGGTAAATCCCTGCCCGTATGCTTCTGCTGCTAGCAACATAAAGCAAAGCACGAACATCACACAACGTAAGTTACCAAACACCGGGTTAACGAAAATGAATCTATTCTTTTTCATGTGTTACTAGTTACTAGCTATCATCAGTTACAATTATTGGTACCATCGGGGCATGGTGCACCCGCAATCTCACTCGTTGTTGGCGGTGGGTCAGGCATTAAAAAATAAATAAGGCCACCCACCACCAACACTGGAGCCACTTTAAAGAGTAATGGGGTTTTTCGTTTAATGGTAAACTCCGGACTAAAAACTACTTCATCACTATTCTTGCTGTCGCTAATCTTAAACTTATACCCGCTGGCCGCCTTTATATTCGTAGGGACAATCAATTCGGTAGAACCGGAATTCCCTATGCCTGTTTTAGGCCATACCAATTCGTTGTCCTTATTATACAAATCAAAGTTGAGCAAGTTGCGACCTGCCCCGCTCCAGGTTACAGGAAAAGGCTTGCCTCTTTTAATTACCTGACCTTCTTCAAAGCCCTTGAGCCGCACAAATGGAACATACACACGGCCACGGATTTCAAGACCTATCCTTCCTTCAAACTCAGCACCCAACTCCTCCTTTGCATTCCATTCTATTCTTTTATTTCTGCCGGGTGCTACTGCCAGAATGCTTCCCGCGCTTACCGCACCGTTCACTTTTTTGATGGGTGCCAAAAAATTATCCCTAGAAGAATAAACATGTACTTTATAAAACCTCTCTTTCACTGTGTCGATAAGGTCGTAGTACAAAAGAAGTTTATCGCCAGCCAACTCGGTGCGGGTAATGGAGAACTCCTGCGCGCTCAAGTACTGTGTAGCGCAAACAAGCAGCACACTTAAGAAGAATTTCATTTTCGTAATTTTTAAATCATTCATAATTTTTCCTAAACAACAGCTTTACTCTACCATCACCTTTTGTACCTGCCTGAATGAATTCCCGGTCTTCATCTGAATCAGGTAGATGCCACCGGGTACACGCGTGGCCGATTCATCTTCGCATGTCCAGTCGATGGCATGCACGCCCGCTGGCAACTCCTGAACCAACAGTGATTTTACTTTTCGTCCGGTTAAGTCTATCACATCGATGCTTACACCTGCACTTTCCATCATGACAATCGGAATGGTAACACGCGTGGCCGAAGGATTAGGGAATGGTTTGCCTAATAAAGTAAACCCGGGGTTCCATCCTTTTTCAAAAGAATAGATTAACCTGAACACCCGGTCTTCTTTCCATTCAAACTCATAAAAATTTGCCGATCGCATATCCAGAAAGGTTTGCGAAGTTTCATCGTACAAAATCAGTTGCGCCTGATTATTGCCAAACGTTTCCGGATTCCAACTCAACGATGCCTTGCCCGGTTGAAAGCTGGAGCTTACCGTGAAGTGCCAGGTATGGATGGCTGCGCTGGGAACTATATCGCGCGCAAAATTGGGAGCAAAAAATTCAGGATGATGCGTACTCATCTCCAGATGATTAAAAAAACGAGGTACTGCTATTTCATCAAAACTATCTTTACTTTCTGAGGCTTGCGGGTGCATGCCAAAACCGATGCCCGTGTTGGCTGCAGCGCCATGTGCCAGGGTGAGGGGCACAAACCATTCTGTTGCATCGAGGGCTGCTTCAATTTCATTTGTTTTACCCTTACGTCCACCCGCTGTATTTTTTAGAGTAACCGGATAGGTGAAGTTCGACACCGCAGCATCGGCAAACACAAAACCGCCCGACCATACTTTCAAGTTGTTTGACTCACCCAGCGTGGAAGAAGAGGGATTAAATACTTGTAATTTACCAACTGGCTTACCGGCATTAGCCGCCTGCACATCGTCCCAATCAATATCAAACGGATAGGGCGCACCAATTTGATTCCAGCCTGCCGCCAGGTTAATGGTAAAAGCATTTTGCTGATTGAACTTAGGCGTAGTGCCTGCTCCCAATGTTAATTGTACCGACTCCAGGCTATTAAACCAATACCCTTTGCCGTGTTCGATCCGGTTGAAGGCGGGATAGTCTACATTTTTTTGCGTGGCGGGCTGATATTGAATCAATCGCCACCTTGCTTTATCAACCTCACCCAACACCCCGAAAATAGACTGCACCAAATTATCAGTTAGATCGTATGGCACTGAAATGATGCGGTAGTTGCTAACCTGGCCACCAAAAGATAGGTTGGGTATTGACTTTTCATTTGCAGAAAGCGGCACATAGATATACGCATTTCCATTTTCTGGCGATCGTTTGGGAGTGGCGGTTGACGCATCTTGGGCGGTAAAATAAAATTCTATCCCTAGTTCATCAAGCAACGCGGGTGTAATAGTTGTTGAGTAGCTGGAAGTTGTTGAAGTAAGGTCCACCGGGGCGTTCCAAGCATCCTGTGAAATTTTGCGTGAATAAAATTTGACAGTTTTGGTGCCTGAGCCGCCACTTACTGTAACGCTGATAGTGGCAGTAGGTGTGTTCGCGAAGGTTGGGGGTGTGATTGTTAATAGTGCACCTCCTGTACCAACTAAAGTTTTTACGGAGACCGAATTTGAACTGGCTGAGGAGCCACTTCCATTCACTGCGCGCACACGAAAATAATAAAATGTATCCGGCAAAAGTCCGTTCAGGTCTTGCTCCAGCGTATTGCCTACGTTTTTGTTGTTAAACCCCTCCACAAAACTGCCGGGCGCAAAAGAGGTACTAAATGACACATCCAACTCATAACCAATGGCACTTGGCACGGCAGCCCAGGTCGCTTTAAAGAAATTGGAGGTTTGGCCCGTTACATTTTGGGCTAGTGGCACAGCCGGTAGTGTAATTTTATTTCCAATCAGTGGGTTGGTGGTTAAATAATTTAAAGACTGCCCGCTGCCGTTGTAGGAAAAAACGGCATAATGATAAACCGTACCTGCCAAAAGCCCGCTGCTCGCAAAGGAAGAACTGCTGCCTAAAGAAACAACCGTGCTTAGCCCAACCGTATTACCACCCGTATAGGTTGTGCCATCTGCTGGTATATCAGTCACCACAACGGTATTGCGCAAAACGATATAACCCGTAGGCGAACCGGAGGCAGCGGTAAACGATCCGTTCATCGCGGCTGTAGTAATAGTGCCGAAGCTAAGGTTGGATGCCTGCGCGGCTGGCTCCTGTGCTAGCACTAAAAAATTATCCAAGCTGGTGCCACTTTGCCCCGCAACTTCAACTGTAATTTTTCCAGTAGTGGCCCCCGTTGGAACAGCCGCAACAATGCTCGTTGAAGTTGTTGCGCCTGTAATCGTGGCAACCGTTCCGTTGAACTTAACAATATTATTGGCAGCCGTTGTACTAAAGTTGGTGCCGGTGATGGTTACTGTTACTGCTACTGCTCCACTTGTTGGTGTGAAACTGGTGATAGTTGGAGCAGGAATAAATGTAAAGCCTGCTAGCGTTGCAATACCTCCAGAAGTGGTTACACTTATACTACCAGAAGTGCCAGATGCAACAATTGCCGTGATACTAGTTGCAGAAACTACATTAAATGATGTTGCGGCAGTGCCCCCAAAGCTTACTACTGTTGCTCCGGTCAAATTAGTTCCTGTTAACGTTAAGGTGGTTCCACTGCCCGCACTGGTAGGCGTAAAATTCGTGATCGTTGGAGCAGGAATAAATGTAAAGCCTGTCCGCGTTGCCGTACCTCCGGGAGTGGTTACAATTACACTACCAGAAGTGCCAGATGCAACAATTGCCGTGATACTAGTTGCAGAAACTACATTGAATGATGTTGCTGCTGTGCCACCAAAACTTACCGCTGTTGCACCGGTTAAATTAGTTCCTGTTAAAGTTACCGTGGTTCCATTGCCCGCGCTGGTGGGCGTGAAACTGGTAATGGTTGGAGCCGGAACAAACGCAAAGCCTGCCAGCGTTGCAGTTCCTTCAGGAGTGGTGACACTTACACTTCCCGAAGTGCCAGATGAAACGATTGCTGTTATGCTAGTTGCTGAAACTACATTAAATGATGTCGCTGCCGTGCCTCCAAAGCTTATTGCAGTTGCACCATTAAAATTGATACCGGTAATGGTTACAGAAGTTCCCACAGCACCACTTGTTGGTGTAAAATTGGTGATGGTTGGAGCAGTGCCAACCGTATTGCGAAACACCGAGATGGTATTGGCTCCGGTTTGGAAATTTGCCACCGCCAGATCAGACTTGCCATCCCCGTCAAGGTCGCCAACGGAAACTGAGAAAGGTAATTCTCCGGTTGTGAAATCTACTTTTGGGGCATAGCTGATGTTGCCTATGCTGCTTGTATTACGAAGTACCGAGACGGAAGTGCTAAGATAATTTGTCACTGCCAAGTCGGCCTTGCCATCTCCGTCAAGGTCGCCAATGGAAACTGTTTGAGGAGTTTCTCCGGTGGTGAAATCTACTTTGGCGGCATAACTGATGCTGCCTATGCTGCTCGTATTACGAAGTACCGAGACGGTAGTGCCGTTGGCATTTACTACGACCGCTAGGTCGGCCTTGCCATCCCCGTCAAGGTCGCCAATGGAAACTGATTTAGGTCCAAATCCTGCTATGAAATCTACTTTGGCGGCATAGCTGATGCTGCCAGCGCTGCCCGTATTGCGAAATACCGAGATGGTACTGCTAAAATTGTTACCATTTGCGACCGCTAGGTCGGGCTTGCCATCCCCGTCAAGGTCGCCAATGGAAACTGAAACAGGTTGTGTTCCGGTTGTGAAATCTACTTTCGCTTCAAAACTGATGCTGCCTATACTGCTAGTATTACGAAATACTGAGATGGTATTGACTCCAGTTTGTTCATTTGCCACGGCTAGGTCGGCCTTGCCATCCCCGTCAAGGTCGCCAATGGAAACTGAAATAGGACCTGTTCCGGTTGTGAAATCTTGTTTGGCGGCATAGCTGATGCTGCCTACGCTGCCCAAATTGCGAAATACCGACACGGTATTGCTGGCACCATTTGCCACCGCCAGGTCGGCCTTGCCATCCCCGTCAAGGTCGCCAATGGAAACTGAAAAAGGACGTGTTCCGGTTGTAAAATCTTGTTTGGCGGCATAGCTGATAATGCCTACACTGCCCGTATTGCGAATTACCGACACGGTATTGCTGTTAAGGTTTGCCACCGCCAGGTCGGCCTTGCCATCCCCATCAAGGTCGCCAATGGCTACTGAAAAAGGGTCTGTTCCGGTTGTGATATCTACTTTGGCGGCAAAAGAGGTGGCATCTATGCCGGGCCCTCCAATAAAGGTTACTACAAAAGGCGCGTTTGAATAAGCCAACAAGCCATTGGTAAGTACTGTAATGGGTTGGTAGGTAGCGCCTGTAGGAACGGTTACTGTTAAGCTGGTTGCTGTGGCCGCGTTTACAATTGCTTTTGTAGCGCCAAAGAAAACAATGTTGTTGGCGGGCGTGGCGCTGAAGTTTGAGCCGGTGATGTTAACGGCAGTGCCTATTGGCCCACTGGTAGGCGTGAATGAAGCAATGGTTGGAACTTGCGCAAAGGAGGCAAAACAACCCAGCAGAAGGGAGGCTAAAAAAAAGGGTAAGCATTTTGTCATGCCGTTGTTCTGTTTTGTGTTTCGTTTACCTATCAACTTCCTAATGGTCTAATACTTATCCCGTTCGCTTCATTCGTCAAATTTGAATAAACTTATACAACTTTAAACGGTTGACAATACCCAAAAATGGGTATATTTTAGTTTTGGCTTTAATCTAACAACGACCCTACTTTACCGCAACTTGGTTTTCCCCGTATTTTCAATTTCAGTTAAAGAAAAATTGCCTGTACGCTCAAAGGTGAATGTTTTACTTCTGATATTGAAAGTATGTAGTTGTGTCGGGTCTGAATCGGCTCAGCCTACATAGATTATTCCATTGTACTGAGTCTTAAAGTATTACAAATTGCCGCTTGGCCGATTCGATTTTGACGCGCTCAGTGGCTAGCTTGCCACGCTGTATCCAAAATAATCACCATGCTGGTTTTTGTCGGAGATATCCATGGAGAATTTGTCGAGCTAATTGAAAAGTTGGCCGGCACAGGTATTGAAAAATCGTCCTTAATTCAAGTTGGCGATTTCGGCTTGGGCTTTAAAAGTCAAAAAACGGAAGGTGCTGAGTTGGAAAATATCAACACAATGCTAGCTGCCAGCGAGAATACGTTATATGTCATCCGTGGAAACCACGACAATCCCAACTATTTCAACCATGCTTCCAACTATTCTAACATTCAATTCCTTTCTGATTATTCACTGTTGACAATTGAGGGGCTCACCATCCTGTTGGTTGGTGGAGCAATTTTTCTTTCCTCGCAGAGTCTCCGCCTCGGGACTGCGCCTTTTGGACAATTCATTCATTTGCTTTTGTCAAGTCAACACATGCTAATTCTGAGTAGCTCCCCCGCCAGAGTCCCCGAGGCGGGAGACTCTGCGGAGAATTAATAAACTCATTTACATTTCTTTCTTTCCTCGCAGAGTCTCCCGCCTCTGGACTCTGTACCTTTTGGACGATTCATTCATTTGCTTTTGTCAAGTCAACACATGCTAATTCTGAATAGCTCCCCCCGCCAGAGTCCCCGAGACGGGAGACTCTGCGGAGAATTAGAACTAATATTAAAAAAAAGCTGCCTTCTTGAGACAGCCTCTTATAACTTGAAACTTTTTAGTTCTTTATAAACTTCGCTACCAGTGCGCCATGCTCAGATACCAATCGCACAATATACAAGCCTTGGTTTAAAGTTGAAATATCCATTTCGTAAACATTACTCCAGACGTTGGCATTCACGGATTTTGATAATACAATTTTGCCGTCTGTACTATAAAGGTTAATAACAACCGATCGCTGTTTTTCTGCGTAATAATGGAGGTTAGCAACATTTCCATTTGTCGGGTTAGGATTTATACTAATCGATTCACGTACTTCATCTGCAGCGTCATTCGGTGCGTGGTTAAAAAATGTGGCATCCCACTGTGGTCCAGGTCCTCCGCCAACACGCCCGTTGGTATAGGTGGTAAATCCTTGCTTCACTGCATTAGGGCAAACAATAAGGCCATCCACATCAAAGCCATCGGCATTTTTTTCGAAGTATTCTTTATTGCTAAAGTCTTTGATACGTATGAGCTTCACAGATTGAAAGGTGTTATCAATCACTGGGCTGATATCAATAAACGAAGTGCGGCAATAACTATCAGGCAAACTTCGCCAGGTTTTACCGTCTGACACTTCAATCACAGCAGTCTCTGGATAACTAAAGGCGTTACCGCCTTTAAAGCATTTTTCATCGGCTCTGCCAAAGCTTGTTTCTACCAAAATAAAATCAGGACCATAACCATTGGTGTTATAGAGTGGCTGCTCAAGTTCCAATGTAATGCTTCCTCCAAAACCTAACGACACAAAGTTGTACGTATCATTATCCTGAGGGGCGCCCAAAGCCAGTTGAGGGTTGCTGCGAATGGCCTCAATAATTTTTCCTTGTTTGGTTTTGCCCTGCGCGAAGTTGTAGACGCTGTAGGCAAAACAATTTTGTTCAGCAGGAATTGGGTTAATGGTTAATGTTCCGTTTTGATAAATAAAATCATAGTTAGTCGCAGCACCACCGGTAGCTACGATGGAATACGTGCCAACACTGCTTGATGTAGTGGCGGTAGTAGAAGCCGTTGGTGGTGTAATGGCACTGATATTATCGCCATTTACAAAGCCGGTATAGGGCTTCCCCTTGCACTTGATTCACTACTAACAAGCGGTATCCTTTCGAAATTTATAATATTTCATGTCTTAATTTACATATCAACTGCCTACTTCTCTATCAATAACCCTGTTACACCTTATCCAGTTTGCAGGAGAATAAGTCCTGCAAAGGTTATGTATTTAAAGTTAACTAGTCACTACACGCATTAATGATAATGGTAGGAGAAGTAACGTTCTGATCACACTATAGCTTATTGTTGTACTAGTAATCGTGTAAGGTAAAAAATATAACAATCGGGTTATTGTAAAAATGCGACAAATCTAACATCCCACGCCTTGGTTCGTTTACGCACAAAACAAAATGATATAATAAAGGGCATCTCTAAAAACCTTTGTTTTCTTCACCTCAACCCTTTCCCTTCTCCATCCTGATAGCTATCGGGAGAGAAGGGTGAGCGGAGTTTTTAGAGATGCCCTAAAAGTATTATGTTTTTTTGATAACAATTGAGCAGTTTGGAATGTGTTTGAGATAGTATTGTAAAAGCGAACTAACAACTAGTACTCAGCAAAAAACTTATTCATCGAAGCATGCTCTGCAAAAAACTGTGACGGATTGAGACCACTGACACGTCTGAAGTCGTTGAGGAAGTGGGCCTGATCATAATAGCCCAAATGGTGCACCGCATATTGCCAGGAAAATGTATTGTCCCCCATGCTACGGATTACCTGACTGAATCTATACACCCTGCTAAACTCTTTTGGTGTGAGACCTACATTTTCTAAAAATATTTTCTGGAGGGTTCGCTCCGATGTTTTCGTTGCTAAGGCAATTTCTTTAATTGACTTTTTCCCGCGTGATTGTTCAATGAGGGATAACGAATTTAGAAACGTAGTGTTCACCGTTGCTTTGCTTTGTAGCAACAATCCAGTAAGGAATTTCTCAATCCTGGCAATGACTTGCTCCAAAGAACGCAATTCTTGAAGCTCCTTGCATACGGAGGTTACTTCATCTCCCAGTACATCAGTCAACGAAATAGCAGTGTGTGTGAATAGTCTCCCTGGCATATTAAACAACTGGTGAATGGCCGCGGGCTTTAAGTGAACACCAATAATATTAACATGACCCTCGAGCGATACTTCAAACGAGCGCGGATACTGACCAAGGACATTTCCATCTTTCATCTCCACTTTTTGGTTAGCAATAAATGATACCTGCGGTTGTGGGTTAAGGTTAAACGAAATGGTTTCCATGATGCCAGGAACCATCACATTTTTCAATGGTGCATTCTCAGGCATGAATCCATGGTTAAGAATGTAACGTGCAACTACGGACCGCAGATGCGGTGAAGGGGCGATGGCCGTGAAATGAATCATAACACGAATTGTAATGAATCGTTGCAATAATGAAGATTAAAATTTAGCTAAACGGCAGGCAGTTTGAGGCCACCAAGCAGTGAACTTTATCAAAATAACACAATAATTTTCTAAAGAAAATACCCATAAAGGAGTAGCAAAAAATCTTGAACTGAAATGAGCTTTCAAAAAACGTACACCTTTCCAAACCATTTTTTAAAAAGTGTCGTGATGAAAATTAAGAGTCCGTTTAGAAATTGTTTCTGCTCAATTGATTAGGAAGGATTCAATATCCTTCTTATCTCAACTAGCGAATGCGTGTAAACTTTTGTTTCGGGCTGCAGAATGCCTTCTTCCAACAGGTGGTCAATACGCACCCGACCGCCAACATGAATAATCTTTTGATCGCCCAACACA
>Ga0105046_10018255_pt1 | contig 10685 bp, 7 predicted proteins | sample MAT03_FD_78385 | JGI IMG/M metagenome (GOLD analysis project Ga0105046, IMG submission 78385) | Freshwater microbial communities from Lake Fryxell liftoff mats and glacier meltwater in Antarctica - MAT-03 (megahit assembly) | ecosystem: Environmental > Aquatic > Freshwater > Ice > Liftoff...
ATGCTCAGCATGGCCGGCATCGTCGTGGCGCTGGACGCCTACGGTCCCATCACCGACAACGCCGGTGGCATCGCCGAGATGGCCGAAATGCCCAGCAGCGTGCGCGACGTCACCGACCCGCTGGACGCCGTGGGCAACACCACCAAGGCGGTGACCAAGGGCTATGCCATCGGCTCGGCCGGTCTGGCCGCGCTGGTGCTGTTTGCCGACTACACGCACGCGCTCGAAGCGCGCGGCATGAACCTGACTTTCGACTTGAGCGACCACAAGGTGATCGTCGGCCTGTTCATCGGCGGCCTGATCCCCTACCTGTTCGGCGCCATGGCGATGGAAGCCGTGGGCCGCGCCGCCGGGGCGGTGGTGGTCGAGGTGCGCAAGCAGTTTGCCGACGGCATGATCATGGCCAACAAGCGCAAGCCCGACTACAGCGCGGCCGTGGACATGCTGACCACGGCGGCGATCAAGGAAATGATCATCCCCAGCCTGCTGCCGGTGGTGGCGCCGATCGCGGTGGGCATGCTGCTGGGCCCGGCCGCCCTGGGTGGGCTGCTGATGGGCACCATCGTCACCGGCCTGTTCGTCGCCATCAGCATGTGCACGGGCGGTGGCGCCTGGGACAACGCCAAGAAGCTGATCGAAGAAGGCTTCACCGACGCCGACGGCAAGCTGCACAAGAAAGGCGGCGATGCACACAAGTCGGCCGTCACCGGCGACACCGTGGGCGACCCCTACAAGGACACGGCCGGCCCGGCGGTGAACCCGCTGATCAAGATCATCAACATCGTCGCGCTGCTGATCGTGCCGCTGCTGCCGATGGCGGGCAACTGAGCGCTGCGGCACCCGCGCACGGCCCGGCGCGCGCCGGGCCGTTTCACTTTGGACGAAGGACAAACCCATGAAGGCCTGGCTGTGTGAAACCCTGGACGGCATCGGCGCCATGCGCATGCACGACCTGCCCACGTCCGAACCGGCCGCGGGGCAGGTGCGCATCGCCATCCGGGCCGCGAGCCTGAACTTCCCCGACCTGTTGATCGTCGAGGGCAAGTACCAGATGAAGCCGCCGCTGCCCTTCGTGCCGGGCTCGGAGTTCGCAGGGACCATCGACGCCGTGGGTGCCGACGTCAAGCACTTGCGGCCCGGCATGGCGGTGGCCGCGATCGCCGGCACCGGTGGCTTCGCCACGCACGCCTGCGTCGACGCCGAGCGTGTGCTGCCGCTGCCGCCGGGCTTTGCGCTCGAGGACGGTGCGGCCTTCGCCTTCACCTACGGCACCTCGCACCACGCGCTGATGGACCGCGCTGCATTGCAGCCGGGCGAGACCGTGCTGGTGCTGGGTGCTGCGGGCGGCGTGGGCACCTCGGCGGTGCAGATTGCCAAGGCGGCGGGGGCCAAGGTCATCGCCGCCGCGTCCAGCGACGAGAAGTGCGCGCTGTGCACCCGCATCGGCGCCGACGCCACGCTGAATTACACGACGCAGGACGTGCGAGAAACGCTGAAGGCGCTGACCGGCGGCAAGGGCCCGGACGTCGTCTACGACCCGGTCGGCGGCGCGCTGGCCGAGCCGGTGTTCCGCAGCATCGCCTGGCGCGGGCGCTACCTGGTGGTGGGCTTTGCCGGCGGCGGCATCCCGGCCCTGCCCTGGAACCTGGCGCTGCTGAAGGGTGCGTCGGTGGTGGGCGTGTTCTGGGGCGACTTCATCAAGCGTGAACCCGAGGCCAGCGCCGCCGCGCTGGGGCAGCTGGCGCAGTGGTACGCCCAAGGCAAGGTCAGGCCCGTGATCGACGCGCTGCTGCCGATGAGCGAGCTGCCTGCAGCCTATGCGCGCATGGGCTCGCGACAGGTGCAGGGAAAGCTGCTGCTGGTCAACGAGTAGTCACCTTTGACAGGGTGGCCCGGCCGGCTTTAGCCGCTAGCATGGCAAGCCGGTCACGGCAGGCAAGGCAGCACGGCAGACAGAGACCACAGGGGGTTGTGCGCATGACGGTCAAGGTGTTGATACTGGAAGACAACCCGGTCGCCCGCAGCTTCCTGTGCCGCGTGGTGCGCGAGAGCTTCAGCGACGCCAACACCATCACCGAGGCCGGCGACCTGGAGACCGCGCGCCGCCACATTCGCATCGCGGGCGGCGCCGACGGCATGCATGGGGTGGACCCGTTCAGGCTCATCCTCGTCGACCTCGAACTGCCCGACGGCACCGGCCTGGAACTGCTGACCGAACTGGCGCAGTACCCCGCCACCAAGATCGTCACCACGCTGTACAGCGACGACGACCACCTGTTCCCGGCCCTGCAGTGCGGGGCCGACGGCTACCTGCTGAAGGAAGACCGCTTCGAGGTGCTGGTCGAAGAGCTGCAGAAGATCGTGCGCGGCCAGCCGCCGCTGAGCCCGGCCATCGCGCGCCGCCTGCTGACGCACTTCCGCGATGGCCGTGTCGACGGCCAGGCGCCCGACTCCGGGTTCATGACGCTGTCGGGCCACACCACCAGCCGTCCGGTACCGATCGAGAAGCCGCTGGACCACGAGCGCCTGACGCCGCGCGAGGTCGAAGTGCTGACCTATCTGAGCAAGGGCTTCACGATCAAGGAGATCGCCAACCTGATGGGCATCAAGTGGTTCACCGTCAACGACCACATCAAGAGCATCTACAAGAAGCTCAACGTCTCCAGCCGCGCCGAGGCCGCCGTGCTCGCGAGCAAGCAGGGCCTGGTGTGACGCGCCCGGCACACCCGGCCCGAACTGCATACCCGGCCCGCACGGCACCCACGGCCCACCCGGCCGCGCCGCGCACGCCCAAGCACTGAAGGCCGCCGCGCCGTGGCCATGGACGGTGCGGCGCCGCGCAAGACGGGCCCGGGCAGCGGTCGCCGCACCCAGCCTGCCGGCGCTGACAGCAGCCTGTTCGACCTGGGGTTCGACCCCCCGGACGCTGCGGCCGCGCTGCTCGGTGGCTGGCGGCTCCAGGCCCTGATGCTGCTGGCCCTCGTGGCAGGCTGCCTGCTGCTGCTGCTGGCGCGCCAGGTCGCCAGCGCCGTGGATGTGGGTGCCGGCAGCCAGACCCAGACCCAGTGGCGCGCCGGGGCGCAGGGCCAGGTGCTGCTGCAGGCCAGCGCCGACCCCGCGTTGCACGCGCTGCGAGGGCAGGTGCTGCAGGCGGTCTCGAGCGCCGATGGACGTCGGGTGGAAGTGAATGCGCTGCTGCTGCAACGTTCGCTGCGATGGCAAAGCGGCGACAGCGCACGGCCGCTGCAGCAAGCCCAGCACCAGGCCTTGCAGGCACTGGTGGACCAAGAACCCGCTGCGCCGCTGCGGCTGCATTTCGCGGGTGGCACCCAGCTGGACCTGCCGCTGGTGCCGCGCGGCTGGCGCGGGCTGGGTCCGCTGTGGTGGCCGCTGTGTGCGCTGGCGCTGGCGCTGCTGCTGCAAGGTGCGGCCGTGGCCATGGCCGCACCCACCGGACGCAGTCGCGCCTATGCCGTGATGTGTGCGGCACAGGCCGGCGGCCTGGTGCTGGTCGCGCTGGGCCAGGTGCAGGGCCTGCTGCTGCCGCGGGCCCTGCTGGCAACAGCATTGCCGCTGCACACCGCACTGGACCTGGCCACGGCCGCCGCCGCGCTGCAGGTGGTGGCGATGTCGGCCAAGGCCAGCCCCGCAGCGCGGCGCCTGGGGCCGGCCGGGATGGTGGCTGCGGCCCTGGTCTGGGTGCTGCTGCAGATGGGTGGCACGGCAGCCCCCTGGTGGTTGCTGCAGGGCCTGCTGCTGGCGTTGGGCGCGGCCGCGGTGCTGGTGCTGGGGCGCATCCTGCAACGCGAACCCGACCCCTTCGTGGCCCTGCAAAGACGGCTGCTGCTGGCTGGGCTGGTGCTGGGTGTGTTGATCAGCGTCGCCGCCGCACTGGCGCCGACCTGGCCGGCCGCCGGAGCCGAAGTGAATGCCACCGTGGCCCTGCTGTGGCACGGCTCGCTGGCGGCCCTGCTGCTGGTCTTGCCGCATGTGGTGCGCGCCTCACCGCTGCTGCGCGAAATGACGCTGCTGACCGTCATGGCCCTGCTGGTGCTGGCCCTGCACCTGGGCTTGCAGGCCACGCTGCAACTGCCACCGCCGACGACGGTGATGCTGGCCCTGGGCGCTTCGCTGGCGCTCTATGCCGGGGCCCGGCCCACGGTGATGGCCCTGCTGCGCGGCAACCCGGCGCTCAGCACCGAACGCATGTTCGATCGCCTCTACCGCGCCGCCCGCGAGCTGCAAGCCCGTCCGGCCCGTGCGCCCCGGCTGATGGCACAAGTGCTGCGCGAGATGTTCGAGCCACTGGAACTGCTGCCGCATGACAGCGCACCGCCGCGCGCCCGCGTCGTCGGCGGTGGCGCCGAATTGCTGGTGCCCCTGCACGACACCACCACCGAACCCGGCGCCGAAGTTGCCGCGCAACCGCCTGGCGCACCGGCCGCGCTGCGCCTGCGCTTTGCACAGCGCGGCCGGCGCCTGTTCACGCTCGAGGACGCGCGCCTGGCCGAACGTGTGGTCGATCAACTGCGGCGCGCCGCCGCCTTCGATGCGGCGGTCGAACGCGGCCGCAGCGAAGAGCGGCTGCGCATCGCCCAGGACCTGCACGACGACATCGGCGCGCGACTGCTGACGCTGATGTACCAGTCCCCCAGCCCGGAGATGGAGGACTATCTGCGCCACACGCTGCAGGACCTGAAGACCTTGACGCGCGGCCTGGCGGCCAGCGAACACCGTCTGGCGGACGCCGCCGGCGAGTGGAAGGCCGACCTGACGCAGCGCCTGGTTGCCGCCCAGGTGAGCCTGGGCTGGAGCTTCAGCAGCGACCGCGACCTGGTGCTGAGCATGGCGCAATGGTCGGCGCTGACGCGCGTGCTGCGTGAACTGGCCAGCAACGCCCTGGCACATGCCCAGGCCAGCCGCATCGACGTGCAGCTGAGCCTGCAGGGCACTGCCCTGCTGCTGACGATGGCCGACGACGGCGTGGGCCGTGCGCCCGAGGCCTGGGCCCACGGCCTGGGGCTGGGTGGCGTGCGCAAGCGGGTCAAGCAACTCGGCGGGACGGTGCAATGGCGCGAGCTGGCGCCGCGCGGCATCGTCTGCGAGGTCAGGGTGCCGGCGTTCGCTGCAAAGGCCTGATCACCCCACCCTGGGCCCCGCGGCCAGAGCACCGCGGCCTGAGCGCCACAGCCTGAATGCCACAGCAGGCTGCCCCGATGCGCAGCCGCTCAGCCCAGGGAAATCCTCAGACCCGCGCCAGCCCCAAGAGGTGCGCCATGTCCTTGAAGAAGATGCGCACCTGTGCCATCGGCTTCTTGCGTGTCAGCACCTTGTTCATGTACGAATCGAAGGTCATCTGCTGCACGTCCTTGTCCTTGCAGATGCTGACGAAGCGCTCGCGGCGCTTGTCGTTGACGTACCAGAAGCGCTGCATGATGCCGAGCACGAAGAACACCGTGCCGTGCTCCTTCATGAACTGCTTGCGCGCCCCGGCGAGTGCACGCACGTTGCCGGTCTGCAGCATCTTTTGCACCGAATCGGCGGCCATGCGCCCACCGGCCATGGCGTAGTAGATGCCTTCACCTGATGCGGGGGCCACCACACCGGCGGCATCACCGGCCAGCACCACGTCCTTCCCGTTGTCCCAGCGCTTCAGCGGCTTCATCGGAATCGGCGCGCCTTCACGACGCAAGGTCTCGCAACCGGCCAGGCCGGCCGACTGCCGCAGGCGCGCGGTGGCACTGCGCAGCGAGAAGCCCTTGTCGGCGCTGCCGGTGCCGATGCTCATGGTGTCGCCGTGCGGAAACACCCAGCCGTAGAAGTCGGGCGAGATGTCGCCGTTGTAGATCACGTCGCAGCGGGTGCCGTCGTAGCCGGCCGGCGCGGGCTCGGCGCCATGCCCAGGCGCACGCACGATCTCGTGGTACGCGAAGACGTACTTCGACTCGCCCAGCCCCGACTGTCGCGCCACTTCGCTGCGCGCTCCGTCGGCGCCGATGACGGCGCGGGCACGGACCATGGTCGGCGTGCCTTCACCGCGTGTGTGCCGGTCGCGCGACTGGAAGTGGATGACGGTGCCCTGGTCGTCGCGCTCCATGCGCGTGAAGCTGCCGCAGCGCCGCACGGCGCCATTCTCGCGAGCACGTTCGCGCAGGAATTCGTCGAACTGCTCGCGGTCGACCATGCCGACAAAGCCGTTCTCGATCGGGATGTCGACGCGAGCGTCCTTCGGGCTGACCATGCGCGCCGAACGTGCGCGCGCCACCAGCAGTTCGTCGGGGATCAGGAAGTCCTTGATCAGCCGCGGCGGGATGGCGCCGCCGCAGGGCTTGATGCGCCCGTCGCGGTCCAGCAGCATGACGCGCCAGCCCTGGCGTGCCAGGTCATCGGCTGCGGTGGCGCCGGCGGGGCCGCCGCCGACGACGACGACGTCAAAGGTCTCGATCTTGTCCATTGCTGTATCTCCTGGGTTCAACACCTGAGTCCAAACACCACTTGCCCACTTTTCACGTCCAGCCTTCACGCCGCTCGCGGTGCGGCCGAAGCCGACGCAGACGGTGAAGCCGGCATGCCTTGGCCGTGCGACAGCGCGGACGCTGCCTTCACGGTGTCTTTCGAAGCATCGATGCGCAACGCCAGCACGGCGGCGACCACAAACAGCAGGGCCTCGAACGCGAACACGCTGCCGTAGGCCGCCGCGGGCGATCCCAGCAGCCAGCGCGCCAGGTCGCTGGCGCCCGTGCCCAGCAGCCCGCCCAGGCCGAAGGCCACCGCCTGCGCCGCGCCCCACAGGCCCATGCGCGTGCCTTCGCGGCGTTCGCGGCCCTGACTGGCCAGACGCATCATCGAACCGATGGCCGCGATCGAGAACGCGCCGTTGGCCGCCCCGAGCAAGAAGACCGTCGCCGCCAGCGGCCAGGCCGGTCCGACCATGCTGGCCATGACCAGACCCGCCAGCGCCAGCGCCGAAGCCAGGCAGCCGCCCACGCACCAGCCGCGCAATGACCCGAAGCGCCGCCCCAGCAGCCCGCTGCCGGCCAGTGCCACCACGATCATGCCCAGCAGCACGCCGCCGTGCTGCACGCCCGAGAGCTGCGTCGTCTGCCCCGGCGTCCAGCCGAAGACGGTGCCGGCAAAGGGCTCCAGGATCAGGTCCTGGGCGCTGAAGGCCAGCATCGAGATGAAGACGAAGATGGTGAAGCGGCGGGCGTCGGCCTCGGCCCAGACCTCGGCCAAAGCGGTGCGAAAGGGCGTCGGCGGTGTGGCAACGGCGGCAACGGTGGCAACTGCGGCAACGGCCGCCACGGCGGCGGGGTCGGCCACAGCCGTACCCTTGCCTTCCAGCCCCCGCAGAACGGCCAGCGCCAGCACGAAGGCCAGCGCGCAGACGGCCGCCATCACCGCCACCAGCCGCGCCGGCGAGTAGGGGTCCAGCAGAGATCCGGCCACGCCCGCGGTGACGGCGAAGCCGAAGATCATCATCATCCAGACGATGGTGGCTGCGGCCGCGCGGCGCGGCGCCGGCACGCGTTTGGCCAGCAAGACCAGCAACGAAGTGCCGGCGGCGCTGACGCCGACGCCGATCAACACGAAGCTGACCACCGCCAGCGCAATGCCGGGGCCGCGCGCGGTTTCCATCCAGGCCGTGGCCAGGGCCGCGCCCACACCGCCCAGGGCCAGCACCGCCAGCCCGCCGACGATCCAGGGCGTGCGCCGCCCGCCCACGTCGGATCCAAAACCCATCCTCGGCCGCACCACCTGCACCAGATAGTGCAGCGCCACCAGCAGGCCGGGCAGCAGCGCCGGCAAGGCGAGTTCGACCACCATCACCCGGTTCAGCGTGGACGTGGTCAGCACCACCATGGCCCCCAGCGCCGCCTGCACCAGGCCGACACGGAAGATGCCCAGCCAGCCGAAATCGTCGCTGCCAGCGTGCACAGCTGCCATCTCAGGCCACCGCCATGCCGCGCACCGCGAAGGCGCTGACCATCATGCCGGCCACGAACAGCGGCACGCCGAAGCCGCTGTAGTACAGCGCGCGCTCGACCGGCTTGTCGGTGAACCACACCATCATCACCAGCTGCCCCAGCAGCAGGCCAGCCACTGCCAGCGCGTGCCAGGGGGCGCCCCACTGCATCAGCAGCAAGATGACCACCACCTGCGGCACCGCCATCACCGCCGAGGCCGTGGCCGCGGCACCGGGCGCGCCCAATTGCACCGGCAATGAGCGGATGCCCATCTGCCGGTCGCCGACGATGGCCTTGAAGTCGTTCAGCGTCATGATCCCGTGCGCGCCCAGGCTGTACAGCCCCGCCAGAACCAGCGACGGCATGGCCGGCATGGCGCCGCCCACCATCACCGCCGCGCCCGTCACCCAGGCCAGGCCCTCGTAGCTCACGCCGCAGGCGGCATTGCCCCACCAGCCGTTTTTCTTCAGGCGCAGCGGTGGCGCGCTGTAGGCCCAGGCCAGCAGCAGGCCCAGCACCGCAGCCCCAAAGCCCCAGGGGCCGAGGGCGGTGGCCACCAGCACCGACAGCAGCGTCCAGCCGATGGCGATGTACAGGCCCCAGCGGCCGGGGATGCGGCCGGACGGAATGGGGCGATTGGGTTCGTTGATGGCGTCGACCTCGCGGTCGAACCAGTCGTTGACGGCCTGGCTGGTGGCGCACACCAGCGGCCCGGCCAGCACGATGCCCAGCAGCGCCAGCGGCCAGACCTCGGCCAGCGGCACGCCCGAGGCGATGACGCCGCAGGCAAAGGCCCACATCGGTGGAAACCAGGTGATCGGCTTCAGCAGTTCGAAGACGGCCGACGGCCGAGGCCAGGCCGGCGCTGCGACTGCAGCGTCGGCCCGCAGTGCGGAGGTGGCAAGACGGCCCATGCGGCGATACTGCACATCCTGACCACGACCGTCAATCAGAATTGACACTCAGGTTGTGATCGGCGAAGCTGACACTGCTGACCAGGCGCCGCCCATCCCGGCCCGCCCGGGTCCTGCCCGTGACTTATCGTCCGGGCTGCTGCCGTACCGAGAGCACTTGTATGTTGATGAAGACTTCGCCGGGCCACCCGGCACAACTCACCGCCGAGGCGAATGACCGCGCCCCCACCGCCATCGTCATCGGCAGCGGCTTCGGCGGCCTGGCCGCCGCCGTGCGGCTGAGCGCCAAGGGCTGGCGCGTGCAGGTGCTGGAAAAGCTGGACGCCCCCGGCGGCCGCGCTTACGTGCACCGTCGCGACGGCCACATCTTCGATGCCGGCCCGACCATCATCACCGTGCCCTTCCTGTTCGAAGAGTTGTGGGCGCTGGCCGGAAGGCGCTTTGCCGACGACGTCACGCTGCAGCGGCTGGACCCGTTCTATCGCATCCTCTACACCGACGGCGACCACTTCGACTACAGCGGCGACCCCGATCGCCAGCGAGCCGAGATCCGCCGCATCAGCCCCAGCGACCTGCCCGGCTACGACCGCTTCATGGCCGAGGCCGACCATTGCTACAAGCTGGGGTTCGAGGCCCTCGGAGCCAAGGCCTTCGACACCATCGGCGACCTGATCACGGCCAGCCCCGCCATCGTGCGCATGAAGGGCTGGCGCAGCTTGCACACCATGGTGGCCAGCCACCTGAAGCACCCCAAACTGCGCACGGCGATGAGCCTGCAAAGCCTGCTGATCGGTGGCAACCCGTTCTCGGTCACCTGCATCTACAGCCTGATCAATGCGCTGGAACGGCAGTGGGGCGTGCACTGGGCCGTCGGCGGCACCGGCTCACTGGTGAACGGCCTGGTCAACGTGCTCGAAGGCCTGGGTGGCAACCTGCGCTGCAACGCCGAAGTCAAACGCATCGAAGTCGACAACGGCCGCGCCACTGGCGTGACCCTGGCCAGCGGCGAGCGCATTGCCGCCGACATCGTCATCAGCAACGGCGACACCGCCTGGACCTATCGCAACCTGGTCGAGCCGCAGCACCGCAGGCACTGGACCGACAAGCGGGTGGAAAAGGGCCGCTATTCGATGAGCCTGTTCGTCTGGTACTTCGGCACCGACCGCCAGTATCCGGACGTGCCGCACCACACCATGGTGCTGGGCCCGCGCTACAAGGAACTGCTGCAGGACATCTTCAAGCGCCACAAACTGGCCGACGACTTCAGCCTGTACCTGCACCGGCCCACGGCCACCGACGCGTCGATGGCGCCCCCGGGGCGCGACACCTTCTACGTGCTGGCGCCCGTGCCGCACCTGGACAGCGGCACCGACTGGGCGGCGCGGTCGGAGTCCTTCCGGCAGGCCATTGCCGAGGTGCTGGACCGCACGATGATGCCGGGCTTCCAGAGCCACGTGACGACGTCATTCGTCACCACGCCGCAGGACTTTCACGACCGCCTGCTGTCCTTCAAGGGCGCGGCCTTCGGCCTGGAGCCGCTGCTGCTGCAAAGCGCCTGGTTCCGCCCGCACAACCGCAGCGAAGACGTCGACGGCCTGTACATGGTGGGCGCCAGCACGCACCCGGGCGCGGGTGTGCCGGGGGTATTGATGTCGGCGAAGGCGCTGGATTCGGTGGTGCCGGCGGCGGCGCAATGGCGGCGGTGAACGATTGAGTCAAGCCCGGTAATCCGGCGCCAATCTCGGAAATCAACCGCGCCTTCGATTCCAAGGTTTGCAGGAAATTCTCCGCTGCGCTCGCGCTG
>Ga0105046_10018256_pt1 | contig 10684 bp, 10 predicted proteins | sample MAT03_FD_78385 | JGI IMG/M metagenome (GOLD analysis project Ga0105046, IMG submission 78385) | Freshwater microbial communities from Lake Fryxell liftoff mats and glacier meltwater in Antarctica - MAT-03 (megahit assembly) | ecosystem: Environmental > Aquatic > Freshwater > Ice > Liftoff...
GGCGCAGGGCTGACTTTAGAGGCCTGCTATCTCATCCCTGATCCCACGTATCTTGCCTTCAATGAGCCGCTGTATCGCTTGAGCGCGGCCTTCACCGATCTCTTGCCCGCACGATGGGCCGTGCATCTGGTGGGGGTGCTGCGCAAATAAGACGTGGCAATCTGGCCTTAAAAGATTTATCTGCTTATTAACAGTATTTCCGTGCGTCCTTAATCGCTTGTTTGCATGGTTTTGATGTGTCTTCGTCATAATCCACGCATGTTCTTTTTACATCGTCGGAGACAACATCCTATGACCTACTGCATTCGTCTGATGGCTTTAAGCGCCCTTTTTCTTCTAAGCGCTGCGGCCCTGGCTCAAGACACCGCCACCATCACGGCTACCTATACTCTCCCTGACCTTAAAATTGCCGATGTGCAAAATGCCATCCTCCCCGACAGCATTGACAATGATCGCGGGCTTCTGCTTGGCGGTATTGGCAGCGACCTGTGGCACGGTGCGGATGCGCCAGCCAATGAATTCTGGATGATCACGGATCGCGGCCCGAACAGTGAAGTAGAAGTGGGCGAAGAAACCCGCCGCACATTCCCCATTCCCGGCTTTACACCGCACATTCTAAAGGTGAGCGTGGAAGGCGAGGCGATTACCGTCCTCGAAACCCTCCCCATTGTGAACGCCGAGAATCAGCCTGTCACGGGCCTCTCGAATCTGGGTCGCGATGAGAAGCCTTATGATTTCAGTGCTGAAGGCGAACTTGAATTGAATCAGGAAGGCCTCGACAGTGAAGGTCTTGTGCGCACATCAAGCGGGGATTTCTGGGTTGTGGATGAATATGGCCCGTCGCTGGTGAAGATCAATGCACAGGGTCAAATCGTCAAGCGCTTTGTGCCCCAGGGCATTGTGTATGAACCATCTCCTTTGAGACGGTTGACAGCCTGCCTGCCGTGTATGCCTCGCGTCGTGGCAATCGTGGCTTTGAAGGCCTGGCCTTGAGCCCCGATGAAACCACGCTTTACATCGCGCTGCAAAGCCCGCTGCGCAATCCTGACAAAGACACCGGCGATGCCTCACGCAACACCCGCATCCTCGCCTTTGACATTGCGACAGAAACAGTTGTGGGCGAGTACGTCTACCAATTTCAAGAGTCGGCTGAGTTTGGCGAAGGTGTCAAAGCGGGCGACCTGAAGGTGAGTGGTCTCATTGCCTTCGACGCTGACACACTGCTTGTGCTGGAACGCACCGACGATGTGGCGAAAATTTATCGCGCGGAACTGACGGATGCCACCAACATCGCAGGGACGGCCTGGGATGATGCGGCCACTGCGCCGAGCCTGGAAGCCGCGACTGATCTGGCCGCAAGCGAAGTGACGCCTCTGACCAAGACGCTGGTGATCGATCTCAGCACGCTTGAAGGCATCCCCAAGAAGATCGAAGGCATTGCGCTGATCGATCCTCAAACTCTGGTCATTGCCAATGACAATGACTTTGACATCGGAACATTCGATGCAAGCGGGAATAACGAGGGCGAGGGACGCCCCAGCCAGATTCTTGTTATAACACTGGCTGAACCGCTGCAATAAAGCACCACGCACTCACCATCTCGCAAGAGGCGCTGCCACCCAGCGCCTCTTTTTTTATCGAAGAAGCGCCATGAAATGTCTTATCGGTCCATCTCATATATCATGAGAAGTTTGAGATAGAAAGTAATTTTTCGGCAATTTGAGGTAAAATCTGCTCATGGGTTTTTCAAATGAAGTTTATCGTTTGGTAATACAATTTTGCTTCAATTGCTCTTAAAGAACTGGATCGTGAGAACCGCAATCACATGATGAATCTCTCTATTTATCGTTCTATTACAGAGCGATACCAACATCTTCGTAATATTCGTACTGTCGCCATGATGAGTGCGATCAGCCATCAAATTGAGCGGCAGGTCCTCAAATACAATATGCCCATCGATTTTTATGCCGGTTTTCAGCGGTTTTCTGCTTTTCCTGGACAACTCCAGCGTTACGCGCGTCTTGGGGCGGTCTGTCATCGCGTGTATATCTTCGGTGTGGCGGATGTGGTTCCACCAACCATTGCAGGAGTCGAATTTATCGCGCTTGCTCCCGACACTCCTCTGATACAAGAATGGTTTTTGCTGGCTGATACGCCTGAATTCTGGACACTTCTCAGCATACGCGAGGTCGTAGGCGCTAATCCGGTCACGGGAGAGCGGTACTTTGATGGAATCTGGACCTTTGATGCGCCTGTTGTCGAATCGGCATCCCAGCTTCTCGCACACGCCCTGGGAAACACTTATATGCCGCACTATGAGCGCTATGCATCCTTGCAAAATCAGAACGTGACCGAAGTCACAGAGCGTATGGGTGAATACGTATAAGAGAGTCGCCTGAGTACCAACCCCTTAGCAAAGATTGAGTAACACACCCGCATCAGAATGGTTTATGGAGCCAAGCAATGAACCTCTCTCTTTACAGCGCTGTCGTCAGCGGCTTTGAAATCAATCGTATCATCCACAGCGTGCCCCTTATGAATACAATTAGCAATGCCATTGAAAAGCAAATCCTCAAAGAAAATATGCCTGTTGATTTGTATGCGGGATTTCAGCGGTTGTCCTTTTTTGAGCATCAGCAGGCCACATACCGTCAGTTAGATCATGTCTGCCAATCGGTGACGGTGTTTGGCGTTCTGGATATTGAGCCCCCGGTCTTCTCTAAGACGGAGTTTACCGCGTTAGAGCCTGATTCGGCGCTGGCACAGGAATGGTTTATGGTGGTCGATACGCCGCAGTTCTGGACGCTGCTGAGTACACAGGAACTCATGCCCGATCCCTCCACAGGCCGCCGCCGCTTTGAGGGCGTGTGGACGTTTGATGCCGTCGTGGTGGCCCGTGCTTCGCGCTACCTGCGTCATGCGCTCGGACGCCCGACTCAGACGGTGACACGTCGCTCTGAACGCGCCCAGGACGAGAATGTGACTGCGCTCAAGGACCGAATGCTTGAGCAGATAAAGCGCAAGGGCCTGCCCCTCACGCCTGAATATATTGATGCCAAAGCCTTCCCCAGGGGATAGATAACCGGTGGGGCAAGATGAAGGATCTCACGGTAGAGATTTGTCACACCCCATACAAAATCGGCATGGTAGGGGCATCCCATCATTTCACGTTTCGCAATCGATTTGATCCCAATCACATGATTCTGCTGGCTTTAAACATGTCTTTGTCCGCTTGACCTCAAACCAATGAACTCATGCCCCTCAAATGTCAAATGATGTGTAAATTTTTTCCACCGCTCTCCCTCCGCTCCCTCGTGTGACGCCGCTAAATTGATTATTATGAGGGGAACAAGACAAAGGTTTCTATACGGATGTATGCCTCACGTAACAGCGGCCCCCCGGCCTGGATTGTGTTTCTCGCCGGAGTCGCGCTGATCTTTGGTCTTTACTATATCTGGTTGGGCGTGCGTGATTTTCTTGCCAATGGCCCGCTCCCACCCGATGCGACACAGCAGGCGGCGCAGCAGCTCACCGCAGTCTTCGATCAGGCAGTCAATCAGTCTGTGCTGCCCACGATTCGGCCCACGCTCACAGCAATGCCCACCTGCCAGCGTTATACCGTGCGTGTGGAAGAGGTTAATGTACGCACAGGCCCGGATGTCTCATCCGACTTTATCGAAAAGCGCACTCTGGGAACAGACATTTGTGTCATTGGCCTTGAAGGAGACACAACCTGGTTCTTGATCGATATGGACCCTGAGACGCGGCGCATCGAACCGGGCTATATTCGCTCGGATTTGCTCGAATCGGCCAACCCGTCGCCAACGCCTTCTGTCACAGTGCCGCCGCCGCCGACAATCACGCTCACGCCATCGCATACACCTACTGCAACGCCCACCATAACGAACACACCCACACGCACGCCGCGTCCGCGCTAAAAGAGGGCAGACACGGCTGTTTAGGGCAAATTTGACGGAACGTTTACACATGAGACTTGAACTCTGTGTCCGCACACAGCAAACTGAGAGGGATGAATCGATAAGCATAATTTTTGAGGACGACTATGCGCTTCAATCGCAATACGGGGCTCTTCTTAGTCATAAGTCTGGGTGTCATTCTTCTGGCTGTGCTCTTCCTGTCGAAGCAGTCTGAAACGGATTCAACGGAAGATGTGACGGTTCGCCCACTGTTTGGGGGCGGCAATGTGACTGACATCATCTCCTTCAGTGTGCGCGATGAAGTGGCCGGGATGGAGACAGTCTATGCGCAACAGGCGGATGGCAGTTGGAGTATCGACTCAACAACGACGGGCAAACTAGGCCCGATCACGCAGGGCACAATTGACAATGCGGTGGCAACCCTTTTAGCGCTGCAAAGTGAACAGTTCGCCTCCGATAAGCGTGCTGATTTTGGACTTGATACGCCTAACGCTGTGATTCGCTTTACGACCAAAGCAGGCGATGAGAACGTTTTGCAGCTCGGCAATCGCAATCCGGCAGGCACGAGCCGTTATGCCCTCGTTAACGAAGATGCGGCCAATGTCTACCTTATCAATGCCTCGACTCAGCTTGACACGATTGTCACGCTGGCCGGATCGCCGCCGATTGTGCTGCCACCCACCCCGACGCCTGTGCCAGTGCTGCAACTGCCTGGTCCACTCTTCAACCAATTTGATCCCTACAGCGTGGCCCGCATCGAAATGATCGACAACAAGACCGATGCCAAACTCATTCTGGTGCGTGATGCGACAACCAATTGGGTGGCCGAAGATGTAACAAACACCGTTCCAGGGGCCGCTATCGATAATACAATGGTGACGGTGATGCTCAATGCGTTTGGCTTCCTGCAAGGCACAACCGCCATTACAGTGAGTGATCTCGCACCGCTTGGTCTGGATGAGCCTGCTTACACAATCATCATCACCGCTGAAAATATATCCGCTACTGCCGCGCCAATCACCTATCGCATTGATGTCGGCAATCCTGATGCGAGCGGGGCACTGACCTATGTTCGCGTGGCAGGTTTCAGCGAAGTGGCGACTGTGCTCACGCGCGAACTCAAGCTGCTGCTGGATATGATTGCAACGCCGCCTTACCTTCCACTGGCGACACAGGAGGCCACAGGCGAAGCGGCGGCAGATGCTACAGCCGAAGCCACAACTGCACCGTGACATGGGATTGGGGCTACGCCCCACAAAATTATAGGTGTGTAGGGGCGACCCAGCGGGTCGCCCACATATACAAATTCAAAGGGCGACCCAGCGGGTCGCCCCTACGAATCTTGTTTTCAAATCGTAAGAGAAGAGGTATCACAACCCCTAAATCCCATCGCGTTAATACTTGGCGTACAGCCGCTGCCAATGGTGAGCGGGATTGGCATAATACTCGTCAGGCGTGATGTCCAGCGTGACCGTTTTGATAGCAGGCTTGACGATTGGCTTCGTCGCGTTAAAGCGCTTGATGACCTCGGCATGAGGCTTGAGCGATCCATCGGGGCGCACGAGACCGAAGAAGCGCTCATGGATATAATTATCACACGGCGGGCGATTCCACAGCTCCGGCGCATAATCGGCAAAGCACCATGTCATCGCCCCCGTAGCCCCCACATCGACCAGACGCGGCAGCACCTGCTCCAGGTAAAGCGCCAAATCTTCCTCAGACGCCATAAACTGGCTCACGGGCTTGCCAAAGCGAGACCACTCCCACGTTTGTGAGGCTTCACCGGGTCCCACCGTGCAGCCGCCAAATTCTTCCATCAGCGTGGGTTTGCCACACAGGGCCGTTGTAAGGGCGCAGCAGTAGGGGACAAAATCAGGGTCGAGCGGGCTGTTTGCCCACGACACATACATGGGGTAGGCATGCATCACGGCTGTATCGACGATCTGGAAGGCATCATCGATGCGTGGAGCCTCTTTATTGCCCAGACTGGCGACGTGAAGACCGCATGTCACCTGATGATGAGGATCAATCTCTTTGATAGTGCTTGTCATCTCGTTCAGCCAGCGCTGGCCTGTGGCACGATCCGGGGCAACGGCGAACAAATCCGGCTCATTGCCCAGATTCCACATCCATACGGAGGGGTGCTGATGCAGGGCCTTCACGACGGTGCTGACCAGCAAGATCTGTGCTTGCCATGCGATGGGATCGGTGAAGTAGTTGCGATAGGCATGGGAGACTTTGACGCCGCCGCTGACAAAATCGCGGTCAATTGTTTTGGGAGTGTTCGCATCAAGCAGCCATTTGGGAGACCAGTTGGGGCCGCTCATGTGGCCTGTGAAGAAGGTAATATCGAGGCCAAGGCCGAGGGCCGCCGCAATATCGCATACTGTCTCCAGATTTTTGAGGCATTCGGGCGAGACGGTATCAGGGGTGGGCTGCCAATCGTCCCACAGCAGGAAGAGACGCACGACCTGCATGCCCAGGGCCGCGATGACGGCAAACTCTTCCTGCACTTCAGCGGCATCAAAATCGCTCCACCAGTACATGGCTTTGCGGCGCGGCCAGTAATTTACACCTGTGATAAAAGGAGTCGTCATAGGGGAGATGATCCTGAAATGCGGCGAACGAATAAGGCACGATGCAACAGTGTGACCCATCGCTCGTGTCACGATATTGTACACCTTCCATAAGCATTCATCGGTAGAATGCACGGACTTTCGACAAGTTTCGCCAACTTGTTGACGACAGCGCAACAGCGCGATATGCTTTCGAAGACTTTGAGAGAATGTTGCTGACATGATCGTCTTTTCGTTTTACGCCTTTTATTATTACCGCCCGTCGCAAGATGAGGCTGTGAGGCGTTAACGACTGGCTCGATCACAGAGCGAATACGTAACGACCAGACGCGGCCTCACCCCCCGCGTCTTTTTCGTTGTCTGGGGGTGGATGAAAGGATCACAAGACTATGTTGAAAATTCGGGGTGTGCGCGGTGCGATCTCAGCGGAGGCCAATACGTGTGATGCGATTCTGGCCGCTGTCGATACATTGATGCGCGCCATTATCGCTGCCAATGCCCTGGAAGAAGATGATATTGCCAGCATCCTCTTTTCCACCACGCCGGATTTAACGGCCTGCTATCCCGCCAAAGCCGTGCGCGATATGGGCTGGACGCGCGTTGCAATGCTCGGCTTTCAGGAGATGGGCATACCGGATGCTGTGCCGTACTGCATTCGCGTCCTGATCCATTGGAACACCGAGACCGCGATGGAGTCGATCAAGCATATCTATCTGGGCAAAGCCATTGTGCTGCGTCCGGATTGGAAGAGCGAACCGTCTGAATCGTTGGATGTGAAATCTCAGATTGAAAAGTGATTTTTTGTGATGTTCGCGGGCAGGGCGTGTGCCTGATCCGTGACGGATATTGTTTATTTCTCGCTGAGGATTTCAGCGAATACCAAGCCCAACTAGAGGAGACCTCCCATGATCGTTGTCATGAAACACGACGCCGCAGACCAGACCATTCGTGATGTCGTTTCCCGTATCGAGAGCGACGGCTATCAGGCGCATCTCTCACAGGGCGCTGCCTACACCATTATCGGGGTGGTTGGTGAAAGCCCCACGCCGCTGCGCCAGGAAAATTACAGCAGCATGGAAGGCGTTGAGAAGGTTGTGCGCATCAGCGAGTCCTACAAGCTCGCCAACCGCACCTTCCATCCCGCCGATACCAAAATCAATATTGGCGGCGTGATCATTGGTGATAACCCGATTGCGATTATCGGTGGGCCATGCTCCGTTGAGAGCCGTGAGCAGATTATTGAAACGGCCTGGGCGGTCAAAGAAGCGGGTGGCGTGGCCCTGCGCGGTGGCGCTTACAAGCCTCGGACATCGCCGTACAGCTTCCAGGGACATGCCGAAAATGGCCTCAAGTGGCTGGCTGAAGCGCGTGAACAGACAGGCTTGCCCATCGTGACTGAAGTCATGGATGCCGCTCAACTGCCCATCATCACCCAATATGCGGATGTGCTGCAAGTCGGCGCACGCAATATGCAAAACTTCACCCTCCTGAGCGCTGTGGGCCAGACCGAACTGCCTGTGCTGCTCAAACGCGGCATGTCGGCCACGATCAAAGAGATGCTGATGTCGGCGGAATATATCCTGGCGCAGGGTAATCGCAATGTCATGATGTGCGAACGCGGCATTCGTACCTTCGAGACGGAGACGCGCAACACGTCGGACATCAATGCGATTCCCGTGCTCAAAGAGAAAACCCATCTTCCTGTCGTGTTCGATCCAAGCCACGCCACAGGCAAATGGGAATACGTCGAAGCGCTGGCCCTGGCCGGTATTGCGGCAGGTGCTGATGCGCTCATCATTGAAGTGCATCTCAATCCCGAACAGGCCATGTCGGATGGTCGCCAGAGCTTGACGCCGAAGAAATTCCAGCAGCTTGTCGAGCGTGTGCAGCGCATTGCTGAGGCTGTGAATCGCACGGTGCTGACACCTGCTCCCGTTCCCACATCAGGGGATTAACCAGACCCCAACCCTGCCCCTCCCCGCTCCGCAAGGAGGGGTTTTCGATCTCTTGTATATCACCCTCCCTACAAGGTGGGGAGGGCCGGGGTGGGGTAAAATAGCATTAACTTCCAAGTGATACGAGACACCATGATATCCTATCGATTTAGTAAGGCGGTCACTCTGTTATGACTGCCAGCGGCTTTAAAACCAAACATTTGACGATTGTCGGGCTGGGCTTGATGGGTGGATCGCTGGCCCTCGCCCTGCGTGATCGCGCCGAGACCATCACCGCCGTTGATATGCATGCGCCCTCACGCGCCTATGCCCTGGCGCATGGTCTGGTCGATCATGCAACGGATGATTTGCGGGCGGGTGTGGCCGATGCTGACACGGTGATTCTCGCCGCACCAGTCCGAGTCATCATTGACATCTTGAGCAAGCGCATCGGGTCTTATCTGCGCTCCAACACCCTCGTCCTCGATATTGGCAGCACCAAACACGAAATCTGTGAAGCGATGGGCCGCCTGCCGATTGGCATCAATGCCATCGGAGGGCATCCTATGACGGGCAAGGAGGTCAACGGTGTGGAATCGTCTGACCCATGCCTGTATGAGAATCGCCCGTTTGTGCTGTGCAGCACCCGTCGCACGACACCTGCCGCGCGGGTACGGGCGTTGTCTCTGGTGGAAGCGCTGCGGGCCGAGCCGATTGAGATGGAGCCGGAACGCCATGATCGCATTGTGGCCGGAATCAGCCATCTGCCGTATCTGCTCAGTGCCTCACTGGTTGCGACGATTGATGGCGAAGCCGAACAGGATGATGCCTTCTGGCGTCTGGCAGCCGGTGGCTTCCGCGACACATCACGCCTCGCCAGCAGCGATATAAAAATGATGGGCGACATTCTCAGCACCAATCAACGCGCCGTTGCCACTTTGTTGGCGATGTTCCGCGTGAAATTGGCGCAGATGGAAGTTCTGCTCATTGCCGGGGAATACGAAAAACTGATGCATCACCTCTTTACCGTGCGCGAAGCGCGCCAGACATGGGCAAAAAATTATGAGCAAAAACGCCACCGAAAAACTCACGATCCAGCCGGGCCCATCCCTCCAGGGGACGACAAAGGTTCCGGGGGATAAATCTCTTTCTCATCGCGCCATTTTGATGGGTATGCTTGCCAATGGTACGACACAGGTGCGCGGCTGGTTGGCCGCAGGCGATACCGAAGCCACTCTCGGCACAGCCCGCACACTGGGCGTTCAGATCGAGCGGCACGACAAACACACCATGACGATTCATGGCGGCACGCTGCAAGCCCCCTCTCAGCCGCTTGATTTCGTCAATGCGGGGACGGGGATTCGCCTTGCGGCAGGCATCATGGCCGGGCAGCCCTTCGCCAGTACGCTGGATGGCAGCGAACAGCTTCGCCGCCGCCCGATGCGCCGCATTCTCACACCCTTGCAGCAGATGGGTGCGAATATCACCGCAACCAACGAGCGCTGCCCGCTGAATGTGTATCCATCGCAGTTACACGGCATCACCTACAACATGCCCGAAGCCAGCGCCCAGGTGAAAAGTGCGATTTTGCTGGCGGGTCTGTTTGCGGAGGGCATCACAACCGTGATTCAGCCCGGCCCGGCCCGTGATCATACCGAGCGTGTGCTGCATGCGATGGGCGCACACATCGTCACCGAGGGCGATACGATTTCGCTCACGCCTGGGGCCACGCTGCGCCCGCTGGATATGACTGTCCCAGGCGATTTTTCCTCGGCGGCGTTCTTGATTGTGGCGGGGCTTGTCGTGCCAGGGAGCGATATTACTCTGCAAGGCGTGAATCTCAACATCACGCGCACGGGCCTGATTGATGCGCTGCTGCCAATGGGCGCAAACATCACTGTGACGGAAACAGGTCTTGAGGGTGGCGAACCTGTGGGCACGATTCGCATTCAGCACAGCGTTTTGCGCGGCACAGAGATCGGCGGTGATACGGTCGTGCGCATGATTGACGAGTTCCCCGTGTTCATGATCGCGGCCCTGTGCGCTGAGGGCGAAACGATTGTGCGCGATGCGCAGGAGATGCGTGTTAAGGAGACGGATCGCATTGCTGTCATGGTGGCGGAGTTGTCTAAACTCGGCATTGAGATCGAGGAGCGCCCCGACGGGTTCCGCGTTGTGGGGCCGCAGACGATTCGCGGCGGCGTGGTTGAAGGGCATGACGATCATCGTATCGCCA
>Ga0105046_10018258_pt1 | contig 10684 bp, 9 predicted proteins | sample MAT03_FD_78385 | JGI IMG/M metagenome (GOLD analysis project Ga0105046, IMG submission 78385) | Freshwater microbial communities from Lake Fryxell liftoff mats and glacier meltwater in Antarctica - MAT-03 (megahit assembly) | ecosystem: Environmental > Aquatic > Freshwater > Ice > Liftoff...
ACTAAGGGTTGAAGTGGTTGTTGTCCGCCTCTTCGAGCAACTGGAGGATATCTTCCTTGGTCTTGGATTGCTTGAGAAATCGACAGAAGGTATCGTCGCGTAGTTGCCTTGAAATATTCTCGAGGGCTCTCAAATGATCGCCAGGACGATCCGGCGGTGAAACCAGAAGGAAAAACAACTGGGCCTTCTGGCCGTCCAAGCTGTCAAACTCAATTCCTTCCGGGCTGACACCGACTGTACCCACTAGGCGATCGACGCCCGCGTGCTTGGTGTGTGGTACGGCGATCCCTCGACCGATACCCGTACTACCTAACTCTTCGCGCTTCATAATCGCTCGAATAATGTCTTCGCGATCAGACACTTTAACATTACCCGATTCGACTAGAGCATCGACTAACTCTCCGACGACGGTTTCTTTGCTGGTCGCGCTAAGTACCGCTTGGATCGCCTTAGGAGCGACAAAATCAGAAAACTTCATTTCCAAATAATTCCTTACTGCAGTTCGCCGCTGAATCGCGAATCAAAAGCTACGTCAGCTCAAAATCCTAAAGCGGGGCATTTCAATTACCGTTCGGCGCAACGCGCCCATTCGACGTTATTCTTCAGGAGTGAACTTGTGTCCAATCCCTTTGTGATCCGTGACCTTTTCTTTGTGCTTGCGGACTTGCTGCTCGACCCTTTGTACCGCTAAGTCTAGGGCTGCAAGGACGCTAGGGGCTGTCGCGGTCGCAATAAAATCAGGTGCTGCTTCGGCCGATACGTTGATTTCCACATGCGGACTATCGACGCGTTCGAGATCGACGGTGACCTCGATCGAATTGATCCGATCGTAGAACTTACGGATTTTCTCGACTTTCTCGGTGATTAATTGCTGGTCTTCTTGCTTTAGATGCCCGTGTCGGGCAGATACGTTAATTTGCACGGAACTTCTCCACAAACGCCGCAGGCGTCAAAGGGGAACAATGATTCAAGTCGAGGATTGTAGTGGTTAAATGAGTTCTTCACAAATCCCGGTCGACATAATACCCTAAGAAAGACTCCGACCGAGGGCGTCGGAAGACGAGCGTTGCCACAAAATAGAAGCGAATCAAGAGATTGGCTCGGTCAACGCTTTAAGAAACAACCTAACGCAAACGAACCACTTTCGGGAGTTCAGTTCGAGCGATCTCGATAGCTCGCTGCAGATCGATGGCGTCCTGATCAACCTGGGGAGGATTGGTGGCTACAACCGCGTTCGATGTCGTGTCGGATCGGAAACCGTCCCCAGCCGCAGAACGGGTGCTTCCAGTACTCACTGGAATTTTCCCAACCATTCGATCGACCGGGGGTTGGCTTGGCTCGGCGAACGAAATATGCGGGATGATCCCTCGCGCACTGAGCGCATACCCCGCCGGCGAGAAAAACTTGGAAACCGTTAAACGCATCCCGCCTTCGGCAAGTTCGTTGTGAAAAACCCCTTGAACGCTCCCTTTACCGTAAGATGTTCTTCCAACGATCAGGCCGCGTTTCTGGTCCCGAATCGCTCCTGCAAAAATTTCGCTAGCGCTGGCACTATCTTCATCGATCATCACCATCAACGGAACTTCCCATGTCCCAGGAACATTCGCAGTGTAGTTGTGGTTCTCCTGGCCGTTGCGTCCTCTTGTCTTGACAATGGTGCCAGTGAAGAGGAACCGATCTGCGATCTCGACTGCGGAATCCAACAAACCGCCGGGATTTCTTCGAAGATCGATGATAAGACTTTTGAGCCCTTGGCTATACAGCAGACGCAGCGCATCGTCGACTTCACGTGATGTAGTCTTCTGGAAATTCGAGATACGAAGGTAGCCAATACCGTTCGCTGGATCGACAATAGAAGCCGAGCTAACACTCGGAACATCGACACGCCGTCGACGGACTTCCGACTCGAGCTGACCTCGAGCCAGTCGATCATAGATCAGCTTGACGGTCGAGTTCTCTGGACCACGTAGGAGGTCGGCGGCGCGTTTCGCTCCAATTTCAGCCACACGCAGCCCACCGATTTCGAGAAGCCGGTCGCCTTTGGTCAGGCCCGCATCCGCCGCGGGGCCACCAGGGAATACTTCGACGATTCGCAGCTCGTTGCCCTCGGCCCACAATTCGACCCCCAAACCTATCAAATTACCCTCGATCTGAGACATGATCTCTTGGTATTCGCCGGCGGTAAGGTACGCCGAATAGGGATCGAGCAATCCGACAAAACCAGAAATATATTCGTAAACGACGGCTGTCGGAGGTATCCCGAGCTGGTCTCGGGCCTGGGCTGCAACGTTCGAAACCAAGGTTCGAACATCACCAACACTGTCCGCTGGACGACCCAAGACTTGTTTGTGAATGTTGGTTCGGAAGCTCTCGACGACACTTGGGTCGACGCGCGGACCAATATATCGCCGTAGAAACTCTTCTTCGGTCAAGGCGACTTCGAGGAAAGCTGTGCCATTTCTAAGTAGCCGAGGAAAATCGATCGCTTCGACATAGTAGACTTGGAGTTTGGTAAGAACCTCGCCCAATACGTCTAAGGCCGCATTTGGAGAACTTCTGCTGATTGTATCGATAAAGGTTTTGTCGCTGCACCGACGGGTCACATCGAAGTGGATTCGGACGATCTGCAACCTCTGCTCGACATCCTGCTGTTGAGGGAATTTGCGGCTGAGCTTTTCATAAAGCTGAATCGCTTCCTGCCATCGGTGGTCGCGTTCGAGTTGCTTGCCTTTCTCAAACTGCTCCGCAAAACGCTCGGAAGACAATTCTGCCGCCGACATAGTTCGATTGAATGGGAAAGTCGCTATATAAAGCGACAATCCAAGAGCAACCGAGCACCCTAATAACTTTCTGAGCATAAACCACGTTCCACGTTGGCAGGGGGCAAAGGGTGGGCTACTAAATGGAGCCTTAGCAGCACCCAGCAATCCGCTGTCGACCAGGACATTCAAACGCGGCACTACCGGCTCGAGTCAGGGTCGAAGGGAATATACGTCACGCAAACTGCTCGGTCAAAGAAATGCCAGCTAACTATGCGACGGCACAATCCGTTTACCCGCTAAGACATGAGACGACTTTGACTGTCTTAACGATGATGGAAACTGTGCATTGGGTGGACACACTCTTCAACTCAGAAGCGACGGTTCAGTGGCGTCGCTCGTTTGCTTCCTGCAAAGAAAAAATCGCCCTCTAAGCCTGGGAGCTCACGGCGATTTCGAGCCTCAAGCAGATAGTATTCAGCCGGCATGCTCCAGGCAAGCAATCGCGAAAAGGAATTTCAAGGGACAGAAGGGACAGAGGAAAAGTATCTAACGCCATTTCCTTACGTCCTTTACGTCCCTTCTGTCCTTTACGTCCCTTCTGTGCCTCTTCCCTTCCCATATTCTTATTTTCCCTTGTTTTCCTTCTTTTTCACCCTTGGAAGCTCTCGCAACTGTCGCTAGACTTTGGTCCTTTGAAATTTCGCCCTTCGCCCGAGTAGAAACTGTGCCAACGTACAAGCCAAAGACTCACAAGTCGACTAAAAAGCGTTTTCGATTGACTGCAACTGGCAAAGCGAAGCATCGCAAGGCGGGAACGAGCCATCTTGCAATCAGCAAGCCAGCCAAGAAAATCCGCCAATTGCGTGGGACCACTGTATTGCAGCCGCAATTCCAGCGAGCGATCCACTATGCACTGCGAGGGTATAGCTACTTGGCGAAGTCAAAGCGTTAGCGGGCCATTTTTGTCCATGTCTTTGGGTTACAACTGCCGTTTTTGATGATCAATCCCGAACGCCTACCGAGAACCAATCGTTCTTTGGATGCGTTGGGGACAAATTATCCGGGACCATCAGCCCAGTCCCCCGAGTCAATTAAACGTCGTTTTCAAGGCTTCGAATCTGTTCGAGCTGCGATCCAAACGATTTTGACTCATCCAGCGGCGACCTGAAAGACTACCATTTGCAACGAAAGGTTACGCCGTTATGCGTACTAGGAAAGGTTCAGCTCGTCGTCAATCAAAGCGACGACTATTTAGACGTGCCGAGGGTTATGTAGGCGGTCGTCGCCGTTTGCTTCGGACCATGAAGGAAAATCTGGTTCGAGCCGGTCGATTTGCCTATCGTGACCGTCGCGTCAAGCGCCGTGAGTTCCGTCGGCTTTGGATCATTCGCGTGAATGCCGCCGCCCGAATGCACGGCTTGCGCTACAGTGAATTCATCGCCGGACTTGTAAAGGCACAGATCGAGATCGATCGTAAGCAGCTTGCGGAAATGGCAGTCAACGATCCAGCGGGATTCGAAGTGATTGTCGCGTCCGTCAAAAAAGCTCTCGGCAAATAGCCTATGTCTCTTCTAGCCTTTTTGACGGCTCTCGATACGTTGGCTGCAGAAGCTTCGCAATCGCTATCAGCGGTCAGCGACGTCGAGAAGCTCGAAGAATTGCGAGTTCGATTTATAGGTGCCAAGAACGGTCAACTGAAATCGATTCAGAAAATGATGGGTAGCTTGCAGGCCGACGAAAGACCGTCGGCTGGCAAGCGATTCAATGAAGTGCGCGACGCAGTCCAATCCGCGATCGATGCGGCTGCTGAGCGTCTTGGTTCAGAATCGCAACCATCCCGAGTGAATGGCCCGATGGTCGATCCGACCTTGCCCGGATTGCGGCCGCGATTGGGGCATCTTCATCCGATCACGCAAACGATCGAGCATCTCAAGGAGATCATGGGACGACTTGGGTTCACGACGACCGAAGGACCCGAGATCGAAGATACTTGGCACAACTTCGTTGCGTTAAATATTCCCGAGGATCATCCAGCGCGAGATCCACTCGACAACTTCTACTTGACTACCGCGGGCAAGACAGCTATCGATCCAGCCGCGCCGGGCGGAATGTTGCTTCGAAGTCAGACCAGCACGGTTCAAATCCGTGTTATGGAACAAAGCAAACCACCACTAAGAATCATTTCGCTTGGTCGCGTTTACCGACCCGATGCTGCCGACGCCACGCACTTTCCGATGTTCCATCAGATGGAAGGTCTTTGGGTTGATCGTCACGTCACGATGGCTCAACTGAAGTCCGTTCTGCGAATGTTTGCGACCAGCTATTTGGGAAGCGACGTCCATATTCGTTTTCGCCCTTCTTTCTTTCCGTTTACCGAACCGAGTGTCGAAGTCGACTACTTCTGGAACGATAACTGGGTTGAGTTTGGCGGCGCTGGCATGGTCGACCCGAACGTTTTGTCAGCGGTCGGGTATGACCCCGAAGAATACTCTGGGTTTGCATTTGGACTGGGCGTTGAACGATTATGTATGCGGCGGTTTGCGATTACCGACATCCGCGATTTGTTCCGTAGTGATGTTCGCTTTCTGAGGCAGTTCTAGCGATGCTTGTATCTTGGGAATGGCTAACTCAGTATGTAAAGCTCAACGTCGAGCCGGACGAGCTTGCCACGCGATTTGCCATGTCCGGGTTGAACCACGAATCAACCTCGAGCGTCGATGGCGATGTGGTGATTGACCTGGAAGTTACCAGCAATCGCGGTGATTGCCTCGGGCATATCGGCGTCGCACGCGAAGCTTCGGTTCTCTTGAATCAAACGTTGATGATTCCCAAGCCGTCGATGGCCGCAGATCGGATTCTGCCGCAGCCGATCAGTTCGCTCTTAACGATCGAAAATCATTTCCAAGAAGGCTGCCCTCGATATATCGGTCGGATCATTCGTGGTGTGAAAATCGGTCCAAGTCCTGATTGGCTACAAACGCGACTGAATGCGATAGGCATTCCATCCGTGAATAATGTTGTCGACGTGACAAACTACGTCATGTTTGAATCGGGACAACCCTTGCATGCGTTCGATCTCGCCAAGATCCAAGGTCAGAAGGTGATCGTTCGTCGAGCCCATGCGAATGAAAAATTCATTGCAATCGATCATCGTACGTACGAACTCGATCCTTCGATGGTTGTCATCGCCGACGCAAATCATGCGTTGGCCCTTGGCGGAGTGATGGGCGGCGTCGACTCGGAAGTCTCATCCGACACAATTGATCTGTTGATCGAGGCCGCTGCATTCACACCGCTGGCGATCCGCCGATGTGCTCGTAAATTGCGGTTGCACTCACCGGCGTCCTTTCGTTTCGAGCGACGCATTGATCCGGCAGGTCTGATTTGGTCCGCAACGCGATGTTGTCAGTTGATTCTAGAAGTCGCTGGTGGCCAGTGCACTTCCGACGCAATCGATACCGGTTCCGACCCAGAAACGGCACCGGCGATTATGTTGCGCCGCGATCGGATCGCCAAAGTTATCGGGATCGAAATTTCTTGGGAACAGAGTGTTGACATCCTACGTTTGCTGGGCTGTATCGCGAAGCCGCCCACAGAACGTACCGAGACGCCGTCAGTGATGATCACGCCACCTAGTTTTCGAGCCGACTTGGTTCGCGAGATCGACTTGATTGAAGAGGTCGCCAGGATCTATGGCTATGACAAGATCCCAGAAGACGCTGAGGTGCCGATTTTTGTATCCGCAAGACGCCCCAAAGATATTTTGATGGAACGCGTTCGAGCGGTGGTCACAGCGACTGGCTTCGACGAGGCGCTTACGCCGAGCGTCGTCACAAAACCGTCCGGACATTTACTTTCTCTCTGGACAGCCCAACCTCCGCTTCAAACCAAAGTTCACCTGTTGGAAGGCGCGACGTATCTACGACGAAGCTTGGTGCCAAGCTTGTTACAAGCCTATCAACTCAATCAAAGCCAACAGCAACGCGACGCGGCGCTGTTCGAAACGGCTGTCGTATATCTGCCTGCAGAGAAGGACACGGAACTCCCTAGCGAGCAATCGACGTTGGGCTGGGTTGCGGGTTGCGATCTTCGCGAATCGGCCGGCATGATCGAAGAATTGATCGCTAGGGCGACAGGCATTCATCGAGCAATTCAGTTGGTACGAACGAACGAAGCGATCGCTTGTTCTGAAATCGAGGAAGGAAGTGGACTTTGGTTTTGTGTCGACGGCAAACGATTGGCGTGGAGTGGTTTACTCAGCCGTTCCCTCCGGAGCTCGCTCAAGATCGACGCCGAGCTTTGCGTTGGCGAGATGAACCTTGATCTTTTGCTAGAACTCTTGCAATGGGTGCCGACCCTCGAACCGCTTGTGACTTTTCCAGCGATCCATCGCGATCTAAATCTTATTGTCGACGAAGTCGTTCGCTGGGAGAAAGTCTCGAAAGCGGTTCGTGACTCGGCGGGGGAACTCTTGTCGGATTGCCAATATCGAGAAACGTATCGCGATCCAAAGAAAGATGGAGCTGGCAAGAAACGAATTCTGCTGACACTGGTACTTCAGAGTCGCCAACAAACGCTGACCAGCGAACAAGCGGATCAAATCGTGCAGCGAGTGATCGATGCCACCGCAAAAAACCTCGATGCGAAATTGCTTGCGTGATTCGAACCCTTGCGTGACTTGAACCGTGTTTCAGCGGTTCCGCCCGCTGACAAAACACGATCCCCGCGAACGGAGTCGCGGGACCACTGGAGCATTGCCCGCCCTACGATTTTTCGACAGTCAACGTCGTGAATGATTTCAAAATCTGATAGTCATCGGGGAACGTATGAAGCGATTGAACGACGACATGTCGCGAGCGCTCTTCGACGTGGATGAAGCTGACCGCCCCCATGGGGATGCGTCCGCTGGAACCGAAGTTCTGGCAGAGCCCGCGTTCTTCAGTCGACTTGCTGAGCTGTTCGTGAACCATCCAAAAAACATCGGGGCCGACTTGCTCGATCTCGAACTTCGTTTGATAGCAAACGTGACGTTTGACTTCGACGACTTCGACGCCTTTAGCGCGAAAGACCTGCGAGATAAGCCGTCTTTTTTCCGGCAACGCTTGCTTTGCCGAGCAAACGACTTCGCTCATCGTTACCGTTCCACTGGTAAAGGTGAGCAGATGGCCATCGCTGGTGATATCGATTCGCAAACGATAGTTGCTGCGCTCAATGGATCGGCTGCGATGGATATGAAACAATTCGGGATGGACAGAACGACCAAGAAGAAATAATGCATGTTCAGCAACCTTGGGTCGTATCGAAAGCATCAGAATCGATTCTCCAGACGAGATAAAAAAGCGACGTTGAAGCATTCCGCTCCATCGTCGTTGCGTCCGTCAGTATAACTACCTCGAAGGCTCTTCACCAAGATCATTCGACGATTCTCTGACGATTAATTTCTTTTCGAAAAAAATGCTTATAATGGTGTTGACAAATAGTTTTTTCGGGTGAACGTCGAACGCATGAACGGCGAGTAAATCGAAATCCAACAACGTACTTTGACTACTGAGGAGCACAGGCTTGGACATAGTAATGATTAGCGCCGAGGCACTGCCGTTCGCGAAGACCGGTGGACTTGCCGATGTATGTGGCGCGTTGCCAAGTCGCTTAGCGGCGATGGGCCATCGATGCAGTGTCTTCTTGCCCGGATATGCGCGAGCCCTTCAAGCAGGCTATGCGATGCACGATACGCACGTCGGCTTCGTCATCGAAATAGGTGGAAAGTTCGTCGCGGCGAGAATCCTCAAAGCGACGCTTGACGACGGTCCCGTCGATTATTATTTCGTGGATCAACCCCACTACTACGGTCGCCCACATCTCTACGGGGACGAGCATGGTGATTATAACGATAACTGCGAACGATTTTCCTTTTTTTGCCGAGCGGTAGTACAGGCGATCGATCGGTTGAGATTACCGGTCGATATCGTTCATTGTCACGACTGGCAATCGGGTTTGGTGCCGGCTTACCTCAAAACAAAATTTGGTAACCACGCTTGGTACGATCGAGCCGGGTCGGTCATGACGATTCATAACCTCGCCTATCAAGGTCGATACTGGGTCCATGACATGCCACTGACAGGGCTCGATTTCCAGTACTTCAATTCAGAACAGATGGAGTTCTATGGCGATCTGTGTTTCCTCAAGACAGGCATCGTCTTCGCTGACATGGTGACGACGGTAAGCCCTCATTACTCGAAAGAGATTCAGCTGCCCGAATTCGGATGCGCTTTAGAGGGGGTTTTGAAAAAACTTGGCGATCGATTGACCGGAATCGTCAACGGCGTCGACTACAAGCAATGGGATCCGCTCAATGACGCCTCGTTGCCCCAGCCGTATAGCTCGACCAACTGGAGAGCCGGAAAGGCGGCCGCCAAAGCCGCCTTGCAGAAAGAGCTTGGATTGCCAGTCGTCGGAGACGTGCCAGTGATCGGCTTGATCGGTCGACTAGCAAGCCAGAAGGGTTGGGATCTCGTCATAACCATGCTTGAGCACTGGGCTGCCACTCGTAACGTTCAATGGGCTGTTTTGGGCAGCGGTGAATCGCGATTTCAGAATGCATTGCAGCGAATCGCCGAACGTTTTCCCGACAAGATTGGGGCTCGCTTCGAATTCTCAGACCGGTTAGCCCATGCCATCGAAGCGGGTTCGGATATGTTTTTAATGCCTAGCCAGTATGAACCTTGCGGCCTAAATCAACTATACTCTCTGAGGTATGGCACCGTTCCGATTGTGCATGCCGTAGGAGGATTGGTCGATACCGTAATGGGCATTACGGAAGCAACGCTCAACCAGCATACCGCAACTGGCTTTTCCTTTTACAACTATGATATCGGAAGCTTGACGCGAACGACCGAGCAAGCGATCGATCTCTATCAGCGTGAGAAGGATATCTGGGCCAAGGTCGTGGAGACAGGAATGCAGCAAGATTGGTCATGGGGAAAGAGTGCAGAACGCTACGAAGCAGTGTATCATCGGATTGTGACAGACAAGAAGAATCAAGAGCCGCTGATATCGTGATCGGTGGCCACCAGCGAGTTGTCTTGGGGCGAGTACAAGATTGGTCTCACATGAGCGAAACTCGCTACGATTGGTTGGCTGATCGTTGGGTCATCTTTGCCCCTCACCGATCACAACGTCCGGATGAGTTCGTTACAGTGAGTAGCCCATCACCCGAGTCGCCAGGCAATTGCCCATTTTGCGTAGGACACGAAGCTCAAACGCCCAGCGAAGTACTGGTACTCCCTCGTCGCTCAGGACCTCGACAATCTTGGCTGGTTCGCGTGGTACCCAACAAGTATCCGGCGTTGGAACCGCTTCCAGAATTTTTTGGGCAATCTAAATTCGAGAGCCTATACAATGATCCTCTATCATTATCCTCCCCGGTTGTACCATCGTCGGCCGGAACGGTTGCGACGATCGAGCAAGCCAAGACGTCGGTCTTGTTCAGTCGACGCAAGCTTCAAGGGGCCCATGAAGTGATCATTGAGTCACCGGAGCACCTCAACAGTCTTACCGAATTGAGCGAGTCGCATGCCTTGCTCGTATTCGAAGCCTTTCGCAAACGGCTTATTCATTGGAGGGCTCACGATTCACTTCACTATTCGGTCATCTTCAAGAATATGGGGCCAGAAGCAGGGGCGTCTTTATCGCATTCACACAGCCAATTGATCGCTACAAATTTTGTTCCGCCCGATGTCCAGCGATCTTGCCAGCGGCAGCAAGAGTATCTCGAAACGCATCAACGCGGTTATTTTGAAGACATGATTGCCCAAGAACTTGTCGCCAAAGAACGCATCATCCTTCAAACACCGAATTTTGTCGCGGTCGTTCCATTCGCATCGCAGGTTCCATACTTCGTTTGGGTAATTCCTCGCGTTCAG
>Ga0105046_10018259_pt1 | contig 10684 bp, 11 predicted proteins | sample MAT03_FD_78385 | JGI IMG/M metagenome (GOLD analysis project Ga0105046, IMG submission 78385) | Freshwater microbial communities from Lake Fryxell liftoff mats and glacier meltwater in Antarctica - MAT-03 (megahit assembly) | ecosystem: Environmental > Aquatic > Freshwater > Ice > Liftoff...
CACGCTTCTCACCGCCGGATTGTTGCTCGGCGTGATGGTTCTCCCGACCGTGATGACGCTCTCCGACGACGCATTGCGCGGCGTGAATTCGGCGCACCGTCAGGCGGCGCGCGGCTTGGGCCTTACCCGCGCGGAAACGATATTTTCCGTGGTGCTCGCGCAATCGTGGCGCGGGATTCTCGCGGCTCTGCTCCTCGGTCTCGGACGCGCCCTGGGCGAAACCATCGCCGTGTTCCTCGTCGTGGGCCGCCAGGATAATCAATGGCCCGCAAACTTGTTCTCGCTGCGTCCGCTCATCGAATCGGGCCAGACCCTCACCACCAAACTCGGCGGCTCGGAAACCAACATCGCCTACGGCGACCCGCTCCATTGGGCCGCCATGGCGGGCCTCGGACTTTTCCTGCTCGCCATCGTGACGGGCGTCACATGGCTCGGCGTGCGCCTTGCACGAGGAAGGGAGGCTCATGCGCCGGGCCTTTGACCGCCTCCTGACCGTGGCCACCGCGCTCTGCGCAGCGCTCGCTGTGAGCGTGCTCGGACTCATCGTCACCGCCATTGTATGGCGCGGCGGCGGTGCGCTTTCGTGGCAGTTTTTCACCGAACAAATCCGCCTCGTTGGCGCGGCGGGCGGCGTGTTTTACAACATCATCGGCACACTCATCCTGCTCGCCACCGCTTTGATCGTCAGCGCCCCGCTGGCCACCGGACTGGCCCTCGTGCACGGAGTTTATTTGAAAAACGAACGCACCAAGGAACGCCTCTGGTTGCTGCTTTCCGTTCTGAACGGCGTGCCTTCCATCCTGTTCGGCATCTTCGGCCTCATCGTATTTGTTAAATGTTTCGGTTGGGGAAAATCCTGGCTCTCCGGCGGCATCCTCCTCGGCCTGATGATTCTCCCGACCGTCGCCGTCGCGCTCATCGAGCGTGTGCGCGCGTTGCCGCGAAAATACATCGAAGCCGCCTCCGGCCTTGGCCTCAGCGAATCGCAAATCGTCTGGTCCGTGGTGTTGCCGCAATGCGCAGGCGGCCTGCTCACCGGTTCGCTGCTCGGCCTTGCCCGGGCAGCAGGAGAAACCGCGCCCATCATGTTCACCGCCACGATTTTTGCCGGTGCCACGATTCCGAGCGGCATCAGGGAAAGCCCGGTGCTCTCGCTGCCTTATCACATTTTCATCCTCGCGCAGGATTCGTTCGACCCTTCGGTGAGTGGAAAACTCTGGGGCACCGCGCTCGTGTTGCTGCTGCTGGTGCTGGGACTCAGCCTTGCCGCGTTGCCCGCACGTTTAAAAATTCACGAGGAAGCCACCCATGGTTGAAACACGACCCCATTCGCCATCCGCAGTCGCACCGCATCCCGCAACGCCCGTGCTCGAAGTCCGCGATCTCAGCGTTCACGCGGGCGCAAGGCCCCTGCTCCACGGCGTCCACCTCTCCATCGCCACGCGCGAAGTGTTCGGTCTCATCGGTCCTTCCGGTGCGGGTAAAAGCACGCTGCTCCGCTGTTTGAACCGCCTCACGGACCTCGACCCCACCCTGCGCGTCGCTGGCGAGGTGTTGTTCCATGGTCGTTCGATTCGAGCGCCAGAGGTCGATCCCGATGCACTGCGCGTGCGCATCGGTATTCTTTTCCAACAACCCGTCATCTTCCCGGTGAGCATTGTGAAAAACGTGCTCTTCGGCGTGCGCCATCTCGTTAACATTGCCCGGTGCGACCAGTCCGCACTCGCCGAACGCGCCCTGCGCGAAGCCGCCCTGTGGGACGAGGTGAAAGACCGCCTCCACGCCCCGGCCACAAAACTTTCCGTCGGCCAACAGCAACGCCTCTGCCTCGCCCGCTCCCTTGCCGTGGATCCCGAGGTCATTCTCATGGACGAACCAACCAGCGCGCTCGATCCGCGCTCGACGCAGGCGATTGAAGACCTCATCGCCTCGCTTAAAGCCCAACGCACCGTCGTGTTGGTCACGCATAACCTCGCCCAGGCACGCCGGTTGTGCGACCGCGTAGCGTTCCTCACCGCACAACCCGACGGCATCGGACGCATCGCCTGCACCGGTCCCGTGGAAAATGTCCTCAGCCAGACCAGCGTCCCCGAACTCCGCGACTACCTCAACACCGAAACCCCGCCCACCCTCGACTGCTGCGCGGAAGACGGCTCGTGACCCACGCGGGTTCCGCCCCGGAATCGGGGAGCAAACTTTCCGTGCATGGGGGTTTATTCTTCCGTGGTTTCCGTGTATGCCGTGATCAAGCCGATGCCCATGCGCCCCAAAGTCAAAATCCCCAGCGTCAGCGTCAGCGACCTGCTCGAACGCCACTCTGACGATCTGGAAATGGAACTCGTCAGTTCGCGCGACGGTCTGGAACGCCGCATCCGCGAACCCACGATCAATCGTCCCGGCCTCGCGCTGGCCGGTTTTTACGCCTACTTCGCCGAGCACCGCGTCCAGGTTTTTGGCAGCGCCGAACTTTCCTACCTCAAAACGCTCAAGCCCGACGACGCCCGCAGCCGCCTCCGCGAAATGTGCGAGCGACCCATCCCGTGTATCGTCATCTCCCGGGGGAAAAAAGCGCCCGCCGTTATCCTCGAGGAAGCCGAACGCGCGGGCATCGCGGTTTTCATGACCTCCATGATCACCATGAAGTTCATCAACGCCGCCACCATCGCGCTGGAGGAGGAATTTTCGCCCACCACACTCGAGCACGGCAGCATGGTTGATATCATGGGCATCGGCGTCCTGATCCGCGGATCCAGCGGCATCGGTAAAAGCGAAATCGTTCTAAACCTCATCGAACGCGGTTACTCGCTGGTGAGTGACGACGTGACACGCTTCCGCGCCATTGAAGGACGGGAAATCATCGGCGCATCGCCCGCGCTGACCCAGCACTACATGGAGGTCCGCGGACTGGGCGTCATAAACGTCGCCTCAATGTTTGGCATTGGCAGCATTCGCACCGACAAACGCCTTGATCTCGTCGTCACCTTGAAGGACTGGGAGGAGGTCGAGGAAGTGGATCGCATCGGACTCGATCTCATCACGTACACCGTTCTCGATATTGAAGTGCCCCAGGTCATCGTTCCCGTCCGGGTCGGACGCGATCTCGCCCGGCTCGTCGAAGTAGCCGCGCTGGATCAAAAACTCAAAATCATGGGCCAACATAGTGCATTGGAGTTCAATCAACGCTTGCTCAATGCGATGGAAAAGAATACGAAAGACTGATGGGTCTCCTGAGCCGCAAAAGCGCGACAGAAAACACCAAGCAACACGAGCGGGAAATAACCATCGTGAACAGACTTGGGCTGCACGCGCGCCCTGCTGCAATGTTCGTGAAAATCTGCAGCAAATTCCGCTGCGAAGTGTGGGTGGAAAAAGACGGCGAACAGGTGAATGGCAAGAGCATCATGGGCTTGATGATGCTCGCAGCAGGTAACGGATCCAAATTGCGGATCACCTGCGACGGCGCAGATGCTGAAAAAGCTCTGGAGGAGATCGAAGATCTTATTAAACGCCGTTTCGATGAGGATTGATCTCGATCCGCACAGCAGAGCCTTTGCCCCTCCCATTTTTTTCCTTCCCCTCACCAAGTTCCTCCCATGAGCGACGTTGCCCACCCTGAAACCCGCTTCCAGGGGGTGGGTGTGTCTCCAGGCATCGCACGCGGCACCGTTTTCGTTTTTAGCCACGACGAGGAGGAACCCCTGGTCCGCAACATCCCCGAGGAGGACATCCCGAAGGAGGTTACCCGGTTCGAAGCCGCCCTCATCGCGACCCGCGGGCAGATCCTTGAAATGCAGCATCGCATCGCCGAGAAAATCGGTGCCAAGGATGCCGGTATTTTTGATGCCCACCTGCTCGTCGTTGAAGACCGCACGCTGATCGACGAAGTCCTCCGCACGCTCGCGAAGGATAAGGTCAACATCGAACACATTTTCAAAACCATCGCCGAGAAGTACGCCAAAACCCTCGGCGAAATCGACGATGCGTATCTCCGCGAACGCGCCATCGACATCATCGACGTCTCCCGGCGCGTCATCAACAACCTGCTGGGGCGCTCGCACCGTCCGCTTTCCGCGATTGAAACGCCCCACCTGCTCATCGCTCACAATCTTACGCCCTCCGATACTGCGCAGCTCAACCGCCAACTCGTGCTTGGCTTCGGCACGGACATCGGCAGCCGCACCTCGCACACCGCGATCATGGCGCGCTCCCTCGGCATCCCCGCCGTGGTCGGCCTTCACGACGTTAGCGATACGCTCCGCACCGGCGATCAAATCCTGCTCGACGGCTACAACGGCATCATCATCCTCCATCCCACCGAACAAACGCTGTGGGAATACGGCGAACTCGAAGTTAAAAAAAGCCTCGTCACTCAGGAACTCACCCGCCTTCGGGAAACCGAGTCCAAAACGCGCGACGGGCATCACGTCACCCTCTCCGCCAACATCGAGTTGCCCGAGGAAGTCGAGCTGGTCCACAAACACGGCGCAGAAGGCATCGGCCTCTACCGCACCGAATTTTTCTACATCAACAAACCCGAACTTCCCGACGAGGAACAGCAGTACGAAGTCTATCGGCGGGTCGCGGAAAACACCAAGCCCGGCGGCGTCATCATCCGCACCCTCGATCTCGGCGGCGACAAGTTCACCAGCAGCCTGGATCTGCCTCAAGAACTCAACCCCTTCCTCGGCTGGCGCGCCATCCGGTTCTGCCTCGAAAAAGTCGATATCTTCAAGGTCCAGCTCCGCGCCATTTTGCGCGCCAGCGCCGCCGGCAACGTCAAGATGATGTATCCCATGATCTCCGGGATCGAAGAATGGCGCAAAGCCATGGTGATCCTGGAGGTTTGCAAAGCCGAACTCCGCGCCGAAGGCAAGCCGTTCGACGAAACCATGGAGGTCGGGGCCATGATCGAAGTGCCCAGCGCCGCCATCATCGCCGACATCCTCGCGCGCGAATGCAGCTTTTTCAGCATCGGCACCAACGACCTCATCCAATATTCCATCGCCGTGGACCGCCTCAACGAGCGGACCGCGCACCTTTACGAACCCACCCACCCGGCCATCGTGCGCCTGCTCAAAACCATCGTCGATGCCGGCCACGCCCACGGACGCTGGGTCGGCGTGTGCGGTGAAATCGCCGGCGATGTCGTGCTCACCCCCCTGCTCATCGGCCTGGGCGTCGATGAACTCAGCGCCGGTGCCGTCGTCGTCCCTCGCGTCAAACGCGCCGTGCAAGCCCTCGAAGTCGGTGCCTGCCTGAAGCTGGTCGAGGAAGTCCTCCACATGGACAACGCCGCAGCGATCCTTGCAAGGTGCGAAGCCGAAGCCCGCGCAAATTATCCCGAATTACTCGCTTAGCCCAAACCCGGCATTGAGTGTCTCGCACTGCTCGCAGCCCACCATGAACCCGCCATGAAAACCCTCTTCACCCCGCTCGCCCTCATCCTTCTGGCAGTCTCGCTCGTCGCCAATGTCCTGCAATGGCGCGAATTTCAAGCTTCCCGTGAACGTGCCGCTGCTCTGGCTGCAACCGCCGAAAACGATTCCAAACTCCGCGTGGAAAGCGCAGAAAAAATCGCCTCGCTGACCTCTAAAACCGAAGCGTTTGCCTCCGAATCGGAGCAACTCCGGGCGAAACTCAGCGCACTCACCCCAGAAGAAAACGCGCCTGATTCCGAGCCGAAACCCACGGCGGAAGCCGCTCCGAAAAAAGGAAACGCCATGATGAAAAATCTGGCGAAGATGATGAAGGACCCCGCCATGCGCGAAACGATGAAAGCGCAGCAGACCATGGCTCTTCCGATGCTGTACGGCGATTTTGTAAAATCCCTCGGACTCAACAGCAAGGAAACCGGGGAGTTTTACAAACTACTCGCCGATCGCCAGATGGAAGTGATGGAGGCCAGCTTCAAGCTTATGGAAAGCGGCACGGCACAACTCGCAGAAAACGCCAAGGCCATGTCAGAGCAAAAGAAAATCTCCGAACAGGGGTTGCACGACTTCCTCGGCGAGGAAAGAACCCGCCAGTTTTCCAACTACGAAAACTCCATGGGCGACCGCTTCACGCTCAACCAACTCAACCAAAAACTCGCCTCAAGCTCCGCACAACTGGCCGACCACCAGAGCGCGGCTCTGATGAAAATCATGGCCGAGGAACGAACCGCCTCGAACCAACCAGCCAACCTGAACAACGATCCGGCCAAAGCCATGGAGCTCATGAAATCCGATGCCGGACTGGACAACTTTCTCTCCCGGCAGGAAAGCACCAACCAACGCGTTCTGACCCGCGCCATGTCCATTCTCACGCCCGACCAGTTCAAGCAGTTCGAAGAGTTTCAAAAACAGCAGATCAACATGCAGCGCGCGGGCATCAAGATGAGCCGCGAAATGATGAATCCGTAGGCCCTCTCAACCCCCTGTACCGGCGGTCTACGACCGTCGCTGAAAAGCACCCCCTGTACCGGCGGTCTATGACCGTCGCTGAAAAGCCAGAACTTCCCGGTGACAGTAATGGGGAAAGCCACAGACCGCCACGACAGCTTGCCTACGCCACCACGACGCCCAATTCCGCAAGCCGGGTCTCCAGCTTCGCCACACGGGCTTCCGCCACCTCACGGGCACGACGCTCTTCAAGCAGCATTTCCTCCAGATCACGAATTCGTCCCTGCAAACTGATCCGGATATTCGTGCGCACGGGCTCCACCACAACGGTTTGCGGTGCGAACTCAGGAATTTCGCGCACCCGGCACTGACTGCCATCCCGGGAGTTAGTAATCAAGCTTTCCGCCGTAATCTCGCCAGCTTCGAGAAACTCCCGCACCGCGCCCAGCGTGGTCGGTCCGTAGTACTGGTCCTCGCCGACTTCAATGAGATAATCCATCTCCAATTCGGGCACCATCGGAGCCTTGACCCAGTTGGTTTCGTCGTTGGAAACCTTGTCGTGTGGCGATACCTGCGCGTCGCGCGCCCAGCTCAGAATTTGTTGAAAACTCACAGGGCCGAAGACCGTGCTGTCTTCGTGTTTCAGGAGGTAATATTTTGCGTTTTCGTCCATAGGATATTCAGGGGTTTGGTGCAGGTGTGGCTGGATTGGGTATGAGAATGGTCTGGCCCATGCGAAGTTTCCGCGGGTCCTTGATGCTGTTGATCGACATGATCTGCCCGACGCTGACGCCGTACTGTTTGGCAATCGCCGTGAGCGTTTCACCCATGGCCACTTCATGCGTGATGCCATCCACGGGAGTCGCCACCGCTTCGGGTTCCGGCGTGGGCACCACTTCGGCGGGCACCGTTTCACGCACCGCTGCCGCTACAGGGATCGCTGCCTTGGGTGCCGCCGTGCGCGGAGCCATCAAATCCGCGAGACGCGCGACTTCGTTTGCCAAATGTTCGATTTGCATGGATTGCCGCCGCAACGCATCGCGCAAACTCTCCACATCGGCCTGCGTGGCCATCCGTTCCTCGGGAGTTTCCTGCGCATCCTGCGACTGGGCAAACGCCAGCATTCCGCAGAAAACCATCGGTGCAAGGCTGGCAATGCTGAACTTCATCCGCCGTCAAAATGCCACCGGAGAGTTGACTTGTCGAGAGCGGACGCCACTTTAACCAACCTGCCATGTCCATCGCCACCGGTTTCGATCTCCTCGAAGAAATTCGCGAACTCAAACGCGAACGCAACGCCGTCATTCTTGCGCACAATTATCAGGACCGCGAAATCCAGGAGGTCGCCGATTTTGTGGGCGATTCCCTCGGCCTCAGTTACAAGGCCCGCGATACCAACGCCGACGTCATCGCGTTCTGCGGTGTGCATTTTATGGCCGAGACCGCCAAAATCGTGAACCCGTCCAAAACCGTCATTCTTCCCGACAAAGACGCCGGCTGCTCGCTCAGCGATTCCTGTCCGCCCGATAAACTCGACGCCTATCTCCAGCAGCATCGGGAGAAAAATTATTACGTCATCGCCTATATCAACTGCAGCGCCGGGGTGAAAGCGCTCAGCGACGTGATTTGCACCAGCGGAAACGCCGTTCGGATCGTTCAATCTGCGCCCGCCGACCGGAATATCCTTTTCGTTCCCGACGAAAATCTCGGTGCCTGGGTGCGCGAACAAACCGGTCGCGAAATGGACCTCTGGAAAGGCAATTGCTACGTTCACGTCGAGTTCACCGCCAACGCGATCCGCAAGGTGCAGGAGCAATATCCCGACGCCAAAGTCGTCGCCCACCCGGAATGCACCAAAGCGATCCGGATGCTCGCCGACGAAGTCTGTTCCACCGAAAAAATGGTGCATTACTGCCGCGACTCCGCCGCACAGGCGTTTATCATCGTCACGGAAAGCGGTATGCTCCACCGCTTGCGCCGCGAGGTGCCGGACAAAACCTTCATTCCCGGCCCCACAGAACATTGCGCCTGCGCCGATTGCCGTTACATGAAGATGAACACTCTGGAAAAATTGCACGCCGCCCTGCGCGATCTCACCCCGCAGATCGACGTCCCGGAACCCGTGCGAATCCGCGCCGAACGCCCCATTCTTCGCATGTTGGAACTGAGCGCATGAAGCGTGGTTTATTGAATCACTTCAGCCGCGCCACGCTCCTTGTTCTGCTCTTCGGACTTACGGCGCTGTGGTCGGGATGCGGAAATCCCACGGCGGACCAAACCGCACAGGCGTTTTTCGAAGCGCTTCGCACCGGGCGCTACGACGAAGCCTGGGCGAAAACGGCGTTCGCTTTTCAGGCGCAGTGCAACGAGAAGATTTTCCAACAGGCGTCCCGCGATCTTGGTATTACCGGAGCGAATGCCATTCAAATCGATCCCGCGGACATTCAGGGCGATGAAGCAAAATTCAATGGCCACATCCAGACCGCCGGAGGTTTGAAGATCAATTTCACCGTGGTGTTGCTGAAGGAAAAGGAACGCTGGAATATTTTTGAAATCCGCAACGAAACCGGCGTCCCCGAGGTCCCCATCGAAAACCGCTTCACCACTGTGGGTCGCGCCACGGAACTGATCGATCCCTCAAAAAATCTGCCCCCCACTCCGGCTCAAGCCGCCGCGCTGACCAAGAAAACCATCCTCGCCTTCAACCATTCGGTGCAGGACCAGGATTTCACAACATTTTACGACGGAGCGTCCAACATCTGGAAAAATCAGACCTCCCCCAAGCGACTGCTTGCCGCGTTCGAACCCTTTATCGCCAACGGCGTGAACCTCGCGGGAATCGAAGGCGTTGAACCTGTGTTCGATATGCCGCTTGATGTGGATGTCGGCGGCATCCTGATGATCCAGGGACACTTCGAAACCACCCCGCTCATGGTGTTCTTCACGCTGCGATTCTATTACGAAATGCCAAGATGGCGCGTTTTCGGCCTCGAAATTCAACTCCGCAATGTGGAGGCCACACCCGCAAATGCTGAGGCTACGCCGACTGAAGCGCTGCCTTCGCCTGCTGAAGCGTCGCCCAGTCCGTGACCGATACCACAGGGAAACCCTGGCGCGTGCGGTTCACTAAACCCGCAATCACGCCGCCCGGCCCGAACTCGATAAACTGGTCGATTTTTTCGTGGTCGATAAGATACTCAACGGATTCCGTCCAGCGCACCGTTCCGGTCACCTGCTCCTGAAGCGTGTAGCGGATGCGGTCCGCCCCGGACACCGGAATGGCGTCCAGATTGCACACCACGGGAAACCGCTGACCGTTCACCGGCGTTGCCGCCAGCGTGTCGCCCAGTTGTTCCCATGCGGATTTCATCAGCCGCGAATGATACGCTCCCGCGACGTTGAGCATCATGGCACGACGGATCCCGTGTTCTTTGGCGAGCGACACCGCAAGAGCCACCTTCGACGTTTCTCCGGAAAGCACCACCTGCCCCGGACAGTTCAAGTTCGCCACGTCAACATCCGTCTCACCCGCGAGATCACGCGCCACGTTTTCTTCCGCGCCAATCAAGGCCGCCATCCCGCCCTCGGTAGTCTCGCAGGCTTCCTGCATCAACTCCGCACGCCGCGCCACAAGACGCAGACCCGTTTCAAAATCAAAAGTTCCCGCCGCCGTGTGCGCCGTGAATTCACCGAGCGAAAGCCCTGCCGCCGCGTGAATCGGAAAATCCCCGATCTCCCCGCGCAACGCCTCCAGGCACGCCATGCCGTGTACGAAGAGGGCGGGTTGACAGTTCACCGTCCTCGTCAGTTCCTCGTCCGGCCCTTCAAACATGATGCTGCTCAGCGGACGTCCGAGAATCTCATCCGCCCGCTGAATAAGCGCCGCAATCGCGGGAATCTGGGCGGCGAGATCTTTCCCCATGCCCACGGATTGGGCTCCTTGACCGGCAAATAGAATGGCTGTGCGCTTCATCCGATCTTTTATGAGTGAAAAGCGGCCCCGAGGAAAAGCGCAATCACAACCGTTCCAAAGCCTGCGCTGGCACCAGAGTTGGTCCTGTACCGGCGGTCTACGACCGTCGCAAACTTCCCGGCCCTTTTTCAGCGACGGTCACAGACCGCCGGTACAGGCTTTGGAAAAAACGCAGCGCTGGCACCAGGCTTGATCCTGTACCGTCGGTCTATGACCGTCGCAAACTTTCCGGCCCTTTTTCAGCGACGGTCACAGACCGCCGGTACAGGCTTTGGAAAAAACGCAGCGCTGGCACCAGGCTTGATCCTGTACCGTCGGTCTATGACCGTCG
>Ga0105046_10018260_pt1 | contig 10684 bp, 8 predicted proteins | sample MAT03_FD_78385 | JGI IMG/M metagenome (GOLD analysis project Ga0105046, IMG submission 78385) | Freshwater microbial communities from Lake Fryxell liftoff mats and glacier meltwater in Antarctica - MAT-03 (megahit assembly) | ecosystem: Environmental > Aquatic > Freshwater > Ice > Liftoff...
ATGGGAAAAGAAGGCACTAGGGACTGGGCACGGGCAGAGAGGGAGTGATCAAGTGATCAAGTGATCAAGTGATCAAGTGGTCAAGTGGTCAAGTGGTGGAGCGGTTAAGTCATGGAGCTTTGGAGCGGTTGCGTGATTGCTGCACTTGGCTGCGGTCTTCTGTTTCACTCGAACACTTTGCCACTCGACCACTCGACCACTTTACTTACCTTCGTGCCCCTATTTGTCACCCGTCGTAAAGCCTTCTCACCCACCCGCGCGTCGCACCGCCTCCGCCGCCTGATCCAGGAGTGTGAGCCTGCCGCCGTACGTTCGTTGCAGGTTCTCCGGCGTGAAGGCCGTCGCCACCGGCCCCGTCGCCACCAGGTGCATGTTCAGCATCACCACGTGGTCGAAGTACTCCGGCACCGTCTGCAAATCATGGTGCACCGCGACAACCGTGCGTCCCTGATCTCGCAGCGACCGCAGCACATCCACGATCGCGCGCTCCGTCGAAGCGTCAACGCCAGCGAAGGGCTCGTCCATCAGGTAGAGCATCGCGTCCTGCGCCAGCGCTCGCGCGAGAAACACGCGCTGCTGCTGACCCCCCGAGAGCTGGCTGATCTGCCGATCCGCGAAGGCATCCATCCCTACGCGCGCCAGCGCGCTCGCCGTTGCCTCCCGGTCCGCGCGGCCGGGCCGCCGGAACCACCCGAGCCTGCCGTACCGACCCATCGCCACCACGCCCTTGGCATCGATGGGAAAATCCCAGTCCACACTCTCCCGCTGCGGCACATATCCAACGAGCTGGCGCGCCTCGGCCAGCGACCGACCAAAGATCTCAACGCCTCCGCTCGCGGGCGTCACCAGCCCCAGGATCGCCTTCAGCAGCGTGCTCTTGCCAGCACCGTTCGGCCCCACCACCGCGATCAGCTTTCGCGCCGGCATCAGCAGATCCACATCCCACAGCACCGGCTTGCGGTGGTACGCCACGGTCAGGTCATGCACCTCGATGGCAACCTCGCCGATCGGGTCGCCCGAAGCGACACCCGGCGCGGCACCCTCCCGCTCGCCCGAAGCCGGTGCCCTTCGCGTCAGGTTGCTGGAGTTAATCGTCATGCAATAGTCCCGCGGCCGTCGGTTGCTCTGTCCTTCGCCTTCCCCTAGTCCCCAGCGCCTTCCCTCTTCACCTCAGCGCCCCCGCGATCGCATCTACATTGTGCCGCACCATCCCGATGTACGTTCCCTCGGCCGTCCCCGCCGCGCCCATCGCGTCGCTGAAGAGCTCGCCGCCGATCCTGAGGCTGTGTCCACGCGACGCCGCACCCTCGATCAGAGCCTCGATTGTCTTCCGCGGCACGCTGCTCTCCACAAACACCGCTGGCACCTTCCGCGCCACCAGATCATCCACCAGCGTGTTGATGTCCTTCAGGCTCGCCTCCGCCTCTGTCGAGATCCCCTGGATCCCGCGCACTTCGATGCCATACGCACGCCCGAAGTACCCGAACGCGTCGTGCGCCGTCACCAGCAGCCGTTTGGCCTCAGGAATCGCCGCGACCTTGGTCCGCACCTCCGCATCCAGCGCCCGCAGCTCCTCCAAATACGCCGCGGCGTTCGCCGTGTACATGTCCTTCCCCGCAGGATCCAGCGCAATCAGCGCATCGCGGATGCGCTCCGCCGCGAGCATCCAGAGCGAGACGTCGAACCAGATGTGCGGATCGGCATGCTCGTGCGCACCAGCGGTATGCATGAGCCGCTCCTCAGGGATGCGCTCGCTCACGGCAACCACAGGCTTGGTCGCCGCGAGCCGCACGAGCACGTCGGTCATCTTCCCCTCGAGCAGCAGGCCGTTATACAGCACAAGGTCCGCGCCCGTCAGCGTGCGAATGTCGCCGGGACTTGCCTTGTAGAGATGCGGATCCACGCCCGCGCCCATCAGGCTCCTGACTCGCACGCGCTCGCCGCCCACGCGCGCCGCGACATCCGCGATCATGCCGATGGTCGCGACCACGTCCGCGGGATTGTCCTTTGAGTACGCCGCGCCGGGCCCGCCACTCGATGCCGGCCCGCACGAAGTCGCCACCACTCCAAGCAGCACCGCCACCAGCAGATGCGCGATGTGCAAGGCAGGCCGCAGCACCGTTCCAACCGCAGAAGAGTGCATCGTCGCTCCAGGCCAGAAGGCATTCGTTCCTCATCACGCCGCAGAGATGTGGCGCGCCCACCAAAGTGTAGCCACGGCTACATCGTTGGGCCATTGCTCCAACTTGTCAACCCTTCAACACTTTCGTAGTATTCCTTCTGGAATGACCCCTCCCAGTCCCCCAACCCCCCGCCCAGCGAAACGCGCCCACGCGCCCCCGCGCAAGCCCGCAAGCCGCCCCACGCCCCAATCCTCCCCGACCCAAGAGGCCGCCCTGCGCTATCAGGAAGTCCGGCGCGCCCACGCCACCGAGATCGCAGAGGACTACGTCGAAGCCATCGCCGACCTCATCACCTCCAGCGGCGAGGCCCGCGTCACCGATCTCGCCCGGCGCCTGGGCGTCTCCCACGTCACCGTCGTCCGGACCATCGCGCGCCTGGCCGATGAGGACCTCGTCACCGCACGCCCCTACCGCTCCATCTTCCTCACCGACGCTGGCAAGGCCCTCGCCCAGCGCTCCCGCGAGCGCCACGAGATCGTCGTCCGCTTCCTCGAAGCCCTGGGGGTCCCAGGCGACATCGCGGCCCTCGACGCCGAAGGCATCGAGCACCACGTCTCCAGCAAGACCCTCGCCGCGTTCGAGCGCTACCTCCGCCGCAAGTGAGTCGAGCTGGCACGCGGGGTCAAAACCCTCGCCCCTTGCCCAATCCTCAATTCCCAAGTACTGTGTCCGGATTGGGCCTCTTCGCCCTCTCGCACCACTGGACACAGACATGGCCACCCCGACCGACTCTCCACTTCCCGAGGCCAGCACCCCCGCCATCCCCGCCTCCCCCGCCCCCGCCATCCCCGTCCTCCATCCCGACGCCACGCCCGAAGAAAAGGACGCGCACTGGCTGCGATACGTCTATCAGGGCGGCCGCATGCCGCAGCTCACGCTGCGCGCCGTCCTCATGGGCGGCATCCTCGGCATGGCCATGTCGGCCTCCAACCTCTACACCACACTCTCCATCGGCTGGGCCTTCGGCGTTGCCATCACCGCCTGCGTCCTTTCCTTCGTCGCATGGAACATCTTCCGCTTCCTCTCCGGCACCGTTCTTGCCCTCATCGCGGCCGTCATGGGCGGCCTCGCGATGATCCTCTCGGGCTCACTCCTCCTCATCACCAAGCAGCTCGCCTTCCCGGCCGCCCTGGGCCTCATCGGTGGCGGCGTCATCTTCGGCCTCGCCCTCTACACCCTCCTCCGCCGCAAGCTCACCGACATGTCCATCCTCGAGAACGCCTGCATGGCCTCCACGGCCTCCGCAGCGGGCTACTCGACGGGCTCCACCGTCGCCACCATGTTTGGCGCCCTCGTCCTGCTCGCGCCGATCCCCGAGGGCAAGACCGCCGAGACCATGTACACCTGGGAGATCACACCTCCCTGGGTCCTCACCGTCTTCACGCTCTGCACCGGCCTCATGGGCGTCTTTCTCGCCATCCCCATGAAGCGCCAGATGATCAACCACGAGCAGCTTCCCTTCCCCAGCGGCATCGCCGCCGCCGAGACGCTTCGCAGCCTCTACAGCAAGTCTGCCGAGGCCGTGGGCAAGGCATACATCCTCGTCGCGGGCCTCTTCGCTGGCGCGTTCCTCGGCTTCCTGCGCACCGGCGAGGGCACACTCAGGTACATCGATCAACTCTTCAGCGTCATCCCCATCCGCATCATCGAGGCCATCAACCTCCCGATGCCGCGGATCTACCCCGACTGGACCGACCCCAAGACCGGCGTGACCACGATGGCCCGCCCCGCGGGCTTCCAGTTCGATACGTCCGTCCTCCTCATCGCCGCGGGCATGATCGTCGGCCTGCGCATCAGCCTCTCGCTCGTTGTCAGCTCCGCCATCCTCTACCTCTTCGTCGGTCCATGGCTCTCGGCGATGGACGTCGCCAACGCGGGCACCCAGGGCTACATCGACAACCTCCCAATCGGCGGCCCCGTCTTCAACATCCGCAACTGGTCCCTCTGGGGCGGCACGGCCATCATGGTCTTCGCCAGCCTCACCAGCGTCGCGCTCCAGTGGCGCACCGTCGCTCGCGCGTTCATGGGCAAAAAGGCTGGCGCTCAGGCCGAGACCGATGATCCCATCGAGGTCCCCGGCTGGTGGATGATCATCGGCATGACCCCGATCACCATCGCCATGGTCATCGTGCAGTACGTCGCCTTCGACATCTCCTGGTGGTCGGGCCTCATCGCCGTCGGCATGAGCTTCGTCCTCTCACTCGTTGCCAGCCGGGCCACAGGCGAGACCGACACGACCCCCATCGGCGCGATGGGCAAGGTCATGCAGCTCATGTTCGCCGTCTTCCATCCCGGCCAGATCGTCCCCAACCTCGCCTCTGCCGGAATCGCGGCCAACTCCGCGAGCTCCTCCGCCGACCTCCTGACCGACCTCAAGACCGGCTACCTCCTCGGCGCCAACCCGCGCAAGCAGTTCCTCGCCCAGTTCATCGGCGTCTTCTTCGGCACCGTCGCCATCGTCCCCATCTGGTACCTGATGGTCCCAACCAAGGCCGCGCTCGAGAAGTTCGCCCTCCCCGCGACGCGCCAGTGGGAGGCTGTCGCCAGAGTCCTGACCGAAGGCATCGACCGCCTCCCACTATCCGCACGCTACGCCCTCGTCATCGGCGCCCTCGTCGGCGTCGCACTCCCCCTCATCGAGAAGCTCTTCGTCCCCAAGAAGCTGCGGCCATACTTCCCCTCCGCCACCGGCATTGGCCTGGCCTGGGTCCTCCCCTTCTCCAACGCCTTCTCCTTCGCCATCGGCGCCTTCATCGCCTGGATCTGGACCCAGATCAGCAGAAAGAACTCCGAGACCTACACCATCCCCCTCGCCTCAGGCCTCGTCGCAGGCGAAGCCATGATGATGGCCTTCATCGCCATCATCGCCACGATCATCGGGCTGGCAGGCCTGTAGTGCAGAAGCGGTCGCAGCAGAAGTGACCAAGTGGTGAAGTGCTCAAGTGGTCAAGTGGTCAGGTAATCAAGTGAGCAACGCCGAGCCCGCAGAGGCAGTGCCAGCGCCCGTACACCGAAGGCACTCGACCACTTCGCCACTCAACCACTCGACCACTCCCCGTCTCTCAGCTACTCCCCTTCCGCATCTGCTCCAGCCCCGCCGGGAACGGGTACGTCGGAAAGACGCCCGTGTGCCCGAATCGCCACATCGCTGGCGCCGTGTACACATCGCCGCGGAATCCCGAGTCGAACAGTGTCCGCAGCACGCTCTCAAAGCTCGGCTCGCGCCCCGGCTCCTTCGCGTCTGCGCCAATCAGCCGGTTCGCCTTCGCGTTCAAAAAACTCACCGCCGCGGCGGGCTGCCGGTCCTCACGCTCACGCAGCATCTTGTTCACCGTCCTGAACCCGCGCGACAGATCCTCAAGCGTGAAGTGGTCCTTCCCGCGTGGACGCAGCAGCGCCAGGATCAGCAGCCGATCCAGATCAAACTTCAGCACATACGGCTCGCGATCGCTCGCGGCGTGGACCGCCACCGAGTCCTGGAACATCTTCGCGTAGTTTGTCACCGTCTTCGAAGACCACTGGCTCGTGTTCACTAATTCCACAAGCTGCGCAATGATCCCGTGGCTGTTGTCGCTGTCATTGACGCCGCACACCACCGTGCGATACCGCCCATCCAGCAGATCACGCAGCAGATCCTGCCCCCACAAAATCCGGATCCGCTCCCGGCCCGCAACCTTCCCACCCTCACCGGGGAGCAGCGTCAGCCGATCCGGAAAGTGCTCGGGATTCAGAAGCGACTCGGCCCCCTCGTCATACAACCGCATGTTGCCAGTCATGGTGTTCTCCCTTGGATGAAAAGGAGTCTACCAGAAGCAGCCGCCGCCGCTTCCGAAAAATCGCGAAGGGTTGAGTGGTCAAGTGGTCAAGTGGCCCGGTGGCAAAACCAAAGTCTCGCAAACGGGGCCAGCACCCAAGCACCGAAGGCACTTGACCACTTCACCACTAGACCACTTTTTCAGCCCGCCGCCGCATCCTGCATCAACGCCTCAAACGTCCCGAATTCTCGCGCGACCTCGCCATCCACACCCGCCCCAGCCTCCAGCACGTGCGACGCCGACCGACGCTCATACGTCCCGTCCCCGCTCATGTCCCACGCGCACCGCCGGTCCGCCATGTGCACCTGAATGATCCGGTGAAGCCGCGCCCGCGCTTCCTTATCGCGCACCGGCAGCGCCACCTCCACACGGTTCGAGAGGTTCCGATACATCCAGTCCGCGCTGCTGATCAACCACTCACCATCCAAGGGGTCCGCGTGCCCGCTCGCAAAGTGGAAGATCCGCGCGTGCTCAAGGAACCGCCCCACCACGCTCATCACGCGAATGTTTTCTGACAACCCCGGCACGCCCGGCCGCAGGCAGCAGAAACCACGCACGATCAGCGTGATCTTGACCCCCGCCTTGCTCGCGCCGTACAGCCGCTCGGTGATGTCGCGGTCCTCCAGCGAGTTGAACTTCGCGATGATCCTCGCTGGCCTTCCCCGCCGCGCCATCTCACACTCGCGCTCGATCATCTGGTTGAACCGCTCGCGCATGTTGAACGGCGCCACCAGCAAGTGATCAAACTTCTGCGTCGCGGCAAGCCCCGTCAGGAAGTTGAACAGGTTCACAAGGTCGCCCGTGATCTCCGGGTCCGCCGTCATGAGCCCAACGTCCGTGTACAGCTGCGCGGTCTTGGGGTGGTAGTTGCCCGTGCCGATGTGCGCATAGCACCGCAGTCCCGAGCGCTCCTTCCGCACCACAAGGCTCGTCTTGCAATGCGTCTTGAGCCCCATCACTCCATACGCCACGTGCACGCCCGCCTTCTCTAGCTGCCGCGCAAACCGCACGTTGCGGCTCTCATCAAACCGCGCCCGCAGCTCGACCAGGCACGCCACCTGCTTCCCCGCCTCCGCCGCACGCATCAGACTCTCAATGAATGGCGAGTCCGGCGTCGTCCGGTACAGCGTCTGCTTGATCGTCAGCACATCCGGATCGCTCGCGGCGGACGCGATGAACCGCTCCACGCTCGCGTTGAAGCTCTCGTAGGGATGGTGCAGAAGAATGTCCTTCTTACGGATCGCGCCAAAGAAAGCCGCCGGCGTCTTCACAGCGCGCGACGCAACCTCCGCCAGCCGCGGCGGCACCACGCCCTTCCAAGGCTTGAACTTCAGGTCCGGCCGGTCCAGATCGCACAGCTCCGTCGCCCCGAGAATGTCCAGCCCCTTCGGCCGCTCATACACATCGTGCCCATCAAGGTTCAGCTTGTCACGCAGCCAGTGAATCAGCGCCGCGCTCGCCCCTTCCTCAATCTCCAGCCGCACGCAGCGCGCAAATTTCCGCTGCTTGAGATCCGCCTCCACCGATTGCAGCAGGTTCCCCGTGTCCAGCTCATCCTTCTGAATGCCCGCCATACGCGTGACGCGAAACGCCGTCTGCTCCCGGATTGGCATCCCCGGAAACAGATCATCCAGGTTGTTCCGCACCACCTCCGGCAGCGACACAAACCGCGCCCGCTCACCCGGCAGTCGCACCAGCCGGCTGATCGCCGGCGGCAGCTTCACACGAGCAAACAGCGCCGTCTCACCAACATCATTCAGATCAAGCGACGCCACCGGCTTGCGACGCATCGCAGCCCGCGGCGGTGGCGCTGGCATCGGCGACCGTCCCGCCACCGACGCCACCACCGCCAGATTGTCCGACAAGTTCGAGATGAACGGAAACCGATGCGTCGGATCCACAGCCAGCGGCGTCAGCGCCGGAAACACGTGCTGCCGGTACCACTCATTGACCCACACCCGCTCCCGCTCCGTCAACGCGTCGTACGCGACCAGCTCAATCCCAGCCACCAACAGCGCCGGGATGAGCTGCTTTGAAAAGACCTCGTGCTCCCGATCCTGAAGATCACGCACCATCGCCCGAATCGCGCTCAGCTGCTGCCGAGGCGTCAGCCCGTCCGGCCCCGCCACATCAACGCCCGCATGCACCTGACGCTTGATCAGGCCCACCCGCTTCATGTAGAACTCGTCGAGGTTGCTCGTAAAGATCGAGAGGAACCGAAACCGCTCCAAGAGCGGCACCCCATCATCCTCCGCCTGAGCCAGCACCCGCCGGTTGAACTCAAGCCACGAGAGATCCCGCGACAAAAACCGCGGCCCGAGCGGTGCTACCGGAGCCGCCTCAGACTCCGCCCCCGCGTCCCCCACATCCGATCGATGCGAGCCATTCGGCACCGCACCCGAAGCCGCACTGGGATGAGCATTCGAACCCGAGGTGTGTCGTGTGCCTGAATTGTTCTGTGGGGTAGTCATGTGGACTCGGCAAAGGGCGCTTCACCGGGGCCTCCTTGCTCGGTCACCCCGCCGCCCATCGCATGGCGAACTACAGAACATAGCCCACGTCTTGCCCTGGCCTCGGCGCCACCGATCCGGCTCGTGCCATCGCGCTCTCCACCGTCCAACCGCTCTAGGTCGAGCCCAGACCAAACTCATGCAAGTGTGCGGAATGAGCAAACGCTCTGGGTGCCAAGCCTGCGGTACCAAGCCTCGGGTACCACGCTACTCCGTGGCGTCTTTCCTTAAAGGCCGAAGACCTCAACGCTTGTTGCCGGGCCCTGGCGGAGCGAGCAGCGCAAAGCGACGACACCCCCGGAACCCACGCCGCACTCTCCCACTCTCGCCATCGCTTCGAGCATCCCGACGGGCTGCTCAAAGCCTTCTCAACTGTACATCCAACTCCCCACAACCCTGCCCGATCCCGCCGCCCCCTACCGCCGATACGTCGCCCAGCACCCAGTCGTCTCCGTCACCTCCACGCTGGCCACCCGCGCGTGCGGCGACAGCCCCTCATCCAAACGCTCCCCCATCGTCTCGCCGATGTGCCGCGCAATCTCCTCCGCGCTCGGATTCACCCGGTCAAACGGCGGCGTCTCATTCAAGTCCGAATTCGAGAACGGAGTCAGAATGTCCCCAAGCACCTCTTTTACAAGGTGAAAATCACACAAAAGCCCATCCGTATCCAGCTTCTCTCCCGCCACCGTCACCCGCACCCGAAAGTTGTGCCCATGCCGCGCCTCGCGAATCCCAGAAATCAGCAACGCATGCGCCGCACAAAACTCCGTCTCAACCGTGATCTCAAACATCGATGCTCCTTCCTGCACCATGCCCGTCGCAACGCCACGAACGCCCAAGGATAGCGACACCACCAGCCACCCCGAAGAAGCACCGACCCAAGCCCCATTCCATTCGCAACAGCTCTCCTTGTGGGTTTGTGGGCTTTCGGGTACGATGGGGACTCGAGACAACGGCCTCGATGTAGAGGCTCGTTGAAATTGTTCACGTACACCTTACGAGAGGCCGCTATGTCGAAGATTCCTTCCAACGCCATCAACGCAATCAAGGGCGGAGTCCGGGGCGTGGCATTGGCCAGCGCGAAGGTCAAGGGCAGCAACCTGTTGGTCAAGGCCGAAGCACAAAAAGGTCAGGTCGCGTGGACGAACAAGGGGGGCAACGTGACCCCTCTCACCAAGACGACCTTGGGCCCCGTCAAGGCCGCCCAGGGCTTCGTTGCCGGTGCCAAAGCCCCAGTAGCGACCAAGAGCGCGCTGGCGAAGAAGACTTTCGACAACTCAATGAAACAGGCGAAAGTGAATTTCGTCGCCAAGAACGCCAAGAAGTAAGCAGCCGCTCGGCACCCCAGGCCCGTGCCATCAAACCAACCTCGGATCAATGGCCTCGGGTGCCGCACGCGAACACGGACTTGAAGACAAGCCCGTGCCACAGCCCCAGGTCGGCGCCACCCGCCCTAGCCCCCAAGGGGCTTCGGGCTGTAGCCACGCGTGAAGCCACGGGTAAAGCCACGAGCCGAGCGACGCTGCTCAAATCGTCGCGCAGCCCGCGGCAGCCGTCACACCAACGCACGCCGCCCCGGCGCGAGCGCCAGAAGTTTAAGGCCACCGACACACCAATCACGGACACGCTTTCAAGCGCGTTGCCGCTCTCTTTCGCTCATGGCAGCCCCCCCCAAAGGCCTGGCCTTGGCCCGCTCTTCGCAGGACCCCGCGTCTCCATGACACCTCCGGCACCTCAGCCGCCAAGAAAAAGCCCACCCGCCGCGCTGGTCGTGCGCTTTAAGTGCCTTGAGCGAGGGTGGTGCTGGCCGCACGAGCTTAAAGAGGGGCGGCAGCCCCGGCAGCCGAGACTTCCAACTCTGCACCTTTTGCACAGGCGGGACTGAGGTCGCGTATACAAAAATTGAATGGTGTCGGGACCAAAGCCGTCTGAGCTGGCGCGGCGTCTTTCAGGCTATCCTTTGACCGAACCAAGGAGCAACGCCTTCGCCGACACCAACGCCAGAACCAAGTACTCGGAAGACGAGAAACTCGCGATCCTCGGACTGCTTGCAGACACCGAGTTGCCGCGCGATGCTCTGCCCTACACGGCACAGTTCGACAAATTGAGGACCGCCCACGAGAAGAAGTTCAGGGCCACAATCAAGAACGTGGACTTCTGGCGGATGATGTCGAGC
>Ga0105046_10018262_pt1 | contig 10683 bp, 2 predicted proteins | sample MAT03_FD_78385 | JGI IMG/M metagenome (GOLD analysis project Ga0105046, IMG submission 78385) | Freshwater microbial communities from Lake Fryxell liftoff mats and glacier meltwater in Antarctica - MAT-03 (megahit assembly) | ecosystem: Environmental > Aquatic > Freshwater > Ice > Liftoff...
CGCTGGTGATCGGCGATAACGGTGCGCTCTTCAGCGTGGTAGTGACCAACGGTATGGGATCGACGCCCTCGGCGAATGCGACGCTGACGGTGACGACGGCCACGGCCCCGGTAGTAACAACCCTGGCAACTACGACCGGCATTACGGCAGTGGGTGCGAGCAGCGGTGGGACGGTGACGTCCGACGGTGGCTCAGCGGTGACGGCACGCGGCGTATGCTGGTCGACGACGGTGAATCCGTTGATCACGGGCTCCAAGACCACGGACGGCACTGGCACCGGGACTTACACCAGCGCGATCACCGGGTTGACCCCTGAGACGCTGTACCACGTGCGTGCCTACGCGACCAATGCGGTAGGGACGGCGTACGGTCCGGATGTGACCTTCACCACCACCTCATCGGTGCTTCCGTTGGTAACGGCGACAGCAACGGACTCGGATGCGACCGAACCGGTTAGGGGTGCCTATTATACTTGGAGCACTTCCGATATCGGCGGAGGTCCAGTTTTTGCATGGAATGATATTGCTACAACTGGGACGGCCGTAGCTGGTTTAGATGACGATAGCAGTGCCGGGCCGATTCAGATTGGGTTTCCGTTCAGATTCTATGGATTGGCGCATCATTCATTCTATATCTGCAGTAACGGATTTCTGACTTTTTCATCTAGGGATCCGTATTCGTCATCAAGGAACTTCGATCTGCCATCAAGGGGATCTCCGGACAGTCACATCGCAATGTATTGGGACGATCTAAGTCCGCCTGCAGGAGGTAGCGTCTATTATAAACAAGTCAATCCGACTACTATGGTCGTTCAGTTTCAAGCAGTTAGTCATAAGAATGCCGCTTTGGGAGCAGTGACTTTCCAGGCAATCATGAAAGTCGACGGAACCATCACTCTGCAATATTTGACCCTCGGAACTGGATCCAGTTACACGGTGGGAATCCAAGACGGCACGGGTAATGCCGGAACTACGGTGGCCTACAATCAATTGTATCTCCATGCAAATCACGCTGTACAGTTCACTCCCGGCATGGCGATCGGGCCCGGTGCCTTCTCGATAACACGTACCGGATTTCTAACCAGCCCACTTGTTGTTGATTACTCGATGACCGGAACGGCAGGAAATGGCATCGATTACGCAGGTCTGTCGGGATCTGCAACCATCGCGGCAGGGACCGCTGCCGCGACGGTAACGCTGATCCCACTCGCCGATGGAGTTAGAGATGATCAGGAGCAAGCGATTCTGACGCTGAACCCTCGCGCGGACTACCTCGCAGGAACTCCCAATAGTGCTATAGTCATTATCGCAGATCCGCTCCCGGTGATCACGCAACAACCAGCGAATCAAACTGTTTCCGCTGGACAGCCTGCTACATTCACAGTGGCGGCTGCCGGCCATGCTTCATTCTCGTACCAGTGGAGTCGCGCAGGTGTGCCCATCACTGGGGCTACCAGTGCCGCCTATACAACACCGCCAGTTGCCTTGTCAGATAGCGGCACTCCGTTTACGGTCCTCGTGGTCAACGCCGCAGGTCATGTGACATCAACAGGGGCAGTTTTAACCGTCATAACAGCCCCTCCAACCGTGGACACGGCCAACGTGAACAATATTCGCGATACAAGTGTCGACTGCGGCGGAATGATTGTTCTCGATGGCGGCTTGCCGATTACCGCGCGCGGCGTTTGTTGGTCGACTTCAACAAATCCGACCACCCTAAATAGCAAGACATCAGACGGAACCGGAGGCGGGAGTTTCACAAGCACTCTGACCGGATTGGGGTTTGGGACTGCATATTACGTGCGCGCGTACGCGACAAACGCCCTTGGGACTAGCTATGGGCCGCAGAAAAGTTTTGTTACCAATGACCCATCGACGAGCCCATTGGTGAAGGCTGATCCGTTTGATGCGGCGCAATGGAGTAACGCAACTTATCGACAAACTTATGTTCAGAAAGTAGTTGCCGGCCGAATCTGGCAGGCTGGAAGCGCCGGGAGTAATCTCCCCATGTTGATTGTGTCAGGGTCAAAGTTCCAGAGCGCGACCGCCGGGAGTAATCTGTCATTGTCAGTAACTGCCCAAGCCGATGCCGCCGTGACATTTCTTGTGAACGGCGATGGCCATTTTGTCGAGAATGGAAAGGGCTGTATCACCGTCGTGGCATCTGCTGCCGGGGTTGCATCGGTGACCTTTCGTGCGCCAACGAATGGTATAACTCCGATCCTTGTCTCATCACCGCATGCCTTGGGTATAGTGCGGTTTAATGTGCAGGTTCCATGATGTGCAATGCCGTCATGCATTGCTCGTCCTCAAACAATAGAGGTGTTTCAATGATTGATTTCATCGACCAGGTGTCTCCTTCCTCGGGAGGGCGGAACATTCATGCCGTCGTTTTACGTTTTGTTACACTTCTCTTTCTGGCGCTTGCCGGCAGAGTCGCCGTACACGGAGCGGATTTAAAGCCATATCTTGAATATGGCATCGAGAGTCCTCCGTGGGATTTAAGCATTGGCGCCATTGGACCTCCCTACAGAAATTATGACTCCCATTTTTATGTTTATCACAACATGTATTTTCCTCACCATGGAATGGAAAGCAGACTAGGAATATTTAATGGCTATCACGAAAAGAATTACGTAGAATTCAATCTCGAAGGCATACATTACGAGGTGGTGCGCGCCTCATTTATTTGCAAGGCTGTTATTGGAGGGACGTCTGTGCCCCACCCCAAGTATAAACTGCACGTAAAATCACAGCCGTACTACCGCACAGGTTACGAGTTTGGGCCAGATTCGACCTGGTGGATGCTCGCTGATCTGGTGCCGCCTCTCTGGAATAACTTGCAAACAGGAGACACGTATGCAATTGCAACTATCCTTGGAGAAAATATCAACGTTGGATCTGATGAGGGAAAGTCCTTTGAATTTGAACTAAATGCACGTGCGCTTGAGGCGATAAACGCGGCCAAGGGCGGACGCTTTGCAATCAGCATTGAGTTACTCGACACCGCAGGATACTCAGAGAAATGGTTAAAACTGAGCTATCTGTTCAATCTGCGATTGAATCCCCCCCAGGCCCCATCATACACCCCTATTCCGGAGTTAAAGAAGAAGCAGACACGTCATTGCCCACGGCCAGTCGGGCATGAAACCAAGACGCAATCACGCATTATCAATTCACAATTGAGCCATTGGCACATGGCCACCGACTACCAATCCGTTGGCTCGGACGCCAAAGCCTGCTCCCCCTGTGAAACCGCGAGTGCCATTCTAGCTGACTCTCTTCCGTCGTTGCGTCTGGACCGGATTCACCGATATAAAGATTTTGATATGGCAGGTAGTTTTGGACCTGGAGTTTTTTCTGGGTACGATGCGCGCTTAAGTCTTTTTGGCTCAGGTCGAATCGAGTTATGGATGCCAGGCTGGGACACATCCGAACATTTAATCGACCTAACTGCTTCGGGGATTTATCGAGATATCGACCATGAAACTATCAAAGAACTTCGCTTGACCTCTTCAGGAGGCGAATTGGTAATATCTCAGTCGAGCGCTGTCATTGCCGATCTGACGCTTTGGGATGGGACGGGTTATCGCTTCGAATTGTACAACGATGATCAATCAGGGACGAATCGCAGCGGGCGACTGATCCGCATTCAGGATCGCAATCTAAATGCGATAAGCATCACATATCAGGACGCCGTCACTGCAACTGATGTACAGCTGCAGAATGACCGCAGTCGACTGCGTCGGGTCTCGCAGATTACGGATGCATACGGAAAAAGTCTGACGTGCGCATACGTACAATCAGGCGGTCAATGGGTCGTCTCAGGTGTGTCATTGCCCAATGCCACCCAGATTACGTACTCCTACGGGGCGGGCATTCTCGTGGGCGTGACGGGGATCGCCTATCCAGATGCAACCACATCCTCATTTTCATGCGCTCTGGACAAACGGTCTGACACCATAGGCATCACAATTAATGATGCCGGGGCCGAAACAACACACAGGAGGAAATGCGTTTATGTAACTAAGGGGGCGACATCCATTTCTGGAGCTCCTGTGAATCAAGCGCCCAACCGAGTTCGGCGAGCGACAAACGGCGACGGTGAGATCTCATTCCTCAGTTGGGCCACCGTTAGCAGCCCAGATCAATCACTGTACATTTACGAAGGCGGCAATGGACTCAATAGCGGCGTCCTTATCCGAGCAGACAGTGTCAATGGCGTTCCTACCAAATCCCTAAAGGCGACGTCCTTCAACCTCACATCGAACGTCAATACCTATACGTGGGAATTGATTGAATCGTATCAAGTAGATGCAAAATCACGGATAACGGGAACTGCCGACGCCCAGGGCAGGCCAATTGCGATGGCTAGAAATACAGCAGGCAATATTACCGGAAGAACAATTTACGCGAGTTCTGGAGGCGCAGCTCTGGTCACTGAGACTACGCAATATAACGCATTCGAACAACCGACCTTGCACTTCGGCTTGCGCAATTTCATTACCGAGAATATTTATGATACGCGTGGAAATATTCTCACCCGGATTCTGGCGAAGAATACATCAGAGCAATCAAGTTGGTATTGGACCTACAATGGGCGCGGCCAAGTGCTGACTGCCACTGATGCCAACGGAAGCGTAACAAACTATGTATACGAAGAAAATCCAGCCAACGTGAGCTACAAGCGGCTTATTTCGATTATCTATCCCGCAGACATATCTGGAGGTCCCCGCGCGAATGAGTTTTTTCAATACGATAGCGTCGGCCGCAGAACCTCATCTACCAATGCCGCCGGAAGCGTCACTACGCGCCACTACGACCTGCGTAATCGCACCGCTCGAGTGGTTTTTCAAGACACATCCTACGAGGAGTGGACCTACGGCTCGGGGACAGACGCAAATCTATTGACTCTACACAGAGATCGAAACGGCAATCGGACGTCCCATAGTTACGACAATTCCGGCCGTTCATTATCCCAATCTCTTTCTCCTCAGGTCGGATCAGCCATTAAGACAACGACCCGACTCTATCTCCCAGCAAAAGAGTTGCTTTCGTCAGAGTCGATCGATGGCTCGGTGAAGATCTACACGTATGACAATCAGTTGCGAATGACGGGCATTGAACGCTTTGGGACTGATGGGAAAAGGGTAATCAAGAAAATAAAATACGGAGCAAGTCAACTTATTGACCACGTGACTGATGAAAATGGTTGTCGCACCTACTTCCTGTATGACCGATTGGACCGCGTAACTCGCCAAGTTAAAGAACTGATCCCGAATACACTGTCCGTTCCTACGGCTACGGTCGGCGCACGAGACACCTATCTGTCCGGCCTCACGCGCGTCTACACGCCCAATCCCGGCTATGTGATCGAGGGCTTCGCCTACGATTGGGAAGACCACCTGGTGAGCTCGACCGACCGGCGGGGTGTGCAATCCGAAACCGTTTGGGACGGCCAGGGCCGCATGAAAACCCAGGTCGAGGCCTCCACCGACGCCTCGACCATCCCGTCCACTATCGTGCCCTACGCCGCGCGCACTGAGTTCGGCTACGACGCTAACGGCAACCGCACGACTATCGTCCACCCGCGCAGCTTTACACGCAATCCAACCACCGGCGAGTTCACCCAGATCGCGCAGCCATACGTGACGGTGTCCACCTACACCGGCCGCAACCTGCTGAAGTCGGTGACCGAGGCGAGCGGCACCGCTGACGCCGCGACGGTCAACTACACGTACACGCTGACCAAACAGACGGCGACCCAGAGCGACCCGCGCAATGCAACGTGGTTGACCACCTTCACCTACTACGCGTGCTGCAATCGCCTGCATCAGGTGATCGACGCCCTGGGTTTCGCAACGACCTACACTTACGACGCAAACAGTAACGTCCTGACCGTGCGCGACGCGAACAACACGGGCAAGACCCACACCTACGACGCCCGGAACCGACAGTTGACTATTACCAACACGGACACTGAGACGACGACCTTCACCTATGATGAGAATCTCGCCGATGCGGTTGGCTTGAGCGGAATCTATGCATCTAAACTGTCCGGCCTGGGCTTCGTATATGGAGAGGATGGCGCTGCAGTCGAGGTGAAAAATCACCTCAACGAGACGACTTTTGAGGTGCGGGATGGGCTCGGGCGCCTCGTGCGCGTCGTCGATGGAAACGGCAATCAGACCACCGCCAGCTATGACAGGGTGGTCGGGGGACTGGTCGCGACTTCGGTGACCGATGCGCTGGCCAACAGCAGCACCAGCTACGCTGACGGTAGCGGCTTCATCCGGCAGGTGATCGACGCGCAGAACCGCACGTCGACCGCTACTTTCGACGCCAACGGCAATCAGCTCTCCACCCGCGACCCCAACAACGTTGGCTGGACGGCGACCTACGATTTACGTGATCGCCGCCTGACCACCACCGATACGCACGGTGACGCCACGGTGTTCACCTATGACTTGCACGGCAATGTCCTGACCACGCGCGACGCGCTGCTCAAGATTCAGCAATGCACCTACGACTACCGTGACCGCAAAGTCACCTGCACCGACCGCCTGGAACCAGTTGCCGGCATCACCGGCTACCAGTACGACAAAGCCAATCACCTGGTGAAAATCTCAGACGCCGATTCATCGCTCAACGGGATCACTGACTACATCCATGACCAGCGAGGTATGCTGCAGACGGAGACCTTCCCGGTCGGTAAGGACGGCAAACGCACGAGCCGCACGTACACCTACGACAACGGTGGCCGCCTGTGGAAACGCACGGTGACCACCACCCCAGCGGCGACACCGGCGCTGAACGAGTTGACCACCTACGTCTACGACAACGCCAACCGTCTGACCGGCCGGACCTACAGCGACGGCACGGGCAACGACGGCTTCACCTACGACGATGCCGGGCGCCTGCGGACCGCGGTCAGCGGCCGATACGGCTCGACCGTGACGCGCACCTACACCGGTAACACCCCGGCGGAAAAGGCCGGACGTCTGACCAGTGAGCAACTGACCCTGAGCGGCGCCAACGCCGGCTTGTGGACGGTGGCCTACCAGTACGACGCGGCGAACCGTCTGACCACGTTGACCTACCCGACCAGCGACACGTCGGTGCGCACCTACACCAGCCGCAACCAACTCGATACGGTGACCTTCGCCGGTGCCAACGTCGCCACGCGCGCCTACGACAACGGTGGGCGACTGGCCACCACCACCTTCGGCAACTCGCTGGTGGAAACCCGCACCTACCGCAGCGATGCCAACGGCGTCGACAACCAGTTGACGACGCAGGTCATTCCTGGAGTCACCAACTTCGCCTACGCTTACGATGCCAACAAACGCATCACGCACGAGACCAACGGCCTGTTCAGCGCGCAGACGCAGCAGTTCAATTCCTACGACAATGAGAACCGTCTGACCGGATGGAGCCGCGGTACCGACACGCAGTCCTGGACGCTCAGCAAGGTCGGCGACTGGACTTCGACCACCATCAATGGCGTAGCGCAGCCGCGCACGCACAGCGCGGTGCATGAGGTCACCGCCATCGGCGGTGTGCCGCTGAGCTACGACCTGAAAGGCAATCTGACGCAGAATCAGGATGGAGCGCTCTATAGCTGGGATAGCGAGAACCGCCTGACCGCAGCCACTGTGGCCGACACCGACTACGGTGTCACTGACGCCGCGAGCTACCGCTACGACGCGCTCGGCCGCCGGGTGCAGAAGAGCGTCTACGGTATGGTGACAACGTTCATCCACGCCGGTGCGCAGGTGATCCACGAATTCGACGCCAAGGTCCAACTGCCGGCGGCTTCGGCCAACGACGACGGCACGGGCGCCGGCACGCCACCAGGAGGCGGCATCCTGCAAGGGGCGGGCGTTACGCGGTTCAATTACCAGCCGAGTCTGTCGCCGATCCCGTCGGGGTTCTTCGCCGACAAGGGCAAGGTCCACGGCACCCGCTCGAACGGAAAGTCCTACGGCTGGTTGACCACCGCGCGCACCGACACGGTGATCCGCAATCAGCACCCCTACCCGCAGTTCGACACGTTCAATCAGGCGTGGCTGAACAACACCGTCTCCGCTGGCACCTGGGAGATCACCCTGGCCAACGGCACCTATGCGGTGGTGGTGGTGATGGGTGATCCGGCGTCGGCGAACCAGACCAACAACATCACCATCGAAGGCGTGGGACAGACCGATCCTGACCCCGCCGTCGTGACGCCTATTGGCTACCGCCGCGGCGATTTCGATGGCTATGCGGTCACCGCCAACGTCATCGATGGCAAGCTGACCCTTGCCATCCCTGCCACGGCAAACAACCCGAAGCTGTGTTTCATCGAGATCGGAGCACAGGGGTCTTCGATCACCCAGGCTGATCGCGACCGACTGGCGGCGGCGATCGAGGACGCAACTGCAGAGACGGGCCTGCCGCCGTACCCCAAGCCCCAGCCGACTCCACGGCAGTACGTCTATGGCAGCTATGTTGATGAGCCGTTGGTGATGCGAGCGGCGGGGAACCGGTATTACTATGCGTCGAACCGGCTCTACTCAGTGGCGGCGATCACCAGCCAAGCAGGGCAGGTGGTGGAGCGGTACAAGTATGATGCCTACGGCAAGCAAGGGGTGTTGGCGGAGAATGGGGTGGTGGTTTATAAGCCGTCGGATTATGGGCAGTTCCATGGGTTTACGGGGAGGTATCATGATTGGGAGACGGGGTTGGCGTATTTTAGGGCGCGATACTTCGATCACTCCATGGGCAGATTTATCAATAGAGACCCATTAGGCTATGTAGACGGTTATTCGATGTATTCTGCTTACTTCGTCCCCAATCATCTTGACCCAGATGGGAAGTTCATTGTTGGCCAAATAGCGAAAGCATTGCTAAAGGCAGGCGGAGTGAAAGCGGTGAAGACTTTCATCGCCAACGAGATCAAATCCAGAATCAACGCTATGATCAAAGATCGGATAGGCGATCTCATTCGAAACAATCTGGATGGCGAAGCCCTGGCGCTTCTCCAGGAAGCCGAAGACATCTTAGGCATCCTGAATCAGCAGACTGAGGGTGAATGGAGTGACTGGATTCCCATTTATGGTGACTACCAGTGCTCGTCGCGGACGAGCCAGGCGGTTCTTGATGCCGTCGTGAGCACGGACGATCTCAACTTACGAGTTTCCTCGCTCATTGAGAGAGTTGGCCCTCATACGGTTGGTCCGTACGAGGATGTCGAGGGACACCACCCGCATCAACAGGCGGCCAGAAATGGAGACCCAAATTATGATCCGGAAAAAGCGATCGCGGTCGCAGATGATGGAACCTTCGATCATGACAAGGTTTCAGCAGAACAGAACAAGGAATGGGCAAAATGGCGGAGGGAAAACCCTGGCAAAGTTCCGAGCTTAGCCGATGAAGAGGCGATTCAGCGGAAGACCATGAAAGCGGGCGGGATGAAGGACGAGCACATCGAGACGATTCTTGAAAAGAGCCGTAATGAACTAAAACGTCAAGGGTCAGCCAATCCGACCCGTGCTCCGGGAACTAGGAAGAAGAGATGATCGGTTTCCGGATTTCCATAAAAGACCATCCACCCCAATCGAGCGAGTTGCACTACTCGGGCGGATCGCCGTCCGACGAGTCACGGTGCCTCTGTCCGAATTGCGCGGGTGAAATGTTTCCGGCCTTCAATCTCTGGGCAAAGGATTTCCGCGTGATCTCGGTGATCGAATGGAAGCACCAGTTCCTGCGGATATTTTATTGCCCCCACTGCTCACTGCATCTAAAGGATTATGAGATCACGGCGGCGGAGTCCGGTTACCGGGTCGATGGCGGCTATCGCGATGGCGAGAAGTCTAATCCTCACGTCGACCTTCCATTCACTGCTTCAGCAATCTCCCTTGATCCGCTGCCGCTGGAGTACCCGACTAATGATTATGAGACGCGGAAGGCGGAAGACGGCATCTACCATCAGCTTGGCGGCCGACCGATTTGGGATTCTTTGGCTGGCGACTGCACGAGTTGTAGGAATGAGATGCGATTCATTGGCATAATGGACTATGACGATAATTCAGTCCCCCTTTTTGAGAACGGCGGCGAAGCGTTGGCGATGGTTATCGGAGACATGGACTGCATGAATCTCTATGGCTGTAGTAAGTGCTCTATGATCCGTTATCGCAGAGTTAAAACTCCCTGATGTACCGGGCGTTCTGCGCAGAAAACCATCGCGACCATTTCCTTCTGATTTCCGCGCAGGTAGCGCCTCGACAACTCATTCCGGACAGTAGTGCGCAAATATCAGTCTCGCATCTTTTCGCCGGCTTCCAGCGCACCTTGCGCCTCGACAACGCATCACAGTTCGAAGAATCCATCACCGTGACGCCGCCTGACCGTGTCCGTCCAGCGTAGTGCGCAAATATCCGTCGTGCATCTTTTCGCCGGATTCCCGCGCACCGTGCGCCTCGATAACGCATCATAGTTCGAAGAATCCATCACCGTGACGCGTACTACGCAAATATCCGCGCCATCAGATTCCGCTTTCCACCGCGAGCATTCCAGCCAGAACCGCAGCCTGATGTCCACAGAAGGAAATGAAAGACACAGTGAACGATGGCGGAACAGTCATTCCAAGAGGACAACGAGCGAAGGACGCTGGATTTGTTCCTGGCACGCCAGTAAGAATCAA
>Ga0105046_10018263_pt1 | contig 10683 bp, 2 predicted proteins | sample MAT03_FD_78385 | JGI IMG/M metagenome (GOLD analysis project Ga0105046, IMG submission 78385) | Freshwater microbial communities from Lake Fryxell liftoff mats and glacier meltwater in Antarctica - MAT-03 (megahit assembly) | ecosystem: Environmental > Aquatic > Freshwater > Ice > Liftoff...
TGACCAATGACCAATGACCAATGACCAGTGACCAATGACCAATGACCAATGACCAATGACCAATGACCAATGACCAATGACCAATGACCAGTCACCAGTGACCAGTCACCAGTCACCAGTCTGTGTTTTCATTGGTCATTCGGATTTGGACATTGGTCATTTTCTCACGCCGCTCGGGTCTTCTTCGCTGTCGCCACGAAATTTCCCTGCTCATCGACGTCTTCAAATCGCAGCGAAAGACGTCGGGAAATTCCGGATTCTTCCATGGTGACACCGTACAGAACGTCCGTGACTGCCATCGTGGGCTTGCGGTGCGTGATCATGATGAACTGAGTGTCCTGCTGAAATTCCCGCAAAACGTTCACAAATCGGCCAATATTGCCGTCGTCCAGAGCTGCATCGACTTCGTCGAGTATGCAGAACGGACTCGAGCGACTCTTGAAAATCGACAGCAGCAATGCGACCGCCGTCAGTGTCTTTTCACCACCACTTAAGAGTGAGATGCTGCGAAGTTCTTTCCCCGGCGGACGGGCGACAACGTCGATCGAACACTCCAGCACATCCTCCGGATCCTCAAGAATCAGATCCGCCTCGCCCCCACCGAACAGCTTGCGGAACAGTTCCCTGAAGAAACCACGAATCGTTTCAAACGACTCGAGAAACATGCGGCGGCTTTCCACATTGATCCGTCGCACGATGTCGCTCAAAGCATCGCGGGCCGCCTCAAGGTCTGTCAACTGTGTATGCAGTCGTTGAAATCGTGTCTCAAGGTCGATCAGATTATCGAGGCTTTCTGCACCGACATTGCCGATTTTTCGCAGCTGCCGCCGCAGTCGTTCAACACGCCGATCAATCTCGCCTCGCATTTCTGTATACTGCGTCGGATCGGAGATGATGGTCTGGTGCGTCTCTTGAAACAATGGAAGATCCGGTGTCGCAGTGAACGACGCGATTTTCGACGGCTGATCAGCCTCTGCGTCATTCTCGTGATCACTGCCTGCTGCACTGGCGTCTCGCTCCAGCCAGATCGCCACAGCTGAGCGACCAGAGGCAACCGCTTCGCGGACTTCGATCTGAAATTCTTCACGGATACGATCAGCACTCGTGGTCAACTGATGATCGATGCTGCGCACCCGGAGTTCGGTCTCATGGTGCCGTGATTCATGCTGGCGGCAGATGTCGCGAATCTGAGTCTCTGCTGAAGACGCCGAATTTCGATTGACGCGCAGCCGGTTGCGTGCGTTCGAGCGGTGATGCACATCCGTGGCAAGTTTTTCGTCATCGACGCTCAGTTCGGCAACCTCTGCCGAAGCGTTCAGTCGTGCGATGAGCAGATCGCGTTGACGTTCCACAGCAGCGGCGAGGCGGCGATCGGCTTCCTGCTGTTGCAATTGACGCTGTTCAAGATCTTCGCGCACGCGTTCGACAGCTTCCTGAAGTCCCAGCAGGCGTTCTTCCGAACGTGTGAGTTCCAGACTTGCAGCCGTACGATCACGATCGATGGCTTCGAGTTCGTGCTGTCGGTTCTGTTGTTCATCGTTAAGTTCGGCAATATGTTCCTGCCGCTGCAGCATCAGGGCCTCGCCCGACTGATGCTGCTGTTGAGCAATTTCAATCTGCGCGACCAGATCCGAGATCTCGTCGGCCAGTTTTTGTGCCTGCACTTCAAGCAGATCATCGCGCCGCTGAGCCTCTTGTAACTGCCGACGCTGTTCAACCACCAATTGTTCCGTTGTCCGTGACTGACTCACATGTTCGTTCACTCTGGAACGCGTCTGAGTTAACTGATCGTCCGTCGACACGATATTCTGACTCAACGAACGCAGCATCAGTTCGCGTTGAGCGATCTCGTGTTCCAGGCGATGCAGTTCGTTTCGCAACCGCCTCAGCTCGCTCTTTCGCGACAGCAACGCCGATTCGTTCCGGACAGTTCCTGCGAAGAGCGTGCCATCGCTTTCTATCAGTTCACCCTGCAGTGTCACGAACCGGCAATGGCCCTGGGTGTGCGAATGCAGCCGCAGTGCGTCCGCCAGAGTTTCAACGACCCATGTGTCGGCCAGCAGATGAATGGCCAGCGTGGACATGGATTGCGGGGGTCGTGCAAGTCCGTCGGCTCGACCAACGACGCCTGCCTGTCCAAACAACACGGGTGGTGCCGTGTCGCCCTGAGAAAACACGGATCGGATCACAGGGCTGTCAGAACGCGCATCGAACCACGTCACCTGCATCAGATCCGAAGCCCCGGGAGCGGCCAGCAGACTTTCAATCGAATCGCCACCGGACCGCGACGACGGTTTTTCACGTCCCCACCACGAACTGGCTTTCCGTGAAATGTCGGAATCGGTGTCCGCACCATCGGCCCACATGGTGTCATCATTCCGTCGCAGACTGCCGCGAAGCTCTGACAGATCGCCGTTGGCCACATCGGTGTTCTCGATGGAAATGAACCCGACGCGGTCTGTAATTCGACAACGTCCGGAATTCAGATACTCAATCAGCGGCTTTATCTGAGTCACCACCAGCAATTGAGCACGCCCGGACAGCGCAACTTCCAGCAGTGCGGCATTTTCCATATCGACGTCGAGCAGGTCCGCCACGCTGCCGCAGATCAGATTCCACGGTGCCGAATCTGCTTCATCGGCACGCCGCAGAATTTCACGAACGCCAAGTCCAAAACCTTCCTGACGATCTTCCAGATCTTCCAGCACGGCACGTCGCGCAACCTGCGCACTGCGGTGTTCGCGAAGTTCAGCCAGAGACTGCTGTGATTGACTGCGTTCGGTCACAAGCTGTTCGCGACTGCGGATCAAACTGTCGGCGTCGTTTTCAACCTGCTGCAGAGTCTGTTGCACCCGGATCAATGACTCCTCGAGATCCGGCATCTTCGCCCGCATCACGGCAATCTCTTCGTGCAGCAATGAGCACTGTTCTTCCAGTGTTTCGCGGCGCTTTTCCGCAGACTGAAACAGTGCCCGAAGATTACTGAGTGTTGACGTGGCCTCAGAATTCAGCCGCACCTGCTGCATGAGTTCATGGCGGGCTTCTTCAATGTTTTCTCGCGCATCCGCCAACGCCTGGTGCAGTGCCGCGACCTGATCGTCTCCCGAAATCATCGCCGTCCGACGACGATCAAAGGTAGCTCGTTCCTGGGCGAGTACAGAATCCAGATGCACTGCTTCCGCGACGGCTTCCGTCACGCGATTCATCATCAGATTCTGCTGACGAATCAGACGCTGCAGATCAGATTTCAGTTCTTCCTCGCGCGCCGCCTGATGCCGCACGGTCGATTCCAGACTCGCAATCCGGCTGCGAAGATCACTTCGCCGCCGTTCGACTTCGCGCAACTGATCATCGACTTCTGCCAACGCAGCATCAGCTGCAATCACCTGAGATTCTGCGCCCGCCTGCTTTTGACGCATTTCCAGTAACGTGGCAGCGGATTCCTGCATCTGACCCTGCAGCAGGTCGCGTTGAGTCGATTCACGGCGAAAATCGTCAGCCGCCAGGCCGACCCACAACTGTTCAAGTTCCGTGGAAATCGTGCGATACCGGGATGCACGCTGGGCCTGAGTCCGCACGGTGCTGACCTGTGTCTCGACTTCGTCCACAAGATCGGAAAGCCGGACAAGATTCTGTTCCACCCGTTCCAGTCGCTTGAGCGCCTCAGTCCGCTTCTGCTTGAAGCGGCTGATGCCCGCTGCTTCTTCAAAAATCAACCGACGATTAGCGGCATTGGACTGCAGAATCTGATCGACGCGGCCCTGTTCGATGATGCAGTATGTGGCGGCACCTGCACCTGTGCCGACAAAAAGTTCACGGACGTCTTTCAAGCGGGCTGTCTGACGATTGATCAGATATTCTGAATCACCGGACTGCCAGATGCGGCGACCGATGGAAACTTCATCCTGGTCCACCGGGATAAAGCGCTTCGTGTTGTCGAAGATCAGCGTGGCTTCGGCAAATTGTGACCCGGTACGACTGGCGGAGCCGTTGAAGATCACGTCCGTCATGTCCTTTCCGCGGAGACTCTTCGCGCTCTGGTCGCCCAGAATCCACTTGATCGAGTCCACGACGTTGCTCTTGCCGCTCCCGTTCGGACCGACAACACCGGTGATTCCCGATGCAAAGTCAAAACTGGTGCGGTCGGCGAAACTCTTGAATCCAAAGAGTTCTAGCGACTTGAGCATGAAACCGAATCCTTGGACTACTTCTTTCCGCCGAACGGATGCTTCAGGCGATCTGCCATCCATGCAGCGAAACCGGCCACGCCGCCTTTCATTGCCGACATATCCACCGATTCTGCTTCATAAGTTTCCATTTCCGCTTCAGACGGGGACTTTGGTGCTGTGGACTCAGTCAGTTCCACTGATTTACCCGACGACTCGTGCATCACCTGAGACTCCTCCGTCTCGGAATCCTGTTGCTCCGGTGCCTCCATTTCATCATTTTCAAGCTTGGTATCACTGCCCCCGCTGCCACCGCTGCCATCATTATCATCGTCGGCGTCACTGTCATTGTCGGCGTCACCGTCATGATCCGCGTCACTGCCATGATCCGCGTCACTGCCATGATCCGCGTCGGAGGTGGCCGCAGATCGTTTCGCCGAATCCGGCATCCTGCCGGATTTACTCTTGGCGTTGTCTTTCGCGTCCTGTTTCTGTACTTCGTCGAAATTCAGGTTCGAAAGCTTTTCTTCTGATTCGTTCTCACGAAGTTCTTCTTCATCAAGTTCGTCAAACATTTCCGGAAGCAATCGTGAGCTTCCAATCTGTTTGCCACTTTCATCGTCAGGAGCTTCGGAGTCGTCTGCCTGTCCGTCCGTCAGATACATCCGCCCCGCCTGCGGCATTCGATCGATACCGAACTGTCCGCCAAAGTTGTGCTGCTGTTCGGCTTCGATCAGCAATTGTACAATGTCCGGGTACGTTGCACCCTGTTCTCCACACGCCCGGATAACATCCACCACGCGATTTGAAACTCGCTGACGCTGCGGCTCTTCGTTCAGCTTGTAAAGGATGACGTCTACTTCATGGTCGCCGATGGCCCCGATGACCTTAATATGTCGTCCGGCATTCAGAACGGCTGGAAGTCGCAACTCCTGCTCAGGACCAAAGACCACAACTTCCGGCGAACGACGACGGGTCACATGCACCATCGATTCACCCGGAGAATCAATCACGTGCATCAGAAACCGACTGTCAAAAACGACCGGATTCAGCCACGGATCATGCGGATCGAGTTCTTTGAGCGCTCGGAATGCCCCGTATCGCGTTTCCAGCGAACTGGAATTCATCAGTTCGCGCAGGGCAAGCACAGAATCCGCATCGTCGATGACAGACATGGCCACAAACGCATAGACGCGGAACGCCGGTTGATTACGGGCCGCGTCATTCAGGACCGAGATCCCTGATGCGTCGCGCAGATAAGCCAATGCCTGCGCCGCCTGGAACTTCACTTCAAAGTCTGTCGACTCCAACGCATCCTTCAGGAACGGGATTCCACTGTCACCGATCGCTTCCAGCTGCAGCGCAGCCGCTTGAGCCTTATCCGGATCCATCAGCTCACGTGCCAGTTTTTCAATTCGGATGCGCCGCGCCACTTCGGTCTCGTTAAAGGCAATACTACGAATGACGGCTTGATAGCGCGGGAAGTTGTTGATGTACTGAGGATGCACTTTTAATGTGATCAGATCGTCCTGCTTCGCGACTGCACAGGGAATCTTCTGGCCGAAATTGTTGTAGCGGTTGAAGCGTTCTGATACGGCATCAGCGATGCGCTTGCTGTTGCGAAAACCTTTCTTCTCACGACGCAGGACAATGCTGAGATCACGTTCCGTCCGCGACACCGCGCCACCCGGAATCGTGCCGTACATGAGTTCGCCCTGACGTTCTTCCGGCGATCCTTTAACGCCCAGATTGGTCAGAATCGCACCACCCGCCAACGCATATTCATGACCCTTCAACGCGCCGCGTCCTTCGATATTCGCTTCTTCAAACATTCGTGTTTCCAGAAGGTAGCCGCCCTTCAGGCTGGTGGCTTTTGCCTGCGGCGGAATTGCGACGCGCACGTCGAAACGCTGACCCTTTGTGACCATCGCGGGCAAGTATGCCGTGACCACGACCAACGCTGTATCCTGCGACGCAAGAATGTGCTTGCCGCCCTTGATGTTGCGGCGAGACATTTCGTTCCCGAGCTGTGTTCGCAGTGCAGAAGGCGACGGATCGCCACCAGTGCCGTTCAGACCCGTCACCAGTCCAACGCCGCGAAGCGTGATGATCGTGTTGCCCTGGACACTCATGTACTCGGAAAGCATCGGTGTCTTGATGCTGGTGCCAAAATCGTCATCATCGTCTTCCAGTTTTGATTTCGCCGATTTCTTCTTGTCCTTGTCCTTTTCGTCGTCTTTCTCGTCGGTGGCTTCCCGCTCCTTATCACTGCCGAACCGATCCGCCAGCATCGCTGCGCCGGGCATGGACAATAATCCGGCGGCACAGCCGCTCAGCAGCATGGACGACAGCAGGCAGCCGACAGGCACTGCCAGTCCATATTTTCCCTTGCTTCGAGCGCTGTGGTGTGTTTGAATCGATCCCTGACAGGAATCAGAATTCAGCTGAGGTCGTGACATGATGGAACTCCGTCGCCGTGACGAACCATTGATCAGCAGGAAATGGAAAGGAACACCCGGCCTCGCGTTGCCATGGTGCTTAAGAGCCGACAACGCGAGGCCAGATGCTTTGTTCTGGCAGGAACTGCATTCGACATTCAGATTCACCGGTCGCGGTGGGTGGACAGCCCCGAATCTGCTGGTCTGATTGGAAAGACCAGCATCGTTGGAACCGCGATTGTCGCCGATATCTCAGAGGGATGATCCGGACATCGACTTTAGAATCTGTCTGGCCGTGATGCAGCTACAAAACAACTTCACATTTCAAACGATACTCTGTCCGGAATTCCCGCGTCAATGGCCTTCGGCCTCCGCTCATTGCGTGAGCCGCAGCGATTTTCAGATGACAAGTTTCATCCGGCAGGAAATGCACTCAACCCGGCCCTGTCTGCAAAGAGCCACAAACGCTGCGCCAGACACACCGGCAGAATCTGCACATTCAACTGTATAAGCACATGGCCTGTCGACAGACGGCGGCTCGGGGGACTGTCGATTTAGACTCCAGGGGCGGTATTTTCGTTCATGCCGCGCGCGGTTGAGGATTGCACAATCGTATAACTGCGTGGGCAACGCCGCGCTCGTGGGAATCCATCCAGCAGGACGCTGCTCGCGCGGCCCGCTGGGCACGCGGTTAAACTTGCCAATGCCGACCGCGTGCCTGATTGAGAAAAACGACCCGAATCTCCGTAAAACATGCCACGGGATTTCCCGTTGGCCGACTGACGGAGGTACCGTACATCTGCCACGTCGATGGACCGGAGGGCTGACACCTGCCGCTCGCCGGGCTTTTCAGAACCAAAAAACGCTTTTCATGTCGCAGCGAGACGATGTCTTCTCTTCGGGAACTTGAACAGTCGATTTCGCTCGCCATGCATGCGGACCAGTTTTCGCTGCGCAAAATGTTGCGGGCCGTGAAGGATTCGGAAAAGTCCGGAAAGCCGTTTGATCGCACGCTGGACAAGCTGCAAGGACTGCTGCAAAAGTCACTGCAGCGACGCGAACAACGCGCGGTTTGGCGGCCGAGACTGGACTGGGACATGGAACTGCCGGTGGTCGCGAGAAAACAGGAGATCATTGAGACGATTCGTGATCATCAGGTGATTGTGCTCTGCGGTGAAACGGGCTCCGGCAAATCGACGCAGCTGCCGAAGATCCTTATCGAAATGGGACGCGGCCTTTCGGGAGTCATCGGACACACTCAGCCACGTCGGATCGCCGCTCGATCAGTCGCCGCGAGGCTGGCGGAAGAAATGAACTGTCGGCTCGGGCAGGAAGTTGGTTTTCGCATCCGCTTCACAGACAGCAGCGGACCAAACACGCGCGTCCGACTGATGACCGACGGAATCCTGCTGGCAGAAACTCAGACGGATCACTTTCTTGATCAATACGACACAATTATCGTGGATGAAGCGCACGAACGATCCTTGAATATCGACTTTCTGCTGGGGTATCTGAAACGACTGCTGCCCAGGCGGCGGGATCTCAAGGTGATTATTACTTCGGCGACGATTGATGCGGCGCGGTTCGCGGATCACTTTGGAACAGAAGGCAAGCCAGCTCCGGTGCTCCAGATTTCGGGGCGTATGTATCCGGTCGAAATTCGATATCGACCGCTCGACGATCCTGATGCCGGCATGGGCGAAGACGATAATCGCGTTCCCCGCGACTGGCTCGATGGCGTCACCGATGCTGTCGAAGAAGTCACCGCGCATGACTCCGGACACATTCTGGTGTTCCTGCCAACTGAACGTGACATCCGCGAGGTCTCCAAAGTCCTCGGCGGACGTCGATTTCGCGGCGACACGCCGCAGATGCCGACTGAAATCGTGCCGCTGTTCGGACGACTCTCGATGGCCGATCAGACGAAAGTTTTTTCGCCGTACGGGCATCGGCGGATCGTGCTTGCGACCAACGTTGCGGAATCGTCACTCACCGTGCCGGGCATCTGTTACGTCGTGGACACCGGAACAGCTCGTATCAGTCGTTATTCGGCGCGATCCCGCATGCAGCGATTGCCGATTGAGCCGGTCTCTCAGGCGTCGGCCAATCAGCGCGCCGGGCGCTGTGGACGTGTCGGCCCCGGCATCTGCATTCGTCTGTACAGCAAGGAAGATTTCGACGGCCGTGAAGCCTTTACCGCTCCGGAGATTCAGCGAACCAATCTGGCGGCCGTCATTCTTCGCACGATCAATCTGCGACTTGGAAACATTGAAGAATTCCCGTTCCTTGATCCGCCGCGTTCGACAACCGTGCGGGAAGGCTACAAGACGCTCGAAGAACTTGGAGCCATTACGCTCGAGGGCGAGATGACCGGGATAGGTCGCCGCATGGCCATGCTGCCTGTGGATCCGCGTATCAGCCGTATGATTCTGGCCGCCGTCGATGAACACGCACTGCCGGAAGTTCTCGCCATCGCCGCATTGCTGGAGAGTCAGGATCCGCGCGAACGCCCGATTGAAAAACAGCAGGCAGCCGATGAGGCTCATCGGAAATTCTACAACCGCGATTCCGACTTTCTGACAATTCTGAATCTGTGGGACGCATGGCACGACAAACAGAAGACGGCTTCGCACAGTCAGGTTCGCAAATGGTGTCAGCAGAATTTTCTGTCGTACATGCGAATGCGGGAATGGGTTGACGTCCACGCGCAGTTAAAGGACTTACTGTCAGAGAGTGATGATCCGGCGATTGCGAAAGCCGCGAAGGCGCTGAATGACAGGTACCGAGGCGAGCGGCAGGGCGTCAGCCCTCCGTGCAAATCCCTTAACGCAAACAGCCAAAACCAAAAAGTCATCGAAAAGAATCAGCCCCACGCCCCGCAGAACACACACACATCGCAGAAAGACAGTGAACACGGAGCGCTGACGCCCAGCCGCTCGCCGAACGAGACCCGCCACAACGACTTTGCGGCAATTCACAAAGCACTGATGACCGGCCTGCTGGCCAACATCGGATGCCAGACACCGAACGGCGATTTTCTGGGTGCCGGAGGCAACACTCTTGCGATCTGGCCAGGCTCTGCGCTCGCACCCAAAGGCGCGAAATGGTTTGTGGCCGGCGAACTGGTGGAAACCAGCCGGCGCTTTGCCAGAACCATCGCCCGCATTCAACCCGAATGGATCGAACCACTCGCCGGACATCTGATCACGCGCGAACATTCCGAGCCGCACTGGGATCCGGTCGCGGGCAATATCATGGTCTTTGAAAAGGTCAGCCTCTGGGGACTGCCGATTGTCACGCGACGCAAGGTGACATACGCGAAAGTCGATCCTGTGAAGTCGCGGGAGATGCTGATTCAGCACGGACTGGTCGAATTCGGTTTACTGTTTGGTGATTCGGACACCGACGGCGATCCAGGCGAAGACTACGACGATGAACAGGAATTGCTGTTGCTCGGTGCGACGAAAGTCCGCCCCGGTCGCAGCACGGCATCCAACACGTCAGCGAAGCGGAAAGGCTGGGGGCATGAGTTTCCGTTTCTAAAACACAATCACGATGTGCTGGAACAACTCAAAGACCTGCAGGCGAGAACACGATCGCACCATCTGATTCCGGGCGATGAAACACTGTTTGAATTTTACGCCACGCAGATTCCCGAAGAATGCAGCGACCGTGATCGCATGCGACGTTGGTTTCAGAGAACAGTCACCCGCAACGCCAGGCTGCTGCAGTTCGACATCAATCAGTTTGCCGATGAAACGCATCGAATTGAACAGGCGATCCTGTTTCCTGAATCCGCGCAGTTCGGAGCCATGCATTTGCCGCTCGCATATCAGCTTGATCCAGGTTGCGATGCCGACGGTGTCACCGTGACCGTACCTGTCGAAGGGCTCGGACAACTCACCGACACACGCCTGGAATGGCTGGTGCCAGGCCTGCTCGAACAGAAAGTCCTGGCATTGATGCGAACCTTGGCGAAGCAGCTGCGCCGCCATTTTGTACCCGCGCCGGACACGGCAAAACTGGTTTACGCTGATCTGGAATTCGGGAAAGGCGACTTGCTCACGGGCGTCGCATCA
>Ga0105046_10018265_pt1 | contig 10681 bp, 12 predicted proteins | sample MAT03_FD_78385 | JGI IMG/M metagenome (GOLD analysis project Ga0105046, IMG submission 78385) | Freshwater microbial communities from Lake Fryxell liftoff mats and glacier meltwater in Antarctica - MAT-03 (megahit assembly) | ecosystem: Environmental > Aquatic > Freshwater > Ice > Liftoff...
CATAGTTCCACAGGTTGGGATCGTGTTCGAGCGCGGCGGCGATGAAATGTTCGCCCGGCACGAACATCAGGACGTAATCCGGCGCGTCCTCGAACTGGCTCTGGTAGCTCTTGTGCGCCAGGGTCTGGATATGGTTGCGCATTGAGGCGGTATGAGCGTCGAGCGCAGCGCTGCGCACCACATCATCCTGCGCCTCGAACGCCTCCTGATAGGCGTTGAGCGAGACCTTGGCGTCGATCACCAGCAGCTTGTTGCCCGGCACCCGCACGATCGCATCGGGGCGCAGCCGCCCCTCGTCGGTCGCGATCGAATGCTCGGTCACAAAATCGGTGTGTTCGGCCAGCCCACATTGTTCGAGGACGTTGCGCAACTGCTGCTCGCCCCAGCGCCCACGCGCCTTGGGCGCATTGCGCAACGAATTGCCCAGCCGCTGGGCCTCGGCGCGGACCTGCTCCTGTCCGGTGCGCATCCCCTCGATCAGCCCGGCGAGATTGCCGAACGCATCAATCCGCTGCGCCTCCAGTTCGCGCACCTGCTTTTCGTAACTGTCGAGCTTCACGCCCACCGGCTCGAGCAGCGCCTTGATCCGCGCCTCGTTCGACTTTTCCGCGCTGCCGAAGCGTTCGGCGGCGCGGGCGATGAATGCCTCCTGCGCGCCTTCGAGCACCTTGCTGCCGGTCAGCTGGAACTCCTTGACCAGCGTCTCGCGCGCTTCGACCAGCAGGCGCTGCTGCTCGGCGAAATTGGCGGCGTTGGCTTTCAATGTGGCCAGTTCGGTGCTCAGCGAATCGCGTTCACTACGGATTCCCGATAGTTCGGCAGCCGACTTGTCGGCGCTCTCGGCGCGCTCCCGGGCCACTTCCAGATCGGTAAAGGCGCGAAGGAACTTGGCTTCGGTGTCCTTGGCCTCGCGCTCCAGCGCGCCATGCCGCTCGCGCCATTCGGCGATCGGACGCGAGCCCAGCACCCAGCCGAGCGCGAGCCCGGCGGCGAGGCCGAAAACGACCGCGAGAATGAGGAAAAGCTGCGAGTCCACCAAGCGCCTCGTGAGAACGAAGCGCGAACCTTACCCCGCGAAACCCAATTCCACAAGCCCGCTAGCGGCTCAGGCAGTTCAAGCCGCCTTGCGCATTTTCTCCAGCTTCTTCAGCGCCATCTCGCGCTTCAGGCGGCTCAGGCGGTCGATGAACAACACGCCCTCGAGGTGATCCATTTCGTGCTGGAGAACCGTGGCGATCATGCCGTCCAATTGTCTGTCGAGGACGTTGCCATCGAGATCCTGCCAGCGAGCGCGAATAGCGGCGGGACGTTCGACGTCGGCGTAGATTTCGGGAACCGAGAGACATCCTTCGGAGTAGACGTTAAAGTCTTGAGAAGGATCGATAATTTCAGGGTTGATGAACACCTGCGGCTCGCGTTTGACGGGCCGGTGGGTGTGGTGGTCGCCGCCATGATCGTGACACACCTCGGGCTCGGCGTCCTCGTCCTCGGGCTGCAGGTCGATCACCAACATGCGAATGGGCACCCCCACCTGCACGGCGGCGAGGCCGATGCCGGGAGCGGCGTACATCGTCTCGAACATATCTGTGACGAGCGTCTTGAGCTCCTCGTCGAACACTTCGACCGGCTTGGAGATCACCCGCAGACGCGGATCGGGTACTTCGAGGATTTCGCGGATGGCCATAGCGGGCAGATAGGGAACGGGAGCGAGTCGATCAACCCACTGGCCGCCGCGCCCGCAACGCCTGGGCCAGCGTGCCCTCGTCGAGATAGTCGATCTCTCCGCCCACGGGCAAGCCGTGCGCAAGCTGGGTCAGCCGCACCGGAAAGCCTTCCAGCCGTTCGGCGATGTAATGCGCGGTGGTCTGCCCCTCGAGCGTGGCGTTGGTCGCCAGCACCACCTCGTCGATCCCGCCGCGCGCAACCCGGTCGATCAGGCGGCCGATGCCGAGGTCCTCGGGACGCACCCCGTCCAGCGCCGAGAGCCGTCCGCCCAGCACATGAAATCGCCCGGCGAACAGCCGCGAGCGGTCGAGCGCCCACAAGTCGGCGACCTCCTCGACCACGCACAGCGCACGCGCGTCGCGGCGTGGATCGGCGCAGATCGAACAGGGATTGCGGGTGTCGACGTTGCCGCAGGTCTCGCACTCGACCAGCGCGCCATGCACCGCCTGAAGCGCCGCCAGCAGCTGGACCAGCGCGGTCTCACGCCGCTTGATCAGCCACAGCACCGCGCGCCGGGCGGAGCGCGGACCGAGGCCGGGTAGTTTCGCCAGCACAGCGCTGAGGGTCTCGATTTCGGTGGATGCCATATCTCCCTTTACCGTTCGCGCGGGGCTTGTCGAAGCCCTGCTCTTCCCTTTCGACGGGGCAAAAGTAAGGACGGTCGGAGACCTGCGGTCGCCTTCGGCTCGACAGGCTCAGGACGAACGGATTTTGGTGTGAAAGTTGTCTTGATGGGCACTCCCGATTTTGCGGTGCCGACGCTGACCGCGCTCGTCGAGGCGGGTCACGAGGTAGTCGCGGCCTATACCCAGCCGCCCCGCCCCGCCGGACGCGGCAAACAGCCGCAGTTGTCGCCGGTCCATCTTACCGCCGAAGCGCGCGGGATCGCGGTGCGGTGTCCGGCTTCGCTCAGGGGTGCCGAGGAGCAGGCTGAGTTTGCCGCGCTGGACGCGGATATTGCGGTGGTCGCCGCTTACGGCCTGATCCTGCCGCGCGCCATCCTCGACGCGCCGGGGTTGGGCTGCCTCAACGTCCACGCCTCGCTGCTGCCGCGCTGGCGCGGGGCCGCGCCGATCCAGCGCGCAATCCTGGCGGGGGACGACGAGACAGGGATTACCATCATGCGGATGGAGGCCGGGCTCGATACCGGCCCGATGCTCGCGGTCGAGGCGGTTCCGGTGGATCGCAAGACGGCGGGCGAGCTTACCCGCGAACTGGCAGAGATCGGCGCGCGGCTAATGGTGGAGGTGTTGGCAGCCGTTCCCGCAGAAACGCCGCAGCCCGAGGTTGGCGTCACCTACGCCGCCAAGGTCGACAAGGCCGAGACCCGGCTCGATTTCAATGCCAGCGCCGAGCAGGCCGAACGCCAGGTTCGCGCTTTCGCACCGGCGCCGGGGGCGTGGTTCGAGCTGGAGGGCGAGCGGTTCCGGGTGCTGGCGGCGGAGGTGGTCGCAGGGTCAGGTGCGCCGGGCGAGGTGCTTGACGAGCGGCTGACGATCGCCTGCGGAGACGGCGCACTGCGGCCTCTGCGGATCCAGCGCGCGGGGCGTCCGGTGATGGACGTGGCGGACCTGCTGCGCGGTCGCCCGGTTGCGGCGGGCATGCGACTGGTGTGACCCGCTTCGCGCTCACTCTCGAATTCGATGGCCGCCCGTTCATGGGGCTCCAGCGCCAGGCGCACGGACCTTCGGTGCAGCAGGCGGTGGAGGAGGCAGCGCTTGCGGTAACCGGCGAGCAGGTCACGCTTCACTCCGCCGGGCGCACCGATGCCGGGGTCCACGCGCTGGCAATGCGGGCGCATCTGGAAATCGCGAAGGACCTCGCGCCGTTCCGCCTGATGTCGGCGCTCAATGCGAAACTGCGGCCGAATCCGATAGCGATCTTGGCTTGCGAAGCGGTCGCCGACGACTGGCACGCGCGGTTTTCGTGCATCGAGCGCCGCTATCTCTACCGCATCGCGCCGCGCCGGGCACCGTTGACACTCGATCTCGGGCGGGTCTGGCGGCTGCCCCCGCCGCTCGATGCCGAAGCCATGCACCAGGCCGCGCAAGTCCTCGTCGGGCGGCACGATTTCACCACGTTCCGCTCCGCGCATTGCCAGGCACGCGATCCGGTCAAAACGCTCGATCGGCTCGAGGTGGTGCGGGTCGGCGCGGAAATCCACGTCGGCGCCGCCGCGCGCAGTTTCCTGCATCATCAGGTCCGCTCGATGGTCGGCTGCCTTGCCCTTGTCGGGCAGGGCAAGTGGTCGGCGGATGACTTGGCGCTTGCGCTGGAGGCGCGCGAGCGGGCAAGACTGGGTTTCAATGCGCCACCGGACGGACTGTATTTCGTGAAGGCGCTGTACCCCGGAGAGGACCAGTCATGACCGATATTCCCACCAAGGCGCTCCAGCTGCTGTCGACCCTCGGCGGGGATGGCAAGCTGACCGTCCATCTCGCCGAAACCGCCGTCCCCTCGCCGACCGGGCACGAGGTGCTGATCCGGGTGGAGGCCGCGCCGATCAACCCGTCCGATCTCGGCCTGCTGTTCGGCCCTGCCGACATGGCAGGGGCGGAGTATTCGGATGCGCGGGTCGTGGCTCAGATGCCTGAACCGGCGCAACGCGCGATGAAAAGCCGGGTCGGCGAGGCCATGCCGGTCGGCAACGAGGGCGCGGGCACGGTCGTCGCGGCGGGCGATGCGCCCGAGGCGCAGGCGCTGCTGGGCAAGCTGGTCACCGTGGTGCCCGGCGGAATGTATGCGCAATACCGGATCGCCGACGCGCGCGCCTGCATGGAACTGCCCGAGGGCATCACCGCCGAGCAAGGGGCCTCGGCCTTCGTCAACCCGCTGACCGCGCTAGGTTTCGTCGAGACGATGAAGCGCGACGGGGCAACCGGGATCGTCCATACTGCCGCCGCCTCGAACCTGGGCCAGATGCTGGTGCGGATTTGCCAGGAAGACAACGTCCCGCTGGTCAACATCGTTCGCAGCCCGGCGCAGGTCGCGTTGCTGAAAGGTATCGGCGCCGAGCATGTGGTCGACAGCTCGCAGGACGATTTTCAGGATAAGCTGGTCGAGGCGATTGCCGCCACAAAAGCCACGGTCGGCTTCGATGCGATCGGTGGCGGGCGGCTGGCCGGACAAATCCTCTCGGCCATGGAGCAGGTCGCGAGCTCCGGCGCGGCTTACAGCCGCTATGGCTCTTCGAGCCCCAAGCAAGTCTACATCTACGGCGCGCTCGACCTTGGCCCAACGATCCTCAACCGCAATTTCGGGCTGACCTGGAGCGTTTCGGGCTGGCTGCTCACCCCGTTCCTCACCGCGATCGGCCAGCAGGGCGCCGAACGCCTGCGCCAACGGGTGCGCGACGGGCTGACCACAACCTTTTCGAGCAATTACAAGGCCAAAGTGCCGCTACGCGAGATTTTGTCGAAAGAAGCGGTGGCCGAATACAACGCGCGGCGGACGGGGGAAAAATATCTGATTCTGCCGAATGGGTAGAGGCCGTTGATGAATGCGTCGCGCCGTCAGGCCCGGTCGAAGAAATCGACCTCCCCCGTGTCGAGATCGTATCGCGCGCCAACCACCTTTACCCGCCCCGCCGCGATAGGGCCGCTGAGAATCGGGTCGGAAGACTGGCGCAGACCTGCCACCACGCGCCGGACGTTGGCCGCAACGCAGGCATCGAGCAAGTTCTCACCCGGGGTTGCGCTGGCCCTGGCGGAAATTATGGCCGGGACGATGGGTTCGACCATCCGCGACAGGGCCGGAGGAAGCTGCTCGTTACTTTCCACCAACGAGAGAGCGGCTTGGACCGCGCCACAGCGTTCATGCCCCATCACCACGATCAGCGACACATTCAGCGCGGATACGGCATAGGCGATTGACCCCATTCCGGCATCATCGACGTAGTTCCCGGCGGTCCTGACGATGAACAGTTCACCGAGACCGGCACCGAGGAGATGCTCGGGGCCGACCCGTGAGTCGGCGCAACCGATCAATGCGGCAAACGGCGTCTGTCCTTGGGCCAGAGCGAGTCTGCGACGGGCTGAAAGATCCGAGCTGCTCGGGCGTCCAGCGACGAAGTTACGATTGCCTTCGATGAGCCGGGCCAGCGCCTGATCGGGATTCGGTCCAGCCGAAGCGTGGCCATGAGCGGGTTCGGCCGCCAGCGCGGATCCGGCGGGGAGTGCCATCGATCCGGCAAGGGCAACACCCGAGAAAATGAGGGTGCGTCTATCGAGTGCATTTTCCATGTCAGTTAACTCTCCAGAAAGGCGGCCCTAATGGCGCGAATATATCGCGCCGATTGGCGCGATCAAGCGAGGTTATCACCTCTTTCCGACCACGCTCTCCGGCAACTCCGTCCCGAACACGCGCTGGTAGTATTCAGCCACCAGCACCCGCTCGGTCTCGTCGCACTTGTTGAGGAAGCTCAGGCGAAACGCGAATCCGACGTCCTTGAAGATCGCGGCGTTCTGCGCCCAGGTGATGACTGTGCGCGGGCTCATCACGGTGCTGATGTCGCCGTTGACGAAGCCCTGGCGGGTCAGGTCGGCGACCTTGACCATATCAGCGACAGTCTTGGCCGACTGGCCGTGCGACTTGGCCAAGACGATCTGGCTTTCGACCTCAGCGGGAAGGTAGTTCAGCCCGACGACGATGTTCCAACGGTCCATCTGGCCCTGGTTGATCGCCTGGGTGCCGTGATAGAGCCCGCTGGTATCGCCCAGCCCGACGGTGTTGGCAGTGCTGAACAGGCGGAACCACGGGTTGGGGCGGATCACCCGGTTCTGGTCGAGCAGGGTCAGCTTGCCCTCGGTCTCGAGCACCCGCTGGATCACGAACATCACGTCGGGGCGGCCCGCGTCGTACTCGTCGAACACCAGCGCGGTCGGGGTCTGGAGTGCCCACGGCAGCAGGCCCTCGCGGAATTCAGTCACCTGAAGCCCATCGCGCAGCACGATCGCGTCGCGCCCGATCAGGTCGATCCGGCTGATGTGTGCGTCGAGGTTGATGCGGATGCACGGCCAGTAGAGCCGGGCCGCGACCTGTTCGATGTGCGTCGACTTGCCGGTGCCGTGATAGCCCTGGACCATCACCCGGCGGTTGTGGGCAAAGCCCGCGAGAATCGCCAGCGTGGTGTCCGGATCGAACACATAATCGGCATCGAGATCGGGCACGCGCTCGTCCGCCTCGCTGAAGGCAGGACACTGCATGTCGACGTCGATTCCGAACAGGTCGCGCACGGAGACGTTCTTGTCGGGCGCGTCGAGCACGGTGGTGGCGCGGCTGTCGGGCTGGATGTTGGGGATGTCGCTCATTGCCCGTTCGCCTATACGCGGGGGACCTAGCCTGCAATACCGAATGGGTTGCAAAAGAGCGACTCGTTCAGGGAGAATTGCGGTGAAGATTTTCGGATTTCCGGTCTCGCCGTTCGTGCGCAAAGTTCATCTTGCAGCTGCCGAGAAGGGCCTGGAGATCGAGACGGTGCTGTTCGATCCGCGCAATCCACCAGCCGAGTTCCTCGCCGCCAGCCCGTTCCGCAAGATTCCAGCTCTCCAGCATGGCGATTTCACGCTGGCCGATTCGACCGCGATCCTCACCTATCTCGAGGCGCTGCAACCCCTGCCCGCGCTGCTCCCCGCCGATCCCAAGGCACGCGGCAAGGCGATCTGGTTCGAGGAATTCGCCGATACCATCCTCACCCCGGCGGGCGGCAAAATCGTGTTCAACCGATTTGTCGGCCCCAAGCTGATGGGCGTTCCGGGCGATGAGGACGCGGCCGCGCAAGGCGAGAAAGACATCGCTCCGATCCTCGACTGGCTCAACGGCGCCGTCCCGGCGGAAGGCTGGCTGGCCGGCGATGCGTTCAGCGTGGGCGATATCGCAGTCGCCTCGGTCCTGCGGACAATGGGCTACGTCGGGCTGGCACCCGAAGCTGCCACCCACCCGGCGACGGCAGCTTGGTATGGGCGGGTCTTGTCGCGGCCGGCTTGGTTGGCTGTCGCTGAAAGGGAAGCGGGCATCGTGGCCGGTGTGATGAGGGGCTGAGTTGCGGTCTCGCGCCTTTAACCTTGGGTAAGTGCCTGCGCCAGGTCCTCACGCAAGGCGCGCAATCTGGCACCCAGCCCGCTGCTAGCAATTTCCCGCTGGGGTGACGTCGATGCAGCGCGCTCCGCCACCGCACTGGCCGTCGCGGGTCCGGCCCCCTTGCCTCCGAGCGCCTGCCTCGCGCCGCGGATCGTGAACCCCTCGGAATACAGCAGCCGGTTGATCTCGCCGATCAGGCGAACATCCTCGGGCCGGTAATAGCGCCGTCCGCCCGCGCGCTTGAGCGGCTTGAGCATCGGGAATTGCTCTTCCCAATAGCGCAGGACATGCTGCTTGATCCCAAACGCCTGGGCGATTTCGCCGATCGTGCGAAAGGCTCCGGCATCTTTGCCGTCGGCAAAGTCCGGGCCGCCGGCAAATTCGAGAGGGACCTGGGTACTCATTCAGCCGCGCAGATGCGATCCTTGAGCATCTGGCTGGCGCGAAACGTGAGGACCCGACGCGGGGTGATCGGCACCTCGATCCCGGTCTTGGGATTGCGTCCGATCCGCTCGGCCTTGTCGCGCAGGAGGAACGTGCCGAAGCCCGAGATCTTGACGTTCTCGCCCTTCCCCAGCGCATGGCACATGTTGCGCAGGATGCCCTCGACCATCGTCAACGCATCGGCACGCGACAGTCCGACCTTGCGGTTAAGCGATTCGGCCAGATCGGCGCGCGTCAATGTTCCGACGGAACGCATATCCCTCGTCTCCCCCTCAACCAACCCGAGTCGAAGCATAACCTAATTGGCGACTAACGCAATTCAAAGCACTGGCGCGGTTGGGGAATTTGCCGATCGTCAGCGCAAAGGCCCCGATTCGGGACGCTTTGGCCGTCTAAACGGCGGATCAGACGCGCGCGAGACTGGCGCCCCAGGTGAAGCCGCCGCCCATTGCCTCGAACATCACGAGATCGCCCGGCTTGATGCGACCGTCGCGCACTGCCTCGTCGTAGGCCAACGGGACCGAGGCCGCCGAGGTGTTGGCATGGTGATCGACCGTTACAATCATCTTGGCGGGCGGCAGGCCGAGCTTGCGCGCGGTGGCATCGAGAATCCGGGCGTTGGCCTGGTGCGGCACCACCCAATCGAGATCGGCTGCCGAATAACCCGAGTCAGCGAGCACTTCGCCCAGTACTTCGGCCAGGTTGAAGACCGCATGGCGGAACACTTCCTTGCCCTTCATCCGCAGCTTGCCGACGGTGCCGGTAGTCGAGGGCCCGCCATCGACATAGAGCATCTGGTTGTGCTTGCCGTCGGCGCGAAGCCGCGTGGCGATGATGCCGGGGGCGAGCGGATCGCTCTCATCCACCTCGACCGCCTGGAGCAAAACGGCCCCTGCGCCGTCGCCGAACAGCACGCAGGTCGCGCGGTCCTCCCAGTCGAGAATGCGGCTGAAGGTTTCCGCTCCGATCACCAGCGCGGTCTTCGCCATGCCGGTACGCAGCATCGAATCCGCCACCGCCAAGGCATAGAGGAATCCCGAACACACCGCCGCCACGTCGAACGCGATCCCGCGATTGCAGCCCAGTTCGTGCTGGACGATCGTGGCGGTGGCGGGAAAGGTCTGGTCCGGGGTGGCGGTGGCGAGCACGATCAGGCCCACCTCCGCGGCATCGACCCCTGCCGCCGCAAGCGCCTTGCGCGCCGCCTCGGTGGCGAGCGTGGCGGTGGTCTCGCCCTCGCCCGCGATGTAGCGATTGCGGATACCGGTGCGTTCGACGATCCATTCGTCGCTGGTATCGAGTGTGGCCGCCAACTCCGCATTGGAAACCGCGCGGACGGGCAGCGCCGAACCGCTGCCGCGAATGACCGAACGCAACGTCATGCGGCTTCCTCTCCCGCCGGAGCCGCGACGGCTCTGCCGCGCGAACGCCCGCTGGTGCGGATCGCCTCGGCTCCGACCCGCGAGAGATCGGCGGCGATACGCTCGGTCAGGTTCTCCTCGAGCAACCGCGCGGCGACCGCCACCGCGTTGGCGACGCCCTTGGCGGTCGCGCTGCCGTGGCTTTTCACCACCACGCCGTTGAGCCCCAGGAAGACCGCGCCGTTATGATTGTTGGGATCGAGATGATGCTTGAGCAACTCGGTAGCGGGCCGGGAAATCAGGAAGCCCAGCTTGGAACGTAGCGACGACATGAAGCTGCGCCGTAGCAGGTCGCCGACGAAGCGCGCCGCACCCTCGACCGCTTTCAGCGCGATGTTGCCCGAGAACCCGTCGGTCACGACGACGTCGACATCGCCGCGGCTGAGCTTGTCGGCCTCGGTGAAACCGTCGAACGACAGCGCCAGTTCGGTCGAGGCAGCCTTGAGCTCCGCAGCGGCGTCACGCAGCACGTCGGTGCCCTTCATCTCCTCGGTGCCGATGTTCAACAGCCGGACGCGCGGCGAGTCCAGCCCGGTGACGATCCGAGAATAGGCCGCGCCCATGATCGCGAACTGCACCAGGTTGCGCGCGTCGCAATCGGTGTTGGCCCCCAGATCGAGCATGACCAGATCGTTGTCGCCCAGCGTGGGGAGCAGCCCGGCGAGCGCGGGACGGTCGATCCCCGGCATGGTGCGCAACGCAACCTTGCTCATCGCCATCAGCGCGCCGGTGTTGCCTGCGCTGACGGCGGCCCCTGCCTCGCCGCGCTTCACCGCGTCAATCGCCAGGCCCATCGAGGTAGTCTTGGCGCGGCGCAGCGCGTTAGTCGGCTTCTCGTCCCCTCGCACCGTATCGGGCGCATGGAGGATCTTCGAGGCGGCTTTGAGGTTGGGGTGGTTTTCGAGCGCGGCACGAATCGCGCTCTCGTCGCCGACCAGCAGGAACTTGAAGCGATCATGGCGGTGGCGGGCCAGCGCGGCGCCCGCGATCATCGTCCGAACGCCCTCATCACC
>Ga0105046_10018266_pt1 | contig 10681 bp, 10 predicted proteins | sample MAT03_FD_78385 | JGI IMG/M metagenome (GOLD analysis project Ga0105046, IMG submission 78385) | Freshwater microbial communities from Lake Fryxell liftoff mats and glacier meltwater in Antarctica - MAT-03 (megahit assembly) | ecosystem: Environmental > Aquatic > Freshwater > Ice > Liftoff...
GATGGGACCGATGGGACCGATGGGACCGATGGGACCGATGGGACCGATGGGACCGATGGGACCGATGGGACCGATGGGACAGTCGACGCAGTCGGTGCTGTCAGTGGGTTTACCTGGCTCGGACGACATTGCGATCGCCAGTTGGCGTCAAGGGCCGGGCACTCTAACATGCTTCGCCGGCCGTGACGGCCGCGAGACACCATGACGCCCTGGATCCTCGCCGCAAAACTCTTCGTGACGACGGCGGCCGGGCTGGCCTCCGGGGTCGATGCACCGGCGACGGGCGAAGCCGCGAAGCCGGGGAGTCCGGTCGCTCCGACTGCGTCGTCGACCGCGTCGACCGCGTCGCCTGCGTCGACCGCGTCGCCTGCGTCGCCTGCGTCGCCTGCGTCGCCTGCGTCGCCTGCGTCGCCTGCCACCACCGCCACCACCGCCACGACTTCGTCGCCAGGGACCCTGTCGATCACGCCGAAGAAGGGTCCGCGGACGCCGATCGAGGTGACGACCGGACGCAGCAGTGAGCCGAGGCCCGCTGCGCCGGAGGCCGAGCTCGGGTTGTGGCCGGACGACGCCTCACGGCTGCCGCGGCTCGAGCCGCCGGGGGTGGTGCGTGGGCCGACGCCGGGTCGCTCGCCGCTGCTCGGCTGGAGCGGCGCGCTGGCGGAGCCGAGCTTCGTCGACCGCACGCATCGGGTGCCATGGTTCCCGCGGCCGCCGAGCTTCGGCGCGACCATGCGGGTCGGTGAGCACTTCAAGTTTGATGTCTACTTCGGAGGCAACCCGACCGGCATCGCGGAGGCGTCGGTGGTGGCGCGCGAGCCCGGGCCCAACGGGACGCCGGACCGCATCCGCCTCGAGGGTTCGGCGCGGACCAGCGGGGTGGCGGCGCTGTTGACGACGATCGTCTACGACATGGCGGCGATCCTCGACGCCGAGACCGGAGCGCCGCTGCAGACCGGATCGATCACGAAGCGCGAGGGCATGGCGACGACCTACAAGCGGCGCGAGACGGTGGGCACCTTCTTCGGTCGCGGCTTCGTGGAGATCACCGACGACAAGGACGGCAAGATGACGAGCGCGCGCAAGCGCTTGCCCAGCGACACCTTCGACCCGCTGTCGGTGATGGCGTGGGTGCGGTCGCTCGACCTCGAGCCCGGTGAGAAGGCCAAGGCCCACGCGCTCGACGGTCACGCGCTGCTGCGGGTGGACATCACGGCGCTCGGGCCCACGCGCACCAGCGCCATGCCGCCGCTGGCGGCTGCGCTCAACATCTCGCAGGACCAGGTGGTCGCGTACGACGGTGTCATCACCCGCGTGGACCGCTTCGGCGCGGCAATTCCCGGCAGAAAAGCGTACAAAATGCGCGTATGGGTGAGCAGCGAGGGGCGGCGGATCCCGCTCATGATCGAGAGCGACCTGTGGCTCGGGGTCGTGCGTTTGATCTTGACCCAGTACGACCCGCCGACCGACAGCGCGCCGTCGCGTGCGCCCGCCCCTAAGGCCAACTGAGGGCGGCGAACCCTGTTTCCCTGCGAGTGCCTCCAGTCCCGACGATCCTGTTACACTCGCGCCCCGTTCTCAGCTCATGACTCAACGCTACCGTCCACTCTACAAGCTCGACGCTGGCGGCATGGCCGAGGTCTATGTGGCCGAGGCCGAGTCGATGGCGGGCTTCAAGAAGAAGGTCGCCATCAAGCGGATCCTTCCGGGGCTGATCAAGGACCAGCGGTTCGTCCGGATGTTCCTCGACGAGGCGCGCCTGAGCTTGCGCCTCAATCACGCCAACGTCGTGTCGGTCTTCGACATCGGCGAGAGCGAGAACACCTACTTCATCGTCATGGACTTCGTCCATGGCACGAACCTCAAGGCGCTGCTCGAATACCAGGCCAAGAAGGGCGGGGCGATGCCCGTGCCGCTGGTCGTGTGGATCTTGAACGAGATCCTCAAGGGCCTGGCGTACGCACACAAGCTGACGGACTCGGAGACCGGTCGCCCGATCGGCATCGTCCATCGTGACATCTCGCCGCCGAACATCCTGGTGTCGTGGAACGGCGAGGTGAAGCTGACGGACTTCGGCCTCGCCAAGGCGACCACGCAGTTGGAGTCGACCGACCCGGGCGTGGTCAAGGGCAAGTACAGCTACCTCTCGCCGGAGGCCGCCCGCGGCGAGGAGATCGACCACCGCGCCGACGTGTTCTCGGCCGGCATCCTCGCGTTCGAGATGTTGACCGGCCGCCGGCTGTTCCGCGGCAAGAACGACTATCAGACGATCGCCCTGGTGCGCGCCTGCGAGGTCCCGAGCGTGCGCTCGTACAACCCCGCGGTCCCGGCGGAGCTCGAGGCGGTGATCTTGCGGTCGCTGTCGAAGGACATCAACGACCGCTACGCCGACGCCGACGACTTCTCCGACGCGCTGCTGCACTTCCTGTTCTCCAACCGGCTCAAGGTCGGCGCGCGCGACCTGATCGACTACTGCAAGCCGATCCGCGAGGAGATGGAGGCCGACAAGCGGGCCGCGGAGAAGAAGACCCAGGAGGAGCGGTCCCCCGGCGGCAACAACCTCATCATCAACCTCATCAACGAGGAGATGCTGCACTTCCGTTCGCTCGGCGAGGGCGAGAAGCCGGCCCAGGAGGGCCTCGCGTCCGAGCCGGTGGTGCCGGTCGCCGAGGCGACGCGTGGCACCGGGAGCGGCTCAAGTCATCCAGGTTCAGGCACCAGCGGGAGCAGCCACAACGACATGGACCCGTCGCGCCCGCTGGATGTCGACGTGTTCACGCCGGTGCCTGGCCAGGTGCCGATGACGCCGAACAAGCTCGGGCTGTCGCCGACGCCGGTGGAGCCGCTACCCAAGCGGGACACAGCGAGCGAGGACGAGCTCGGGCTCGGCAACAGCGCCAGAAGCAGCGCCGGAGCCAAGGGGAAGGGCAAGCCGCTGCGGACGATCCCGCCGGACCCGAGGACCGCGCGCCCGCCAGCGCCGACCAGCAAGGAGGGCGGCTCGGGGTGGATCATCGTGCTCGCGCTGTTGCTGGTCGCTGGCGGCATCATCGCCTTCCTCATGTTCGGGATGTGAGCGACGATGCTGCAAGGCTTTCGCGGTAAGTTCCCGCGGGTCGACCCGAGCGCGTATGTACACCCGATGGCGACGCTGATCGGCGACGTCGAGGTCGGTCCAGGCGCGAGCATCTGGCCGGGCGCGGTGCTGCGCGGCGACGACGGGCCGATCGTCATCGGCGCCAATACATCGATCCAGGACGGCACGGTGATCCACATGACCGAGGGCCGCTCGCGCACGACGGTCGGCGCGCGCGTGACGGTCGGCCACCAGGTGATCCTGCACGGCTGCACGATCGGCGACGATTGCCTGATCGGGATGGGCTCGTGCCTGCTCGACAACGCGGTGGTCGAGGACTGGGGCTTCGTCGCCGCGGGCACGCTGGTGCCGCCGGGGAAGCTGGTGCCCGGCGGGCAGTTGATGATGGGCAACCCCGGCAAGCTGGTCCGCGCCCTGACCGACACCGACCGCGAGTGGATCACGTTTAGTTGGAACGCGTACCTGAGGCGCTCCCGCGAGTACATGGCCGAAGCCCAGGAGCCTTGATACCGTCGGGCATGGCGAGCGTCACGCCTGCATCCGTGCTCGACGACCCGGCGCTCGCCGGGTTTCGCGGCGCGATCCGTCCGGTGCCGGCGACCTGGCTGTATCGCGTCGCGCTGGTGCTGGTGGCCGTGCTCATGCTGCTGCTGCCGCTGCTGTACCTCGCGGTGATCGCCGCGCTCGGGTGGACGATGTACTGGCACGCGACCGCCAACGCCGGGACTTGCGCGGTCAATGCCAGCGCCTCGCTGCGCCGCGGTTTGCTGTCACTATTCGCCAATGACCTCGTGCTGACGATCGGGCTGCCGCTGGTCGCGTGCCAGAGCCTGCCGCAGTTCACCGGCGTGCTGGCCCACGAGTTCGGGCACCTGAGCCAGAGCGTCGGTATGCGCGCGGTCTATGTGATCCGCCGGGTCAATCACTGGTTCGTCCGCGTGGTCTACGAGCGCGACCAGTGGGACGTCCGGGTCGAGCGCTGGACGCTGGCGGCGCGCAAGGTCCACCTATTGTTGGCGGGGCTCGGCTACGCGGTCAAGGGCATGATCTGGCTCGGCCGCCGGGTGCTGTGGGCCTTGATGTGGATCGGGCAGGTGATGAGCAATGTGCTCCTGCGCGAGATGGAGTTCGACGCCGACCGCCACGCGCTGCGCCTGGTCGGCGAGGAGGCGTTCGGCTCGGCGCTGCGCGAGGTCGCCGTGATCAGCGTCGCCAACGACGGGGCGATGCACGACCTCGGCGGCGCCTGGCGTGGCCGCCGGCTGGCGGACGACCTGCCGTCGCTGGTGCGCGCCAACATCGCCCAGCTCGAGCCGGAGGTGCAGCGCAAGATCGTCGAGCACGGCCTGACCGAGAACACGACGATGTACGCCGCGTGCGGCCCGTGAGACGATCGCCGCCGAGATGCCGGGGGTCGCCGAGGCGTTCCCGAGGCTGGCCACCTGCGAGCAGGAGCTGATCGAGAGCCTCAAGCTGCGGCTCTACCGGGACGCGAAGGTCCCGATCGACTTCGCGTCCTTCGGGCTCGCCGCCGACTCGCAGGCGGCCATGGACGACCGCTACCACCGGGGCCTGCGCCTGCGCGAGGAGCTGCAGGAGATCTGCCGTCCGGTGGTCGCGGCGACGCTGCAGCGGATCGCGGCGGCCGGGCGCTCGGCGACCTCGGGCATCGCGTGTTGGTCGAGCTGGCCTCGTTGACGGAGCGCGCGGAGCAGGCGATGGGGCCGGACGGGCCGGATGGGCCGGCCGGGCCGGCCGGGCCGGTGGCTGTCACTGCGGGATGAAGCAGCCGATCGTGGTGTCGATGCGGAAGTTCGAGCCGGTCGAGTGGCGCTCGGCGTGGAAGATGTCCATCGGATAGACGATGCCCTGGGTGATGCCGAGCTTGGCGGCCTCGGCGTCGAGGTTGATCGTCTGGGTGACGGGCGGGTGCAGGCCGCCGAGGTCGATCGCCAGCTTGCCGTTGATGAACATCCACATGTCGTCGTCGCCGGTGAAGGTGAACGACTCGCCGCCGTTGTAGATGAACTGCGTGTGGATCTCGGTGGTGAAGGCGAAGTTGTGCCCGAAGCCCTCGTTGCCGAAGCCCTGGTTGTCGAGCGGGAAGAAGGCGTCGCTCTTGTACTGGAAGATGCCCGGCATGATCTCCGTCAGCGTCAGCTGGATCGGGATCGCCTGGTTGACGCCGGGCACGTCGTTGTACCACTGCTTGAATGCATCGGGCCCGCTGGTCTGTGGGGTCGGTCCGGGATGCGCGTAGACCGGCTTGTTGTCGGCGCCGATGTCGTCCTCGACCAAACCCGTGTATGCGACCTGACCGCCGTAGTTCTCGAAGTCGGGGTGCTCGACCTTGAAGTCGCGCATCGTCACGTCGAGCACGGAGTCGCAGTCGGCCATGCCGCCGCCAGTGCCATCGGTGGTCGTGCCGTCGGTCGTCGCGCCGGTGGTCGAGTCGCCGCCGGTCGTGCCAGTGCTGACGCTGTCGCTGACGCCCATCGTGCTCTCGCCGCCGCCGCCGGTGGTGTCGTCCGCGGGGGTGGTAGTGCCCGGCGTGGTCGTGCTGTCGGTGCCGCCGCTCGCGGTCGTCTCGCCGACGGAGGTCGCCGAGCCGTCGGTGCTGCCGCTGTTGCTGTTGCTGTTGCTGTTGCCGGAGGTCGGGGTATCGGTGGTCGAGCCGCTGTTGCTCTCGCTGCCGACGCTGGTGGCTCCGGTGGTGGCGAAGCTGCCGTTGCTGGTGGCGCCAGTGGAGCCGCCGCTCTCGGTCGCGCTGCTGCCCTCTCCGGGCGAGCCGCCGCAGGCGGTGGCGAGCGCGAGGACGGCGAGCGTCAAGCCAAGGTCAAGTGGACGACGTTTCATGCCGCCATCGTGGTTGACAGACCGTGGGCCGTCAACCGTGGATCCCCTCGGCGCGCGGGCGCTCGTCCACTTACCCGGGGATGAGGAAACACTGGATGCTGGTATCGATGCGGAAGTTGGAGTCGACGGTGTGGCGTTCGGCGTGGAAGATGTCCATGGCGTAGGCGCCGCCGATGGCGATGCCGAGCGTGTCGGCCTCGGCGTCGAGGTCGACGGTGGCGCTGAGCTCGGGGTGGACGCCGCCGAGGTCGATCGCCAGCTCGCCGTTGATGAACAGCCACAGGTCGTCGTCGCCGATGAAGGTAAACACCTCACCTCCCTGATAGTTGAAGGTGGTGTGGATCTCGGTCGTGAAGTGGAAATTGTGCGGCTGGCCCTGGTTGCCCCAGCCCTGATCGTCGACCGGGAAGAAGGCGTCGCTCGCGAACGAGAACAGGCCCGGGTTCACCTCGGTCAGCGGCAGGTCGACCGCGAAGGCGATATTGGTGTCGGGCGTGTTGCTGTACCACTGCTTAAATGCATCGGGCCCGGAGGTCTGCGCGGTCGGGCCGGCCGCCGCGTACACCGGCTTCATGTCGGGCCCGAGCGTCGCCAAGACGATGCCCTTGAGGCCCGTCTCGCTGGTGAAGTCCTCGAAGTCCGGGTGCTCGACGCGGAAGTCGCGGACGGTGGCCTGCAGGGTCTGTACGCAGTCGAAGCCGGTCTCGAAGCCGGTCTCGCTCGCGCTCGGGTCGCCCGGCCCGGTGTCGGTGTCGGTGTCGGTGCCGGGCGTGTCGGTCGTGGTGGGCGTGGCGGTCGTCACGGGCCCGGTCGCGGCCTCGGTGGGCACCTGTCCCGAAGTACTGGTCACGCCCTCGGTGCTCTCGGCGGTGGAGACCGCGCTGGTGCCGGGCTCGCTGACGCTGGTGACCTGGGTCGCGGAGCTGGTGCTGGTGTCACCGGCTTTGCCGCTGTCACCGCAGGCGAGCAGCGAGCAGCAGGCGACGAGCCACCAGCCAAGGAACATCGAGGGGACCACGCCACGCATACGCATCGCTCGAGCGGTAGCCCGCGCCGACGGGCCCGTCAATCTCGCTACGCGGTGCGTCGGGGCACGGGCGATCCGCGCGTAGTGCGCACTTGACGTCAGGGCGTGCGCACGGTTATCCGCGACCCGGGAGACGTGGGTTCATGACGAGTCGCCTGGTCGAGCTGATCGAAGTCCCCCTGAGCGACCGCAAGCTGGTCGAGCGCTTCATTCGCGTGCCCTGGTACGTGAACCGTGAGCATCACCCGAGCCCGCGGTGGGTGCCGCCGCTGTTGATGGACCGGCGCGACTATCTCAACCCCGCGAAGAACCCGTTCTTCGAGCACGTACAGGCGGCGTTCTGGATCGCGCGGGTAGACGGTCGCGATGTCGGGCGGGTCGCGGCGGTCGAGGACGCCGACTACATCAAGTTTCATGGCGAGCAGACTGGTTACCTCGGGATGTTCGAGTGCCCGGACGACCATGAGATCGCGCAGGCGCTGGTCGACAAGGCGAAGGGTTGGCTGCGGGCGCGGGGCATGACCGGGATGATCGGTCCGTTCGAGCTCTCGACCAATTATATCTCGGGCGTGTTGGTCGATGGCTTCGAGCGCGACCCCGGCATCAACATGCCGTATAACCCGCCGTACTACGATCGCCTGTTGACCGAGTGCGGGATGGGCAAGGCCAAGGACCTGCTGCACTGGGAGCTCGACCCGCAGAAGCCCACGCCGGAGCGCATCGTCCGGGTCGCCGAGAAGATGGCGGTGCGCAGCGGGGTGAAGCTGCGCAAGATGAGATTCGACGACTGGGACGCCGAGGTGCTGCGCACGCTCGAGGTGTACAACGACGCGTGGGAGAAGAACTGGGGCTTCGTGCCGATCGGCACGAAGGAGTACCTGCACATCGCCAAGGACCTGAAGATGGTCCTGCACCCGGACTTCGCGTTGATCGCCGAGGTCGACGGTAAACCAGCCGCGTTCGTGTTGACGATCCAAAACGTCAACCCGGTGATGAAGCAGCTCGACGGCAAGCTGTTCCCCTTCGGCATCTTTCGCCTGCTGTGGGACCTGAAGGTCAAGAAGACGATCAAGGCCGGGCGGCTGATCCTGCTCGGGATCAAGGCGCAGTATCGCGGCCAGGGTATCGACTCAATGCTGTTCCTGGCGACCCACCGCGCGGGCGCGGAGCAAGGCTGGACGTCCGGCGAGATCGGCTGGACCCTGGAGGACAACTTCAAGGTCAATAGCGCCATCAAGAGCATGGGCGGCTATCAGGTCGCAACCTATCGCGTGTACGAGACCTCGCTGTGATCGCGGCGGCGCGTGGCGTGGTGGGCACCGGCGAGGTTGCCTCGCGCGCCAAGTCTGGTATGAGGGCCGCGGCCGATCGGGAGCATCATGACGAGCAATAATACGAGCAATACGAGCAATACGAGCAACGCCCAACACAGCTATGATAACGTCCTGGCCAAGATCTTCGAGTACCTCGAGGAGCACACGAGCGAACGCCCGGCGGTGCCGGTCACGGCCCGGTCGCGGCTGATCCACGACCTCGGGCTGGACTCGCTGCAGAGCTTCGAGATGGTCTCGGACCTCGAGGATTCGCTCGGCGTCACGATCCCGCTGGACCTGTTTCAGAACGTCGAGACCCTCGAGGACGTCGCCCGCGCGGTGGTGCGGGTCATTGGCGGCGACGGCGGCGATGTCAGCGGAGGCGGGCAACTCCCATGACCGCGCCCTCGACGCTCACCTCGGCGCTGGCTGCCGTCGCGCACCGCGAGACGACCGGCTACAGCCACCTGTTCCACGAGAAGGAGCCGGCGCGCTTCGTGTCCTACGCGGCGCTGTGGCGTCGGGCGCAGCGCAGCGCGGCGGCGATGCAGGCGATCGGTGTACGTCGTGGCGACCGGGTCGGTCTGATCTTGCCGGACTCATCGGAGTTCATCGACTGCATCTTCGGAGCGATGCTCGCCGGGGCGATCGCGGTCCCGGTCTACCCGCCGATGAACCTCGGGCAGTTCGACGCGTACCTCGCCAACTCGACCCACATCCTCCGGCAGGCCGGCTGCAGCGTGGTCATCACCGACGACAAGGTCAGGCTGATCCTCGGCAAGCTGATGGCCAGCGTGCCGGGCCTGCGGGCGATCGAGTCGTACGCGAACCTGCTCGCGGGGGTGCCCGAGGGGGCCGAGCCGAGCGGCGTGGTCGTGCGACCCGACGACATCGCGTTCTTGCAGTTCACGTCCGGCAGCACCTCGCGGCCCAAGGGCGTGACGCTGACGCACGCGAACCTGATGGCCAACATCGCGGCGATCGGCGGGGCCGCGGGCCTCCAGATCTCGCGCGAGTCGAGCGGCGTCAGTTGGCTGCCGCTCTATCACGACATGGGCCTGATCGGCTTCGTGTTCACGCCGATCGTGTTCGACACGAAGGGGATCCTGTTCATCTCGCCGCTGATGTTCCTCAAGCGGCCGGCGGTGTGGCTGCGCCAGTTGTCCGCGCAAAAGGCGTCGATCACCTTCGCGCCGAACTTCGCGTACGGCCTGTGTACGACGCGGGTCAAGGACAGCGAGCTCGACGGCGTCGACCTGTCTCAACTGCAAGTGGCCGGCTGCGGCGCCGAGCCGATCCAGTACGGGACCCTGCGCGCCTTCGCGGACCGCTACGCGCCCTACGGGTTTCGCAGCACCGCGTTCTTGCCGTGCTACGGGATGGCCGAGCACAGCCTCGCGATCACCTTCGTCGAGATCCAGGCGGACCTCAAGGCCGACCAGGTCGACGCCGCGGCGCTCGCGGGCAGGGACGCCACGCCGGCGCGTGACGGGGCGCCTGCGGTCGACGTGGTCAACTGCGGGCGCGCCTTTCCGGAGCACGCGCTGCGCATCGTCGACGACGCGGGTGAACCGGTGGCGGAGCGCGTCGTCGGACAGATCGAGCTCAAGGGGCCGAGCGTGATGCAGGGCTACTGGAACGACCCGGAGCGCACGACCGAGGCGTTCCACGACGGCTGGCTGCGCACCGGAGACCTCGGCTACCTGGTCGACGGCGAGCTGCACGTGTGCGGTCGCAGCAAGGACCTTATCATCCTGCACGGCCGTAACTACCACCCGCAGGACGTCGAGTGGCAGGCCTCGCAGGTCGAGGGGGTCCGCCGCGGCAACGTGGTCGCGTTCGGCCTGCATCACCCGGATCTCGGGCGCGAGTACGTGGTGGTCGCCGCCGAGGTCCGTCAGGTCGGCGAGGCGGAGGACGCGACCGACGCGGCCCTGCGCCGCGAGATCGAGACGCGTGTGCTCGAGGCGCTGGCGCTCAAGATCGATGAGGTCGTGTTGCTGCCGCCCGGCAGCCTGCCCAAGACCTCGAGCGGCAAGCTCCAGCGCAGCAAGGCGGCCGAGATGTACGCGCGCGGCGAGCTCGGCAAGGGCGTCGGCCCGGCGAGCAAGCTCGGCCTGCTCAAGCACCTCGCCGCGTCGCGCTGGGGATTCATCAAGGCTGCGCTCGGCGGCCGCGAGTCCTGAGCGCGGGTCGGTCGAGCTGACGCTCGCGGATGCCAGCGACGCGACGATGCCCGGAGGGTCGGAGACCCGCCGGGCATCAGGTTTTGAGCGCGGGCGCCGAGCGGGTGCGTGGGCTATTGATCGACCGGGAGACCGCTGGGGACGGTCGCGGGGATCAGGTGGTTCATGTCGCGCTCGGCGTCGTCGGTGAGCGAGTAGAGGA
>Ga0105046_10018267_pt1 | contig 10681 bp, 9 predicted proteins | sample MAT03_FD_78385 | JGI IMG/M metagenome (GOLD analysis project Ga0105046, IMG submission 78385) | Freshwater microbial communities from Lake Fryxell liftoff mats and glacier meltwater in Antarctica - MAT-03 (megahit assembly) | ecosystem: Environmental > Aquatic > Freshwater > Ice > Liftoff...
GAGGGCGAACGCAGCCATCAATATCGCATCCTGCGCGCGGTTAAAAATCGCTTTGGCGGCACCGACGAAATCGGGGTCTTTGCCATGCAGGATGTTGGACTGACCGAGGTTGCCAATCCGTCTAGCCTGTTCCTCACCGCGCGGGATGCCGCCGTCCCTGGCGCGGTGGTTTTCCCCGCGCTTGAAGGAACGCGGCCAGTGCTGGTCGAGGTCCAGGCGCTGACCGTTCGGCTGGCCAGCGGGGCGACCCCGCGCCGCGCCGTGGTCGGCTGGGACAGCGGACGGCTGGCGATGATATTGGCGGTGCTGGAGGCGCGCTGCGGCCTGTCGTTCGGGACGGCCGAGGTTTATCTCAATGTCGCGGGCGGATATCGCCTGACCGATCCCGCCGCCGATCTGGCGGTTGCGGCGGCGCTGGTTTCGGCGTTCAGCGAAACGCCGGTCGCCGCCGATTGCGTGGTGTTTGGCGAGGTGGCTCTGTCCAGCGAAATCCGTCCCGTTGCCCATGCGCCGCTGCGGCTGCGTGAGGCGGCAAAGCTTGGCTTTGGCCAGGCGTGGGCCCCGGCGCGGCTGGCCCCGGCAGATGGCATCAAGGTGCGCGGTTTCGACCGCCTTGGCGAACTCGTTGACCAGATGCTGTCGCGCGGCTAGCCCGCTTGTCATGGAAAATATGACCTCGCTGGATATGGCCGTCATGCTGGTGGTGGGTGGCGGCGCGATCCTCGGATTCCTGCGCGGACTGGTTCAGGAAGTGACCAGCCTGATTGCGTGGCTTGCCGCAATCGTGGCGGTCCGCCTGTTCCATGCGCCCGTCACCGATCTGCTAGCGGGCTATGTTGGCACGCCTGGCGCGGCGGCGGTGCTGGGCTATACCATCCTGTTCGGCGGGGTGTTTATGGCGGGCAAATGGGCCTCGCGCGCGATGGGGCTGCGTGCCCGCGCCTCTTTCGTCGGCGGTTTTGACCGCGGCCTCGGCGCGGGCTTTGGCGCGATCAAGGGACTGCTTGCGGCGACTCTGCTGTTTATGCTCGCCTCGCTGATCTATGACATCGGCTATGGCGGCCATGCCGACCGGCCACAATGGATGACCGACAGCCGCGTTTACCCGGCGTTGTCGGCGACATCCGGCGCGCTCAGCACAGTGATTGCCACGCGCCGTGATGGCAACAAAAGCGTGGGAACGCCGTGAATGCACCGCTTTATAACCGTGCGATATTGGCGCTGGCGGTGGCGCTGGCCGATTTTCCGCGCCTTGCTTCGCCGACGCGAACTGGCGCGCTTCGTGCGCCGCTTTGCGGCAGCCGGGTTGTGCTCGACCTGACCATAGCTGCGGACGGTTCGGTTGCCCGTGTCGGCTTGAGCGTTGAGGCCTGCGCACTGGGGCAGGCGGCTGCGGCGCTGCTTGCCCGCGCAGCACCTGGTCGATCGCCGGCCGCACTGGTGACCGCGCACCAGACGCTGGCGGCATGGTTGGCCGGGGAAGCGGGGGATCAGCCCGACTGGCCCGGCATCGCCGCGCTGGCCCCTGCGCGCGCCTATCCCGCACGCCACGCCGCCATCTTGCTGCCCTTTGCGCTGGCGGCTCAGCTGACCAGCGAACCAGCGCCGGCATGACTGCACCGCTCATCTATGCGTCCGGTGCAGATAATGGCGCGGCGGCGCTCGCGCTGACCGAAGGTGCGATTCTGCTGGGCGTGGCGACATTGTTCGTGCTGATCTTTCGGCGACTGGGGCTGGGCGCGGTGCTTGGTTATATTGTCGCGGGCGCGCTGGTCGGCCCTTATGGCTTCGGCCTTGTCGGTGGCGGCGAATCAAAGCTGGCGATTGCCGAAATCGGCATTGCGCTGCTCCTGTTTCTCGTCGGCCTCGAACTTCATCCGCGCCGTTTGTGGCAGCTTCGCCGGGATATTTTCGGGCTGGGACTGACCCAGGTTGTCATTACCGGCCTGATCCTGACCGCGCTCATCTTTGCGACGCTGGGTTTCAGCCCTGAAGCGGCGCTCGCCATTGGTCTGCCGCTTGCTTTGTCATCGACGGCTCAGGTGCTCCCCGGCCTCAAAAGTTCGGGCCGCATCAATTCGCCGTATGGCGAACGCGCCTTTTCAATCCTGTTGTTTCAGGATCTGTCGATTGTCCCGCTGATCACCATCATCGCCGCCATGTCGCGCGCGCCCGCCGATCCGACCGCGCCGACAGGGGTCCAGATGGGGCTTTATACTGTCGGCGCGGTCATCGGCCTGGTGCTTACGGGGCGCTTTATCCTCAACCCGCTGCTCCGCCTGGTCGGGCGGCTAGGCGAACGCGAGCTGTTCGTTGTCGTCGGTCTGCTCACCGTTTTGGCCAGCGCCGCGCTGATGCACAGCTTGCATCTCTCAACCGCACTTGGGGCGTTCATCGCCGGGGTAATGCTCGCCGATTCGCCGTACCGACACGAGATCGAGGCCGATGTCGAACCCTTTCGCCTGATCCTCCTTGGCCTGTTTTTCCTGGCGGTCGGCATGGTGCTGGATCTGGATGCCGTGTTCGCCCGCCCAGGCCTTGTCATCATGCTGGCGCTTGCCCTTGTCGCGGTGAAAGTCGGGGTGCTGACGCTGGTTGCGCGCGCCTTTGGCATCAACTGGAAACAGGCACTGGGGATTGGCCTGTTGCTCAGCCAGGGCGGCGAGTTCGGTTTTGTCCTGTTCAATCAGGCAAGCGCGGCAATGCTGATCGACCCCGAAGCTGCCAGCCTGTTCAGCGCCGTTGTAACCCTGTCGATGGTCACCACCCCGTTCCTGATGCTATTTGCGCGCGGGCTTGAACTCGCTCCCGATGTCAGCGACGCTGATCTTGACGATCCTGGGGCGGCACCGCGCGGCAAGGCTATCGTGATCGGCTATGGCCGCTTTGGCCAGACCGTAGCGCAAATGCTCCACGCGGTCGATTGCTCGGTCACACTGATCGACAAGAAACCGGCGCAGATTGAAGTGTCGGGGCGGTTCAATACCAAGGTTTATTTTGGCGATGGGCTGCGGCTTGATTTGCTCCACCGAGCCGGAGCGGATGAAGCGCAGCTGATCATCTTTTGCATCGATAATGACAAAATGACCGCGAAAGATCTGGAACCTGTCCTGCATGCGTTTCCGAAAGCGAAAATTTTCGCCCGCGTGTTTGACCGCCTCCAGCTTATCGCAGTCCATGATGCGGGTCTGGCCGGGACTGTGCGCGAAGTATTTGAAAGCTCGATTGCAATGGGCCTGATGGCTTTGCAGGCGCTTGACGTTGATCCGGATGAAATCGCCAATGTCGAAGGCGCACTGCGGCATCTGGACGAAACCCGGCTGCAGGACCAGATCATTACAGGCGACCTGCGGGCCGGTTTTGAAAAACGCTTTACCGCCGATACAAAACGCCAACTTGGCCCCGTCATGGCTGCGATCCGTCGTTTGCGGGAATAAGTTCCCGCGATTCAGGCCCTAACGCTCAGCTGAACGCACGCCGTCCAAAAACACTGCCACCCGGTCCAGCCCATATTCGCTGCTGACGAACGCTTGTCCAATCCCGCGTGTCAGGATCAATGGCACTGCGCCGCCGCGCGCTTTTTTGTCATGCGCCATATGCGCCGCCAGTGACCGGCCATCATCGGCCACCCCAGCCGACGTCAGGTCATGGGGCAGGCCAACCGCTGCCAGATGCGCTGCAACCCGTGCCGCATCGCTGGCGGAACACAAACCGGCTTCAGCCGCAAAACGGTGCGCCAGCGCCATGCCCGCTGCCACCGCTTCGCCGTGCAGCAACCGGTCGGAATATTCCGTCGCTGCCTCTAGCGCATGGCCGAACGTGTGACCCAGGTTCAGCAGCGCGCGGATATCCTGCGTTTCACGCTCATCGGCGGCGACGATGCGCGCCTTGGCCGCGACGCTGTGCGCAATCGCATACGCGCGCGCCGCTGCATCGCCGTTCAACAGCGCCGCGCCGTTGCTCGCGCACCAATCAAAAAACGCCGCATCATCGATCAGGCCATATTTTACGACTTCGGCATAGCCTGCCGCAAGATCGCGGCGCGGCAGGGTCGCCAGCGTTGCGGGATCGGCCAGCACCAGCGCGGGTTGATGGAACGCGCCAACCATATTCTTGCCTGCTGCAATGTTGATCGCGGTCTTGCCGCCAACGCTGCTGTCAACTTGTGCCAGCAAGGTGGTGGGGATTTGAATAAACCCACACCCACGCTTGACGATACTGGCGGAAAACCCAACCAGATCGCCGATCACGCCGCCGCCCAGCGCCACCACATGGTCGCTCCGTTCGATTCCCTGCGCGACCAGCCATTCGGTCAGCGCAGCCAGCCCGGCCCAGCCCTTGGTCGCCTCACCAGGCTCCAGCACCAGCACGTCATGCGCGATGTCCGCTGCATCCAGCGCTTCGAGCAGCATTGGCAGATGTGCCGCTGCCACGTTACGGTCGGTCACCACGGGCACCCAGCGGCGCTTCAGCAGCGGGGCAATTAACGCGCCCGCGCGGGCCAGCACCCCCGCCTCGATCACGACATCGTAACTGCGCGTGCCCAGCGCGACCGTTATGCAGGGCATGATGCAAGTGCTTTCAAAATGGCCTCCACCGTTACCTCATGTGGTGCGCTTGCAGACGCGACGCGCAACGGTGCTTCGGCATAGAGCGGATTGCGCACCGCAGCGAGCTGTGTCAGCACGGCGCGCGGGTCTTTCCCCACCAGCAGCGGGCGGCTCTCGCGGCGGATAACGCGCGTTACCAGCGTGTCGATATCGGCATCCAGCCACACCGCAAGCGCGTCTTTCAGGATCAGCGCGCGGGTTTCATCATTGACAAACGCCCCCCCCCCGGTGGCCAGCACGCACGGCGGTCCGGCAATGATCCGCGCAATCACGCGGCGCTCGCCATCGCGAAACGCCGCTTCCCCAAATTTTTCGAAAATTTCGGAAATCTCCATGCCCGCTGCGGTTTCGATGGCATCGTCGGCGTCCGTAAAATTCATTTCCAGCCGTGCGGCAAGACGGCGGCCCACGGTCGATTTTCCCACACCCATTAACCCGACCAGCACCAGCGACCGGCCCCCGGTTGGATGGCTGGCGGCATCGGCGTGGCTTTTCGGGTTTCGCGACATGATACGGGCGGCTATACCGTGCGCATGGTACGGGACAAGGGCGCGGCAAAGATAATGCAACGGACAAGCAAGCGGTTCATGGTGGCGGCAACGGCGCTCGCGGCGATATTGGTGCTGCCCGTGGTGGCACAGGAATCACTGTTGCCCGAAGGATTCGGCGACCCCGCCCCGGCTCCCACGCCAACGCCGACCCCCGCACCGGGCGCCCGGCCTAATATGCCGTCTGCACCTGTGGCAGTGTCAGGAACAGGCGCGCGTGGCCAGGCCAATGGCGACACGGGCGCGCGCGTGGGTGCCGATGATCCGGCGCTGGAAGGTGAAGAGGGAGCAGAAGCGGAAGCGGACGAAAACAGCATCCTACGCTATGACTTGCCTGCTGGTGCCCGCCGGTCGCTGGCCCGCATCGGTCCGTTGACGGCCGAAAATGGCGGGTTTGCCAGCACGGCTTTTGGCATTCGCGGACAATATGCGGCGCGAATTATGGCGGCGACCAAGGCGCCCGTTGCCTCACGCTGGGCCAGCATTGTGCTTCGCCGGGCGCTGCTCAGCGCCATCGACACGCCGCCCACGGTGCACGGCGCGGACCTTGCCGCCGAACGCGCCGCGCTGTTGCTGCGCATGGGCGAATCCTATTCGGCGCGCCTGATTGTCCAGTCGGTCGATGCCGATCGCGGCACGCCGCGGCTGGCGCAGGTTGCGCTGCAAGTGATGCTTGCGAACGCCGACCCTGCCGGGCTGTGCCCGTGGACGAACCTTGGCCTTGGCCGGACCAAAGATGAAAACAGCTGGCGGCTCGCCGTTGGCATGTGCGCCGCGCTCAGCAGTGAACCTGGCCCCGCCGGGTCGGCCGTCGAGCGCGTCCGGAACAGCGGCAAACTGGCCAACTTCGACGTCCTTTTGGCCGAACGCGTGCTAGGCGCGACGCAGACGGGGCGGCGGGCAATTACCGTCCAGTGGGACGGCATCGACCGGCTGACTAGCTGGCGTTTCGGTCTTGCTACCGCCACCGGCACGCCAATTCCGGCACCGCTGCGGACGGCTGTGCCAGCGCACATGGCGGCATGGGGGGCGCTTACGCCGATGACCCCGCTCGACGATCGCATCGCATATGCAGAACAGGCGGCGCTGATCGGCGTGCTTTCGGGCGATGCCTATGCCGGGCTCGTCGCCGCATCCGGCGGGGATGACGCGAACGAGGCCACCAACAACCTCGCCGACACGTTGCGCACAGCCCATGCCGGTGCTTCTGCCGGTGATCGATTTACCGCGATGCGCACCCTTTGGCAGGGCGCGGCCAATCTTGACCGGCGCTATGCGGCGATGGTGCTGACATCGCGCGCCGCCGCTGCGCTGCCGGCGGGCACGGACGTTGGCGATTCGGCGGCGCTGTTAATCGGGGCCATGCTGGCGGGTGGGTATGACCAGAACGCACTGGCCTGGGCACCTTCGGTTGCCGTGGGCAGCCATGCCTGGGGCCTGCTGGCGGTCGGCCTGCCGCGCGGTCTGGTCGGCATTGACGCCGGCACGGTCGACAGTTTTGCCAGCGATGACGACAGCGCCGACAATGTCCGGGCCAAGTTTCTGGTCGCCGGGCTCGCCGGTCTTGGGCGGTTGCGCGGGAGCGAACTGCAAAGCGCGGCTGGTGATCTGGACATGGTGCTTGCCACTGAAACGCGCTGGACCCGTGCGATTGATGACGCAGCAGCACGGGGGGAGCAGGGCATGGTCGCGCTGCTGGTTGCCGTGGGGATGCAATCGCGTGATTGGAACCGGCTGCCGCCCTATCATCTTTTCCGGATGGTCCGGGCGCTTCGTGAAGTTGGGCTTGGATCCGAGGCGCAGATGCTTGCCGCCGAAGCGCTGGTGCGCGTCTGACCGCGCTGCCCTCTCCGCGTGCGGCGGATGCCGCCACCGTTGAACGCTTTCTGGAAATGTTAAGCGCTGAGCGCGGCGCGGCGGCCAATACGCTTTGCGCCTATGCGCGCGATCTGGCCCAGGCCAGCCACGCGTTGCCGGGCGGGCTGAACGCGGCTGATCTTGCCGCTTTGCGCGGCATGCTCGCGGGCTGGCAACCACTTGCGACCAGCAGCGTTGCGCGCAAGCTGTCGGTGCTACGGCAATTTTACGCTTTTGCCGTGGATGATGGCTGGCGCGCCGACAATCCAGCGGCGGCGCTGGCCCGCCCGACGCCGCGCCGCCCGCTGCCGCGCATTCTCAGCCACGCTGATGTCGCCGCGCTGTTCACCCGTATTGCGGAACGCGGCGCAAGCGTCACGCCGTCGGTGGCTGACCTGCGCCTCGTGCTGCTGATCGAGTTGCTGTATGGATCCGGTTTGCGCGCCAGCGAATTGGTCAGCCTGCCGCGCCGCGCGCTTGCACCGGGGCGCGAATACCTGATCGTGCGGGGTAAGGGTGACAAGGAACGGCTGGTGCCGCTGTCGGCGCGTGCGCTTGCAGCAGCGCAGCGCTGGTTGATTCATGTGCCGCCCGAATCGCCCTGGCTGTTTCCGTCGGGCCAGCGGCACCTGTCGCGTGTCCGGCTGTTTCAACTGCTGCGCGGTCTGGCGGCAGAGGCAGGGCTCGACCCCACCGCCATCAGCCCGCATGTGCTGCGCCATGCCTTTGCCACACACTTGCTGGAGGGCGGGGCAGACTTGCGCGCAGTGCAATTGTTGCTTGGCCACGCCGACATTGCGACGACCGAAATCTATACCCATGTCGACAGCGCGCGGTTGGTCGAGCTGGTCAACCGTCGCCACCCGCTTGCCCATATGTCAGCCGCTGTGATTGACGGCGCGGCGGCGAAGTCCTAATCGCTCGGGCAATGGTGGCTTATCTTGATTTTGAAAAACAGGTCGCGGCGCTCGACATCCAGATTGCCGAACTGCGCGACATGGGGGACGATCCCGCGCTGAACATCGACAGCGAAATCGTGCGGTTAGAGGCGAAATCGGCGAAACTGCTTGCTGATATCTATGCCCGCTTAACGCCGTGGCAAAAGACGCAGGTCGCGCGTCACCCGGACCGCCCCCATTTCAAACATTATGTCGATGCCTTGTTCGAAGACTGGATGCCGCTCGCCGGTGACCGCAGTTTCGGTGACGATCAGGCGATAATTGGCGGTCTGGCCCGGTTTCGCGGCCGCCGCCTGATGGTGATCGGTCATGAAAAGGGCGACGATACGGCCAGCCGCCTCAAACATAATTTTGGCATGGGCAAGCCTGAAGGCTATCGCAAGGCGATCCGGCTGATGCAGCTTGCTGACCGTTTCGGCTTGCCGGTGCTGACGCTGGTCGATACCTCCGGCGCTTTTCCCGGTGTCCAGGCCGAAGAGCGCGGTCAGGCCGAAGCCATCGCTCGCTCGACCGAGCAATGCCTTGCCCTGGGCGTGCCGATGGTGGCCGCCGTGGTGGGCGAGGGCGGTTCTGGCGGCGCTATTGCGCTGGCCGCTGCCAACCGCGTGCTGATGTTCGAACATGCGGTTTATTCGGTCATCTCGCCAGAGGGGTGCGCCTCAATCCTATGGCGCACCGCGGACAAGGCCGCCGACGCCGCCACCGCGATGAAGGTCACCGCCGCAGATCTCATCGAGCTTAAGGTGATTGACCGGATCGTGCCCGAACCCGTCGGTGGCGCTCACCGTGCGCCAGTGGCGGCGATCCGCGCGCTGGGTGATGCCGTCGAACGCGAACTGGTTGACCTCAGCGGACTTGATGGTGACGCGCTGCGTATGGCGCGCGAGGAGAAGTTTTTGGCCATGGGCCGGGTCTGACCCAAGGGGGGTTAAACCTCAGCCAATGTTCATCGTTTCTATGGCTCAATGGAACATCGCGCGGCGAAACCTATTCCTCCTGTGATCAGGAGTTACGTTAATGACCAACATTGTGCGCCGCACGCTAATTGTCCTTGCCACGACCAGCGCCTTGACGCTGGGGTCGGCGGCTGTGTTCGCACCAGGCGTATCGGCCCAAGCGGTCAAACTGGCAAAGATTAAGACCGCCACGACGATATCGGTTGGCGACAAGCGTCAGGGGGCTGCGGCCCACCCGCAGCTGATGGCCGAATTCGGCGGGGCCTATGCCGGTCCGCAGACTGCCTATGTCACCCGCGTTGGTCAGAATATCGCCCTTCAGTCCGGGCTGTCGAACGCGCGCACGGATTTTACCGTCACATTACTCAATTCTCCCGTGAACAATGCTTTCGCGATTCCCGGCGGTTATGTTTACGTCACCCGCCAGCTACTCGGGCTGATGAATGATGAGGCAGAGCTTGCTGGCGTGTTGGGGCATGAGGTGGGTCACGTCGCCGCCCGGCACAGCAAACGCCGTCAGAGTGCGGCGACGCGCAACGCCATATTGGGCGTATTGGGCACGATCCTTGGTGGCGCGATTGGCGACAGCGGTGGTCTGCTTGGTGGGCTTGGCGGTCTGCTCCAGAACAATTCGATGCAGGCGGCCCAGCTTGCCACGCTCGGTTTTTCGCGCCGTCAGGAATTGGAAGCGGATCAGCTTGGTGCGCAATATCTGGTCAAGGCAGGTTATGATCCCGCTGCGCTTGCGACGATGCTCGCAAGCCTTGCCAATCAGACCGCGCTGGATGCGCGGGTCGCGGGACGCGATGCGCGGGCGATGCCGACCTGGGCCAGCACGCACCCCGATCCGGCCTCACGCGTTCAGCGTGCAGCGGCGCTTGCGCGTCAGATTAACGGCACCCGGGGCGGCCAGCGCGACGCCAATGCCTTTATGGCCGCGATTGATGGCGTGATGTATGCCGACGATCCCAGGGAAGGCGTGATTGAGGGCAATGAATTTTTGCACCCCGACATGCGGTTGCGCTTTGCCGTTCCAGCCGGTTTTGGCATCCAGAACGGGGCAACCGCCGTATCCATCGCGGGCACAGCGGGCCAGGCGCAATTCTCGCTCGCGCCTTATGCCGGGGACATGTCAGCCTATATCGACGCCGTGTTCAAACAGGTCGGCGGGGAAACCAGAATCCCTTATGGCGACATTCGCCGCACGACGGTCAATGGTTTGTCTGCCGCCTATTCCAGCGCGACCGTGACGGGGCAGTCGGGGCAAGTTGATGTTACGGTCTTTGCCTATGAATTTGCGCGCGACCGCGCGTATCATTTTGTCGCGCTGACCCCGGCGGGTCAGATGCGGACGTTCGAACCGCTTTTCGCCAGCCTGCGACAGATGACTGACGCCGAGGCGCGCGCAGTGCGCCCGCGCAAGATTGATATTGTGACGGCGGGCCGCGGTGATTCGGTTGCCAGTCTTGCCAACCGCATGGCGTTTTCCACCTATCGGGCAGATCGCTTCCGCGTTCTCAACGGCCTTGCGGCCAATGCCGAACTGCGACCCGGGCAAAAGGTGAAACTGGTCGTTTACGGCACGCGTTGATCCATAAAAATAAGGCGCCGGATCGCTCCAGCGCCTTATTTTCTGAAAGATAGCCGACCAATGGCCAGCTACTAGGCTTGCTCTGAAATCAGAGTGCGTCCGCAACGTTATTGAACGTGCTCTGGATCCCGTCACCCACTGCGCCCATAGCGGTAATACC
>Ga0105046_10018268_pt1 | contig 10679 bp, 9 predicted proteins | sample MAT03_FD_78385 | JGI IMG/M metagenome (GOLD analysis project Ga0105046, IMG submission 78385) | Freshwater microbial communities from Lake Fryxell liftoff mats and glacier meltwater in Antarctica - MAT-03 (megahit assembly) | ecosystem: Environmental > Aquatic > Freshwater > Ice > Liftoff...
CCAACAGATTCACTACCCCCCACTCAGCTTTCTCGTCGCGGGAGATAGCGATCAGGCGTCGTCGATCGCCGCGCCCAAGAGACTGTGGACCGGCAAAGGCATCCTCGAAAACGCCAAGGCGGCGTTGAATGCCAAATAAGTCGGCTGCCAAACGGATGATCCGAACGGCGTCGACCGGGAGTCGCTTGATGTCGAGAACGGCGGTTTTTCATTGTGTGTGTCCATGAGGCCGGGTACGATTCATCAACTACTGGACGACGGATCCGATTCTTCTCTCTCCGAAGAATTCGGAGATCAGAAAATCACCCTGAGTGATCGGCAAGTGATCTCAGTTTTTACAAGAGGAATTAGCGTTGAGTATGCCCGACGACTTTCAGCCGAAATTGCGCGGCGCTCAGATCATCGCCTCGACGCTCGTTTCAGGCGTGGTGATGATTCTCGCTGCGTCGATCGCCTACGTTAATTTGTGGAACAATGAGCTGGGACTGATGCGCCTCGCCCCATGGCCGATCGTCACCGTGTTCGTGATTGTGTCGCTGGTTTTGATCGCGCCTTTCGCCTACATCGTCCCCAGCGCCATGACACGGACCGCGTTGCGGCAAATGGCCGCCGGCACGTGGCGGCCGCCAACCGGCGACGATGCTTCAAGCCGCAAGACTGACGCCTCAAAGCTTATAACCGTACGTCTGAGCACGATGCTCGTCTCCTTGGCATTGTTGGAAGGCATCGCCATTTTGGGATGTTTGGCGTATGTCCTTGAGGCGCAGCCTCTCGCTTTGATCGCGGTGATCGTGCCTGTTCTGTTGATGCTCAAGGATTTTCCAACTCAGTCTCGATTTCAAGTCTGGTTCGACCGTCAATCCGAGCAACTGGCGGAGATGCGCTTGCAAGGAAACGCCGCCAACGAGCCGTAACTTGCTCATCGAACTCATCTGAGCTATCATGGCCGCCGCACCACCACGCGGGTCCTGCGGTATCGTCGTTGAGTCGAATCTGAGAAAGGGATTATTATGCGTCACTTGCGCATCGTTCTGGCAACAACATTCTTGGCTCTTGCCACGGCTACAATTTCTCGGTCCGAGGAGCCGAAGAAGGCGAAGACCGTCGACGAGTTATTCGAGGCCAGCAAAGGCGATTGGGTTCACTACAGCGAGGCGAAGACTCTCTCGTCATTCCAGTTCGGTCGTTATTCATCGCAGAATCCGAAAGCGGCGCCGACTTATCGCATTGCCTTAATCTGGAAAGAGAAGTTCGGCGAAAACCACTATGGTCAGGCCGAGAGTGTCGAAATCGTCGAGCCGGATTCCCTCAAGATTACTCTTCCCCCCGTCAAGAAGGGCGATCCCAAACGGGAACTGCTCGTCAAACGCGAGGGGGAGGCCCTTGAGGTACGCGTGATTGATGGCCCGGCCAAAGGGATTTACAAGGTCGAAAAGTCGCCCGTCTTCCCCGATCGCAAAACCGTCCTGGCCACGTTCCAAGAAGGCTGGGGTGATTCGACCAAGAAGCTCGACCTCGCTGAATTTCGTTTCTACCCTTGCATCATTCCCGATGCGACCGGCCGGCCTATCCAGCGCTACTACATCACGCTAAAACCCCGTCAGGAAGGCACGCCTTCCTATTTCGGACCCGCGGATGCCGTTGAGGAAACGAAGTCGGGAGAACTGAAGATCGTCCTGCCGAAGGCCCCGAACGACAAAGCGGAACGTATTGTCATGCTGAAGCGAGATCAGGATTCGCTCGTGGTCACCATTGATGGTCCTCTCAAAGGCGAGTACAAACTCGACAAGCTGCCGCCGTTCAAGCCGTTCGAACTTCTGCCCGACTTCCGAGGTAGTTGGTACGACTTGACCAAGAAGCAGCCGCTCACGGAATTCGCAATCGGTGCGATTGACACGTTCCGAGGTCCGCCCATCGTGATCTATCACATGTCAGTGCGCTTTAACGACGACGACGAAAAAGATCCGCAGAACCACTACGGCCGGGTCTTGAGTGTCGCGGAGGACGCCAAGAGCATGGAACTGAAGGTCACCTATCAGCCCCAGTTCATGGGCGCGGCGAAGCGAGAACTCTTCATCAAGCGGAATGGCGAGAAGCTCGAAGTGCGGATTCCTGACGGCAAGTTTAAGGGCACCCATACAGTCGAGAAGCGTTCGAAGTGACATATCGTAGGACAGGCCACCCGGCCTGTCCTACTTGCTCGTCGTTCACGCAAAAATGTCTTCCACCACGCGCCCGGCCACGTCCGTCAGGCGGAAGTCGCGGCCGGCGTAGTTATACGTCAGCTTCTCGTGATCGAGGCCCATCAAGGCGAGCAGAGTGGCATGCAGGTCGTTCGTGTGCATGCGGCCTTCGACGGCCTTGATGCCGTATTCGTCGGTCGCCCCGTAGGTAAAGCCCTTCTTCACGCCGGCGCCGGCCAGGAACATCGGGTAGCCGGTGATGTTGTGATCCCGGCCGTCTACTCCCTGGGCGGTCGGCTGGCGGCCGAACTCGCTGCCAAAGATCACCAGGGTGTCTTTCAACAAGCCACGCTCTTCGAGATCGGTCAGAAGTGCGGCCGTCGGCTGATCAACCGAACCGCAACGATCGATCAGGCCCTTGTGCAGGTTGTTGTGATGATCCCAACCCGGCTGGCAGATCTCGACGAAACGCACGCCCGCTTCGCTGAGCCGGCGGGCCATGATGCACTGGCGGGCGAACGAACCGGTTGGGCCGGGCTTCACGCCATAGGCATCGAGCACCTTCTTCGGCTCCTTCGAGATGTCGAGTAGTTCGGGCACTTTTCCCTGCATCTTGAACGCCAACTCGTATGACTCGATGATGCCGTCGACGGCGTCGGGAGCACCTGCGCCAGCCGCAAGATCGCGGTTCATCGATTGAATCAGATCGAGTTGCTTGCGCTGGAGCGTCGAGGTGCTCTGCGCTCGCAGATTCGGTAGATAGCCCTGATCGTCGATACGCGTGCCCTGATAGTGGGCGGGCAGGAAAGCGCTGCCGAAGTTCACCGCACCACCGAAGTTGGGCGGCGGGTTGATCGTGATGTATCCGGGCAGTTCCTGATTCTGCGTGCCGAGGCCGTACATCAACCACGCGCCCATGCTAGGGCGGGTGAGGGCGGCATTGGCGCTGCCGGTATGCAGTTGCACGACAGCCTGGGGATGGGCCGGGGTATCAGTGTGTAGGCCGCGCAGCCAGCAGAGCTTGTCCGCATGTTCGGCGATATTCGGCAGGAGTTCGGAGAACCACGAACCGGTCTCGCCGTATTGCTTGAACTTGAATTTCGAGGCGGTCAGCGTGCCGCCGCCCGGGCCGGGCTTGCCGCCTTCTTGCTGCAATTTCAGCTTGTACTCGAAGGTATCGACCGGCGAGATGCACCCTTGCATGAAGACAAAGATGACCCGCTTGGCCCGCGGCTTGAAGTGCGGTTCCTTCGGCGCCAGCGGCTTCGGCTTGTCGGCCGCCCGGGCGCGTTGAGCCTGCTGGTCAAGCATCCCCGCGAGGGCGAGATACCCGAAGCCGGTCCCCGCGGACTTCAGCATCTGGCGGCGCGATACGGGTAGAGCACTGGAAGGCATTCTGATCTCCATGAACCGAAAACCGGATGTCGAGAGTGACCTTCGTAGCCGCGTTCGCCAGAACGCGGGTTTGCGTTTAACCCGCGTTCTGGCGAACGCGGCTACGGGATCTGTCTACTTCAAAAATCGAAACTCAGCGGAGCCATACAGGGCCTGTGTCAACGCGAGCCAGGCGGCGGTGCGGGCGTCTTTAGCGGTAACGTTAGCTTCCACAATCTGCTCGCCCGTTTGATCGATCTGGTCGGGGTCGAACGGCGGTGGGGCCGCCTTTTTGGCCGCAGGGCCTTTCTTCGGAACTACCTGATTCTGTTTCGGCATCAACGCAAGTTGAGACTGGTAGACCGTCTCGTAGTCCTTCAAGAACGCAGTCGCTCGGGCCGTTTCCTTATCACTGGCCGATCGGCCGAGGACCAGTCGATACGCGTTCTGGATCCGATCGGCATCTGTCGGTTTGCTATCGCTCAGCACGCGCTCCGCCAGGTTCAATGCCTGCTTCCTCACGAACGACGAGTTCAACAGATAAAGTGCCTGGGCCGGTACGGTCGTGTTTTCACGATTGCCCGTCACCAGTGTCGTGTCGGCGGGGTCGAACGCCTCCAGCGACTGGGGCATGACGCCTCGCAACAAGGGCAGGTAGATGCTACGGAACAGGCTCGAATCGGCCTTGGAGCGGATATTGCCCGCTTCCGGTCCGTTGTCGCGCATCTCGACCATCTTCAGTTCCTGGGCGGGCGAGCCGGCCGGGCGTTTGCCATCGAGCGTCCCGGCCGCGGCCAGGGTCGCATCGCGAATCTCTTCCGTCGAGAGGCGGCGCGGCGTGTGTCGCCAGACCAGCCGATTGGCCGGATCTTCCGAATTCGGAATGCGGAACTCGGCATTCGGAATGGAAGAGGCCAACTGGTATGAATGGGTGAGCACCATCTCTCGGACAAGTTTCTTGATGGACCAACCGTTGTCGATGAGGCGGTTGGCCAAATGATCGAGCAGTTCGGGATGCGACGGGACATCGCCCGTTACGCCGAAGTTGTCGACCGTCTTGACAATGCCCTGACCGAACAAATGCTGCCAAACGCGGTTGGCGATGACGCGTGTCGTCAGCGGGTTCTTCGGGCTCGTCAGCCACTGAGCCAGTTCAAGCCGGCCGCTCTGGGCCGGGTTGACCTTTTCGGCTTCGGGAACCGTGAAGGTGGTGAGGAAGCCGCGCGGCACGATCGGACCCAGCTTCTCGGCCTCGCCGCGGATGCGCACTTCCGTGTCGGCCGGCTTGGACGCGTCGCGGACACCATGGACGGTGGGCGCCCGTGACGATGGGTCGGTCAGTGCGAGCAATTCCCCTTCCAGACGATCCAATTTTAATTTCAGAGTACGTTGCATCGGCATGCCGTTTGGCCCGGCCTTCATGCCTTCGGGCGTGCCCTTAATGGCTTCCCATTCTTTCTTCGCCGTGGCAACTTCTTCTTTAAGCTTCTCGATCTTCTCGGCCGGGGTCGGGGGCGCGGTCTCCGCGCTCAGACGCAGCAACATGGACGGATCGTAATAGTCGAGCCCGCCGCCGCCCATCTTATTGCGGACGCCGGCGCAGTTGTCGGTGCTGGTAAAGATACCCGCGAGAGCGTAGTAGTCGGTCGTGGGGATCGGATCGAACTTGTGATCATGGCAGCGAGCGCAACTTACCGTCAACGCCAGCAGCGAACGCGAGACGACGTCGATCTGTTCGTCTACGTTGTCCATGATAAAGCGGACTTTGAACCGCTGGTTCACGTCCTTGACGCCCAGAGCCAAGAAGCCGGTCGCGGTGAGCAAGCGATCCCGTTCCGAGGACGATTTCGGAGAAAGCAAATCACCCGCGATCTGTTCGGTCACGAAGCGGTTGAAGGGCATGTCGGCATTGAACGAGTCGATGACGTAATCGCGGTACTTCCAGGCTTGGGGGTACGGGATGTTGCGTGAGGGTCCGGTCGATTCGCCGTAACGGGCCACGTCGAGCCAGTGCCGTCCCCAATGTTCCCCGAAACGGGGCGACGCGAGCAGGCGATCAACAACCTTCTCGAACGCGTCCGCGGAAGATTCGTTCACGAACTCGTCGATCTGGGCCGGGGTGGGCGGCAGGCCCGTCAGGTCGAAGGTTACCCGGCGGATCAGCGACACCTTGTCGGCATCGTCAACGGGCTTGAAGTTCTTCGATTCAAGTTTGGCGAGGATGAAGCGATCGATGTCATCCTTGGGCCAGGCCGCGTCGCGGACGGTCGGCGCCTTGGCGTCGCTCAACGGCTGAAAGGCCCAATGGTCCTTCTTCAGCTTCTCGTATTCCGGCTTCGACTTGCCCAGCGAGGCGGGCACGCGCACGGCCGGCCAGACCGCGCCGTCCTTGATCCACTGGGTCAGGTCGGCGATCTGTTCGTCGGTCAATTGCTTGCCCTCAAGGGGCATCCGGCGTTTTTCTCCCGACGAAACACGCTTGATGAGCAAGCTCTCTTCAGGTTTGCCCGGGACCACGGCCTTGCCGACGTTGCCACCAGTCAGCAGGCCATTGCGATCATCGACGCGGAGATTCCCGGCCGGCTTGGTATCTGCCGAGTGACAGGCATAACAATGCTCGGCCAGCGTGGGACGGATCTTCTTCTCGAAGAACTCAAGAGCCGCGTCGTCAGCCACGGCACGGCTTCCGAACAGCGTCATCCCCGCGATAACCAACAGCAGTATCTTGGCACGCGAATCGAGAAATCTCATCGATCGAAATCCTCGCTTAAGCTTTCAGGCAGGACTGTCTATTAGACAGGCGAATCATCTGTACTTCAACAAAATCCTGGTCAACATGACCATCTTTTTTCAACTGTCAGCGGGTCAAGGGCTTGAGCATCCTGAGATAATCAAGCCACTAATTGAACCGCCGAATCAATCCGAAGTTCCGATGCCGGCGAGTGATCAAGGATTATCCAATGATTCGCCGTCGTTCTTGATCGTCAGTCGGCGGAGCAAGTCCGGGTCAGTATTCACGTTAAAGGAACGCACGCTGCCGTCGCAGAAGGCGAAATTGCACATATTTGGGTGATAGCTGCCGAAGATGCGTTGCCAACGGCCCGCATTGTTGGCCTTATCCTTCAGACCTTTGGCCAGGTCGAAGTTCCACGGCTTGCCATCCGGCCCTGGCCCGGCCACGCGGGCTACCGTCCGATGCAGCTCGCCATCAAAGATGCTGCCGTCGCCAATGTCAGCGGTGCCAAGCGTGTCGATCGGTACGTGTCGCTCGCCGTACAGGAATGCAAGGCAAAAGCAGTATCGACCAGGTGGCAAAGCGGTTAGCGATACGGCTGGGCGGCAGACCGTTGTAGTCGCTGTGGTAGACGTTGGTGGCAAGTGCAAGCTGCTTCAGGTTATTCAGACACTGAGACCGCGACCCAGCCTCTCGTACGCGCTGAACGTCCGGCAGCAGCAGGCCGATCAACACGGCGATGATGGCGATCACGACCAGCAGTTCGATCAGCGTGAAGGCTTTGCGATTCTTCATGGTTTCGGTCTCCATAACGCTTCATCTCTCTTCTTTAATCGGCTCATGCAAGCCAATAATATCACTAATATGATCAACTTGATAAATGTTTTAAGCGGTCCCTCCCTCAGTTCAATCGCACTCTGTCAAAACCAAGTCGCTTTTAGACCAAGAATGGCTCTGTTCGCGACGCTGGATGCATCACAAAGACTACAATAGAATGATCTTACGTCGAACGATGTAAATAAACCCGCAGGTCACCGTCGCGATCAGAAGGATCAAGCCTGGTTCGGGTGTTGGCGTGCTGGAGAGCACCAACTGATCGCCCGATCGATAGAGGAAGAGCGAATCGCCGCTGAATAGAGTGAGCGAGGTCGCATCAATCAGCACGGGGCCGATCTCGTCTCCGAAAAGCCTTCCGACATCACGGTTCGCACCATCACCCCGTGCATCCTGCTGACGCTGTCGCGGAAAGATCTCGGCACAGTTCTGGCTGAGGTCCCCAACATGAATGAGGAGTTCCGCCGAGCCATCCGTGAGCACCTGGAACTGCGTTCCACGGTCAATCGCTACGGGCAACGCAATATCGATCTGGTCTCCGGCCTTGCCGAGAACGTCGAGATTCCCGAGACGTCGTTGACTACTCCGCCCATCCGCGTGAGTATTCGCTTTCCACCGTCCAAACGGTCGTCCGCGTTCACACGTGTGTCTCCGACCTCTACAACGGCCCGTTCAACCAGCTTAAAGAGTAGATGCGGTTGACCATCGAAGGCATCAAGGAACGCCAGGAATGGGAGATCATCAACAGCAAGAAGTTCGGCCTGATCCACTCCATTGATCCAGCGATGCGGATCAGCACCCGTTACGGGGCGCCGACGCCCGATGACCTTGATGAACTGCCGGCGCTGGTCTGAGTTCGTCCAGCGCGTGCAAATGACCGGGCTGCGTGCGGACTCGGGCCGTTGTGCCGACGATCCCGGTCAAGATGCCATCAGCCGGTTATTCACCAAATCAAGCACGAACGCGGCCAAGCCTCGCGCTCCGATTTATTCGTCACGCTCTTTTGACGTGCCCGCAATCCGCCGCGACTTTCCCATCTTGAATCAGCGAATTCATGGCAAGCCGCTCGCCTGGTTCGATAATGCCGCCACCACGAAGAAGCCGCAAAGTGTGATCGACGCCATCTCCCGCTGTTACGCGAACGACAATTCCAACATTCACCATGGCGCCCATACTCTGGCGGCCCGAGCGACGGATGCCTTTGAGCAGGCACGACAATTTGCGACGGAGCACCTCTCACGAATCAATGGCCTACGGATCATCGGCACCGCGCGCGAGAAAGTCGGCGTCCTGTCTTTCGTTCTAAAGGAACGCCGCACCGAAGATGTGGGCCGCATGCTCGATCTCGAAGGCATCGCCGTGCGGTCGGGCCATCACTGTGCTCAGCCGTCGTTGCGACGGTTCGGGGTCGAAACGACCGTGCGGCCGTCGTTTTCCATCTATAATACCCTTGAAGAAATCGATCGGATGGCCGACGCGCTCAAGAGAATTCAACGCAAGTAGAACAGGAAGTTTACCCATGACTGTGACAACCATTACCCCCGGCCAACTCTCCGAAAAGATGGCGACGAAGCCGGCTCCCTTGATCGACGTCCGAACCCCGGCGGAGTTCGAAGAGGTTCATGTAGTCGGGGCTCGTTCAATCCCGCTCGACAAACTCGATGCCAAGGCGATTGAGACCGAGTTCCCGGATGGCGACCTGTACCTGATCTGCCGGTCCGGCGCACGCGGCAAGCAAGCGTGCGAGAAGCTTCTGGCCGCGGGCGTGAACCGGGTGGTGAATGTCGAGGGCGGAACGCTCGCTTGGGATCAAGCGGGTCTGCCGGTATTGCGTGGCCGCAAGACCATCTCGCTCGAACGCCAAGTTCGCATCGTGGCCGGTTCACTCGTATTTCTAGGCGTGGCCCTGGGCTATTTCGTCCATCAGTACTTCCTCGGCATCCCTGCTTTTGTGGGCGCCGGCCTGGTCTTCGCGGGCATCACCGACACCTGCGGCATGGGCATGATGCTGGCCAAGATGCCCTGGAATCAGCGCGGGTCGAATGCCCAATGTGCCACCGGTCTCCAGCCGTCCCCGACCGGGGCCAAGTAGCGGGCCGTCTGGATGTGTTCCAATCGTTGCACTGACTCACCGAGACGGCTTCCGCGAGCAAGCTAACTGCTCTTCATTTTCGATGGGTCTGGACACGGGAAGTAGGCGACGGCATATAAATTCCTGCTCTCCCTTTTCACAACCAGGAGGTGAAGTCATGCTTCGATTGTTCGTTCTCTCATCAATCGCGGCGTTTCTCGCCGGACCGAACCCAACCAGGGCGGCGGAAGCCGCGAAGCCCAACATCCTGTTTATCATCGCCGACGACGCGTCGCCCAGTTTCGGATGCTACGGCACCAAATGGGCGAAGACGCCGAACATCGATCGCCTCGCCACCAACGGCGTCACCTTCATGAACTCGTATGTGCCCACGGCAAAATGTGCTCCCTGCCGCGCGGCGCTTCTCACGGGCCGCTATCCCTGGTTGCTCGAAGACGCGGCCAATCACCAGAACTACTTTCCCGCAAAGTTCAAGGCTTTCTCGGAAGCCTTCGCCGAGGCCGGCGTGGCTTGCGGTTCCGCCGGTAAAGTGTGGGGTCCCGGCTCGGCAACCACCGCTGACGGCAAGACGCGAACCTGGGGCATGACTCACGCCGCCAATAAGAAAGGCGCCAAAGATGCCGGCCCCGGCGTCGCGTTCAAGCAGTTCCTCGCCAACAAGCCCGCGGACAAGCCTTTCTTCTACTGGTACGGCAGCACCAATCCGCACCGGCCGTACAAGGCAGACGCAGGTCTCGACGCGGGGAAGAAGCAAGCGGACATCGATCGCGTTCCCGCCTTCTGGCCCGACAATGATACCGTTCGCCGCGACATGCTCGACTATGCCACCGAGATCGAAGCGTACGACGCCGAAGTTGGTTCGCTCTTGAAGTCGCTCGAAGAGAGCGGGCAGGCCGCTAACACCTTGGTGATCGTCACCTCGGATCACGGCATGCCCTTTCCGCGCTCGAAGGGGCATAACTACGACATCTCAAACCGCGTCCCGCTTATCGCTTGCTGGCCCAACGGCATCGTCAAACCGGGCCGGCAGGTCGAGGCGTTCACCAATCATGTCGACTTCGCGCCGACGTTTCTCGAACTCGAAGGCGTCGATGGCAAGAAGTCCGGCCTGGAAACGCACTCGGGCGTCAGCTTCGTCGACCTTCTCAAAGACAAGCCGGCGCACGAACGGCCATACTGCATCACGGGCCGCGAACGCAACGACGTTTATGCTCGACCCGGCAGCGACACCGGCCTCGGCTACCCAATCCGCGCCATTCGCGAGGGCGCCTACCTCTACATCCACAACTTCGCCCCGGACCGCTGGCCCTGCGGCAATCCCGAACTCGGCTTCCTCGATACCGATGGCAGCCCGACCAAGAAGTTCGCCGAGGATGCGGGTGACAAGAGCCCCTGGTGGCAGTTCGCCTTCGGCAAGCGGCCGCAAGAAGAACTCTTCGATCTGTCGAAGGACCCCGATTGC
>Ga0105046_10018270_pt1 | contig 10678 bp, 10 predicted proteins | sample MAT03_FD_78385 | JGI IMG/M metagenome (GOLD analysis project Ga0105046, IMG submission 78385) | Freshwater microbial communities from Lake Fryxell liftoff mats and glacier meltwater in Antarctica - MAT-03 (megahit assembly) | ecosystem: Environmental > Aquatic > Freshwater > Ice > Liftoff...
ATAACTTCCGCATTTTGCCGTAGGACGGACTTCCAGTCCGTCCAAAAAAGACGGACTGGAAGTTCATCCTGCGTTTTGCAAAACCGCAAGTTATTTCGGGACAATTACTTATTGTGAGCTACGCACGAGATGCAAGAATTCTGTAGGCCATTCGTTGTGTTCGTCTTTTTGTAGAAAGGTGCGATCAACGCAGGAGAACTGCGTTTCGTCAATGGAATCCATGAACGCATCGCCATCCACATCGGCCAAAATGCGAGTTAAATACAAGTGCGTAATGCGTGGCATTACGAGTCGATAAATCTCGGCCCCTCCGACCACAAATGCTTGTGTGTCCTTTTGCACCATTTCCAATGCTTGATCGAGGGTGGTCGCAACATCGACACCTTCAAAATGCGTCCCTTGACTTCGAGACAACACGATCGTTTGGCGGCCAGGGAGTGGTCTTCCGATAGATTCATAAGTTTTTCTCCCCATGATGAGCGTGTGCCCCATCGTGATGCGTTTAAACCGTTGCAGGTCGCTTCGGAGTTTCCAGGGCAGCGCGTTACCCCTCCCTATGACGCCGTTTTGGGCGACGGCGACCACTGCGTTAAGCTCATGCATGTTCATCTTTTCAGAGTAATGGTTTTGGTATTGCTTTGCCAGCCGAGCCCGCTCCCATTCATGGCAATTTTTGTATACATTGACGCTAGTGGTCGGCGGTCGGTCGGCCAGGAGTCTTGAAAATTGCCCCAGGAGGTGGAGTCTATGTCAAATCGCTTTTGTCGCGTCGGTTCGTCCGTTCTCATTTGTATGTTGCTTGCAACAGTCTTTTTGCCGGTTGTTTGGTCACAGACGCCTGCATCCCCCGCAAGCAGCACAAAGCCACTTACCGGTGGCCCGCCCGTTGCACCACCACCAGGGCCTAGCACTGTAACTCAGAATGATATCGAACATGCTGCATTGATGCACATGATTGATTCTATCGAACCTTATCACAAACAAAAGGACCTAAAGGGAACGGCTATTTTATCCGGTTCGACGACGATGCTGTCGCTCGGCAGTAAATGGTCGGAAAGATTCAAGAAGTTCCATCCCGAAGTTGTCTTCACACGTGGCGCGGATGGCACTGACGCCGGCATCAAGTCCCTGGCCGAGGATGCCAGCGTCATCGCTGGCTCAAGCCGGCCGCTAACGGATGCAGACATAGCCTTTTTGAAAAAGGGAAAGTGCAAGGATCCACTCAGCATCATGGTCGCCCTGGATCCGTTGGCGTTGTACGTCCACAAGGACAACCCGATTGCAGGTGTGACGCCTGAGCAACTCGAGTCGATTTTCCGCGCGCCAGGTGGCTCGGGAAAACACGCGGCCACATGGGGCGAATTGGGACTGACCGGCGAGATAGCTTCGAAACCAATCCGAATCCACTCCCGCAGCGAGATCAGCGGAACAACCGCCTTCATTAAACAGCTCGTTCTGCGCGGAGGTGAAATGGCCAGCGTCGCACAATCACATAAAAGCAACGAAGAAGTCTGTGTAGCAATTGGAACCGATCTTACCGGAGTTGGGATTTGCGGCTTTGGCGAAGCGAACGCACAAGTTCGACCAGTTGCCTTAATACTGAACGGCAATCGCATCCCAGCCAACGAACAGAGTTTTCTGTCAGGTCAATATCCTTTTGTGCGGCCTCTATTGCTTGTGATTGACAGGGCTCAGTTAGCGACGGACGGGGGGATTCGAGAAGCCGTACTTCGCTATGTCTTGAGCCGGGACGGACAGTTGGAGGCGGTTCGTGAGAATTTCTTTCCTCTTGACCCAGCGTTCATTCGCCGGCAGTTGGATCTCATCAGTGGTCCACAAATGCGATAGAACCCTACGACACGAACTCAAACGCTATTTCACCGAAGAAAAAAACAATCATGAAAATAACGAAACTATACTTATTACTCATCGCAATTTTCTCGCCTCCATCATTTTGTTTTGGCCAAGGATACGGTCAAGGTGGGTGGCTCGATTTCCAGAGCGCGATACCAAAAGTTTTGAACCCGAGCGGAACGGGCGGCTTCAATACGGGCGGCTTCAATACTTCTGTTCAGGGATTCCCCTCGACGTCGGGAGTCTCAGGCTCTCCTTACTCATCAACCACTGCGTTCAATCCCGCTAACACTTACAGCCAGGGCGGATTTGGGGCTGGGCAGATACTCTCCCCCGCACGCAAAGACTGGAAGCTGGGCGTTTATGTGCAAAACACAGATTCCGGAGCGGTAATCACTCAAGTCGCTCAAGGCAGCGCGGGACAACAAGCTGGTTTACAGCCTAACGATATCATTGTTGCAGTAGGCGGTTCTCGGATTGGTAGCTTCGACAATAGAATCGTGGAACTCGCTGACGAAATCCGGCGGTATACGGACCCCATGGGTCGAGTCTCGCTCCTCGTGTTTAATGCACGCCAAAGAACGATCCAGGCGCTGACGGTATCCATGAATTCCACCGCAAGTACGTTGGCAGGTACCGTCAGCACTCGCGACCGCGCTCAGCTTCCCTACGGTTCTACGCTCTTGGTCCAATTACAGAATGTGTCGAATCCGTACAGCATTATTGACGGCGGTAAGTCCGTCACACGTGCCGAAGGGATCGGCCCGTTCGCTTTCGAGCTCTATATTGACCCAAGAGATATTGACTCCCGTGATCAATATCAACTCACTGCGTCGATCACCGTTGGAAACCAACCAGTCTATTTTCTTCGGCAGCCCATTTCGGTTGACGTGAGAAACATGGGACAATCGATGAACTTAATCTTAGAGCAAGGTTTAGGAGGGCAGGGATTCGGCAATCCAGGCCAACCCAATTTCAACGGTAGCAACTCGACAAATGTTGTTAGCGTAAACTACCCGGGAGTCATTGGGCCGAATGTAATTAACGACCTGTTCATGCAGTTGCTCGGTCAACCACCCAGCGCACGTGAAGTCGTAGCTTGGCAGTCGTATCTGACACAAGGAAACTCGGTTAATGACCTCAAGGTCAAATTGTTGTCGAGCCCAAGATTTCGTGAGCGATTCCAAAACAACGATGGAGCGTATGTTCAGCGATTGGTGACAGCCTTGACGAACCAAGTTCCGAATCAGCAGGAAGTTGCCTATTGGATGACTCGATTGCAGTCGACAGGCTCAAGCGAGTTGGTGATCAGCGAGATTCTGGCGAAAAATCGGTAGAGCCCATACGATCCAAACAATGCATGCGTACTGGGTAATCGGTAGCGACTAGGAAGTTTTTTCTTACTGCGTTGAGTTCTCGCTTAATGATTTGTGCTATCTCAATCGATAACACTTGTAACATGAGTCGAGTTCACCGCAGCCTGCGAAATAGTGCGGTGATGTTCGACGCCCCACCTAACTAAAATACTTCCAAACTGTTGTTTGGTTCGCCGATGGCCATGGAAGGCTGATTCAGCCACGGTGCTGAGTCAGTCTTTTTGCATTAGCGACCGTACAACGAAATCATAAGGTTTCTTGCGATGCGTTGCCTACCAATACGATCTGTTCTTCGTGCCGCACTGACGGCCGGACTCATTGCGTCGTGCCAACACGCGACCGTCCAAGCATCTTGGAAAGACTACTTGCCCTCTTCGATCGGGACTTGTTATGTCCATGATTTGCATTGGGATCGGTTCCAAACCACACCAAAGGTTTCAGAGTCGATTATCAAGCATGCCGACCAGGAAGCTGACCTGTGCATGGCTGCTGCAAAACAGTTTGAACTGAAAATGCAGGTCGAGGCGATTTTGGAGTCCCTGAGTTCCAAGTCGAAGCTGGCCGTTGAATTTGCGACGAAATCGATTGTCAGCGTCGCTCGATCTCAACGGATATTGGTTGCGACCATAAAGAGTCTTGATTGGAAGATTGTAGAGGTTCCAGAAACGTATGATCCCGTTCCTGTTGCCAGTCTGTCCGCGGACGAAGTTTTGGAACTTGGATATGATTGGAATTGTGGGGAATGGTGCCGAGCTCAAAGGCAATCTGAAACCGTATCTCTACCGCAGAGGGATGTAGCAAATATTTTTGTTTACTCGCTGGTTGAGGCCCAGGATTCGCCTGTTTCATCTGAAGCCTTTGAAACAACGACAGACTACGCCGCTATCGACGTGGAAAATTTGCTGTCGGAAGCGGAACGCACTGCATGGGCATCGGATCTGGTTTTATCTGCAAATCCCTGGCAAGTTGGTGTGGATCCGGTTTGTGCCGAGATTCAGGACAATGCCGCACTGCATCCCATATGCTGCCCCGTTGAAAGCGAAAACGAAGCCATTGCAACTGCAGTTCCAAATTTAACACCACCTCCGACGGAGCTTCAACCGGAAACTCAGATTGCTGCTCGACCGCCCAGGTTGGACGCAGAGTTTGAATCCAACGAAGCGACATTTGTTCTAGCCGAAAATACTAGCGAGTCGTTCGAGCAGTACGCACATGAGTATGGCGATTCCTGGCTAAACTCCTTGAGCTCATCGCCATGGACATGCCAAATCGGACGACGATTCTCGTTTGGCGACAATGCACCGAGAATGCCAAAGTCCGGACCGGCAGTTGACGTATTCTCTAAGGAGGACATTCCGTCGTTGGATGCGTCGTCAACAGAATTAATCTCATCGCGATCGACGTTTTCTTCAAAGGATTTTTTGACGACTTTGCATACGTCTACCTATGGTTCCATCCTCTTGCCCGTTTCGCAGACACATCGCACGGCAATCGACTACGCGATGCAATTGCTATCCAAGCCGAGTTCGGAGTCGAGGTCGATGGCATCGCGGGGTTTAGCGAGCCAGCTCAGAAACGTTGGCCAGTTCCTCGTAAACTTTGCAAGTCAAATTGAACAACAAGCAGATCAAGTTGAGATCGCCAGACGCGAGAGCAATCAGCGATAAGTGGCGACAACACGGTTCGCCGATCGCCACTATGGATCATTGGGTTTTGGCCCTAAGGGGTCGGTCGATCAATAAATGTCCGATTTCTGACGTGGGATAGGCTTCCAGCCTGTCATTTTCAAAGCGACAGGCTGGAAGCCTCTTTATACCCCACAACTTCAAAGTGCTTTGGCCCCATGCCAGCTTGTCTGACATGAGCCCAAGTTTTGCGAGTTAAAACACGCCGAAACTCCGCCACCCGTCCCTTCTTCCACTCGCTCGCCGCCTTTGGCGGCGAGCGAGTGGAAGAAGGGTGGCTTTACAGAGGATAGGCGATATGGGTGGCGTTCCCCAAGAAGTATCTTCATTTTTGGACGATTTGAAAGGAAAGTCCGGGAGTCTTTCGGCGATGGATCGATTCGGATACAACGGACCGTAGGCTCTTGCTGTGATTGTTCAACTCAGACGTAACTTGTAGGCATTGGTCGAACGAAAGCTCCTCGAAAGACTGAACCGAAACGAGCAGATGCGATGTGTTGGGCGCGGGAACAACATCCGCAACGGTCAAACCGTACTCCCCCTTCAGCACATCATTGATGGCATATTCCAAGGCGTAGCGAACCTGCGAGCAAAGCTGCATCGCCTTGCGATCACGGGTTGGCGGAGCCCCAGCATGTGGAGTCATATCAGAATCCCCATCAGGGGCCATGCGTCCGATTTTGGTTTTGAAATGCTTCATGACCAAAACGGACACTCTGTCGTCGAACAGGTTCACTATGAAAGCTGAATCGATGACAAAGAATGACGGATTGCTCTAGAGTCTGGATCGCAGACTCCAGAATCAAACGGATGCAGAGGACTCAGTGAGCCAGTCGACTAGGCACTTGTCCGGGACTGAAATTTTCAGAACTGGAGCGAATTCTTCAAACGACTTATCCACACCGGCCATTAGTGATTGTAGATCCAAAGTGCGGGCTTGAGTGACTCTCTCGATTCCTCCGAGAAACTCAGACTCATCATCCCATTGCTCGTCGCGACACGATGGCAACAAAGACGCAAGAGCAACGCATGCAGCGTCAATGCGAGGCGTCGGGCCATCCAATAGTTCAGACAAGGCGGGGTGGCGTTCGATCAGGATTGCGAATTCCTCAGGTAGTCGCCAGTTGCGGCAAAGAGCCGCTGCAGCTTGGGCGTGATCCCATCCGAAGAGCTCTTTCTCTAGGGAAGACAATCGAACGCGTTCTATGCCCCGTCGTTCAACGAGCCCTTCATATTGTTCAGGCAATGCTTTGAGCAAGAGCGGAATGGCCATGTCCTGAAGCAACGCAGCAGCGAAAAGATCTTCGGCGTTGGGCAACCTCAGCTCGCGGCCAAGACTCCGTGCAAAGACTGCTCGGCGCAACGAGTCTTGCCATAGACTCTTGAGATCAAAAGGTCCAAATTTGGGATTTGGCACCAGTGAAAACACTGCGCTCCAAAGAGCAAAGTTTTTGATCGTTCGCACTCCAACAAGGGTCAATGCCTGTTGAATCGAAGCGATTTCACGTGAAAAACCGAAGTAAGAGGAGTTAACAAATCGCAGCACCTGACCCATCAAACCCGCGTCGGCTTCGATCGGTTTCGCATATTCCGCCGGTCCGTTCTTAGGGTCTTGAGACAATTCTAAAAGCCGCATCGCAGACGTGGGGAGTGCCGGGAGTTGCGTGTTCGCAAGTACTTCATTTAGATTTCGGACGTCGACTATTTTGGTCATTTGAATGTCTCTTGCAGGTAAAGGGGCTGTTAACACCCCGATGGGTGCAGGCCTAAAATTCGGTTCATATCGAAACGTAGGTTTGATGCGACTAGATGCAAATCGATAACGGGATTTTTGATAAAAGCTGTTGTGGCTTGCCTACACGGGACGACGGTCTTGCCGACAGTAACGATCGAATGGGTTTTTTCAAACAAGGATCGGTGGTCGAGTGCGGATTATTCTTTGTGCTTGCTCCCCTCGCCCCTTTTTAGCCTTTTTAGGGGAGAGGGTTGGGGGTCGTTGGGTGAGGGGTGGAAGCAACTGCCGATTGAATCGATAGATCCGATCGAGCAAACTCTCCTAACAATTATCGACGATTCGTGATCTGCGTTTCTGGCGAGGGCTCGCCGACTGTGGTAAATGACTTGAGTGAGTTTTTGCGGATAATCTATTTTCCTTAAGTTTCTCGAGTCATACATGGACTTAGTCCAAGTGCAAAACCTCTGCAAGAGCTATCCGGATTCCGCGCAGGGGGAGTTCATCGCACTGGACAATGTTAGCTTTGCCGCACAAGCGGGAGAGGTTTTCGGATTGCTTGGCCCAAACGGCGCAGGAAAGACAACTGCATTGCGAATCCTTGCGACCATCCTCCAGCCAACTTCGGGGTCCGTTCGCGTCTTCAACTTCGACGTTACCACTCAAGCGGACTTGGTTCGCCATTCGATCGGCTTTGTTTCAAACAACACAGCTATCTACGATCGCATGAGTGCTTGGGAAATGGTCGAATTTTTTGGACGCTTATATGCGTTGCCAGATGATCATTTGTACCCTCGCATGGAAAAGTTGTTCCGACAGCTTCAAATGGAAGACTTCAAGGAATGCCCCGGTGCGAAAATGTCCACGGGGATGAAACAAAAGACATCCATCGCGAGGGCGCTCATTCATGACCCTCCCGTCTTGATTTTCGACGAGGCGTCGCTGGGACTGGATGTGATGGTTGCCAGAGCGCTGCAATCCATCGTCATGGATCTACGAGATCACGGCAAATGCATCATCTACTCCACCCACATCATGCGAGAAGTAGAGCGACTCTGCGACCGGGTCGCCATTATCTACAAAGGCAAAGTCATCGATTCAGGAACACTCGAAGATCTGGCCGATCGTCACAGTCAAAAGGACTTCGAAGAATTGTTCTTTCAACTACTAACGATGGACGATAATAAGTCGAGACAAAACGGTACCTGTCAAGGCCTCAATTTGCTGAGCGGTTGCAACGAAAACTCAACGAGGATAGGCACACTATGAATTGGTTGCACGTAAAATTGATATTTCATCGCGAGGTACGAGACCAGCTTCGCGATCGTCGAACCATGTTCACGATTTGCATACTGCCCCTGCTCCTTTATCCATTGATGGGCATGGTGATGATGCAGGTCGCGCAGTTTCACCGCGAGCAGCACGTAACAATAGGAGTCGTCGGATACGAAAATTGGCCGACGGATTTTCCACTGATTTTGGAGGATAAAAGCGAAAAGATTCGCTGGAAAAAATTCTTGGCTGAGGACTCGATGTTCAGCGAGTTCGAACGAATGGATTTAAAACAGGCTGTAAAGAGCAATTCAGATTCAGTGGGTTCCACTAGACAAAAGACTATTGAGTCAGCGGCAGCCGAAAAGCTACTGCGACGACTGGACTCGGACGTAGTTATCTGGGTACCGCCGAGTTTTAAAGAATCGCTTTCCCATGAATCACTCGTCGTCCTTAGCAATCAACGATGGGAACGTTCGCAATTGGCTGTGCAAACACTGAACGAGCGGATCGGAGCGTGGCATTCAAACTGGTTGCGAAGCAGACTCATTGTATCCGAGCTGGGTGCAGCTATCTTGACTCCACCCCAAGTTCAACACATTGATGTCTCTAATGACGAAATGAAGCGAGCAATTATTTGGTCCAAAATACTTCCTTTTGTGATGCTCGTCTGGGCGTTGACCGGTGCATTTTACCCAGCGATCGATCTTTGTGCCGGTGAAAAAGAACGTGGTACTTTAGAGACACTTCTGTGCAGTCCAGCTCGACGGAGAGAAGTTGTATGGGGCAAACTGCTGACGGTGATGTGCTTCAGCATCGGTACCGCGCTACTGAATCTCGCGAGCATGCACACGACCGCGTCCATTGTCATGTCGCAATTCTCCGGGCTCGGTGCTGGTGATATGTTTGCGGCAATGGGACCGTTACCTCTCAAGTCCATGGGTTGGCTAATTCTGCTCGTGATACCTATCTCGGCAATGTTTAGTGCCCTAGCCCTAGCCGTAGCATGCCTAGCTCGTAGTACGAAAGAGGGACAGTATTATTTGATGCCGTTGCTGTTGGTCGGAATGCCATTGGTGATGCTACCCATGATCCCGGGTGTTACATTGTCACCTGGGACGAGTGTTGTCCCTGTAACGGGTGCTGTTTTGATGTCGCGTGCTCTGATGGACGGTGAGTACATGCACGCGTTGCTCCACCTACCCATGGTCGCGACTGTAACGATTCTCTGCTGCTTGCTAGCCGTCCGTTGGGCCATCCGGCAGTTTGAAAGCGAAAGCGTCATGTTTCGAGACAGCGAACGATCTACTATTTCGCAATGGATTCGAAACGTTTGGCGACAGCGAGAGGACACCCCAACGCCAAACGAATCTTTATTTTGCGGACTGCTAATATTGGTTTGTCTTTTCTTTGGGAGGCTTTCGATGGGAGGCTTGCCCCTAAATTGGCTATCTATCGTGCAATCGACCATTGCAATCCAGATCGGTTTGATTTTGGCGCCCATATTGATCATGGCGACCATGTTGACGCGTTCCGTTCGAAAATCCTTGCGGTTAAATCATCCAAACGCCTCGGAAATGGCAGTTGCTTTTCTATTGGCAGTCAGTTTGCACCCGACTTATGCGGCGTTTGCTGCGATGGTCGGAGCTGAGTACAAACTTGGAGACCAGACGATCGATATGCTTATGCAGTTTGACTCCATCATTGCGGCTACACCAATTTGGTGCGTACTGCTGATCCTCGCCTTAATTCCGGCGATCTGTGAGGAGCTGGCTTTTCGTGGATTCTTGTTCGCTGGTTTGGTCCGAAATGGCGGGCATGTTCGCGCCATACTCGTGACTTCCCTCCTGTTTGGTTTGTCACACGGAGTTCTTCAGCAAACGATCACAGCGTCCACGATCGGATTGCTGTTAGGGTGGATTGCATATCGAACGGGAGGTGTCGCTTGCACTATCGTCTTTCATTGTGTCCACAATTCCATCTCAATGCTTCTCGCGGCACATTCGAGTCGGAATGCCAGTGTTCCTCAGTGGCTAACTTGGGCTATCGAAAGCAATGACGGGCAACTTGGCTATACAGCAGCGTGGTGCACACTCAGTGTCGGCGTCTCCATTACCCTAATCGCTTGGTACGCAACCAAGACAAAGGGAACTGGCAAGTTGCAATCTTCAGAATCGAAATCCATTTCGAACTCGAATCGAACACTTAAACGCGTTTAGCCGAATGAATCGTTACTTCGTCACCGAAATTTTGGACTAATTTTTTGCGTGGTTGGGAAACCTAACCTAGGGTTTTCCAAGAAATCTACGCATGCGAAATGCTTGGCCAAAATAGATATTGGAAAAGAGACAGAAAATGACAAAACGCCGACTCCAAAAGTACGTTGATCGGGAAGTTCAGTCCAGTCTGCTAAAAAGGCTTTGCGTGCATTGGTGCCTGTTCATGGTTGCTAATCTTGTGGCGATGACACTGTGGACGAGACTGATCGATACACCGACGGAGCCGTGGGAAGCGACATTTGTGATGACAGGGCAACGGATCGTTCCTTTTCTGTTAGTCTCCTTTTCCTTAGCCCCTGTTTTCATTTGGGACGCAATCAAACTTTCCAATCGATTTGCTGGCCCAATCGTTCGGGTCCGACGCGCGCTGGCTCAGATCGCAGATGGACAAACGCCGAAAGCGATCGAGTTTCGCAATGGCGATTTCTGGAAATCGCTCGCGCACGATCTCAATCGCGCTTTTGTCAAGGTATTTACGAG
>Ga0105046_10018272_pt1 | contig 10677 bp, 5 predicted proteins | sample MAT03_FD_78385 | JGI IMG/M metagenome (GOLD analysis project Ga0105046, IMG submission 78385) | Freshwater microbial communities from Lake Fryxell liftoff mats and glacier meltwater in Antarctica - MAT-03 (megahit assembly) | ecosystem: Environmental > Aquatic > Freshwater > Ice > Liftoff...
CTGAACCTCGAGACCGATGACGGCACCTTCAGCGACGACGTTGCAACGGTGGCCGATCTGAGCGGCAGTGGGGTCTACTCCGACAAGCCGGTCGCGGTCTTCACGGGTACCGAGTCGACTTCCGTGCCTGGCTCGCTCGAGGGGTACCCGACCTACCCTGACTGGGATCCCAACAACACCGGCTACCTCGATCACCTCGAAGAGCAGCTGTTCCCGATCGAGTCGGCCGGCACCAACTACGTGGTGACCCGGAGCCCGCTGCGCTCGACCGGTTGGCGCGAGGCCGACGTCATCCGCTTCGTCGGCGGCGCCGAGGTGGCCAACGTGACGACGACCCTGCCGGCCCCCTGGAATGCCTTCAGCATCCAGCCCGGCGAGGTGAAGACCACCTGGGCCCAGAACAACTTCACCGCCACCAGTGACAAGCCGTTCCTCCTCGGTCAGTTCCTCGTCAGCCAGGGCTACACGACCCGCTTCATCGGCGACCCGGCCATGACGGTGTTCCCCCCTGCGGAGCAACAGCGAAGCGAGTACGTCATCCTCACGCCTGGAGGCTGGGACGAGAGCTGGGTCGTCATCGCGGCCGAGGTCGGCACCAGTGTGACCATCGACGGCGCCGTGCCGGCCTGCACCGTCGAGCCGGCCGGCACCGTCCTTGGCATCAACTACGAATCGCGCGTGTGCCCCCTCCAGGAAGGGACCCACGCGCTGTCGGGCGACAAGGCCTTCGGTATCGTCGCGTATGGCTATGGCCGGGCCGGCTCGTACGCGTTCGTCGGCGGTGCCGACGTGAAGAAGATCTACGAGCCGCCGCCGCCGCCGCCCAACTGACTGCCTGCGGTCTGACGGGGGGGGCCCAGCAATGGCTCGAGTCGAGCAGCCCGCCTGCGCGCAGTCATCGGCGCGCAAACGGTTGCTCGATCGAGGGCAGTAGGCAACTGGTTGCGCGTTTGGGGCCCGTCGAGCTGGTGATTTCGCTGGCCTTCATCCTGCTTCGGGGGTCGTAGAGACCCGAGCAGATGCGCACTTCCGACCGCCCCGCCCCGAACCCGGCAAGGGCTCCGCTCGAGGCCTCGATGCCCCTGGGAGAGGCCTCACCGCCGCCCGTGCGGCTGACATCGGTGGTTCTGTTACCCTCCGGCGCGTTCATGACGCGCGAACCGGTGCGAACCCTCCAGGTCACCAAGACCTCCATGGATGCGGAGCGGGTTCGCGACCGCCGGGTGCCCCGCTTCTCCCTCCTCGTCTACCATCGGGAGGGGGCACAGATGGTGCCCCTGCTACCGAATATCCCGCTCGTCCTGGGGAGGGCCGCGCCGTCGGACGTCGCCATCAACGACGTCAATCTGTCGCGACAACACGCCCGTTTCACGCTCATCGAGGATGGTCAGGTCGCGGTCGAAGATCTCGGCTCGACCAACGGGACCTTCGTCGACGGCGAGAGCGTGGAGCGCGTCCTTCTCGCACCGGGCCAGGAGGTGATGTTCGGCACCACTGTCACGGCCACGTTCCACGCTCTGGCTGCCGACCAGGTGCCGCCGTCCTCCACCGACTTTGCGGGTCACGAAAAATTCCGCGCGGCGCTCGAGGGCGAGGTGGTCCGCGCCCGCTTCTTCGGCCGGCGGCTCGCCGTCCTCCTGCTCCACGCGGTCAGCATAGAATCGGCCCACGTTCGCTTCTGGGCGCCGCGGGCGCAGGGGCTTCTGCGCCCGGTGGACCGGCTCGGCCTCTACAGCGACGACTCTCTTCACATTCTGCTTCCCGAGGCTGGCATCAGCCAGGCGAACGACATCGCAACCTCGATGATCGCCGCCATGGCCGCGACCACGCCGCAATCGGTCGTCCTGACCTGCGGTGTGGCCGTCTTCCCCGATACGTCCTCCCACGCCGAGGAGCTGCTCGGCGATAGCCGCGTCGCCGCGCAGCGCGCGACGCCAGCCTCCCCGGTCCAGCTCGCTCGGGGGCAGGAGCCGCGCACGTTCGTGCGAGGCGAAGCGCAGGCCGGCTCGCCGATGGTCGCCCAGAGCGACCCGATGCAACAGCTCCTCCAGACCTCGGCGCGCGTCGCGCGCGGCAACCTCCCGGTCCTCATCGTCGGCGAGACGGGGACCGGCAAGGAGCTGCTCTCGCGGCACATCCACGAGGAGAGCCCGCGCCGTGCGAAGCCCCTGGTGTGCGTGAATTGCGCGGCGATCCCGCAGCAGCTCGTCGAGTCGACCCTGTTCGGCCACGAGCGCGGCGCCTTCACCGGCGCCAACACCCAGCAGAAGGGCGTCTTCGAAGCGGCGGACGGCGGCACTGTTTTCCTCGACGAGATCGGGGAGCTTCCGGCGCCGGCGCAGGCGGCGCTCCTCCGGGTGCTGGAGACGAAGCGCTTCGCGCGCGTCGGCTCCACCAAGGAGATCACCGTGGATGTCCGGGTGATCGCAGCGACTCATCGCGATCTCGAGAGCATGGTGGAGGCGGGCCAGTTCCGTCAGGACCTCCTCTATCGGCTCAACGCGATAACCTTGCCCATCCTCCCGCTGCGCGAGCGCGGCGACGACATCACGACGCTCGCCCTGCGCTTCCTCGAGCAGGCAAACGAGGCCAACGGCGGCCACGTCCGCGTCATCGACCCCGGCGCGCTCGAGCTGCTCCGCAGCTATTCGTGGCCCGGCAACGTGCGCGAGCTGAAGAACTCCATCGAGCGCGCGGTCGTCATCGCTCACGGCGAGGCGGTCACCGTCGACGATCTGCCCGAGCGCGTTCGGGCCTTTTCGCTCGCGCCTCCCTCCATCCCGCGGACCACCCTCGACGAGATCGACGCCGCCGCCTCCCTGGGCACATCCCTTTCGTCGCTCAGCGGAGACTTCCGCACGAGGATGGAGAAGCTCGAAGCCGAGCTCCTCACGCAAGCGTTGCGCGACGCCGGCTGGAACCAGACGGTCGCCGCCCGCCAGCTGGAGATGCCGCTTCGGACGCTGGTCTACAAGATCCGCATGCACGCCATCCGCAGGCCCGAGAGCGAGCTACGCAGGCGTTGAAGCGTGGATGAGGGTCGCGGCACCGAGCTTGCTAAACCCGGCTCACCCATGAGCGGATTCCGATGCAGCTGAGCACGGCACTCAAACATCTGCTCGACCGCAAGACGGAGGTCGAGCGGAAGATCGGTCCTTTTCAGCTCGTGCGCCCGCTCGGTCGCGGTGGCCAGGCGCCCGTCTGGCTGGCGCGCGAGATCTATGGCAACACGGAGCTGCGGCTGGCGGCGGTCAAACTCTTCTCGTTCGCGCAGAGCGGGACGGAGGACATCGGCTGGTCGAAGTCGACGAGCACCCAACAGCGCGCGCAGGTGGTCGATGAGGCGAAGGCGCTCTGCCGCGTCGAGCACCCGAGCATCGTCCGCTTCTATTCGATGGCCAGTGACCCCGCCAGCTCGGTGCTCGGTGTCGCGATGGAGTACCTGCCCGGCACCTCGCTGGAGAATCGCCTGAGCGAGCAACGCAGCTTGCCGATTGACGAGATCCTCGCGCTGGGCGCCACCATCGCATCCGCCCTGAGCGCGGTGCATCGCGCCGGGCTGGTGCATCGCGACGTCAAGCCAGCGAACATCGTGGACGCTGGGGGAACCTTCAAGCTCATCGATTTCGGCATCGCCTGGGAGGAGCCGGAGGACGCGAAGATCGTCCCGGTTCTGGTCGACGATCTTCCACTCGAGGTCTCCTCCGAGGAGCGCAGTCACATCGCTGGCGCCGTGACGTTCCGTGCGGAAAGACCCTCCGCTGCGACGCCAAGCAGCGGCCCTCGCCTGCACACTGGCACACCGGGCTACGTCGACCCGGCGTGCCTGCGCTTCGGCGAGCCCACCACCTTCGCCAGCGACATTTATGCGCTCGGCGTAGTGCTCTTCGAGTGCCTGGCCGGCAAGCACCCGGCGGCGGTCGCGGCCGGGGTGGGCGGCGGGCTCCGTCATGAGGTCCTGATCGGCCTGGAAAAGCCGCCGATCCTGGCGGCTCTCGTGCCCGGGCTGCCGGCGAGTCTGTGCAAGCTCATCGGGACCATGCTCGACGCCCGCCCGTCGTACCGGCCGCGCTCGGCCGACTGGATCGCCATCGAGCTGGAGCGCATCCGCGGTGAGGTGGCGGGCTCGAAGCGCACCTTGCCGCCGGAGTCGGTGGGGCCTTTCCGCGGGCTCGCACGCTTCGAGCAGGATGACCGCGACGTGTACTTCGGGCGTTCTAGCGAGATCGCAGCCGGCCTCGAGCTCCTTCGCTCCCATGGGCTGGTGAGCCTGGTCGGCCTCTCCGGAAGTGGAAAAAGCAGCCTGGCAAGAGCTGGCATTTTGCCACGTGTGCGCGACGGCGCGCTGGGCCGCGGACTCGAGGGCTGGGACGTGGTGATCGTCGCACCCGGACGCAACCCCAAGGAAACCATTCTGCGCGCGCTGGCCGAGCTGCCCGACTCGCCATTCCACTCCCAGCGCGACGGCCGCGGCCGCCTGGAGCCGAGCGAGGTGGTAACGGCGCTGATCGATCGCGCGCAGCGCAGCTCGCGCGGCGTCCCCCTCTTCGTCGATCCGTTTTATGTTTTGGTTACGACGGCGGCCCCCGAGAACGAGGCGAGCCGGCAGTGGACGGTGGAGCTTTTGGTCGCGCTCGCCCAGGCGTCGCTCCCCGGCCTGCGCGCGCTGGTCACGGCGCGACGCGATCTGCTCGATCCGCTCCTCGGCATGAGCGGCCTGGGAAAGTCCATCGTGCGCGGAACGTTGCTCGTCGAGCCCATGACCGACGCGACGTGGCACGAGGTCGTCCATCAGGCATTGCAATCCTATGGCTACGACTTCGAGGACGAGGCTTTGGGCGAGGAGCTGCTCGAGCAGCTACGCGGCACCGCGGGCGCGATGCCGCTGGTCCAGTTCGCGCTGACCGAGCTGTGGAACAAGCGCGACGTCTCCGCCAAGCGCGTCACGCGCGCCGGTCTCGCGGCGATCGGGGGAATCAGCGGCTCGCTCGAGCGACACGCCGAGGCCACGGTACAGCAGCTCGCTTCCCAGGGCGTCGAGGCCATGGCCGGCGTGCGCCTCGTGCTCCTCGAGCTCACCACGCCGCAGGGCACACGCACCACGGCGACCCGTGGCGAGATCACCCGCGACGATCCGGCGCGCGCGCGGAACCTGCGCGGGCTCGAGGCGGCACGCCTCGTGGTGGACGCCGATGGCGGCGTCACGCTCGCCCATGATGCGCTGCTGGTGCAATGGCAGCGATTGCGCGGGTGGCTCGCCGAGGTGCGCGAGCAGCGGCTGCTTGCGGCCGAGCTCGAGCGTGACGCACGACGCTGGGCGCTCGATCCGGAGGGCGTCGCGCCCTGGCGCAAGCGGCGTCTGGCCACCGCCCGCGATCTTGCCGCAGGGCGCGCCGTGGCCCTCAGCGAGCCGGCCCACCGATTCCTCGCGGCTGGCCGCAAGGCGGAGCGCCGCGGCCGGGCCTTGCTGGTCTCGGTGTCGCTGCTGGTCGCCACGCTCGGCGCCGCTACCGGGGGCACCTATGTGCTGCGGGTGCGGGCCGACAATGCGGCCGCGCAAGAGCGCGCCGAGCACGAGTCGAGCCGGGCGTCGCTCGAGCTTTCTCGGCGGGTCGAGCTGGAAAAGGCGCAATCGGAGCTCGACGGTCGCCAATCGAAGATCGACGCGCTGGTGGCCCAGCTCTCGCAAGCGACCGACGCGAAGACGATCGAGGACGTGCAGCGACGCATGAAGGAAGAGCAGGTGGCCGCGCACTCCGCGCAGCGGCGCATCGCCGCTGCCCGTTCGCCTTCCTCGCCCGCGTCGCCGCCAACGCCGGTGGCCAGGGCGTCCGCGACGCCGTCTGGCCCGAAGGTTCAACGTGAAGAATGAGGCTCCTTTCTGCGATGAAGCCGCTCTCCCGATCTTCGATTGCCACAGCTGCGATCGCGCTCGCCACGCTCCTCGGCGCGACGACGCAGGCCGACGACGCGCAAGCGCAGCCGCCGGCAGAGACGCCGCCCGCAGCGAATGCCGACCCCTCCGCGGAGCAAGCGGTCGCCACCGCGGCCGAGGCCAAGGAGCTCAATCGTCAGGGCATCGCCCTCCTCGACGCTGGTGATCTGGAGCGGGCGCTCGACCACTTCGTCCGCTCGCGCAAGGTCCTCGCGACCACCAAGAACACGACCAATACGGCGATTGTCCTCGATCGATTGGGCAGGTTCGACGAATCGCTCGAGCTGTACGAGGAGCTGTTGCTCAAGTATGCGGGCGGTCTCGACGACGAGGACCGCTCCGCCATTGCACCGGCGATGGCGGAGCTGCGACAGAAGGTTGGCAGCGTGGCCGTCGGCTCGAGCGTGGGCGGCGCCGTCTTCATCGACGAGCGCCCACGCGGCAAACTGCCCCTGGTCGTGCCCGTCCGCGTGCTCCCCGGTTCGCACACTGTGCGGGTCACCCGCGCCGGCTACCAGGACTTCGCGAAGAAGATCGACGTCGGCCCGGGCCAGACCGCCTCGGTCGAAGCAGTGCTGTCGGCGCTCGAGGGCGTCGGTCAGATGGTCGTCGAAGAGATCGGCGCGCAGGTCGCGTCGGTCTTCGTCGACGGGGTCGATCTCGGCAAGACCCCGTGGGAAGGGTCGCTCGCGCCCGGCCAGCACCTCGTTTGGCTCTCCACCGACAAGGGCCTGGGCACGGCGCCCACCTGGGTCCAGGTCGTCGGGGGTCAGTCGGCCCTGGTCCGGCTGCATGCCGAGCCGCTGGGCCCACCGATCTCGGTCCGCGTCGAGCCGAAGACCGCGACGATCGATCTCGACGGCGTCCAGGTCGGCGCCGGCCGTTGGGAGGGCCGCCTGCCGATCGGGAAACGCGCGCTTTCAGTGCTCGAAGCTGGGTACCACAAGCAGACGAGGAAGCTCGAGCTCGCGGAGGGGTCTCCCCCGGTCGATGTGGCCGTGAAGCTCGAGGTGGATCCCGATCATCCCCGTTGGCCGAAGAAGCAGGGGGAGTTCCTCGTCGAGCTCTATGGCGGACCCTTGATCGGCCCATCGCTCGGAGGCAGCGCCGACGAAGGCTGCCCCGACGCTTGCGACAGCTCGTCGGCCGCGACGGGATTGCAGATCGGCGCGCGCGGGGGCTATCGATTCCCGTTCGGTCTCGCGCTCGAGCTCGGCGGCGGTTACCTCACGCTGGGCCAGTCGATCGAGCGGACGCTGAGCGAGCCCGCCTCCGACATGACGACCATCCGCTACGACCTTTCCGACGAATCCAGGGTGCAGGGACCCTTCTTCCATGCTGGTGCGAGCTTTCGCGCCGTGTTCGGAAACGTCTATGCTGGTGGCCGCGCGAACGTCGGTGTGCTGGTCGCGCGATCGCGCGACAACGTGAGCGGCACCGCGTCGACCACCGGCCCTTCCGTTCCGTTGCGAGTGCAGCGCCCCGACGAGAGCACGGTATCAGCGGCGCCATTCCTCGGTCCGGAAGCGATCGGAGGCGTGCGGCTGGGCCCGATCGATCTCGGGCTTTCACTCGGTCTCGCGTTCTATCCGGCGGTCGGCGGCGAGGTTTCCCGCGGCAGAGTCGGCCCGGTCGGCAGAGACGGCGTCACCGATCCGGCCGCCGTCGACAACGTCTCGGAGTCGAACATCATCGACGAGGAGAGCGTCTACGGCCCGTTCTGGGTCTTCGCGCCGGCGATTACCGCCGCCGCGACGTTCTGATAGCCTCGGCCCGCTTTGCTGAGCAGTCGTGAACCCGATCTACGCGACCTCGCACGCGCACGCCCCGAGCTCATCGAGGCGGCCTCTGAGCGCTCTACCGGCGTCACGTTGCTCTCCTATCTGGGCTGCGGGGGCATGTCGTCGGTCTTCCTCGGCGAGCTTGATCCGTCCCGGCGTTCGCTCGATCTCGCCGCGACGACGCCAACGAGCCTGGCCATCAAGTTTCTCCAGCCCTCCACCTGGCAGCAATATCAGCGGCTGAACCAGGATCCCTCCCAGGTCTTCAAGCGTGAGGTAGTCGCGCTGAGCCGCATGATGGAACGTCGACCCCCGACCGAGTTCGTCGTCGGTTTCTACGGCTCCGGCTATTCCGACGTGCAGACCGGCGACACCGTCCTGCGCCTTCCCTGGCTCGCGATCGAGTTCGTGGGAGGCGGCACCGACGGCGTCGCATTGAATGAGCGCGTCGAGCGCTCCCAGCCCGACGGCATCGATCCGATCCGTGCGCTACGTCTCCTGCGCGGAATTTTCGCGGGCGTCTCGGCCCTCCACGACGAGGGCATTCTTCATCGCGATTTGAAGCCGGAGAACGTGCTGGTGTCGGGCCCGGTCGACGACGAGACGCCGAAGCTCGCCGATTGCGGCATCGCCCGGGTGGACGGTCTCCAGGCGACTGTCGCCGGCATGACGCCCAGCTACGGCGCTCCCGAGCAGATGCTGTCGTCGATGGGATTGCGCAATCCGCTGATCGGCCCGTGGACGGACATTCACGCGCTCGCGGCGGTCGCCTGGTACATCCTCAGCGGGGAGGACTGGTGTCGTAGCGATACCGATCCTTCCTGGCACGGCGGCCAGCGGCGCAGCTTGCGCTCTGCGCTGCGAACCCATCCGATCCTGCTCGCCCAACCCGAGCTGCTTGCCAAGCTCGACGCGGTGCTCGCTCGCGGGGCTGCGCCGCGGCTGGCCGAGTCGGTATGGGAGACCCCTGGCGCGTCCGACTATTTGTGGACGGCGCAGCGCATCGCGCCAGCGATGTGGTCGGCCCGGAGCGCTACCTCACCGTCGAAGCTTTCGGCGCGGAGCTCTTTCCGCTGATCGAGCGCTACGCGGCGCTCTGGACCACGCGGGCGGGTCGCGAGAACCGCGCGGCGACAGCGTTTCGGCCGACGCAGCCGTTTCGCGCGACCGGCCCGGGCTCCGACGAAGCGCGCGCCAGCGTGCGCGAGGTGGCCCCGCCGCGCGAGGGCGACGTGGCGACGCCTGGCTGCGCGGTTTTCCAGAATGACGGCCGCTTCCTCGTGCGTTTCGGCGAGCGCCTCGACTACTTCATCGACGGCAAGCCCCACCGGGTGAAGGTGCCGCCCGAGCATGCGGAGACGGTGGCGGGCAGCCGGTGGATGGTGCGCGGTCCCGGAGGCGGCTTCGCCTTGGTCGGCCCCCACAGCGTCCTGCTGGTGCGCGGCGGTCGCTTCAGCATGATGCCCCCGCCGCACAGACCGCAGGGGGGCGAGGTCGGCGAGATCACTGCCGTCCTCGATGACGGCCGGGTCTTCGGCGTCGTCACCGCGGAGACCGATGACGGCGAAGGCGGGCCCGAGCTGTGGCGATCGAGCGACGGCAGCGCGTGGGACGAGCCGATTGTGCTCCCGCTGGGCGGCGACGTTCATTCGATCGCCTATGGTCCTTATGGCTTTCTCGCTGTCGGCGCCCGGCGAGCGCGTGCACGCGCCATGTTCCTGGGCTTCGATAATCACCCGCTCCTCTTCGTCAAGGGCGTGAACGAGCGCGCGCCGCTGTCGACCTGCATCTGCAGCGCCGGCCGTGATGCCTGGGGAGCCGGCGAAGGCTTCGTCCTCTATCTCGAGCGCAGCGACGTTCACGAGGAGGAGATCGACGCGGTCGGTCGGCCGATCGCAATGGGACTCGACATCGTCGGGACGCCTTGGTTGCTCACCGAACGTCGGCTCTTTCGCCGTCACCTGGGATCGCGGACGGCGAGCTGGCACACCTATTACTCGCGCGCGGAAAGCGAGCGGGCGTTCATCGCAATGGGATTCACTGCCGGAGGCGTGCGCGTCGTCGACGCCGCAGGCGGGGGCGCTCACGTCGTGCCGCGCGATCTGAAGTCCTGGCGTCCGACCCAGGGTTGACCGGGGGTCGACCGGGGGTTGACGAGGGCGCTCTTGGGCGTTCACTCGTCCCGGCATCGCCATCGCCCCACGCTTACGGGTGGGCGATCACGACCAGCGCAGGCGCCCGTTGGAGCACGCAGCGAAGGCATGCCTCGACGGTGCTCGGATCGAGTGCGGCGAAGCTCTCGTCGAGGACGATGACCTTCGCGTCCTGGAGCAGGGTCCGCGCGATGAAGAGCCGGCTGCACTCGCCGTGTGAGAGGCGCCAGCCGGTCTCCCCGACCATTTGCATCAACCCGGCGGGCATGCGCGCAACCAGGTCGCCGAGGCCGAGCGCCTGACACACCGCTCCGGCTTCTTCGATGTCGCGGGGCGAGGGCGGCCAGCGCCGTCCCATGAGCAGGTTGAAGAGGAAGGTCTCCGACAGGACGTGGCTTTCGTGAAACTGCGGGGCTGTGGCCACGCGGCGCCTCCACCCGTCGGGGCCGACCGTCTGCCAATCCAGCCCCTCCAGGAGCAGGAGCCCCGAGTCGGGACGTCGCAACCCGGCGAGGAGCGATGCGAAGGTGGACTTGCCGCCTCCCGACGGCCCCTCCAGCAGGATCCGATCGCCGACCCGTATCTGCAGCGTGCCTTCCCGCAGGACGGGCTGCGGGCGGCCGGGGTACGAAAACACGAGATCGGTCGCATCGAGGATCGGCACGTCGGCACCTTGCCTCCCGGACGGCGCGCCGCCCTCGGGCAGGAGCGCGCCCACGAGATGCGAGGCGACGAACACCGGTGACGGCTTGATCTCCGGGCGTGCCGCGGCGTCATAAAGAGGTTTGACCTCGCCCCACGCGGTCAC
>Ga0105046_10018273_pt1 | contig 10676 bp, 6 predicted proteins | sample MAT03_FD_78385 | JGI IMG/M metagenome (GOLD analysis project Ga0105046, IMG submission 78385) | Freshwater microbial communities from Lake Fryxell liftoff mats and glacier meltwater in Antarctica - MAT-03 (megahit assembly) | ecosystem: Environmental > Aquatic > Freshwater > Ice > Liftoff...
GGTATTGGACACAACCCCCACAATTAACATGAAAAGAATATAACGCCAAGGACGTAAGCGTTGTTCAATTTGCTTCCCTAACACAAGTAACCATAGCATATTGAAAAAAAGATGAAAAATATCTCCATGTAATAAAACAGGCGTGATCAAACGCCAGATTTCCCCTTCTCGAATTTTTTCAAAGGGAGGGGTCTGAGATAAAAGGGTGGCATGTGTGGTATCTTTTTTCAGTAAAAGGTTGTAATAACCTTGCCAAACAGGTGTGCGGTTAATTTCTTTAATCAATTCCTGATTAGTAACATTTGAGCCCAATTCTTCTTGACTATAGTCTCGGATGAGTTGATTCACTAACTGGTAAAAATAGGGGAAATCATACAATAATGCTTGTTCAATCGGAGAGCTAAATGCACTCCAGCCCGCGAGTTGCTCAGGCACTCGTTTGGATGAAATGGTTAACTGAACAAACACAAAAAGAAGGCAGCAAGCGATTAAAATAGAACGGGTAATCATCCCAAGTGGTTGTTTTTCCCAAGAGCTATAACGGGAAGAAGCAGCAGGGGGTGGGGGAGGGCTAGCAGCAGCAAGTGTCGGTTGAATCGACTGATCGGCTTGGAGCCAAGCAGAGGGCAAAATTTTGACAGATTTAAATAAAGGATCTTCAGGGTTTTTCTCAAATAAATGAAACCACTTTTCTGCTGAAGGCACTTGGTCTTCATTATAAATCCAAATATTACAATGCGTTAAGCCATAATTGGAACTATCCCAATTCGCCTCTTTTTGAATTTCAATTTGATGATTGATCCCTTGCTGATCTAAAAAAAGGGAAAAGGTGAGTCCTTTTTGCTCCGTGTCTAATGTTCCTATCCAGCGCATTCCAGATCCTTTTGGATTTTACGCACAATGGCAGAGGTTGATAAACCAGGGACTAAAGAAACTAAATGGAGTTTTCCGCCACCCTGCTTGACAGTTTCTGCTTCAACACAATTGTCTCCATATTCAGACCCATTGACATGCACATCAGGTTTAATTTTTGCTAGTAATTGGCGGGGATCTGTTTCATCAAACCAGGTGAGATAGTCGACAAATTCTAAAGCAGCTAAAAGTTTTAACCGGTCATCAAGAGTAATAATTGGACGTTTAGGACTTTTATATTCTTGAATAGAGCGATCAGTATTTAAAGCCATGATTAAACAATCGGCTTGTCTAGAAGCCTCATAAATGATGTGTAAATGACCAGCATGAAGCAAATCAAACGAACCATTTAAAGTGGCAATGGTGCGGCCTTGGGAGCGAATCTCACTGATTTTTTTTGCCAAGTGATCAGGAGAAATTAATTTTTTTTGATAAGCAGTTGCCCAAGTCATGATGAGTCAATCATTTAGAAGGATTTATGATTAACTTTATAAGTTACATCGTTTTAATTATGATTGCAAGTCGTTTAACTGAGTTGAGTATATCCATTCATTTTTAAAAGCAATTTAGCTGCTTGAGGTGTGAGGGACAAAGGAACATAGGTCTCTTCTTCAAAAATAAAAGATTGATCCACAGGAAGTTTGTCTTCTAAAAGAGTTGCAAAGCCTCCATAATTGGTTTTTAATAAAAATTTAGAGTCATTTACTATCTTGTTGACCACACGATTGACTGGAAAATAATTAAAAAATGTGTTCAAGAAAAATAAAGTGTCTAAAGTCAACAAAGGTGCAGAAATGGCGTTGTGATTAAGGTCAAATGTCGGGGCATGTGCAAACCCTAATTGTTTACAGTAACGGTTTTTTAGATATTCTGTATCATGCACCGCTTGTTTCAGTGTGCTGCCTAAGGCTTTCAAAAAATCGACGTTGCAAAATGTCGAAGCCATGCCTTCTTGGACCGCTTGATTAAGAAAAGTTTGCACAGTTCCTGTCGCACTCTCATTGAAAGCAAATCCAAGACGGTATTTAGCAGGAAGTCCACGGTAAAAGCTTTCTAACCCGTTAAGTAGTCCTGTGCGACATGCACGCAAAGACACAATTAATTTAAAAAGAAACATCTCTTGTTCAGTGAGCCATTCACCTTCTGGTACGAGAGTTGAAGCATCAGCTAAAGCAGCTAAAATGCTATAGAGTTGGACTTGACTGCCTGTTAATACACTCTCAGCTTGATAATCTTTAATGAATAGTCCACTAATCACAGGGGTATTTAGAAAATGAGTCTGAATTTGTTCAAAAGTTTCAGTATCTTGTTCTGTTAAAAAATTTTCCTTAAAATAAATTTGTATCTCTTTTTGTTGATCAAGAGGTAATTGAATGAGACGTTGTTGAAACTGCTCGATGATTTGACTAAAAGTTTGCTTTAATATTAATGTAGGTAACTCTTTTTGTTTCAATTTCACCGGAATAGATAAGCGTAATTGTTTAATATTCCATGCAATAGGTAACTGATCTAAATCAAGTAATAATTCATTATCAACGATATTTTTGATCTTCAAATAAAATTGAGAGGGACTATCTGTAATACTTAATTTTGCATCAGCCATAATCGCCTCTTGAAGCAAACGATCTGTATCGCTAATCATTAAAAAATCTTTAAAATCAAAAAAATCTTTGATCAAATATCTGTTGATTGTGGGGGAATGTAAATGCTCATTCACAGATTCTTCAATTTCTTTTTTATTCTCTTGTGCGACTTGTTTAATTAATTCATTTTCTTTCGTAAAGGAATGTGTCTTTAATATTTCAACAAGTTTTTTAATAGTATTTAACGGGATCAAATGCATAAATCTAAGTAAATTTAAATGCGCATTCATCATGACATTAGGATGTGAAATAGATGAAAATTGATGGGGGATCACATCCAAAAATAAAGAGAAAAAAGTTTCTCGCTCTTCCATTTTGATGGACTGAAACACAGCAATAAAATAAGTTCTACTAATGGGCTTAAAATAGTCAAAAATCGGAACTAATAACTTCAATTGTTTGATTTCATCAAGAGAGAGCTTGGGGAGCATTTGATGAAGTGCACTCAAATAATTTTTATTTCGTTCAATAATTATGCGGTTATTAGACAGATTATAGTCCTGAAATGCCGGATAAATAAGAGATAAAAAATTCAAAAGTGTGTCAAATTTTTCACGATCATAACTTTTAAATATAAACTCAAAAAAATCTTTTTCCAATTCTTCGTCCTGAGTCATTTGAGAAAGCCAAGGCAATAAATTTGGATTTTCCTCCCATGTTTCGAAAGAGGCTTCAAAGAAATCTTCGATGACTAGAAAGGAAAGTTGATGGATTAATTGATACTCCAATAAACTGCAGAAAAGCATCATGAGTGATTGTTCAGATTCACTACTCATTTTTATATTCATAGAAATGAGTTGAGAAAAATTTGTCGACGATTTTATATTTTTTAACTGAGGCAGCAGTTTATAACAAAGGTCGATCATTTTCATCACTTGCTCTTCTGTCGATATATCAATCGAATAAAGAAATAGATTAAAGAAGCTGTTATCCTCACAACTAGCCATAAAAGCAAGCAGTTGACAAAACTCTTTTTTTGTTTGTTGATCCTTTAAAGATTGAATAAGTGGATAAAGGGATTGAATCACAGTGTCGGGGTTTTTAACAAAGACTGAGTGATTTACACCAATACTTAAAAATTTAAATACTTCGTCATGAATGTCATCTGTTTCTTGACTAATCATAGGAAGCAACAGTCTATAGATTTTTTGAGATTGTTGAATCATTTCAGAAAATTTATCTAACTGATCAAAATTGCCATGCTTCCAATTAACTAAATTGGTAATCTTGAGAAAATAAGATTGTTGCCGCTCTTCTGTTATTGTCTCAAAATGATTCAAAAAAATATGGATCATTTCATCTTGTTCTAGATCAAAATAATAAAATACTTCTAGTAATTGAATAAAAATATTTTGTTTGTTAGGCACTTCAACAATTTGATTAAATCTTTTAAAATGGGATTCATTATAAATGGGGGTTGTATAAAGATGGTTTAAAACAACTCTTTGTTGTTCTAATGAGAAAGAAGTGAGCAACTGATTTAAAAGCTGTTGATGACTGGGATTTTCATCGCAGTAAACGATATATTGATATAAAAATTCGATGGCTTGTTCATCATTTTTTAATGAAAATTGATTCACGATTAGAGGGTGTTGGATGAGCTGAGAAAAAGTGCTAAAAAGTTTAACAAAATCAGTAGTTGGGTGCGAAGAACGATGTTCCAAAATTTTAACTAAGAAAGACAAGCTATGTGGTGGATGATAAGTTTTAATATAAGTTTGAATAAAAAGAAATTCACGATTTTTCAATGTTTTAACTTTTGTCAAAAATTGACCAATATACAAAATCATTGGTAAGTCATGATTGTCTAGATTTTCAAGTAATTGAGTGAGTTGAGCAAGATCTGATTCATTTGTGACATTTCGTAAAAGATGGATGACTTCCATTTTAAATGGATGAATTCGAGAGTTAACCAAACATAATTTATCGTAGCTCTGTTTTTGCTCAGATGTCAGATAATGATGCAAGTAAAAGCTTTGAACCAGTTCTTTAACAGATTGACTTTGAGGAGCATCTGAGATTAAAAATTCTAAATAGTTAACACAGGACTCTTTTGAAGAAAGTTTTCTAAAAGCTTCAAGAACTTGTTTTTTTTGATTTTCGTCCAGACAAGCAAATTGTTTAAGTTTTTCTATACTGAGATGCTCGATTTCGTGAGTAGCATCCCGTTCGATTTTTTTTGGAAGTAAGTCATCTGTTTTAAACTGAGAATGAATAAAAACCTTTGCCACACAAAGGTAAACTTTTTGAGCGGTTTCATCTGAAAGATTGATCATCACTTTTTTATCGTTCAAGATCAGGTAATAGTGTTGTTGATCATCTTGCTTAGGCTGAGATAACGCCTTCACGAATGCTTGCATATTTATGCTAGGAGATTGTGTCTGAGCGATCAAAGAATATTGATTAAACAAATTTTTCACTTCAGGATTTGTGTTTACTATTTTAATTAATGCAGAAGTTAAAAAAAGATCGTAATTTGTACTGTTGTTAACATTAATCATTAATATCCCAATTTATAAATTTTAATTTTTAATAAGATCATAACATATGAATAATTAAATAATAAATATAAAATTTAACTAAAAATAATTAGTTACAATAAGTTTAGCGAAATGATTTGATTAAAAAGGGCGCAATCGACTCTCGAAATTCTTTTGTTGATTTGAAAAAAGATTATTTCTTACTTGTATTCATGGCCTTTCACTTGTAGATAAGCATCAATAAAAGCTTCTTCCTTTCTATTTCATATTGCCCTCAAACGGTTCATTGAGATTTAGAGGCTATTCATTATTAAGGAAGGAAAAGCTAAACGAAAAACTTCATCATAATGTTCCACAAAATGAATAGTCAATCCTTTGCGAATATACTCAGGAAGTTCTTCATAATCACGTAAATTATCTTTTGGAAAAATCAACACTTTTAATCCAGATCGCCTTGCAGCCACCATTTTTTCTTTGACCCCGCCAATTGGTAAGATACGACCAGTCAACGTTAACTCACCTGTCATCCCTAGATTATCTAAAACAGGCGTCCCTGTTAAAAGAGATAATAGGGCGGTCACCATTGTAATGCCGGCAGAAGGTCCATCTTTGGGTGTTGCTCCTTCTGGGATATGAATGTGGACTTTAGTTTTTTCGAAAAACTTAGTATGAATTGCATATTTTTGGGCAGTTCCGTTTAGATAACTCCAAGCAATTTCAGCCGATTCTTTCATCACATCGCCCGCTTGTCCCGTTAACTTCATTCCTGTTTTTTCAGCTTCTGTCTTAATTGCTTCAATATATAAAGTTGCTCCACCCAAAGCTGTCCATGCTAAGCCCATGCAAACTCCAATCGGTGTACGATCATAAAAGCGATCACTCGTAAAGATAGGTTTGCCTAAATAATCTTTTAAATTTTCAGGTGTGACCGCATGTTTCGTGACTGACTTAACAGGAGATTCCACTTTCTGATTTTTTTTAGTGGATTTCACAATAAGGGCATCTTTCAAATCTGTTTGCTTTTCTCTGACAATCTTCACTGCTAATTTTCTTAAAGTTTTTTTGATCAAATTTTCTAAATGACGGACGCCCCCTTCACGCGCGTATCCATTAATCATCTGACGTATCGCTTCTTTAGAAAAACTGACCTGTGAGGTTTTGATACCCATTTCTTTACGATGACGTGGAATCAGGTATTTTTGCGCAATTTCAAGCTTTTCTTGCATGATATAGCCCGACAAACGCAAAATTTCCATCCGGTCTTTTAAAGGCTCTGGAATCGTGTCTAAAACGTTAGCTGTCAAAATGAATAAAACATTCGAAAGATTACAACGGACATCTAGATAATGATCCAAAAATTCTGTATTTTGTTCAGGATCTAATACCTCTAGAAGAGCGGATGCCGGATCACCTTGGAAACTTTTTCCCATCTTATCGATTTCATCCAGCATAATGACAGGATTCATCGTTTGACAAGTTTTTAATGCTTGAATCAATTTTCCAGGCATAGCACCCACATAAGTCCGACGATGCCCTTTGATCTCGGCTTCATCACGCATGCCACCGACAGAAAAGCGGTAAAATTTACGATTTAAAGCACGCGCAATGCTCTTTCCGATACTTGTTTTCCCAACTCCTGGAGGACCGACTAAACAAATAATGCTCCCTTTCACTCCACCTGCCAGTTGTCCAACTCCAATAAACTCTAGAATACGTTGTTTAATGTCTTCTAACCCGTAATGGTCTTCATTTAAAATCTTTTCCGCATTGTCTAAATCATGATGTTCTTGATTAGTAATGCCCCAAGGAATCACAGTTAACCAATCTAAATAACCACGGCAAACCCCATATTCTGACGATTGCGTTTCCAAAACGCTGAGCTTATCTAATTCATCTTGGATCACTTTCATGACGTCAGGCGGTACCACACGTTCTTTTAAACGGGCCTCAAATTTTTGCCGATCAAGAGCCTTATCATCTCGTTCAAGTCCGAGCTCTTTTTTGATGGTTTTAAGCTGTTCTCGCAAAAAGTAATCTTTTTGACTTTTTTGAATTGTAGCTTCAATTTTTTGATTAATACTATATTGTAACTGACTGACATCGAGTTCTTTCTTTAAAAGAATGAGTGCTTTATCAATCCGTTGAATGACATCAAAAGTTTCCAAAACAGCTTGCAATTCATCCCGTGAGGCTGTTGTTAAAGCCACGGCAAAATCGGCTAATTTACCTGGTTCTGTAAAGTCAGAGTGACTTAAAAAGACTTGCAGTTCTTCTTTAAATAAAGGGTTAAGTTTTAACAATTCTTTAATCGTTAAAATGATACTGATGGCATAAGCTTTAAGTTCAGGTGTTAACACTGAATCATCTTCATAATAAGTGACTTGCGCTTTAAGCATGGAGGGGGAAACTAAAGGCTCAACGATTTTTAATCGTTTTTCCATGTTTAAAATGACTTGAGCGCCTCCTTGTTCCATTGGAGTGACACGCAAAATGCGAGCTAAGACACCGACAGAATGCAAATCATTAAAAGAGGCTTTGTAAATATCGACATTATCTTGGCGGGCCATGACAAGACCCATGCATTTGTCTTCAGACTTGGCAATTGCTTTGAGGGTATCGTAAAAAGGGCCTGGTTCAATCACAAGCGGAGCAGCCATACCAGGAAAAAAAGGGCGGCGAAGTAAAGGGAAGACATGAATTTGATCAGGTGTATGCATTTTTAACTCTTGCATCCCTTCTTCTAAAGAAGCAATCACTGCATTTTCAAACTCAATATCGACTAGATTGGTCTCATCTGAATGTGTCATTCATTATCCCTTTACGCTAAACATGAACAATCAGTATACAGATTTGTGATAAAAAATTCAATTGAAGCTAAGAAATAAATTAAATTTAAATAAGGGGTTTTAAAGAAAAAAATTAGAAAATCTAATGAGTCAAATAAAAATTTAAAATTGATAGTTAGACTTAAACACCATGTGGAGACAAGTCTTCTTGTTTATTCTTTTCTTTTTTTTCAATTTCAATTTTACGTGTTTCAATTTTATGTATTTCTATTTTTAACTCTTTGTCTTCAATTGTTTGTTGTCTAGTTTCGCTATAACGTTGTTTTTCAGCTTCTCTATTTTCTTGTATTTGTTTGAATTGGTTGACAGCATTTTTCAGCAAAAGTATTAAAACAGAAAATTTCATTTGTCCTAATTGTGAGGACATTGCATTAGGTTGATCAGTTTCATCTAAACGATATTGAGGATCAATAGGTGTATTGGGAGAACTCTTTCTTGCTAAGTCAGTTTTAGTCGGTTTAGATTCATCTGGTGAATTAGGTTTAACTGTTTGGCTCATCACAGGAATGTTATACTTTTGAACGGCTGCATAAACAATTTTTATAAATTCTTCACGATATTCATCTGGAACAACAAAAACATGAGGTTTTGATTGTGTAGTATTATTAACAAATTGAGGGTGAATCTGTAATTTATCTGCTGCTTCTTGAGAAGTGGTCAAGTAATTGACTTCACCAGTCGATTCATCCTTATGTTCAATGGCAAACTCATTTTCTTGGCCAAATTGTAATATCTTTTCAATTTTACCACTTTTAATGTCTACCATAAGGCTGTTCAACATTAATTTTTGATCTTCAGAAATATTCAAATGCTTCAATTTCCCTAAATTTAAGACAGAAAAATTACAGTGTTCTCGCATTATTTGAGGTGCACCTAAAGAAGATGGTTGAACGATTTTAGAAAAATCAGCTTTGATACCTTCAGGATTTTTTTCAGGTGGATTAGTTGAAGTTAGGGATCCATTTTTAGCAAATGGATCCACTTGAGAAGAAAGATTGATCATAAGCTTGAAATTCCTTCGTTGATTAATTTACGAAATATAGACAGCTTATGATTATATTATATACTATTTTAATTTATTAAGTATTAATAATATTAAAAATTTTTTGTAAAAATAGTATTAAGATTATTAAATTATTTACTTTTTAAAATTATCTAACTTAACCACATATATTTGTTTGTCAATAAAAGTTTTTTCTTCACCTACAACAGGGTAAGATTTATATTTATGAGTCTTATGAGCTACTACAAATGTAGTTAAATCTTTTTTAGATGCAAAGGCTATAACTTGTTTATCGCTCCATTGATCTAAAAACACTTTAGCAATATCAGGTGTCATAAAGCCTTCTTGGTAACCAATTAAATTGAAAAATTCAGCTAGTGTATTTTTCTGATCTATTAGTGATTTTTTAAGTGCTTTAATATCATTTAAGTTTTTTGGAAGTTCAAAATGTGCTGAATCAGGAAATTGCTTAAGAAAAAGATTTTTATTTTTAATATAAGGATATTTAGTAACTAATTCCGCAGAAGCACATCCAAATAAATGGATGTTAGTATTAAACATTTGTTTTAATGGATACTCATCATCAGTAATATTGCTTAATTGCTGTCTATATTTTTCGAGAGTTTTATTATCAATTTTTTTGCCTTGATGTAAGTTTAACCAACGTTTATTAATATAAGAAACAGCATTAATAAAATTATCGCTAATTTCTTTATTATTTACACTTAAAGCGTCTGCTAAAGTCAATAATTTAACTAATTCTAAAACTTCATCTATTTTTGTACAGTTTACACCTTTGTACTCTAAAATTAAGCTATCAATGTAATAAGAACCCGGATCTAAAGGATCTAATTGTCTAATTTTTTTACTACATGTTGTTGCTGATTTTAAAGCAACGATTTGACCTTGTAAATTATTTTGTAATATTGTCTCATTTGATAAACATATTACTCTATCTCTAAGAGCTTCAGCAACCAATAGACATAATTTAGAATAGTGATACAAATTGTTAATGTTATCTGACGCTTTTTCTACTTTATCCTTAAGCATTAAGGACTGAATTTTTATATTTATAAAATAGCTTTTATCTTTTACATGAAAATAGGGAGCAGGAATCAAATTCGGATCTTGATCTTCTAAAACTTTGTTAGCTAAAGGAAAAGAATCATTTTCAATCCTAATTTTAAAGGAATGAATTTGCTTGTCTACGGAAGAAGGTTCATCTACAACTCCATTTAACTGAATAATTGGCGGTCCAACCTGTTCAATTTTATTTGGGATATTGTTTTTTGAATTTGAATCTACAGATTGGTTTACCTGAGTGGTAATAGGGGGTTGGTTACTAAGTTTTTCAACCATATAAGCTCCTAAAGATTTTAAATGTAAACTATTTTATTTCAAATATAACAGATAATAGAATAAATGTAAATTTAAAGTAAAGAATTTTTATTATTAAATTTATAATTTGCTTATTTACAATTTAATTTTTATAAATTAATATTCTAAAATAATTGTTTTAATAGTATAATGTTATTATGAATTAACTAAATTTAAATGGGATTAATATGAATAGAATACTCAATGCTAATATAGAATTCCATGAAGTAGCTTATGTGGAAGAGTTAAAAGACATTAATATAGAGCTTAGCAAAGCTGGGAATATTGCAAAAAAATTAATTAATTTAAAAGTCGCATTTGGTTCAAAATGAGGTTCCTAACAAAAATTTCAGTTTTGGCTCGACAACATACACAAATAGATATCAATCGATATTCAACATCTGTAATATGACGA
>Ga0105046_10018274_pt1 | contig 10676 bp, 10 predicted proteins | sample MAT03_FD_78385 | JGI IMG/M metagenome (GOLD analysis project Ga0105046, IMG submission 78385) | Freshwater microbial communities from Lake Fryxell liftoff mats and glacier meltwater in Antarctica - MAT-03 (megahit assembly) | ecosystem: Environmental > Aquatic > Freshwater > Ice > Liftoff...
AATAGCTCCCGCGTTAGCAAACTTTTAACAGCCCAGGATTAGCCTAAATAGATGCGCGTGAAATAATAGCCCGACAATGTGATGCCGATGGCGACGACAATATAACGAACCACATTCTTATCGAGTCGGCGTGCAACGACGGTACCGAAGAAGCCTCCCGCAACGGAGGCGACAATCATGGGAATAGCCAGCCCCCAATTCACCTTGTCGGACCAGATGAAAAACACCAATGCGACTGCATTGATTAATGATGCCAACAGTGTTTTGATGCTGTTCATTCGATGAATGTCGGAAATCCCCATTAAAGCGAGGGTGCTTAACATCAGAATGCCAATACCAGCACCGAAGTAACCTCCGTACAGTGCGATCAAGAACTGACACGACATAATTCCGTACTTGACAGCCGCAGTCGGCGATTCGTGGGGCTTGCCAATGCCTGTCCATTTCGAGATCGCTGGTTGAAGCATGAACAGCGTCGTCGCGAGCAAGATGAGCCACGGCACGAGCAGATAGAATTCTTTCGGATCGCGTTGCGTGACGAGAAATGCCCCGAGTCCACCGCCGATCAACGAAGGAAGCAAAAGTGGTAAGACCCAAGCTTTCATTCCAACAAGCTCGCGGCGATAGCCCCAGGCGGATGCGAGCGAACCTGGAAACACGGCGATGGTGCTGGTAGCGTTGGCGATGACCGCCGCCGGAGCGGATGGACCTAAGACTAATGTGAGTGCCGGAAACGTAAGAAGCGTTCCGCCACCCGCGATCGAGTTGACTAAACCTGCCGCTGCCGCTGCCAAGCAAAGCATGACATACTGTGGAATAGAAGCCGAGTATTCAAACGTCGCGAGTATCAAAAATGAATTCATGCTGGCAGATTGTACTCGAAGCGATTACTTTCGTTTCTTGGATCGAGTGCGAGGTTTTTTCGACTTACTGGATTTATCGCCTTTCGATTTATTTCCTGGCCGATCGCGGTCTTGTGAATCTTTAGCATAAGGTGGACGATCGGATGAACCCTTTGGAGGCAATGCGATCGTATGATGCGTACTCAGTTGCGAAACAAAGGTGAAGAAAAGCTGCCGTCGAGCTAAGTCGACTCGCTCAACCTTGACTCGCAGCGAATCGCCGAGCCGGAATCGATGTCCATTCCGAAAACCTTCCATCGTATGCGTATCGCGGTCGAAACGGTATCGATCCGGCGGCAACCGATCGACCGTGATCAAACCATCGACAGGTACTTCTTCGAGTCGAATCAGCAGATCATCCGCTTTGACGCCAGTAATCGTCCCCGTGAACTCCTCACCTTGACGTCGGCTCATGAAGTGTAAAAGCTTGACGCGAATCAATTCCCGTTCTGCATTCGCGGCGTTGACTTCCCGGTCGCTGCAATGCTGGCCGAGGAAGTTGAGGACCGGCATTGGCGCTTTGGGATTCTTTTGGTCGATAATCTTCTGAATGATTCGATGCACGACCAGATCGGGGTATCTTCGAATCGGGCTCGTGAAATGACAATAGTGTGTCATGTCGAGCGCATAATGCCGTTCCTTCTGCGGTTGATAGACGGCCTTCGACATACTCTTGAGCACCGCATAGTTGACGGCTTGCTCTAGTGTGTCGCCTTTGACGGCGTTGATGACACGCTGGATTTCAAATCGATCTTGAAGATCGTTGCATTCAATTCCGAGCCCTCGAACGAATTCATAGAGCCTTCGCAGTTTAATTCGCTGTGGCGGAGCATGGGCGCGTCGCAAAAACGGAATGTCGAGGTCATCAAGATAAGTCGCCACCGCTTGATTCGCGGCCAACATCAATTCTTCGATCGTCTGATGGCTCTCGGTATGATGGGTAAGATGAGCGCCTTTGACTTTGCCCATCTTGTCGAGGTCGATCTTGATTTCAGGCAACGTCAACTCGATCGAGCCACCACGCGATCGACGTTGACGAAGCATCATCGCCAAGCTGTGCATGTTCGCCAGGAGTTCGAAGATGGCTGGCGTTAGCTTTTCTCGCCACGGTTCTCGATCCGCAAGAAATTGGTCGACCTGTTCGTAGGTAAGTCTCTGTGCATTTCGAATCGCTGAATTGAAGACTCGAGAATGCACGACCGTGCCGTCGTCCATCATTTCGATAAAGACAGTCTTTGCCAATCGAACTCGATCGGGTTGAAGACTCGCCAGATGATTACTGATGATCTCAGGCAGCATCGGCACGACTTTGTCGGGCAGATAGACGCTGGTCGCGCGAAGCTGGGCTTCATCATCCAGCGCCGTGCCTTCAGGCACAAAATGCGAAACATCGGCAATGTGAACTTGCAGCTCCCAATGGCCAGCTTCATTTTTCGACAGCGATATCGCGTCATCAAAGTCTCGAGCATCGAACGGATCGATCGTCAGCGTCGGCACGTTGGTTAGGTCGGTTCGATCTGGACTGATTTCTTCCGTAAATTTGTCAGCCATCTCGCGAGCTTGGTTTAGAACCGCTTCGGGAAACTCTTCACTCAAGCCAAATTGATGCATGACCGCCATCGTGTCGACGGCTGGATTCTTGCTAGCCCCAAGGATTTCCAGAATGACCGCTTCGCCTGGATGAAAAGCGTCCGGATAGCGAACCATTTCAACGATGATCTTATCGTTGACCGAAACGGGAAGCCCACGGATGTCACCAAGGCTAACTGGTTTGTCGCTGGCTACACCGTCGAGCCAAGCGATCGACGCGTTGTCGATGAGTTGGTAAGTACCGACGAATTGTCGCTTAGCTCGTTCAACGATTTCTACGACGAGCCCTTCCATACGGTTACTGCGCGTCGATTTTACCAAACGAATTTGGACTTGATCGCCATCCATGGCCGAAAGGGTCGAGTTGGCCGGAATAAAGACGTCGTCCGAAACTTTTTCCGAGTCTGGTTCGTTCAATCGAACAAAGCCGAAACCTTGACTGGTACTGCGAAATGTGCCTTCGGAAACTTTTCCTTTGCTCGATGGCTTTTCCGATTTCTCGGATTTGGGAGGAGACGTACCAACGCTGGAATCCAGTTTGTCGGGCCGCAGGACAAGATGGTTCGTGGCGAAGACTAATTTGCCTTGCTGGACCATTTTCTTGATCGCGCGTCGCAGAAGGCCGTAATCTTCTTCCTTGAGACCGAGTAATTTGTGAATGCGTTTAGGTTTCGCGGCACGATAAGCGTCGCTGTGGACCAGTTGAGCAATACGAGCTTCAAGAGGCTGATCCGAATCAGAATTTTCTTTCATATCCCTATAGAATACATCGGCAACGCGCCATCGGATATAGACTATCGGACTTAATATTTCAGTTTAGCTATAAATGAAGCTCAATTTCGCAATAATCTCGTTTAACCGTTAGCCGTAGGCGTACGTTGATTGTTTCGAGTACGCCTTCGGCTGACTGTTAAACGAATAATTGAACGGTATTGCGTTTAAAAGCTTCAGGGGAGCTTTGTTCCTTAAAGAACACAATTGAGAATACGCCTATTGTGAGCGAAGGCGGCTTCGACGATATCGCTTTCGTTGATTACAATCGGAGAGAATGAAAATACGTTTCTGCTGTTTTGGAGTCTCAATTTCGAATGTCTATCCCTCCTACTTGGCAAACTGAAGGCCGTCGCCCACGAGTCCTTTTGGTTGACGACGACCGCGAGATCTTGGACGCCGTCCAATACGCGATGGAAAACGAGGACTATGAAGTTCATATCGCTCGCGATGGCAATCAAGGGATCGCGATCGCCGAGAATGTGATGCCCGATTTGATCATCGTCGACATGATGATGCCCAAACGAAGCGGCTTTCTCGTGTTAGAAAAACTTACTGAGACTTACGATCGACCTCTTCGAGCAATCATGGTGACTGCCAACGAAGGCGAACGTCACCGAGCCTATGCAAAATTGCTAGGAGCCAGCGACTACCTCATTAAGCCGTTCGCCATGGAACAGCTTCTCGATGTCGCTCGAAGACTCTTGAACGAACCCATTCCCGACATGACTTCCTGACGTGGCAACAGGCTCCCAGCCTGTTAAATCACGACCAAGCCCCCAATCCAAATGAATCTCCAGCTACTCATCGCAGCAATCCTAGCCGCCATCGGAGTCGGAATCGGTGCATTAGGCTCGCACTCCATGCCAGGCTATCTCGCCGCGAAGGGGTTCGACGAAGCCAAAATCGAAAAGCGATTAGAGCAATGCGAAACCGGTGTCCGATATCAACTGATCCACAGTCTGGCCGTCGTCGCAATCAGTTTATCATCGGCGGCACGTGAACGACGTGGATTCCGAGTAGCAAGCTGGTTCATGATCGCCGGGATCATCCTCTTTTCAGGCAGCATCTACGGCATCGTTTTCTTTGAAGCCCCCACGCACGTCATCGTCCCCTTCGGCGGATTGTCCTTCATCGCTGGCTGGATCGCGTTAGCCATTGTCGCCTTTCGCTCTGCGAAAGAAGCCTGAATCAGGCTTTCGCTTGGTACGATTTTTTTTCGGCCACTTATCAACGGGTTCGACGCTCTTTGCGATCGTTTTGTCATCCGCACCGTCTAGTCCCATTTCCTTGAGCCAGTGAGCGACGGCGGTATCGTCAAGCTTCTTGTCCTTGATGAGTTCGGGATTGGGGCTCTGCGTTTCCAATATTTTCACTCGTTGCGTTTCCTGAAGCTGGTCAAACCAAGCTCGGCTGTCGCAAAACGATGCGTTTCGGCGTCGAGCGGCTCGTTGGAGCCGCAAATCCGATGAAATGACGGTCAGGCTACTCGTTTTCGTGTGCGCTTCGATCAATTCTTCGATTAAATCGTCAGCTTCGTCGTGGTCTCGAGCGAACCGGACGCTGATTCCTTCGAATAAATATTCGGAAGGAAGACCCGAAGGGGACTCGCGAGCATCAAAGACGACTACGGTTGCGACTCGATCCGCTGCTGGGATTAGTGATACAAGGGAACTCAGCAGCCGAAACCGCTGTTTTTCTAGCCATTTCGGGCCTTTTCCAGTCCGGATCAATGGGCTCGCGTGCAGCAGGTTATAGCCGTCGATGACGTATTTCACGTTGGAATGGACCTAGTTTCGAGGCAAAGGAGTTCCTGTCGTAACGATTATAGCAAGCGCGAAAGATGGGGAAAAAGGTTGGGCTTGCCCGCAAAACGAAATCAGCGCTGTTTTGCGTAACCTAACTTTGTTTGTTCCAGCCCCCAGTGGGTCTGCCCGACGTGGGCACGGACGAATTATTTCATTACGACTATAAAAGATCGAGCGAATCCGATGGGCTCCATGCCAGGTTTCTCCCGAAACAATGCGACCGCTAACGAAGCACCCGCAAGCAAATCATCGTCCTCTAGCTTTGAAAGGCTTGACGATGAAGCTCTCGAGGCACATCTCGGAGTTTATCGCTATGGCGCATTCGACCTAACCGATGCCGTTCGTCCGTCTTACGATCTCAAAGTCGTACCGCGACAAGGCTTCCGACACGATGCTTACGTCGATCCACAATCGAAGACGAGCATTCCCGTGATTATGGCTTCAGCGACCAAAGAGCGACTATTTGATCTCTTCATGGAATTGATCGATCCGCTCGGCGATGTCGTCGACGTTGTCTTAGAAACTAGCCATCATGGCGGTGGCGGCCACGAGGACATGTATCGCGATCATATCGATGTTCCGGTTTTGAAGAGCATTCTCTACGATTTTGAAGAAATGCTCCTCAACGACGGCTGTACCGGGATCGCGATTCTGAATCCTGGGAAGCGACAAGAGATTCAGTTCGATGAGCATAAGATGTTAATCGCTTATGGAACCCCGCTTGAATCGTTCGAACGAATTCTTATCTCGAACGACGTTTACCCTGACAAGGATATTCGATTCATTACAGAGGCCGAGCACGTACACAGCAGCAGCGACAAATTTGCTCGCCAATTCGAAGAGTTGCAGATGCGATTAGGCATCGATCACGACGGCGAAGGTAGCTACGCTTAGTCGGTCCCACGGTTTCTGCTCCTTTCTTGAAACCAATACCGTTCAATTAATCGTTTAACAGTCAGCCGAAGGCGTACTCGATACCTCTACCTCGTTCCTAGGCTCTGCCTGGGAACGCACTGAGTTGCAGGCTCTGCCTGCCGATCCGGCGAGAAAACGAGGTTCCGTACTGGCAGCACATGAGGCAGAGCCTCGGAAGCCGTGCGTTCCCAGGCAAGAGCCTGGGAACGAGCGTTACCGTGATGGCGTTCAGCGAGAGGTATCGATTTTTCTCCGTCATAATATTGCTCTTCCGGATAATTCATTATCGGAAGACAATTGTTGACGGAGAGAAAATGGACGAAAGCACACGCAAAGCGACTCGGCACTGGACATTGGCTCAGCCAATTGTGTCGGCGTTTGTAACGTCGGTCGTGCGAGATTTCACCGCTCGCGACGACGTGCTTCAAGAGATCGCAGTGGCGGTTATCGAGTCGTTTGATCGCTACGATCCGGAACGGCCATTCATCGGTTGGGCTCTCGGGATCGCTCAAAACCAAGTCGGTTTGTATTTCAGACGCGTTCGCCGAGATCGCTTGGTCTTTGACGAACAGACGATGGCTAATTTGGCAACCGCGTTTTCGAGTTTATCAGCGGATCAGTCAACCAAGCTAGACCATCTTCGAGATTGTCTGCAAGGGCTGGAGGGACGCGCGAAGCAACTTTGCGAACTTCGCTATCAACGCGATCAAAAGCCAGCCGCGATCGCCAGTTCCGTCGGGATGTCGGCCAATTCAGTGGCCAAGGCGTTGCAACGAATTCGCGGTCAATTGCGTGAATGTATCGATCGTAAATCTGCCGTGGAAGGAGCTTCGTGATGGCGACCGATCCTCGACAATTGATTTCTGGTTATTGCGATGAGTCACTGACCTCAGACGAGGAAAGACAACTTATAGATTGGATAAACGAGAGCCAGGAGCATGCCCAGGAGTTCGCTAAGGCTTTATTGCTACACGATCGGCTTCGTAGCGAAGTTGGAGCCATGGCCGCTACATCGCAGATGGCGGTTCCAACTCCGGCGTCATTGAATTCTACAAGATGGAACCGGTGGAGCAGATCTCTCACTGGCTTGGTAAGTGCAGCCGTAGCTGCGGCGATCGCGTTCGTCGTTATATGGAAAGGCATTGGTGAATCACCGGCGTCGGCAGCTATTGTTGAACTCAATCGGATCATCGCTGCGAGCGCACAGTCTTTCGATCGAACTTTTCGAATCGAAGTGGAGGGCGGGGGACAAGAGAAGCAATCCGCTAAACGGCCTCGACCCACAGAGCGTGGAAGACCTCCTAAGCCACCGATGAATGGTGCGATATTGCACATCCGAGACGGGCGACAGTTCGTTCTAGTCCGGACCGAATTCGATGGGCGACCATTCGTTACCGGTAGCAATGGAAAGACGAGTTGGGCGGTTCGACCGGACGGACCGGTTCGTTCGAGTACCGATCTGAAGCGATTTAGTCACGACTTGCCTGGGCACGAGCACTCGATCCCGCTTTTCAATATCCAGGAAGGCTTAGAAGGGTTGCTCGAAGCCTATAACGTTACGTTGCAAACTTTTGAAGGTCATCGAGACGCACGCTCGTCGGACGGCGATCCAGTGCAGATGATCATTGCTGATCGGAAATCGAAATCGTACCGCGGACCAAGTCGTGTCGAAATTAGGTATGCTCTCCAAAGTGGACACATTCAGCAAATGCGATTCGTCGATATGCCGTACGATAAAGAACCTCGGCTTACGTTGACAATGAAGTTAGTAGAAGAACAAAAGCTCGGTCCAGATTTTTTTGATCATGACGCTCATCATGCTCCTGATCGTCGTGTCGAGGTTGAGTAAACCAATGAATTAAAACGAGGATGAAATGAAAAAGATTTTCCAAGTATCAGCCATATTGAGTCTATGTTTCGGAGTCACGCTGATTGCATTCGCCCAGCGTTCAGAGGACAGACCGCCGCCTTCGGCGGGCGGCAAGGTTCGCAAGCCTTCGATGAACGATACGATCAAAGCCAACATGTACGCGGACAATTGGTTCATGATGTACATTAACGGCGAGCTTGTCGCGGTCGATTCGATTAAGTTCATCCCACACAATGTGATCTCGGTCGATATGCTCCCAAGCTATCCAATGACGATCGCGGTCATGGCGAAAGACAACGCCGACTTGAAATCTGGCATGGAGTATGCCAACACGAACATTGGCGACGCTGGCTTCATCCTAAAATTTGGCGACGGAACAGTTACGAATGCAACCTGGAAAGCCAAGCAATTTTCCAAGGGCCCAATCGATCGCGACACTAAGAATCCACGAGTAGAAAATGCTCCGATTCCTGAGAACTGGTATGCCGTGGATTTTGATGATAGCTCGTGGAGCAATGCAAAAGAGTATACGGAAGAGCAAGTTGGTCCGAAGCAACCTTACTTTGAAGCCGATTTCAAGGGAGCGAAATTCATTTGGAGTGACGATATCGAACTCGACAATACGGTCTTGTTTCGACACGTCGTGAAGAGCTCACCCGACGGAAAAGAGCGAGCTGACTTTACCAATCTCAACAACCTTGTCCCCGAATCGCCACCTGGCAAAGGGAAGAAGAAATAACAATGGCTCAGCATGTAAATCTTTGTTGTCGACGTCACGGAATCGGGAAGCCTAGCATGTTCAAATTTTACGTTTCAATCGTCGCCTTTTCGATTGCTTTTTGGTCTGAATCGCATGCACTTTCGCATCCTGGGCATTCGCATGAAAAAGGCGAGGTAGCCACCACGAAAAACGAGCGGCTTTGGCTTGAAAAATCAGGTTCAACTTCCGTGCGAGGCTCGTTTGTTTCCGTAAAAGATGATTTCGTACAGATTCAAAAAAAAGATGAGTCGTTGGTCAGCATGAAGCTATCGCAACTGTTTGAATCGGATCAACGCTGGGTGGAGCAACGGATGGCAGAAATCCGGAAAGCGAATGAGATGACAAGAGAATTCAATTTGGGCATTGCAATCGAGGATCCTCAGATGATTTTTCCGAAACAGCAACGCGAGATACAATTGCTTGGCGTCGAGAATGTGCTAGCTGCTGAACAGCTTCCGGTCCTGCTCGCTCAGATCGAAGAATCGAAGTCTAATTCGGGTGGCGACAAGACTCCAGAGATGGCCAAGGCTTTCGCTGCCTTCGTTCAGTTGAAAGCGATTCAAACTCGATGGGACGATCGCGTCTTCTATGTCGAATCCAAAGGGATGCCGGATCATCAGAAGATGGTCGGCATTACTGCGTGGCAGCAACAAGTGCCATTGCCTCAGTCGTATTTTGCCGATAACGCTTGGAGAATTCCGCTTTTCCCCGTTCCCGCCCAAAAGCCGATGTCGGCGAGGAATAATTTTATGCGAGGAGCCATCGCGTTGGCCGCGAACGGTGTTCCGATTTTTAATCCGCTGAACAATCGTGGCGAAGATTCCTACCAGATTGGCGAGCTAGACGAATTCGGTGGACATTGTGGTCGAGCCGACGACTACCACTATCACATCGCACCCGTTCATCTTCAAAAGCAGGTCGGCAAAGGCTTACCCATCGCTTACGCGCTCGATGGCTATCCGATCTACGGTTACGAAGAACCAGATGGCTCAGAAGTGAAAGGCTTGGATGCATTCAACGGTCACAAAGATGCGAACGGCCAATATCACTATCACGCGTCCAAGAAGTACCCTTATCTCAATGGCGGCTTCTACGGCGAAGTAACAGAACGAGACGGTCAGGTCGATCCGCAACCGCGAGCCAATTCGGTTCGGCCTGCTGGTCAGCCGCTTCGAGAAGCAAAGATTAGCGATTTTGTTGAGACGAAGCCCGGAAGCTATCGTCTGTCCTATGAAGTACGAGGTAAAAAAAACAGTATCGAATACACGGTGTCCGAAAATGGTTCGGTCGATTTTTCGTTCGTGGATGCAAGCGGTCAGACTCGCAAGGAAACCTATTCGGCGAATCGTCGAGGAGCCGGAGCTGGACCTGCGTCAGGGCCTGGTGGCAAAGATCGCCAGCCACCACCGCGACCTGACACTCAACGACCTAAAGGAAAGGGACCTCCTCCGCGGGATGACGCCCGAGCGAAGGAGAATGCTCGCCCGGTTGAGCCATCCAAGTCGAGTAGTTCGACATCCAAGTTGATTGTGACAAGTCCTGCGTTCGAACCGAACGGTATGATCCCGGTCGAGTTTACTTGTGATGGAGCGAGCGCTTCACCGCCCATCGAATGGAAAGATGCTCCAGAGGGAACCAAGTTCTTCGCATTAAGCCTGTGGCATACGGCACCCGATCAGGAGAAATCCTACTGGCTCGTCTACAATATTCCGGCAAGCGTTACGAAGCTTGAGAAGAACGAAAAACGGATCGGAATCGTTGGTCTCAATGACAAACGAAAAGCGGCGTACGATCCAATGTGTTCCAAAGGCCCAGGCTTAAAGAAGTATCACATTACTGTTTATGCACTTTCGGCTGAGCCGAAAATGTCAAGCGATAGTGCGAATCGAGCGAATTTGTTGGCCGCGATTAAGGACCTTACGCTTGCAGAAAGCACGTTGGATTTTCAATATGAACGTAAGAAATAACCGATGAAAATGGACACTTCTCGCGGAACTCCGTCAACTGGTTCCCTGACGCTGCCTGGGAACCCATAGAATTGCAGGCTCTGCCTGCCACGG
>Ga0105046_10018275_pt1 | contig 10676 bp, 9 predicted proteins | sample MAT03_FD_78385 | JGI IMG/M metagenome (GOLD analysis project Ga0105046, IMG submission 78385) | Freshwater microbial communities from Lake Fryxell liftoff mats and glacier meltwater in Antarctica - MAT-03 (megahit assembly) | ecosystem: Environmental > Aquatic > Freshwater > Ice > Liftoff...
GAGCCTTTTTACCCGTGTTTTATTAACAAATCCGCACATAAGGACCATCGCTATGATCCCGATCCAGCACAGCATCGTCATTCAGCGCCCACGGGACGAGGTGTTCAACTTCGTGATCAATTTTGAGAATGACCGTCATTGGTGGAAGCCCGTCATCCGTACCGAAAAACTCACACCCGGTGATATGCGCGTGGGCAGTGAATTCCGACAGGAGACCAAAGTATTGGGGGTGCTGACCGTCTACAATCATCTCAAAGTCACAGAGTACGCACCTTTCGATTATGTCCGTTACCACACTGAGAGCGCACAACTTCCGTTTGATCTACTTTACAGCTTCACACCCACCGGAGATGCGACCACCTTTACATTGGAGGCAGAATTGTCGCCTAAAGGGATTTTGCGTGTGGTGCTGCCAATCCTGATGTGGTCTCTGAACCGTGAATTGAAAACCTATTTCAGCTTGCTGAAATCGTATTTGGAGGGGCTACCGCATGACGCATCCATCTCCCCCATCGCGTGACAACAACCTGAAGCAACTCGACAGGTTGCCGTCCGTCGGTTTGTTACCGGGTATTTTCAGAAAGTCTCCGTTTTATTTCTTGAGTCAAGCGGCACACGATCACGGTGGCTTTGTCCGCCTGAAGCTTGGATTGACCTCGGTCTATCTGGTCAGCGATCCTAACCTGTTTCAGCATATCCTGCGCGATAACGTCAAGAACTACCGTAAATCACCATTTTTATACAATACAGTCAAATCAATGATGTTGGGGGAAGGTTTGTCAACCAGCGAGGGCGATTTATGGCTACGACAGCGCCGGATGATCCAACCGCAGTTCCATCATCATCGCCTCGCGTTCTTCGCTGGGATGATGACAGACGCTATCCAAGATGTGATACGGGTATGGGATCGCGCTGGCGAGGACGGTGACGTCGTTGATTTAGGCGAGCGGATGGCGCGGTTGAGCATGGAGGTCGTTTCACGGGCGTTGTTTGGAACGACTACTTTCACGCTGGAAACCACTGCCAAAATTGGACAAGACATGCTTTCAGCAACCAGTTATGTGGCATTGCGCGGATATATGCCATTCATCCCCAAGTCGATTCCGTTACCGGGACATGCGCGTTTTAAAAGTGCGATAGCGAGTATGACGCAAGCCGTTGATACGATCATCACAGCAGGCGAGCAAAATGGCGGGGGTGACAATCTCATCACGATGCTATTGCACGCCGTAGATGACGAAACTCAAAAGGGGATGACTCACACTCAGCTTTTCGATGAAGTCATAACGATTTTCCTAGCGGGGTTCGAGACCACCTCCACCGCCCTAACATGGGTTTGGTCGTTGTTGGCGCACAGCCCAGAGGCAGAACAAATTTTGCGTGCTGAGATCGGTACAGTATTAGGGGAGCGTGTGCCGACGCTGGAGGACATCCCCAAGCTCATCTACTGTCGCCAAGTATTACAAGAGTCGATGCGCCTCTATCCTCCCGTCCCGCTACTGCCGCGTACCAGTCTGGCAGAGGATGAGTTTGGGGGATATCGTATCCCTAAAGGGTCAATCTTCTTAATGTTTTACTATGGTCTACACCATAATCCGGATTTCTGGGATAACCCAGATGCGTTTGACCCGCTTCGATTCAGCCCAGCACAAATCGAGTCGCGCCATCGTTTTGCTTATCTGCCATTCAGCGCCGGACCGCGCCAGTGCATCGGGTCAGAATTCGCCATGATGGAGGGGGTTTTCGTGCTTGCCATGCTGCTTCAACGCTACAAGATTACAGTGGTGGAAGGGCAGACGATTTCGCCCAGCTTGTCTGTGACGCTCAAGCCGAGTAAAAACATCAAGGCGCGGATGCGTCGCTTGAGCGGCATCTAATTCGCGCTTTTAGGCTATGTGTATCTCGCGGAGAAAAACCGGATTAACCGCAAATTCTTCCGCGAGGGTTAGTTAGCAAATCGTAAATACTCAGCTATCATTTCTTCCCTCAATTTGATGATGCAGGGCGTCAAGTTGGCTGAGACGCAGGGAAATCTTTCCCTCAGCTGATTGGGCTGAGTACCGGTCAAAACCTCGTTTTCCCCTCAAGTAGGGGCTGAGTAGTTGCCTTTTTTATTTTAGAGGATATCAAAAAAGAATGTTATACGTCTTAACTTAATACTTAACTCACTTTAATAATTGTATATTATACATAGTTTTAGAATGTTGAACTTGTTTTGGAGCGATCCCGTGACTGTCTTGGATATCCGTAGTGATACTCTGCAACGGCTACAACAGCGTGCTATAGCGGGGAACTGCTCGGTTGATGACCTGCTCAATCAGCTGTTGGATGGCAGCGCTGGTATCTTTGCGTTTCCCTATGCCAACATCCTAAAGCACACCACGGACATCATTGCGCTATTCGACCTCGAATATCGCTACCTGTATGCTAACCCTTATATCATGAAGCTGACAGGTTTTCCATCGGACGAGATGATCGGCAAGACTAGTCGAGAGTTGGGGATGCCGGAGCATCAAGTCGTTTATTGGGAAGATATCCAAAAAGAAGTCATAGAGACCCAGCAAGAACGAGTCATCACTTTTGATTTTCCAAGTAAAAATGGTCAAGAATTTTACGAGTCACGCATCACGCCAATTTTGAACGCTGACGGTCAGACCTTGTATGTTTTGGGTATCACTCGCGACATCACCGAGCGGAGGCGCGCCGAAGAACAGCTCCAACGGTCTGAGGCCAACTTGCGGGCGGTGTTAAATAGTACGTGGCACTCCTTCACCTTGATTGACCGTGACTACCGCATCATAGACGCCGATGAGAAGGGTAAAAAGACCGCTGAGGCGATTTTTGGCAAGCTCATGCGCGTCGGCGATTCGATTTACGATTTTGTGCCAGCGCGTGATATTGACACTTTCAATGAAAATTTCTCCAGCGCATTACACGGTAAAATCATCACCGTAGAAAGACTATTTAAAGACCTTCAAGGGCGCGAGTTGTATTATGAGGTGACCTATTACCCAGTCGTGGACGTGACGGGTGAGACGATTGGCGTGTGCATGAGCTACCAAAACATCACCGAACGCAAGCAAATTATGGCCGCCTTAAGCCAGAGCGAGGCGCGACTGCGGTCATTGCTCGAAATGCAAACCGCGTTTGTCGTGCGGTCTGATTTGAACGGCATCCGCACCTATGCGAATCCGGCATTTGCCAATCGCTATCAATGGCATACCGATGACCTCGTGGGACATCCCATGTTATCAACCGTGATTCCGATAGATCATCAAAAGGCGTTTGAGGCGGTTCAAGCGTGTTTGGCTGAACCGGGCAAGCCCATCCAAGTCGTATTACGCAAAACCACCCCTGATGAATCGATGTTCTGGACGTTATGGGAATTTGTCGCGGTGGTCGGCAGCGATAAGACCGTGAACGAGATTCAGTGCATCGGATTTGATATCACAGAACAAACCGAGGCGGAGCAATTGCGAATAGAACAAGAACGTCTGCGCGCCAGCCTCAAGAAAGAACGTGAGTTCAACGTGTTGACTCAAAAAGTCGTTTCCGCGCTGGCGCATGATGTCCGCATCCCATTGGCGGTCATCGCGTCCTCGAAGAATATGCTGGATCGTTATTTTGAGCGACTTGATGAAGGAAATCGGCGTGAAAAGCTCGCCACCATCGGCAAACAACTTCATTACGTGATTGAAATGTTGGATGATGTGGTGATGACGGTCAAAGGCAGTCTGAATCACCAAGTCTTTAAGCCGACTGCCATCAATCTCGCCACGCTTTGTCAAATCAGCGTGCAAGAGATTCAACAGACCTCGGGCGATAAACATCAGATGCGTTTCGTGACCGACCACCTCATTCAGACGGTTTTGGTCGATGAAACGCTGGTCAACCGTATGTTACTTAATCTGCTTTCGAATGCCGTGAAGTTTTCGCCGGAGGCCAGCGAAATCCGGCTCGAACTCAGTCGTCGCGAGGACTGGATTGTGCTGCGCGTGGTTGACCACGGCATGGGCATCGCTGAGGCCAATCTCCCGCATATCTTTGAGGCGTTTTACCGAACCAATTCCGCCCAATTTATTCGCGGGACGGGGCTGGGGTTGAACATCGTCAAGGATTGCGTGGAGCGCCACCACGGGGTGATTATGGTGGTGAGCAAGGTTGGGCAAGGCACGACCTTCACGATTGAACTGCCATTGCAGCATGTACGGTGAGCCGTGCAGCAGCATCCATCAGCCGTGTAAAACAGATAGCGTCCAAAACCGATTACCACTTTGTTGTGGACTTGGGTATACGCTAAGCAACCTATGGCATATCGGCGCGAGGGTCACTCAGCACAATCAGCCTTTGCCGACTTGCATTATGATTTCCTTGAGCGCCTCGTCAATGTTGTGATAGAACATCACATCGGATTGTCCGTACTGCATTTGCTGTGCGGCGGCGATTGCGCCCATCTTAATCAGCTCGTCGGTGGCGACGGTGAAGGTTTTTAAGTTAGGGTGTTTATACGGACTGCCGGGGGTCTTATACGCGGTATCCAACCCAATCATCACATCGGAGAAACTGACTTTCAACTGACGCATATCCGCGACGTAGTACATGGTCGTGAAGCTGTTCTTGAGCGCGTCCAGCAAGTATTCGGCAGCCGTATAGCTGTCGGCCAGAGGATCAAATGGCTCGGAATATGTGCCAATAATGATGGAATCGTTTAGAGGGTGACGGTCAAAGACACAACCCATTTTGAAAATGTCCAGTCTAACGATCAAAAGCATTTCGCTTAGTGCTACGGCTTCAGCGAATCCATATCTTCGCATAGGACACAAACCCATGTCAATGTTCATCGTCTTGCTACGCGGGATTAACGTCGGCGGCAACAAGCGCATCAAGATGGCCGACTTGAAAGTGTTGTTTGAGTCGATCGGGTTCAGCAGCGTGCAAACCCTATTGCAAAGCGGGAATGTCATATTGGAAAGCGAAATTTCAGACTCGACTGCCCTCGCTCATCAACTTGAAGCGGTGATTCAAAAACATTTCGGCTTCGAGTCCAAGATTATCTTGCGGACAGCTGATCAGTGGAAAGATGTGATTCTGCGTCACCCGTTTTCGGCGGAGCAGTTGAGCGAACCCAGCAAAATTCTGGTCACGTTCTTGCGCGACTCCCCTACCCCGGAGTCGATTGCGGCGCTGATGAGCGCGCACACGGGCATTGAACAACTCTACGTCAGCGGCCACGAATGTTATGGGTATTTTCCAGAAGGGTTAGGGCGTACCAAACTGGACAACGGGCTGATTGAGCGCAAACTCAAAACGATGGGGACGGGTCGAAACTGGAACACGGTCAGTAAATTGTTGGCATTGACCGAAACGCCCCCCAACCGTTGTCGTTTGGTGTTTTAGCACGGACGGGCAAGCCCGCCCCCTACAAATCCCCGGTGATCTGTATTCAATCCACAGGTATCGGGCGTTCTGTAGGGGATGGCTTGCCGTCCTACCCATCAAACAGGGCGGGAAACGGGTTAATTGAGCGTGTGTGTTACGCGAATTTTTCGGGGTACAGTTGCTTCGCCAGACGTTCTTCCTCATCCACCAAGACGCGGATGGCGTCAAGGCCGCGAGTCCAGAAGGCCGGGTCGTTGAGGTCTACGCCGACCTTCGCCAAAATTTTGTCGGGGTAATCCGACCCACCCGCCTCTAGCACGCCGACATATTCCGGCACGAATGACGCGCCGCGCTCCTGATACACCCCGTACAGCGCCAAAACCAACAACTCACCAAAGGCGTAGGCGTAGACATAGCCGGGCGTGCTGAGGAAGTGCGGGATGTAACTCCACCATTGGCTGTAGTCGGCGCTTAAATTCACGCTGTCCTTGAACATCGCCTGCTGGGTCTCCATCCAAATCTGACCGAGGCGCTCGGTGGACAATTCGCCTTCAGCGCGGCGGGCGGTGTGCATCCCGTCCTCAAAACGGTTCATCGCGGTCTGACGGAAGACCGTCGCAAAGCTGTCCTCGACCTTTCCAAACAACATAGCGAGGCGCGCTTCCGGGTCATTTTCACGACTCTGGAGGTCTTGAAAGACCAACATCTCGGCGAACACCGACGCCATCTCGGCGGTGGTCAGCGGGGTATACAAGCCCTGAAAACCGTGCGCCTTGCCGCTGAGGTGCATGTGCATCCCGTGGCCGAGTTCGTGCGCCAGCGTGCTGACGTTGTTGGCCGTGCCGAGGTAGCTCAAAAAGACATACGGGTGCGCGCTGGGGACGGTGGGTGAAGCGAACGCGCCGCCGCGCTTGTTGGGCAACGCGGCGGCGTGAATCCAGCCGTTATCGAAGAACAACTGCGCGGTCTCAGATAGGGTTGGGCTGAAGGCGCTAAACGCGCCGAGGACGATGCTCTTGGCCTCATCCCACGTATAAAACGCCTCGGATTCTTTGAGCGCCAGCGGTGCGTAGCGGTCATATTCGGTCAGTTCCGGCAAGCCGAGCAGCACACGCTTGAGGGCGTAGTGCTTGGCTACGATGTCATAACTACCGGTGACAGCGGTCACGAGCGCGTTGACCACGCTGTCCGGCGCGAGGTTGGACAGATTGCGCGACGAAATCCACGACTCGTAGTTGCGGCGACGGTCATTTTGAGCCTTATCGGCGGCCAAAACGTTGAAAATATACGTCAGTTCCATCTGTTTTTCGCGCAAGGCAACCGTGATAGAGGCTGACGCTGCGGCACGCACAGCTCGGTCAGGATTCCGCATCTTCTCAAAGATTTGCGACTGGTTGAGTTTTTGACCGTCGTAATCAAAACGCATGGCGCTCATCAATTGCGTGAAGAAGCGCACCCACGCGCCCGCGCCCGTGACCTGCTTCTCCATCAGGATTTGTTCTTCAATTTCGCTGAGTTGATACTTCTTATAGCGGCGCGCCGATTCGAGGTCGAATTGGAATTTGCTCAACGTGGGATGGTTGAGTAACTTTTCGGCGGCTGCATCATCGGTCTCGTTCCATTCCAACTGGAAGAACACGGTTTTTTGGCTGACTTCCGAGCCGAACTCTTGGATTTTCTGCATCAGCGCCCCGGCTTTGGGGTCGGAGGCGTCTTCAGCGAATTTGAGCGAGGCGAATGTGCCGATGCGCCCGCCGAGGTCTTCCATCTCCTCATTGGCGAGGATGGCCTCGTACATCTCTTCCGGGTCAAGCTGCGAGATGCGCCCCTTATATTTGGCGGCGAATTCGTCGGCCATCTGATGGGCGGCGGCGATGTCGGCGTCAATTTTGGGGTCATCCAGCGAGGCGTAGAAAATCGACAAATCCCAAATGATATTTTCTGCGCCAGTGACGCGGGTCTCATCTGCTGCGGGTGCTGTCATGTGATTGTGTGTCCTTTTCGCCAGTATTTAAATTTTGTTGAATGCTAACAGATTTTTCCCTACCCCGCAACGGGAGGGACGGCCTTAATGATGAGACGCTCACCCTAGTTTTAACTCGACGCGCCACGCGCTATTCTGTATAAACAAAAGCGCCCATCCGATATCGGATGGGCGCTTCAGGTGAATTCTGCTTGGAGCCGCCGAAATTATGTGAGGCGGTTATAGAACTCGACGACCAGTTGAATGTCCACCATTTGCACGGGGATTTCTTCCTGATCCGGGATACGCACGAGGCTGGCCTCGAATTTATTGCGGTCAACCGACATATATGCCGGCGTGCTGCCAGACGACTCGCCCGATTCGATGACGTGGACGTTGCGGCGCATCTTCTCAATCACGCTGATGACATCGCCCGGACGAACCGAGTACGACGGCAGGTTGAGGCGCTCACCGTTGACGTTAACGTGACCGTGATTGACCAATTGGCGCGCTGCCCAGATGGTAGCGGCAAAACCAGCGCGATAGACCATATTGTCGAGGCGGATTTCCAGCAGCGCCAGCAAATTACCACCCTTACGACCCGACATCCGGGACGCTTGGCGGAAATAACGGCGGAGTTGGTTTTCACGCACATTGTAAATGAACGACAATTTCTGTTTAGCGTCCAACTGAGTGCCGTAGTCACTGCGGCGACCCGATTTGAACTGCTTTTCTTTGCCGTGATCGCCGGGCGGGTAGGCGCGCTTTTCCAGAATTTTCTGATACTTAGCACGCGGGATGAGCGCCTCACCGAAGCGGCGCATCACCCTCGCCTTGGGGCCGTGATACGAAGCCATTTTTCTTTAGTACCCTCAGTTGGTGCGAAACATCCGGGTACTACGCCCGGTTGTCATGCAATTTGCGATATGAAACGTCGCCATATTTTAGCGAATTTCGGGGAGATTGCTAGGGTGGATTTACCAAGCCGGTCAACCAACAGATGTTAACTGAGCGGCTCTTTGTAAATGACGTAGCGCCCAATGTCTGCGCCCATACCCATGCACGTACTCATTTCAACTTTGAACTCACGCCCGCCAGATACCCAGCGTAGCCCTTCTTGCAACAACCCTTGTCCGACGTGGCACACAGGTTTGTCGGTCTTGCGGCTCCAACACATCGGACAGCGTTCGAGCGTATAGATAATCCGGTCTGTGCCTTCTTCCTGAACTTTGGAAACTTGGTCACTGAACTGATTAAAAATGTTCGCCATCGCCGGGACGCCGATACGCAGTTTCGCGTTCATCGGCAGCACCTTGAAGGCGAGATCGCTGACGCCGGCCAACGCACCGAAACCACGGAGCGCCTCCGCAAATGTGGCACGACCCGCACGGAGCGCAAGAGCGCGCCCACCGCGAGGACCGTACATTTCCTCAAGGGCGATGTTCAATGCCGTGTAATCGGCAAAGTCAAACCCCTTCTCAAGATTGTCTGATGGATAATTCCCCACCAGATTCTGCAAACCTGCCATGTTTAAAATGGCGTTGAGGCCATTTGTCCCCATCACATCTTCCATCGCCTGAATGGTGATCCGGGCAAATTTATTGGGGTAGTAGAAGCCGCTTTTCTCGCGGGCCATCGTATGCTGACCTCCGGGTGGTGGGAGCGCCTCGCCGTCCTAGACTTCCAAGAGTATAGCAAATCCTTTGCGAATACCCAATAGGGTACACGTTAATGATTGGACGATTTTGGCGCATTCTCGCTCAGTTTGCAAACACTAAAAGTGGTTCGTTCAAATCGGGTTGGGTTTGGCTGCCCGGAATCCGCCCCTGCATTGAGAACGGAGAGGTATAAATCACCTCTAAATCGATCAGCTTACCTTTCCAATCCCCAGTGTCTTCAAAGAACACCAGCTTATTTTGCGGGGTACGACCCCGCCATTTGCCTTTGTGGTTGTCCTCAACCAAAATTTGTACGGTTTGCCCTAACCAACGGGCATTAATCTCATCTTGGATGCGAATCTGCAAATCGTCAATCGTGCGGTGGCGACGAACCTTCTCATCTTCCAGCACATCATCAGCCATCCGACGTTCGCTGACCGTGTTGGGGCGCGGGCTGTAACGCGCAAGGTGAACTTTATCGAGCTTCAGGTCTTCCAACACCTGATAGGTCTGCATGAAATCATCTTCGGTCTCACCGCAGAAGCCTACGATGATGTCGGTGTGAATCGCCACATTCGGGATGCGAGCGCGAATGTCGGCCACAAGCTCACGATACTGCTGTTGAGTATACCCGCGTTTCATACGCGCTAACACCGTGTCACTGCCCGCTTGGACGGGGACTTCAATCTGCGGCATGATACGCGGCAGTTCCGCCACCGTGTCCAACAGCTTGGGCGTCATCCAATTGGGGTGACTGGTCAAGAAGCGGATGCGCTCTACGCCGTACTCCACCGCCGTGCCGTGGACGACCCGCAGCAGATCAGCGAGGTCGGGGCCGTCCACGACATCTTTGCCGTAACGGTCAACAATCTGACCCAACAACGTGACCTCTTTGACGCCTTGCACGGCCAGACTGCGAACATGCGCGACAATCTCCCCTACGCTGCGACTACGCTCGATTCCGCGCCGGTTGGGGATGATGCAGAACGAACAAGCGTGTGAACAGCCGTAGACGATTGGCACATGCGCGCTGATGAGGCTGCCATACTCCTGAATCGGCAAAATCAGGTCGCCATCTTGGATGGCATCCCGATTCAAGCGAGCGGCAGCCTCGGACTCAACCATCTCGGACTCCCAGCCCCGGTCTCTCAGAAAATTGACCATCGGGGCGGGTTCGCTGGGCGCGAGAAATACATCAACCCACGGTAACTTCTTCCGCAAATACAGCGGGTCTTTGACGCCTACCATACAACCCATGACGCCGACCACTTTTTGAGGGTGGTCGCGTTTGACGCCCTTGAGGATGTTAATCCGCCCCATGCCCTTGTCTTCGGCGCTCTGGCGCACCACACAGGTATTGACGACGTAAATATCGGCATCATCCTCGTGGTCGGCGGCGGTATGCCCCATGCGCTCTAGCTCTGAGGCCAGAAGTTGGGTATCGGCGGTGTTCATCTGACAGCCGAACGTCCAAATGTGATATTTCATAATTCAGGTACTTTTCTGCTTGCCGTTGCGCTTGATTGTAGTGGAGCGGGCGGGGTGCGTCAACATAAGGGCGCTAAGGGTGCATTTCAAGTTAGTGCAAAATCCCCACGTCGGCGGGCATATTGTCGGTAAATCCCTATGTCAGCGGGCATATTGTCGGTAAAATCCCTATGTCAGCGGGCGCACAC
>Ga0105046_10018282_pt1 | contig 10673 bp, 8 predicted proteins | sample MAT03_FD_78385 | JGI IMG/M metagenome (GOLD analysis project Ga0105046, IMG submission 78385) | Freshwater microbial communities from Lake Fryxell liftoff mats and glacier meltwater in Antarctica - MAT-03 (megahit assembly) | ecosystem: Environmental > Aquatic > Freshwater > Ice > Liftoff...
CTGAGTTTAATTTCAACACCGGCTTTATTGAGTACTTCTAACCAGCGTACCATTTTCTTCATATCGCTGCCGTATACTCTTTCAAAATCCATAGCTGGAACTACTTTTTCAAAATAAGCCTTGATGGCTTTGCCGTCTGCTTTTGCATCTGGCAGGGCCACTTTGCTGGCTTGCATTGCGGTAAACACATCTGCCAGGTTTATATTGTCTTCTTTGGTGAACACTTCAATGCTTTCCAAATGTGAAAAATTGTGTACGCGGTTGCTGACAAACTTTACACTGTTGTCTTCCAGCGACTTCACAATACCACCATCGGCTTTAGAAGATACCAATTCAAATAAACCACTCAACCCTGTTACGGATACTATTTTATTGTAATTCATACAAATAAGTTTTTTTCTTTTTAGGGTTGCAATTTAGCCCTTCTCACTCACATAAAAAACACAGCTTTGTTGTTAAAATGTTTTAACAATAAAAATGGTAGAAATTGCAAAGGTTTTGTGACCGGTAGGGCGTCTGATAGGCAAACGAATTATTTTATGCTTAGATACGCTGTTCTGACGATTGTATTGATTACCATCTCATTGGTGGGTTTGGGGCAAACGGGTACCATTAAGGCCATTGTTACAGATAACAATGAAAAAAAACCAGTAGCAGGTGCTACAGTTTCTTTATTGCTGCAAAAAGACAGCACGTTGGTGAAAAACGTGGTGACCAACAAAGAAGGCCGATTTATACTGGAAGGATTGGCGGCAGATAGCTTTATTGTTACCGTTAACACTGTCAACTTTCAACAATTCTCCTCTTTTATTACATTGGAAGATGGACAAATAAAAGACCTGGGAAACCTTGGTTTAAATACAAAAGGAAAAGATTTGGAAACAGTTGTCATTGTTTCCCGCACCCCACCTGTAGTTCAAAAAGGAGATACTTCTCAGTTCAGTGCAAGCCAGTTTAAAGTAAATCCAGATGCAACGGTGGAAGACTTAATCAAAAAAATGCCAAGTATTACTGTTGCCAAGGATGGTACTGTAACGGCACAAGGCGAGCAGGTGCGCAGGGTAACCATTGATGGAAAAGACTTTTTTGGTGACGATGCATCAGCGGCTTTGAGAAACCTGCCTTCCGGAATAGTAGATAAGATTCAGGTTTTCGACAGACTGAGTGATCAGGCACAGCTAACGGGTGTAGATGATGGAAACTCTCAAAAAGCCATCAATATTGTTACCAAATCTGGTTTAAAAAATGGGCAGTTTGGTCGTGTCTACGCTGGTTATGGTACCGATGATCGGTATGCAGCGGGTGGAAACGTTAGTTTCTTTAAAGGCGACAGGCGTTTATCGTTGGTGGCCAATTTCAACAATGTGAACCAACAAAACTTCGGCTCCCAGGATTTGCTGGGTGTTACCAGTAGCGGTGGCGGTGGCGGTGGCGGTGGTCGTGGCGGAAGCTGGGGCGGCGGAAATGATAATTTTAGTGTTGGCCAATCGAATGGTATCAGTAAAACGAATGCCATGGGCGTAAACTTCAGTAATAAATATGGTCCTAAACTGAGTTTGACAGCCAGCTATTTTTACAATAAAAGTACCAACGACAACCTTTCTATTTTTAACACAGAAACCTTTGCTCCTGATGGAAACAATTTGTTTTCCAATCAAATCAGCAATAGCGTCACAGAAAATTTCAATCACCGTTTAAACATGCGTTTGGAATATAAAATAGATTCAAACAACAGTATTTTCATAATTCCAAGTGTAAATATTCAAGGCAACAATTCTAACAGTTTATCATCTCTAAACAACTATTTTGGTTCAAATGATTCTGTTAGTAATTCATTGATCAGATCCGCAGCCGATAGAAACGGTTACAATATCAGGAACAACATCTTGTACCGCCACTCTTTCGCTAAACGTGGAAGAAGCCTTTCATTGGGCTTGAATACCAACTTTACCAGAAACAGCGGAGAAGTGGTAACAGATGCAGCATTTCGTTTCTATAATGCCGGTATTGCAGAAGACTCCGCCAGAAACCAGTTTGGAGACAACCTCACCAACGGGGAAAGTTATACTGGTACCATTACTTACACAGAACCCCTCAGCCTAAAATCACAGTTACAATTTGAGTATCAACCAAGTATTCAGTACAACAAGGCAGATAACCAAACCTTCCTTTTTGATGGATCTAAATACGAGACCTTCGACCCGAGGTTCTCTAACAAATTTGACAATACTATTACTACCAATAGAGGCGGTATTACTTATCGTTTTAATAAAAATAAAGATGAGAACTTAGCCATTGGTGTAAACTATCAGGGTACCCAATTGGCGAGTGAGCGCATCTTCCCAACTGCAGCTTCTCTAAAACAATCGTTTTCCGATTTTTTACCGAACGCTTTTTGGCGCAAGAAATTTTCGTCAAGCAGTAATGTCCGTATATTCTACCGTGCATCGGTGAACTTCCCTTCTGTGAACCAACTACAAGATGTAGTAGACGTGAGCAATCCGCTAAGAGTAACTGTTGGTAATCCTTTGCTGAAGCAAAGCAATACACAGTTTGTGGGGGGTAGATACTCCTATGCCAACGGTAAAACCAGCAAAAGCTTTTTTGCAAACATATTTGCACAAACCGCCAGCAACTATATTTCGAATGCTACTTTTATCGCATCTGCAGATTCATTGATTCAGAATGGAGATACCTTAAAAAGAGGTTCTCAACTCACCAAACCTGTGAACCTGGATGGCTACAGAAATATTCGTTCGTTCTTTACTTATAGTATGCCGTTCAAAGCTATAAAAACTACCCTGAACCTGAACGCAGGCATCAGCTATTCTAAGCTGCCTGGCTTGGTAAACAATGTAAACACCAATACCAATAACATGGTGTACACAACTGGTATCGTGCTGGCGAGCAACATTAGTGAGTACATTGATTTTAACCTGAATTACAATTTCTCCTTAAATGATGCCAGAAACTCTTTGAATTCGCGCCTTAACAATCGATTCATCAACCAGACCTCCGGGGCAACCATCAATCTCCTGAGTAAAAATGGTTGGTTCCTGCAAAACGATGTAACCAACCAAACCTTTTCTGGCTTAAGCGATGGTTTCAACCAAACTTTTTGGTTGTGGAATGCTGGTATCGGAAAAAAATTCCTGAAGAACAACGCCGGTGAACTTAAGCTAACCGTTTTTGATTTGCTGAAACAAAACCAGAGCATTTCAAGAACAGTCACAGAAACCGGGATCGAAGACAGACAAAGTATAGTGTTGCAACAATATTTTATGCTCACGTTTACCTACAACCTTAAAAACTTTGGTACGCCAAAACCTAGTCGCAACCAGAATAGTGAAGGTGGGTACATGCGAGGCGGGATTTAAAGAACATTCGGACTAATTCATACTAGCAAAAGCTGTAATTTTAAAAACAACTTTTAATCAACATGTTGAATCAGCCCGAACTCATTCACAGATTAAAAAACGGAGACCCTTCTGTTTTTACTGATATTGTTACCCAATGGCAAAACATGGTGTACAATACAGCCCTGAGTATTGTGCAAAACGAAACAGACGCAGAAGATATAACGCAGGATGTTTTTATAGAAGTGTATGAAAAGGCAGAACAGTTCAGAGGAGACGCATTGCTGAGTACCTGGATATATAGAATTACCATTAATAAGGCTCTTGATCTTCAACGAAAAAAAAAGCGGCAAAAAAACGGCGGATTACTCCAAAAAATTTTTGCTGTAAAAGAGGAGGATGAGCCAGTTGATTTTGATCACCCAGGCGTGCAGCTAGATAACAAAGAAAAAGCGGGGATGCTTTTCAAAGCCTTAAAAAAACTGCCCGAAAACCAGCAAGTTGCTTTCACGCTGCACAAAATGGAAGGGCTTACTTACCAAGAAATGGCAGAGGTGATGGAGATCAGTTTATCGGCCGCAGAAGGCCTGATGGTGAGAGCAAAAGCAGGATTAAAAAAAACATTGGAACATTACTATTCTACACGTGATTAAATAAAGGAAAAATGAACAAAAACAAGCTTTCATTACTTATTGAATCCACCATCAACAGCATGGATGGAGCAGCAAAAGCAACACCAGCTCCATATCTTCAAACCCGTATCAATGCAAGGTTGCAGGCGGCCAATGAAGAAGGGAATAGCGTGTGGGAGAGAGTAAGTATGTTTCTTTCCAGGCCCGGCATTGCCCTTGCTACCCTTGCTTTTATCATTATCCTCAACATCTTGTTATACAACTTTAGCGAAAGCAATGGTTCTTTCAACAATACTTTGCAAAACCTTCAGGCTTCAGCCGATGATAATCCAATGAGCAATTCATTTGCTTTGTTTGACATCGAAAATTTTCAACCATGATCTCGAAACCAACATATAGTAAATACCTCCTTATTCTGATTGCCGTTTTGCTGGCCGCTAATGTTATCGGGATACTTTATTTCATTAGCAACAGACCCGCCCGCAACAACGGTGGCAACTACGATAGAAAAGCGGCTATGGCCAATTATCTGAAAAACGATTTAAATTTTTCTATTGCGCAATTGAAATCATACGACAGTTTAGAAGAAGCACACCGACAAAACATGAAACCATTGTATGATAGCCTGCGCAAAGAAAAAGAAAAAAAGATACGCTATCTATCAGAGTTTGCGTTTGATGACAGTGCCATTACAAGCGCTGTGAACAAAGCAGGCCTTAAACAGCAGATGGTTGAAATCAGGATGTTGTTGCACCTTAAAAATATCCGCAACCTTTGTACCGACGAACAAAAAAAAGGATACGACACCAGTATCTATAAAATGTTTGTACGAAAATCACCAGAAAAAAAATAACTGTTTTTTTTATCCATTCATTTCAAACAAATCAACATGAAAAAACAGATTGTATTATTCGTACTAACATTTTTTGTAAGCATCTCCGGATTACTGGCACAAGGCGGCGGTATGCAACGCCAAACATCCGAAGAGCGTGTAAAAGCCAACATGGAAGCAATAAAGCCACTTTTGCTCAATGAAGAACAAACCAAAAAGACCACCGATGTCGTTACTGACTTTGTCAATAATCAGCAAAAACTCATGGAAGATTTTAGAACCAATGGTGGCGGTGATCGCGAAGGGTGGATGGCCAAAAGAAAAGAGGTAGAAGATGCACGTGATGCCAAACTAAAAGAAATATTTAACGCCAATCAGTATAAAAAATGGATCGAAGAAATTGTACCCTCCATGAGGCAACAACGCAGAAATTAAGGGAGAATATTCAGGCATGACTCAAAAAAGGATCATCTGGAAAGACGGTTCTTTTTTTATGGGGTGAATTTACCAATGTTGCTACATGGGTATATATTGTTGAAATATTCACCAAAAAAGTGTAAAAATCTTTCTTAAAATTCGTCTGAAATTTGTTGTGCAGATTCGTATTCTTCCAGCACTTTTTCTATTCTATCCTTTAAGTTTTCGTAATCTGTAAAGCCTCTCGCAACCATATTAAACTTCAGTGGGCCAGTTTGGATAAATACAGTGGGATAACCAGTTACCTGCAATTGTTTCATCAATGAAAATTCGTAATGGGCCATTTCTTTGTATTCATCACTGCTGAGTTTACTGTAAAATAATTCAGGTTGAATGCTGTATTTTTCGAGCAGATGTTGATAAGCTTCATCATCGGTTAAATCCCTTCCTTCAAAATGCAACGCATACTGAAGATCTGCAGAAAACTCAATGGCCCTATCAGGATATAACTCTTTGAAAATACACATCGCAATGGCAGGCTTTTCGGAATGCGGACGCCAATCACTGTCATCAGGGTTTTGTATGTGCCAAAGATAATCTGCACCAAAAGTTACCCCCGTTGTTTCTTCCACTGTTTTATAGGCGTTTAAAATATACCCCGCTGTGGCTCCAATGTGAACGGGTTTTTCCGGAAGGATCATTCCTCCACTCAACACATCGGTAGAAAGTCGATCGCTGAATGTGATGGCAATTTTACTGATCACCGGGCTAAATCCATAACACCAGCCGCAGTAAGCATCGTAGCAATATATCAATAAGAGTGGTTGCATAGTGAGTTATTTTTTAAAATAAAAATTCCCGGAAAAACAGCTTGTCTTATTTACCCAACTGCTTCACCGAGAATACAAAATTACAATACACCGTTTATTGTCGGCTGTATTTTATCTCCATCCTTTTAAATTCTTTTCCATCAGGCCCTTTGCCATACATTTCCATCAGGTGATTTTTATCATCTACCACTTTAAACATTTGTTTCATATCTACTTCTTTTCCATTTCCTGCAGCCGGGTCAACCGATTTGCCTGTGAAAGTTATTGATTTTGTAGCCTCGTCCCATGGGCCATGAAGGATCATCAAACCTGTACCCATATTGTCAATCCAAGTTGTAGTGAATATTTTTTTAGCATTGTCGTATGCCAACATACTTCTTCCTTCAAATGGCTGGCCCATCATGTTGCCTGTGTGAATTCCTTGTTGGTACCTGCCTCCCAATAACATACTATTGGTGTTGATCGCTTTAGATATTTCTGGTGCTGATTCGGGGCTTTGCCAACTGCTAACGGCTACATTCCATTTGCCGTTCCAAGACGCCATCATCTTGTGCATGTCGGTTGGGGTCATATAAGCTCCCCAGTTCTTGGCAATAGTAGCAGAATCCATGGGGGCCTCCGTTGCAACTACGGCTGCCGTTGTAGAAGTATCCTTGCTAAGTTCGGCAGCAGCATTGGTTGATTTGTTATCAGCTTCGGTGCAGCTAAATAAAAGCAGTCCGGTTATTACCAGAAGGTTTGACGTTTTTTTCATCAGTAATTGTTTTTACTTTGTTTATAAAATAGGTAACAAAATAAAAAATTTCTTCGACAATGTCAAGGCAAATGTTTAATGAGCTTGTAACCAGTTTTCGCCAAATCCTAATTCAGCGTTGGTAGGTACATCGTTGGGTAATTTCAGCGCGGTTTGCATGCATTCTAAAATGATGGGCTGTATGATCTCCAACTCATCTTTGTGCACATCAAATACCAATTCATCGTGTACCTGAAGTAACATTTTACTTTTAAAACCACGTTGAATGAAGGTTTTATCAATTTGTATCATAGCCAGCTTGATCATATCTGCCGCTGTACCTTGTATCGGCGAATTAATGGCGTTTCGTTCTGCAAATCCACGCACGGTAAAATTTGCGCTGTTGATGTCTCTTAACCAACGCTTACGACCCATCAACGTTTCAACATAACCATTGTCTTTTGCAAACTGGATGGTATCACTCATATATTGCTGAATGTTAGGGAACTGCGTTTTGTAATTGTCGATGATTTCTTTGGCCTCCGCCCGGGGAATCCCCAAATTTTCTGCCAGTCCGAAAGCACCCTGTCCATAAATAATACCAAAGTTTACGCTCTTTGCCTTGTACCTCATTTCTTTGGTCACCTCCGATTCGTTTACATGGAAAATTTTAGCCGCTGTTGCGTTGTGAATGTCTTTCCCGGTTTTGAAAGCTTCACACATGTTCACATCACCGCTAATGGCAGCCACGATCCGCAATTCTATTTGCGAATAATCTGCCGACATTAAGAGATACGATGCATTGCGGGGCACAAATGCCTTGCGAATTTCTCTACCTTTTTCAGTACGGATAGGAATATTTTGCAGGTTGGGATTGTTGCTGCTCAACCGTCCTGTTACCGCAACGGCCTGCGCATAACTAGTGTGCACCCTTCCGGTAATGGGATGAATGAGCAAAGGAAATGCATCTACATAAGTCGACTTTAGTTTGGCGAGTTCTCTAAAACTGAGGATGTCATTGCAGATTTTATGTTGATTGGACAGTTTTGCCAAAACGTCTTCCCCGGTAGCGTATTGCCCTGTTTTGGTTTTTTTTGCTTTGGGATCCAGGGCGAGTTTTTCGAACAGTACTTCACCCAATTGTTTGGGGGAAGCCAGGTTAAACCGAACGCCAGCTTGTTCGTACACACTTTCTTCTGCAATTTTTGCTTCGGCTTCCAGTTCCTTAGAGTAGCTTTTTAAAAAGTCAACATCCACTTTGATTCCTTCAAACTCCATGCGAGCCAACACGTTCACCAATGGATTTTCTACTTCATAAAATACTTTCTCTACTGCTTTGTTTTTAAGCTCGGGCAAAAAAACGTTTTTTAATTGTAGGGTAATGTCCGCATCTTCTACGGCGTATTCTTTAACGGTTTCGATAGCCACATCCCGCATATTGCCTTGTCCTTTTCCTTTTTTACCAATTAATTCTTCGATGTGTACAGGTTCATAACCCAGGTATTTAGCGCTGAGCAGGTCCATATTTCTTTTTCCATCTGGTTCTATTACATAATGCGCCAACATGGTGTCAAACAATTCTCCCTTCAATTCGATGCCATACCATTTCAGTACGAGTATGTCGTATTTTAAATTTTGTCCCACCCATGTTTTGCCGGAGTCGCTGAATATGGGTAGTAGTTGCTTAAGAATCCTCTCGGTTTCGATCCTGTTTGCCGGACAGGGAATGTAACATCCTTCTCCGGGTTTTACTGAAAAACTGATGCCCACCAGTTCGGCCAGGTTAGGGTCTATGTTGGTCGTTTCGGTATCAAAACAAATTTCTGCATTGTTGAGCAACAGCGTCAGCAGTGCTTGCATGTCAGCATCGTTGCCAACAAGTGAATATTGGTGTGGGGTATTGTGAATGTTTTTATCAACTACGATGGTTTCAGTTTCTTCAGCTGTTTGGGAAACTGGTACTGCAACAGAAGCGCTGGGAACCGGTGAGCCAAATAAATCAAGTTGGGTTTGTTCTCCCGCACTACTGCGTTCTTCAAAAGTAACGGGAATGTCTTCACCCAAAATTCTTTTCCCAACGGTTTTAAATTCAAGCTCTACAAAAATTTCACGAAGCAGGTCCTTGTTCCATTCTTTAAGAAAGAAATCTTCTTCGTGAAACTGAACGGGTACGTCGATGATAATAGTCGCTAGTTTTTTGCTCAAAATAGCTAACTCTTTTCCATTGCGGACTTTTTCACCGAGTGCCCCTTTTATTTTGTCGGCATTTTCCAGTACATTCTCTAAAGTGCCGTACTCTTTGAGTAGCTTGGCTGCTGTTTTTTCACCTACTCCAGGAATACCCGGAATATTATCTACCGCGTCCCCCATCAATCCCAACACATCTATTACTTGGTCAACCGAGGCAATGTCCCATTTTTCACACACTTCTTTTGGGCCCATAATTTCAATACTGCCACCTTGGTAAGGCGGTTTGTAAATTTTGATGTTTTCAGAAACCAATTGACCATAATCTTTATCGGGTGTAACCATATACACCTCGTAGCCCACTTTTTCTGCTTGTTTCGCCAAGGCGCCGATCACATCATCTGCTTCGTACCCATCGTGCTCCACTACCGGAATGTTGAAAGCCTTGATCATTTTTTTGATGTCTGGAATGGCTTCCCGAATATCTTCTGGTGTTTCCTGTCGGTTAGCCTTGTAATCTGCAAAATCAGTATGTCGTTCTGTGGGAGCATGTGTATCAAAGCAAACCGCAATATGGGTGGGTTTCTGGTTATTGATCAGGTCAACCAATGTGTTGAGGAACCCAAACTGGGCATTGGTATTTTTGCCTTTGCTGGTCATTCTGGGGCTGCGTATCAAAGAATAATAGGCCCTAAACACAAGTGCATAGGCATCCAACAGGAATAGTTTTTTTTGCATACCGCAAATGTAATTTTTTGGGCGTAGAAATTCGATTGTAAATGTAGAAAACAGCTTTTCAATATTATTTTTTATATAATTCGATGAAACTGTTGTAAAATGAGCACTTCTTTGAATTTCTTGATTTACATTTATTGATTATTACCCTTTTCCGATACTCTATTAGAAGACCTAATCCTCGATTTAAGCTTACCGTTATCACTAATTTAAAAATCAAGTTATGTCCAAAAAGGTATGCGTATCGGCCGCTCTACTGATGGTATCCATATTCGTGTTTGCTCAAACGCAAACTGCGGTAAACCTGTCTTCAACCATTAGTGGTGCCAATTCAAGGGGATTTTATAGATACCTACCTGCAGATTATAGCAGCAGTACCAAAAATTATCCATTGATTTTATGGGTACATGGCGCTGGCCAGGTTGGTCAGGGTAACACGGCAGATCTTCCAAAAGTATTGGAGTGGGGAACGCCGAAGATTATCAGTCAAGGCGGTTTTCCGCCCAGTTTTACGGTTGGCGACAGCAGTTTTTCTTTTATAGTGATTTCGCCTCAATTCATCGCATGGCCTACTGGTAATAACTTGGGTGCTATGTTGAATTATATCAGTGCTAACTATCGGGTAGATCCGGAAAGAGTTTACATTGTAGGCATCAGTGCGGGTGGCGGTGCGGCCTGGCAATACGCTGGTACAAGCCTCGGTAATAGCAACCGTTTGGCAGCGATGATTCCATTTTGCGGGGCTATAGGGGCTACCCAAGCCGAAGCCAGTAGAATGGCAGCATCCAATTTACCAGTATGGGCTTTCCACAATACCAACGATGGCACTGTTCCTGTTGCTCACTCTCGTAACTGGAGAAATTTTATCAATGGGTACGTACCAACACCCAACCCATTGGCAAAGCTCACAGAATTTCCGGTGGTAAGCAACAATGCTGTAATAGCACATGA
>Ga0105046_10018286_pt1 | contig 10673 bp, 5 predicted proteins | sample MAT03_FD_78385 | JGI IMG/M metagenome (GOLD analysis project Ga0105046, IMG submission 78385) | Freshwater microbial communities from Lake Fryxell liftoff mats and glacier meltwater in Antarctica - MAT-03 (megahit assembly) | ecosystem: Environmental > Aquatic > Freshwater > Ice > Liftoff...
GTCACCAGCCACCAACGGCCCAACGCCGGCCGGAGTGCCGGTCGCCACGATGTCTCCCGGCTCCAGCGTCATGACCTGAGAAATGTAGGCCAGCAACACCGGGACTGAGAACACCATCTCGGCCCCGCTCCCCCGCTGGCGGATCTCGCCATTCACCCGCGTCACCACTTCCAGACGGTCGAAATCCGGAACTCCCGCCCACTCCGGCCCCACAGGGCAGAACGTGTCAAAGCCCTTGCCTCGCGTCCACTGCGCGTCGGACTTCTGGAGATCGCGCGCCGTGACGTCGTTCAGGGCCACGATCCCGCGGATCGCCGCCAGCGCCTGGGCCTCGGTGGCGCGTCGCAGCGGCGTCCCGATCACGACCCCGATCTCCCCCTCGTGTTCCACCCGCTTCGAGAGCGCCGGCAGGACGATCGCCTCACCGGTGGCGACGATTGCGCTCGACGGTTTGAGGAACAGCAACGGTTCCGCAGGCACGGCGTTGCCGAGTTCCCTGGCGTGCTCGCGATAGTTGCGACCAACGCAGACGATCTTGCCGGGACGGGGAGACATGGGGGAACTCAGGGAATCGAGGTGAAAGTGTCTGCGGTTCGTGCGGCGTAAAAGGCGGCAATCTGACGCTCCGCCGCACTCCACGGCGTCAGCACGCGACGGGCCGGCGGTAACGCATCCAACAGGTCGCGACCGTACCGCTTGGTGACGACCCGAACATCGTCCAGCACAATCACGCCACGGTCGGTGGCGGTGCGAATCAGTCGCCCAACGCCCTGCTTCAATCGCAGCGTCGCGTGCGGCAACATGTACTCGGCGAACGCATCACCGCCGCGGGCCTGGATGGCATCGCACTGCGCGGCGACCATCGGCTCGCTCGGCACGCGAAACGGCAGCTTGCTGATGACCAGACCGCGCAGCGCGTGCCCAGGTACGTCCACGCCCTCCCAGAACGTCGCGGTGCCGATGAGAATCGCACGCCCGGATTCGCGGAAGCGTCGCAACAGCGTGTCGCGCCCATCTTCGCCGTGCACCAGCAGCGGCCAGCCATTCTCGATGGCGTCACTGCGCAACGCCGCCGCCAATGCCCGAACATCACGGTGACTGGTGGAGAGCACGAACAGGCCACCGTCACTCGCCGCCGCGACATCGAGCACATGCTGCACGACCGCCCGCTGGTGGCCCGCCGGATCCACATTCGGTGCCGGTGTGTCATTCGGCACCACCAGCAGCGCATTCTCGGTGTAATCGAAGGGCGACGGGAACTGCGCCGTTTCCACATTGGCGGCGGCGTCGAGTCCAAGGCGACCTAACAGAAAGTTGAATTTTGCATCGGCAGTGAGCGTCGCGCTGGTGACGACGGTGCTGCTCAACCGCCCGAACAGATCGTCGCGCAGAATCGGCGCCAGATCCAACGGGACGCTGTACAACAACACAGTGGGCGTGCTGTTGCCGCGCGACGTTGCGCCATCTGCGCGACCGCGCAGCTCCGCCCAGCGCACAAAGCCCGCAGCGTCGTCCGGCGGATCGAGCGTGGCGCGCAGCGCATCCACCTGCGAAGCCGTCCGCGATCCGATCCCGCGCAGCTCCTGCAGAAGGGCCAGCAGCGCCTCGTCACGCTCGGTTTCCGTTTCGAGACGCTCGCGAATGAGTCGCAGAATCTCGCCGATCGATTCGAGGGCAGTGATCAGGTTGCGCAGCGCCGCCTGGAGTCCGTCGCGCCACACCGCTTCGCGCTGGAACTCTGGCGTGAGCCGGATCGTCGCCAGCTTGCTCTCCTGCAACCAGAGCGCGATGCGATCGAAGAGTTGCGCCGCATCACCGCGCGCGTTCTCCACCGACGGCCTCAGTCGCGCGCGCAGCAGATCGAGGCTGGCGACGCTGAGCAGGTCACCGCGTGCCATCAGTCGAGTCTCGAGCGTCGGCAGCAGCCCCTTGGCGTCGCGGCCGCCACGTCGCTCCAGTCGGTTCAACAGCTTCGATACCGCGCGGTTCGACACACTGCTGCCGAGGTGATTGGCGGCCGCATCTTCCAGGTGGTGTCCCTCGTCGACCACCAGATGCGCGTACGCTGGCAGCACCGCCGCTTCGGACCAGTTCTGCGATGCACGCCGGACCGCGACGTCGGCCAGAAGGAGCGAGTGGTTCACCACCACGATGTCGGCAGTTGCGGCGAGTCGGCGTGCCTTGAAGACGAAGCAGGCGTCGAAGTGCCCGCACTTGAGCCGCGTGCACAGATCGCCCTCGGCGGCCACTTCATCCCACACATCGGGGCGTGGCGGGGTTGGCAGGTCGCTCAGCGAGCCGTCGCGGGTCTGCTTCGCCCACTCGCCGAGCATCGCGAGCTCCTCGCGCTGCGGCGCCTCGAAGAGTGAGGCGCTCGCTGCCTGCGCCTGTGTGAGTCGAGAAAGGCAGAGATAGTTGCGCCACCCCTTGAGCAACGCGAAGCGCACCGGCTGATCGCTGAGCAGGTCAGCCAACAACGGCAGATCCTTGAACACCAACTGCTCCTGCAGCGTGATGGTGTTCGTACTGACGACGGTGCGCTCCTGATTGGCCGCCGCCCATCGGAGCGCGGGTACCAGGTACGCCATCGACTTTCCAACGCCGGTGCCCGCTTCCAGCAGCGCCACACCGCCCTCCGCGTAGGTGCGTGCGATGGCAGTGGCCATGTCGCGTTGACCGTCGCGCGTTTCATACGCGGCAAAGCCTTTGGCAAGCGGGCCGTTCGGTCCGAAGTCGGCCGCGATCGACGCTGCGGGCACCACGACTTTCGCCGTCACGCGCGGCACTTCGGTCACCACGTACAGATCGGTGACGTCGTTATCGACGATGCCGAATCCGATCCCGTCGTCGTGCAGGCGCGCTGCGATGTTCAGGTCCGCATCGCTCGGTTCCAGCCAGCCCGACGGATGATTGTGCACCAGCATTTCGCCGCGTTGCGCCACACCCGGAAGCGCGAGCACCTGTTCGGCGGTGCCGCGCGCGACGGCCCGTGCCGACGTCACGAGCCCCTCGGCGTTGAGTGCGCACACGAAGCAGACTTCACGACCGCCGGCGAGCCGGATCGCCGTGCGGATGGCAGCGGCGGCGCCGGGGGCTATTCGGAAGTCGGGGGCGCCCGGCGTGGGAATTGGGGCGGCAGGGCGGCGGGGCATCTGCGGGAATCTACCAGCTTTGTGCACGGGAGCGGTTGGCGCGCGCCGACCGAAACCCTCACTACGTCTTCCGCGGCTTCTTCTGCGCGGCCGGGAATAACACGTTGTTCAGGATCAGCCGATACCCCGGTGACGACGGATACAGCGACAGATCGGTCGGCGCCGCACCCACTTCATGCTGCGGATCCTCGGGATCATGCCCGCCGAGAAAGGTCCACGCCCCCTTGCCGTAGCTGCCGTGGATGTACTTGGCCAACGGCAATCCGTCTTCGTACGCCAGCACGCGGGTGCCGGGCTTGAGGGTGCTCTTGGTGAAGCTGGTCGTCACGCCGTAGTAGTCCTGCAGCACCGACCGATGGTTCTGCGTGAGCATCGTCGGCACCGGATCCAGCTTGGCCGAGAAGGCGAACAGACTGAAGGTGCCCAGCGCACGACGTCGGCCGGGAACGTTCACCTGATGCCCGTCGATGTCGCTCATGCTGTTCACCAGCGGGCTCGGTTCGAGATGTGCGTTCTGCACGCCGAATGCCTTCGTCCAGTCCATCTTCTGGTCGGCGTCAGCGTCCATCGGTGTCCCGTCAGCGAAGCTGCTCGAGATATCGACGTTCTGCCCCGCGACGGCGAGTTCCAGCGTCTCCGTCGCGCCGCACATCGCAAACAGGAACCCACCGTTCTCGACGTACCCTCGCATCTTCTCGGCTACCGCCTTCTTCAGCGCGGGCACATTGGCAAACCCGAGCTGCCTGGCCTGTGCCACCGTGCGATTCACCTGATTGATGAACCACGGGCTGCCACGATACGAGATGTAGAACTTGTTGTACTGACCGGTGAAGTCCTCGTGATGCAGATGCAGCCATTCGTACTTCGACAGATCACCGCCGATCACCTCGGGATCCCACACCTTGGTGTAGGGAATCCCGGCGTAGTCGAGTGCGATCGTGACGGCGTCGTCCCACGGATTGGCGCTTGGTGGCGAGTAGATCGCAACCCTCGGGGCGCGCTCCAGCGGCACGGCGTCCATGTTGCCGCCCGACATCTCGGTTCGGATCAGCGCCAGTGCGGCATCGTCCAGCGGTGTCACCGACACACCATCGAGACCGGCGCGCTTCCGCGTGTTCGGCGTGTCCAGCAGCAGGAAGGAGCCGCCACGATAGTTGAGCAGCCACTCCGACTTCTCCGAACGCTGCAGCGCACTGTACGTCAGACCGTACGCCTTGAGATGGTTCCGCTGTGCATCGTCCATCGGCACCAGCAGGTGCTGTGCGCTGAGCATCGGCACCACCCAGAACGACGCGGCCGCGACGCTCACGATCCATCGCTGCACGATTCGTCGCTGCACATTCACACACTGCACAGTCAAACGCTGCACGTTCAGTCGCTCCACAATCAGTTGGCACATAGTGAGTCGACGCATCACGACGTGCCAACCATGCGCCGCGCCAGGTCCAGCTCGCGGCGCGCCTGCGGCGCCAGCGCGCTGGTGGGATACGTCAGCAGCAGGTGTTCCAGTCGCGCCACAGCGGTCCCCGCGTCGCGTGCACGCAGCGCCGCGCGCGCCCACTCGAGATCACCCTCCGGCGCTTCGGGGCTGGTGCTGAAGTCGGTCACGAGGCGCGTCCAGAGTGGAACCGCGCGAGAGTCATGCCCGCCGGCGGTGAGCAGTCGTGCCGACATCGCGAGCACCAGCGGCGCTGCGTCACCGACGTCGTTCAACGTGCCGAGCAGCTGCGTCACCGCAGCAGCCGTATCGCTCCGAGCGAGGGCAGCGAATGCTTCGCCGAGTGGCGCGGAGGTGGGGAGCGTCGTGCGCGAGAGCAGCGCGCGCGGCACGAGCAACAGCGTGTTCGACGCATCGGCGTTGCGGAGTGCGGTGCGCGCCCGATCCAGGTCGCCGTCGTAGACCGCCAGCAGCGCCGTCGCTTCATCTTCGTCCAGACGAGCCACCAGGGCGCGCGCGCGTGTTGCATCACCTACACGCAGCCACGCCCACATCAGTTCGCGCTCCAACAGCTGCAGTTGGATCGGCGCCACCTTCAGCCGCACCGAATCCACCAGCGCCAGCGCTTCAGCCGCGCGGCCCAGCGCGGCCATCGCGCGCAAACGTACCGGCACCGCGTCGCGAAGCCCGAGCATTGGTGACAGAGCCCCCTGCGCTGCCGATGCCAGCTGCATCGCCGTCGCGGCCTCGCCGCTCACCAGTGCGGCATCGGCGGCGCGCAATGCCATCGCCGGATCACGCGTCAGCCGATAGATGGCGGCCCACGCCTCGCGCGACGCCACTGGCATCGATCGGGCGTCGGCCTCTTCACCAAACTCCTTCCACGCCGCCACCGCATCGCCGTCGGCGCGCACGCCGCTGAATGCCTGCCACGCCTGCCTCGGCTGCGCCCACAGCAGCTCCAGCGATGCCAGCACACGCCGCGCCGGCAGCCACAGCGGATCGGCCATCATCACGGTCCGAACTGAATCGCGACCGGCACCGGGCGCCAGCGACAGCGCAAAGACCGCCGCCTGATACAGCTGTGGCGTCTGCGTCAGCGTCTCACGCCAGCGTCGCGCCCCTTCGTGCCACATCTTCTGCGCCGACGCGACCTGTGCCAGTTCGGCGCTGAAGTCGCGCGGATCGCGTACCATCCGCGACGCGGTGGTGAGCACAGAATCGGCCGCCTCCGACCGCCCAGACTCGAGCAGGATGCGTGCATACTCCTTGAAGGGCGCGGCCTCGCCCGGCACCGCGCGCACCCAGTCGCGGAAGGCCGCCGTCAGCTCCTCGTCGCGCTGCAACGCGGTCAGTGTGCGCAGCTGAACCGACCGCACCACACCGCTGCGGGGGTCGATTCGTATCGCACCGCGCACCAGTGGAAGAAGCGAATCCACCATGCCAAGCGATGTGTACACCCGCTCGAGCCCGAGCAGCGCCGGTACCATCGCGTTGCCGGCGAAGGCGCGGCGATACAACACGGCCGCATCGCGAGGCTTGGCATCCTCCAGATCCAGCGCGCGCAATACAAGGGAATCAGCCGCGCTGTTGCCCATCTCCTGTGCGCTGAGCCGGCCGGCGCACGCAAGGACGACGCTCGCCCCCGCCAACAGCGTTCGACACTGCATCACGGCTTTGCCCCGTTCCTGTTCAGGCGTTCGAAGTATTGCAGGACCGCGCGACGCTCATCCTCGCGGAGACCGCGGAGCTCATCCCACGACGGTGGTGTGACGCGTGATGCCGGAGCGCCGTTGGCGGCGTTCGTCGGTGGCGCAAAGACCGTCGTGCCGATACCGGGCTTCGATTCTCGCGGCCCTTCCTTCTGTTCATCCTCACGACGGAGGGTGCGCCCCGCGTCCAACAAACGCTGCAGGAACTGCTCGCGACGCACGGCGGTCTCCGGGTCGCTCGCCGCGCGCTCCATCGCATCCGCCAATCGCTTCGCCTCCTTCGCCAGGGCGTCGGCGCGACCGCTGGCGTCGCCAGTGCCCACGTCATCCAGACGTTGCGCAATCTGGCGCTGCTTGCGCGCGATCTGCTTCGCCATCTGCTGCGCCTGCGATCCACTCTCACCGCCGGGCATCATCGACATCCCCTGCGCCTGACCGTTCACCTGCTGCTGCTGCCTGGCGAGTTGCTGCATCTCTTCCATCATTTCAGGCAGGCCCGATGCGGAGCGCGCGCGACCGGCCCGCTCCCGATCGCGCACCAGGCTGGACGCCGCTCGTTCCATCGCCGCTGCCGCATCGCGCATCGCCGACGCGGCGGCTTCACCGTTCTGCTGCTGACTTCCAGGCTGTCCCGCGCCCTTCTGCGCCTGCTGTGTCGCTTCCTGCGCGCGCTGCACCGCCTCCTGCATCGCGCGCTGTGATCCCTGCGACACATGCTGCGACCGGCGCGCCGCCTCCTGCAGTCGCTGCGCCGCCTGCTGCACGCCGTTCTGCACCGTCGCCTGCTCGGCCGCCATCTGCTGTGCACTCTGCTGCTGGCCTTGCTGACCCTGTTGGCCCGGCTGGCCCTGCTGACTCTGTTGACCAGGCTGCGGCTGGCCTTGTTGGCCGGGCTTCTGTTCGCCCTGCTGGTTCGGCGATCGCGGCTCCGATCCCTGCGGTTGCGTCGGCTTGCCGCCCTGCTGTTGCTGCGCCTGTTGCTGTGCGGCGTTCGCCAACTGCCGCTCCTGCTGGCTCAACTGCATCATCTCCTGAATCGACTGATCCAATTCGGACGTCGTTTCGCGCTTCCAGTCGTTCACCTGTTCCTGCCGCGCCTGCGCCAGCTGATCGGCCGCCTGCTGCATGGCCTGCGAGGCGCGCTGTGCGGCCTGCTGCGCCGACTCGGGACTGCGCGCGGCGTCCTGCATCTGGCGAGTCGCGGCATCACTGTTCTGCCGTGCCTGCTCGGCACGCTGCGCACCACGCTGTGCGTCGGCGTCGCGCAGGCGCCTCGTCAGGTCGTTGATGTCTCGCGTGAGCGCCTCGTTCTGACGCGCCAGTCGATCGGCCGCCTGCTGTCGCTGCGCCGCAGTGCCCTGCCCCGACGAATCAGCCAGGCGCCGTTGCGCCTTCGCCAGATCCTGCGCTTCGTCGCGCAACGTCGCCATGGTCCCTTCGAGCGCGGCACGCTTGAGCATCTCTGCGTTGCGCTCCAACTGGTCGCGCAGCGCCTGCTGCTGCCTGGCAAGGTCGTCCAACGATTGCCGTGTCGCCTGCTGATCCAGCCGCTGCGCCGACTGCTCCAGCTGCTGCAGCCGCTGCATCATCTGCGGCGCCATCGCTTCCTGCATCATCTTCTGCGCCTCGGCCAACCGTCCGGCCAGCGCCGAATCGAGCGCACCGGCACCCTTCAGTTGATCGGTGAGCTGCCTGGCCTGCTGCTGGAGCTGTTGCGCCTGTTGTTGCAACGCGCGCTGCTGCTTGGCCATCTGCGACGCCTTCTCGCGCGCATCGAACGACATCGGCTGTCCGTTTTCGCCACCGGCCTTGGCGCTTCGCGCGGCGTCGGTGGTCTGCTGGGCCAGCTGCTGCTGCTGCCTGGCGAGCGATGCGGCGCCGGCGGCAACGCTGTCGGCGGTCGCACGCGCCTGCTCCCGTCGCTCCGAGACACCGGCTCGCCGCAGGGTGAGCGTTCGACTCCGTCCCACCTGCCGCCACGGCGATGCGTCGGTGACGGTGACATCCACACGCAGTGCGTCTTCATCACTCTTGAGTCCGAGCGCTTCCAGATCCAGCGGTACCGCTCCCTCGAACGACGACGCACTCGCCGTCAGCACCTCGCGACGCGCCACCACCTTCTCACCGGAACGCACCGTGAGCAGCACACTCGCCAAGGCGTGATCGTCGCTCGCCAGAACGGTGATCGTCGCCGTCGCACCGGCAAGCAATAGTGTGTCGCTCGTACTGGCGATCTGCACCTGCGGCGCCGAGTCGGCACGGATGTCGAGCGCAAATGAGGCGGGGGTCTCCTGCAACGGCGTGCTCCCCAGCGCCTGCCACGTCCACCGCGCACTGCGCTCCGCCACCAGGCGCCCTTCCACGGCGCTTCCACGAACGGTGAGCGGTACCCGCGCCCCTTCGTCGCTGGTCAACGCGGCCGACGTCAGCGGAATCGAACTCCGGCCTCGCAACGTGAGCACCGTGCCACGCGGCAACACCAGCACGCCTGCCAGCGCCACATCTTCGTCCACGCGACCCAGATAGGCGGGGTAGCTGGCCTGCGCCACGATATCGCCGAGATACGGCTTGTCCGTCACGCGAATACGATGCGGCGCAGTCGAGGCGCGGCCATCGCTCAGTGTCAGTATCACATCGCCATCAAGCACCGGCAGTGTGTACTCCCCCCGATCCCGCTCGAGAGGCAGTGAGGCAGTGGTGACCGTGCCATCGAGCTTTTGAAGTTCGAGCGACAGTGCATTGCGCCCAGCACCGGTCATGCGAATCGTCGGTGCCGCACCTCGGAGCACGACCGTCGGCGCGTCGAGCACCAGCGTCGGCAACAGCGACCCGCGCCAGGCGCCGATCGGATTTACGAACGCCGCGGCGCCATCGCGCCACAGCGCCATCGCCGCCACCAGCGCCACACAGGCGCACACGGCCCACAGCGCGGCACGCTGCCGCAGCGATTGCTGCGCGGCGAACACCTTTGGTGCACGCGGCAGGGCCGTGCCGCTCAGTGCGCGCGTCATGTGCATCGCCGCGTGCGCACCGAGCGGTCCGCTCAGCGCGACCTCCTGCGCAACACGAATCGCACCGCGACGCAGGCGCTGCTCCCCTTCGATCGCCTCCGCGACGGCAACCGGCGAGGTCACACCAGCCGTCGCTGCACCGCGCAGATACCACGCCCAGACTCCAGCGCCAATCACACCGGCCCATACGACAAAGGGCGTGATGCGCGGCAGCAGCAGCCATCGGCCGCCACCCAGCAGGGCCACGCCGAGCGCCACACCGGCGGCCACGCAGAGAATCACGCCCGCAATGCGTGTGGCGCGCACCACACGCACGAGCGCACTCCGTTCGTCGGCGACAATCGCGCTCAGGCGCGCGATCGACTCGGTCGGGATCGATGGCGCGGTCACGGCTGCAACCGGCTCGTGACGGCATACATGACCAGATTCACACCCATGCGCAGCGCCTGTTCGTGCAGTTCGGGGGGATCGGTGGGATAGGTGCCAACGTCTTCCCACCCGTTCCCAAGGTCAGACTGATACGTGTAATACAGCGCCAGACGATCGCCGATGAAAATGCCCAGACCGCGCGCCGGTTTCGCATCGTGCTCGTGAATCTTCGGAACACCGCGAGGGAACGGGTACACCACACGATAGATCGGGTGTGTCAGAGGCACGTCGACCAGCGGACGATCGGGGAAGAGCTGCCTGACGACGATGCGGAAGCTGCTGTCCAACCCGTAGTTGTCATCCACATGCATGAACCCGCCGCGCAGCAGGTAGGCGCGCACGCGGGCCACTTCATCCGGCTCCATCGTCATCGTGCCATGGCCGGTGACGTGCAGGAACTGATAGTCGAACAGCGCCGGATCGCGGAACGTGACAGTGTGCTCCTCGCGATCGACGGGGAGAGAGGTCCGTTCTCTCAGGGCGCGAATCAGATTCTTGAGGCTGGACGGATTGGCATACCAATCACCGCCGCCGTTGTAGTGCACGCGCGCAAGCATCACACCGGACGGGTGCGCCACGACTGCGGCGCTGCTCGCACCGGTGGCCGCGGCGACTACCGGCGAATACGCCGCCAGCACGGCCACCGCGGCGAACACCGTCGCCGTCAGGGTCACAGTACGAATCGCGCTCACGTCTCCGTGCCCTGCGCCAGTCGATACGCCTCGTTTCGCGCCACGCCGAACTCCTCTTGCAGATGACGGACCGTGTCGCGGACAGACGCCCCTTCGGCGCGCAGCGATGTGGCGCGACGCAACGCCGCTTCGTGATCGGGCACCACCGGTGGTGCGCCCTCGAGCAGCACCACGACCTCACCGCGCGGCGCCGTCTGCTCGTAGTACGCAGCGAGTTCCGAGACCGTTCCGCGGCGAAA
>Ga0105046_10018287_pt1 | contig 10673 bp, 6 predicted proteins | sample MAT03_FD_78385 | JGI IMG/M metagenome (GOLD analysis project Ga0105046, IMG submission 78385) | Freshwater microbial communities from Lake Fryxell liftoff mats and glacier meltwater in Antarctica - MAT-03 (megahit assembly) | ecosystem: Environmental > Aquatic > Freshwater > Ice > Liftoff...
CATGAACCTGACCCACCCATGCTCAGTCCAGTCAAACAGATTCGATCTTTGTTACCACCGAATTTGGCGACGAGCGAATCAAGCAGTTCAGTAAGGCGAGCTTGCTGTGTGGGGCTGCTCCAATTGTCTTCCTGGGGACATTGCGGTGAAACAAGAATGTAGGGAAGCTTTTCGCCACGAGCGACTAACTGCGGTGGTCCCCATTTTGCGACGACGCTCATAGGACCATCGCTCTCGCCGCGACCGTGCAGGAAAAGCATAACGGGCAGGGATGTACCAGGCTTATAGTTTTCGGGCAAGTAAAGTAGGTAACCAACTTCGGCCGCGTCAGTTGTTTTGAAGATCTGTTCCACTTGCTTGCCCGGCTCGGGCTCTGCCGATTGAGCCGATGCGCAGAAAAGTAAGGTCACTCCAACTGATATGGCTAACAATGATCTCGCTTTCATTTTTCCCTCGAGGTGTAGTAGCCGTGATGTGAAATAGCTCGGGCTGTTCTAAAATCATAACTAAAGTTAGCCAACACGTCGCGTCCACATCACCTAGTGTTGAGAGAATCGCAATTGCTGCGAACTGCCAAAGAGAATGAAGTAGAACCCAATCCAGTCGCTCGACGATTGAATTCGCAGTTGATGCAGAAAAAACATCGAGTGCGTTCATTGCATGTTCTCCATGTCGGAGAGCAGTTTGCGGGCCTCTTCGATCTCTTCTTTTGAGGCTTTACCACTTGCGAGCGCTTGAAGTACAAGGCTCATTGCCGACCCGTTGTAAACTTTGTCGATTAGGTCGCTTAGGAAGCCTTTGGCGGCTCGTTCACGCGACATGGCAGCCCTATAAACGAGTGGGCGAACTGTATCGTCACGTTTGACCAGCCCTTTGCCGAGCATGACCGCCAGCATTTTGACGGTGGTCGAGTAGTTGGTTTGCTTGTCTTGGGAAAGCCGCAGGTGGACTTCGCGAACCGTACTTGGCCCTAAATCCCAGAGGATTCGAAGGATTTCCAGTTCAACGGCAGTTGGTTGAGAAGATCCCAATTCACGCATCGTATACCTCGATAAAGACGGATTAGAGAAACCCTTCTCTAAATAATATAGCGAAGCCTTTCTCTAATGCAAGTCAGGTTTTTTTCGTTTTCAGAAATTGTGGAACAAGAACTTGAGCCTGAGGCGCTAGCCGATCTCCAGAATCAATCGAAAATCGGCTAGCGCCTCAGGCTCAAGAAACAACTGACTTTGCAGGTTATTCCGCCCGCAACAGTGCTGGCATTAGCTCTTGTTGTTCCTCATGTTCTTGTAAATCGAGTTAGTTGCTTCCTGTCGCCGATACCGGTTGTACGACATCTAAAAAGTCGCAATGCATGCGCGATTGGATGAAGACCAAGCTAGGGTACGTTCATTGGTTACTGAAGGAAGCAAGACAATGCGATCGACAAAACGCAATCGCCGGATGCGCTGGTTAGCTGCTGCACTGGCAGTTACAACTGGCTGCGCCAAGATTCATCGATTTCATTTTCAGGAATCCACATCGCCGAGCTACTACAAGCCGGTGTCGACGCAGATTGACTATCCGAGCGTCAAGTCGTGCTTAACGGAGCAAGTGGTATCCACGCCTGCCCCGTTCGCGATGGAAAACCCTGCGGACATAGTAACACACGACGTGAAACTGGATGAAGTCATTCGACTTGCATTGCAGAACAGTGACATCTTGCGCTCACTGGGTGGTAGTGTTGTTCAGGCACCGGCGGGCACAATCTCGAACTTTGATCCGGCGTTGACTGAGGCCAATCCGCTTGGCGGTGTTGAGGCAGCCTTATCCGCGTTCGATGCGCAGGTTACGTCTCAGTTGTTTTGGCAAGTAAACGACCGCCCGAATAACATTCAAATCAATCCAATCTTATCGAACTTTCAAGTTTTCGCGACTCAGCAGACCGCTGCGGTATTTGACTACGAAATCGCCAAGCGAACCGCTACCGGTGCACGTTTCGCGGTAAAGAACTCAATCAACTATGACTTGACCAATACCCCGAATCGGTTGTTTTCGAGTGCTTACGCTGGCTTTTTGCAAGGCGAATATCGCCAGCCCTTAATGAGGGGCGCGGGGACTCAGTTCAACCGCATTGCCGGCCCAAATAGTACCGTTGGAACTTATAACGGCGTGCTCATCGCTCGCATCAATACCGACATCTCTTTGGCGGACTTCGAGCAAGGGGTTATTACGTTTATAAATGATGTCGAGTCAGCCTATTGGGAGCTTTACTTCGCCTACCATAATTTGGAAGCCCAGGTCGCAGGTAGGAATAGTTCGCTGTTGACTTGGCAGCGGCTGAAAGAGTTGCAGAAGGTTGGAGCGCGCGGCGGTGATGCGGCGGCTGAAGCACAGTCTCGGTCGCAGTATTACAACTTCGATGTGCTTGCCAAAGACGCACTTGGTGGAGTACAAGGCTTATACGCATCAGAACAACGACTGCGATATTTGATGGGCATTCCAGCGACCGATGGCGCTTTGCTAAAACCGATCAGCGAACCCATGGAAGGTGAAGTGATCCTGGATTGGAACTCGTCACTCAATGATGCTCTTATTCGCCGCGTTGAGATTCGCCGCCAAAAATGGAACATCAAACGACGCGAATTGGAAGTCATCGCAGCGCGACACAATCGCTTACCAACACTCGATTTCCTCAGCCAATATCGTTATCGTGGATTTGGCGATAGCTTGGTGGACCAACGTGAACCGGGCAATCAATTTAATTCGCTGTACCAGAACATCTTCACCGGCAACTTTCAAGAATGGCAAGCCGGTTTGGAACTGGCCTATCCAGTTGGAATGCGTCAAGCTGGAGCGGCTCTTGCGCATGCGCGGTGGAATTTGGCACGTGAAACTGCGCGGTTAAAAGAGCAGGAACTTAGGATCTCGCATGACCTAAGTAATGCAGCTCGCCAAGTTGTGCGTTCGTATCAGTTGGTTTTATCGAACTACAATCGACAAGACTCGGTTCAATCGCAAGTTGAGGCGCTTCAAGCTCGCTATGAACGCGGCCTTGATAACATCAACTTCTTGTTGCAAGCTCAACAGCAATTATCGACATCGCAAAGTGCCTACTTCCGCTCGTTGACGGACTATCAGCTTGCTCTACGAGATTTCCATCGCGAAAAGGGTTCATTGCTGAACTACAATCAAGTCGGTTTGAGCGAAGGTGCTTGGCCCGCACCAGCCTATCAAGATGCATATGAACGCGGTCGTTTCTTCGCACCACGACTTAACCCGTCAGCGGTAGAAATGCCAAACCCGCTTAGCTCTGGCGGATTCGATCCTTCGCAAGTCGGTTCGATGCCAACAGCGAATTACCTAGCACCGACTATGACGGTTTCGCCAGACGTCATGATCAACGAAGCTCCAGTTGGTGCGGATTTGAGTATGCCAGAGCCGAAGAATTGACAGTGGCGGAAGCTTCCAGCTTGCGGTCCTACTTTAGCTTGCGATCTTAGTTTCTAGTGCTACATCCATCATTAATTTTGGGGTTGGGTGGCACGTCCCTGAGTACTCGAAGGGCGTGATGGAGTACGGTTCACCACGCCCTTCGAGTACTCAGGGGCGTGCCACCCTAAACCATCAACCCCAAAAATCAAAGTTGGATGAAGCACTAGTCGGTAGTCCCCTCTGAGCGACAACTTTTACGCGCTCCTCTACGAGTCGCGGTCAAACGAGAGCCACCACGTTTAATCGCTGGACAGTCCAAGGTCTCCCGCAATCTCAGCCATCGCCGAGGCACAGAACTCGATGTGTTCATCAAGATCCACGCCGAGGTCGGCTGCTCCGTTGGTGATGTCGCTGCGATTTACGGCCGCTGCGAAACTGACTTGTTTTAGTTTCTTACGAACACTTTTAGCTGACATGCCAACTAATCGCTCGGGGCGAACCATCGCGCAAGCTGTCAAGAAACCGCACAACTCATCGCAAGCGTAAAGTGTCTTGTCAAGTTTTGAGCGGCGTGGGAATTGATCTGACAGGTAATCCGCATGCGATAGAATCGCGTAGATCAATTCTTCGGGGTAACCGCGTTCACGCAAGATCTTACTCCCTTCAATGGGATGATCTGGCGGGTTCGGCCAACGCTCATAATCAAAATCGTGGAGCAAACCCACTCCGCTCCAGAGTTCTTCGTCTTCGCCAAATTTCTTCGCATAAGTCCGTACTGCAGCTTCAACCGCAAACATATGCCGCTTTAGGGCAACGCTTTCAACAAACTCATCCAGCAATTTTAGATTGGCGATTCGGTTCATTTCCATTCCCATCAACTTGAAAGCTGCTACCTATTGTCATTATAGTACCCGTGTTCTACTCCGAAGGAGTTACTCACTTAAGCCCAGGGTTGAAAGGCGTTACTCTTTCAGAGTAATGATGTTAAGTCAGCAGTCTCCTACGACTAACGGTTGAACGCAATACCGTAAAACGAAATGGCTGGTTATAACTCCTTTGCTGAACGGTATTGCGGTTTAAATTAAACGAGATTATTGCGAAATTGGGCTTCGTTGAAAGCTGTCATTTGATGCGAAATCGCGCAAAGATGCACATGTCGGCGTAGGTTCGCCGTGCATTGAGCACGGCAAAGCATTGACCGAACGTCCTAGGCGTAGTCATACTGATGAACCGAAGTCGAAATCTGCAGATTGATCTAGAATTCTGAACGACACATGCTAGACGAAATCCCGCCTGACGAAACCGCGAAATGGCTGGAACGGCTTGAGTCTGCAAGGCAAGGTGATCGCGAGTCGCTAGCTTGGTTGCTTAAGAATTATTGGCAACCAATGTGGGAACACGTGGGCGGTGATCTGCAGAGTGCCCGCCCAGAGTCTGGTCTGGTTCAAGAAACGCTAGTCGAGGCCCAGAATTCGCTGCACGATTTTCGAGGTCAAACGCCCAAGGAACTGCGGACTTGGTTGCATACGATTCTCACGAACAACATTCGCGACGCTTGGGGGGCGACGGGCACCGATAAGCGACAACCGGAAGTTGGTATTCAAAACAATGAGGCAATTGTCACAGATGTTGTGTCGACGGCAGTGTTGCTACCGGCCACACGCGTGACGAACGGGAACGAGGCAGTCATCGAGCAGATTTCCAATCTCACCTCCGATACCTCAGCAGTCGATTTTTCCGAGTTTCGTCCTTCCAATCGATATCAGCTTATCTCGCGGCTTGGGCAGGGTGGTTTTGGAGTTGTCTTTCTGGCACACGATCAACATTTGAATCGCAATGTGGCGCTGAAGATGCCACGGCCCGATGTGCTGTTGACAAAAAGCATGATTCAGCGGTTTTTGCGTGAAGCGCGAAACGTTGCGAAGCTTGATCATCCGAACATCGTACCGGTATTGGCGACCGACGAGACGGCTTTGATGCCGTCGATTGTCTATCCGTATTGCAGCGGACCGACATTAGGCGAGTGGTTGCAAAGCCGTCAAAGTCCACCAGACTTTCGTGTTGTCGCAACAATTGTGAAGTTGCTCGCGGAAGCGGTGCAGCACGCCCATGCGCGCGGCATACTTCATCGCGATCTGAAGCTCGCGAATGTTCTGTTGGAGCCGACAACCGAATGCGATCAACATTATTGCTTTAACGACGGTGAAGCGAGCTGGATCCCTCGAGTTACGGACTTTGGGATTTCAAAAGCGACGCAAGCTGAGGATGACGAGACAGTGACGGGCAGTGTGATGGGTACGCTCGAGTACATGGCACCCGAGCAGATTCGTGGACTTGCCAGCGACATTGGTTCTCATTCGGACGTGTATTCGTTGGGGGTGATTCTATACGAGTTGCTGGTCAAGCAGCGGCCGTACCTTAGCGATTCGTGCGCGGACATGATCTTGAAGATGAAGGATGCCGGCCCGCCGCTCGTTCGCAAATTGCGTCAGGAGGTGCCGCGCGATTTGGAAGCGATTGTCACTCGCTGCTTAAGTGTTTCGATCGACCATCGGTACGCAACGGCGGCCGGCTTGGCTGAAGATCTTGGCAGTTTTCTCCATTGTCGACCAGTGCTGGCGCGAAAGAATTCGGTTGCCGTGCGGATAGCGCATTGGGTTCGGCGGCAGCCAGTTGTCGCGGCTCTGAGCGGTATTTGCGCGGTGCTGGCATTTGTTGCGATCGCTGGCGCAATTAGCTACATGCGGCACGCGAATAGTTCCGGGTCGGCACTATTCGCAATCAACAAACAGCTTCAATCTTCACGTGACTTGGCGAGTGCCGAACGCGATCGCGGGACGAAAAGTGCTGCTGAGCTGCGAAATCAATTGTACGCAGCCGACATCACAGCAGCGGCACGTGCGCTCGAAGAGGGTGACTTACCCAACTACGACATCCTGCTCAAGCGGCAGATCAAGCTGGAACCGGAGGAAGATCTTCGAGAGTTGGCTTGGTATCATCTATGGAACAAAGGGCATCGGGAATGTGAGTCGATTGCAGTTTCGAAGTTGCCACTTTATTCCGTGCAGTTTTCCAATCGCGGTGACTTGATAGCTGTGTGCGGGGAGGAAGGCTTCGTGTCGGTCTACGATGCGCGGACTTACCAAAAGCTCGTTTCGTGGAACGCCGAGCAAGGCGAAGTGAACCTCGCTTCGTTTTCGGCTGACGATAAGATGATTGCTACAGCGGGCGACGACGGAACGGTGTGCGTTTGGAATAGCCAAACCGGCAAGACCTTGAATCGCTTCCGAGCGCATCTGAAACAGGCGTTTCATTCGCTGTTCGGTCAAGGCGATTTGCTGATCAGTTGCGGGAATGAAAATGTGATTCGCGTTTGGAATTGGCGCACCGGAGAAGCGATTAAAGAACTGAAAGCACATACCAAATCGGTCCAATCCATTAGTTTGTCGGCTGATCGAACTGAATTGTATTCGGCCAGCGATGATGGAACCCGGGGTATCTGGAATCTCGCGACGATGCAGCTTGCTCGCCGTTTGGACGCGGTCGAATCACGTGCCTTGGATGTGCAGCCAGCAAATGGGTTTCCATTTATTTTCTCAAGCGACCTGCACGGTACTGTTCGTCGCGAAAGCTTAGCCACGCAAGTAGAATTCCCTAACATCTCAATTGCTAAGGTGACCGATAGTGCACAGTGCATCGCGGTCAGTTCCGACTGTCGGCGGGTGGCGGTCGCAAACCGAACGGGCATAATCTGTTTAGTTGAACTGGATGAGAACCTAATCCCGATCAACTCGTCAGCCAGCCCGGTTCAACGATCGTGGTCTGCACATCCTGGACGCATTTACGATCTCGCATTTTCGCCCGATGGTTCAAAACTGAACTCAGTTGGTCATGACGGTGTTTTGCGAACTTGGAAAATCGAAACAGCAGCGCATCGTGCGAGTATCGACGTTACACATCTCATCGAGCCCAACCGCAATGGGACGGCGGTTGTTCAAATTGCGCCAGATGCTTGCATATTTTCAGTCGCTCGAAGCTTATCGCTTTGGCGACCAACCGCTTCCCTGATGGCACCCATGGCGATGACCGAAACCACGATCACGCGTATTGCGGGGTCGGTATCAAAGCAAATGGTCTTCGCAGGTGAGGACGGCGGGCGATTAAGAGCCTGGTGGTGGAAGGAAAATCAGCTTGAACCGGCGTGGAGTTTTGCTTGGCACGATGCGCCGAGAACACTAACTGGCTTGGCTTATTCCGAAGAGCGAAATTGGATTGCCAGCGCCATTGAGACTCCTCGCAATCGTGTGAATCTAATCGATGCGGAAACCGGAAAGGAGATAAGAGAATTAGTTTTGCCTAAGAGTGCTCAAGGCAACAATGAGGGCGACCTCGCTTTTTCATCTGACGGAAAGTGGCTTGCGGCAGCAATCAATAATCAAGTGTTTGTATGGGACCTACAGACCATGCGGGATGCAAAGTGTCTTTCGGGTCACACGAGCACTGTAACTGCGATCAGCTTTCATCCAAACAGCAGTTTGCTGGCTAGCGGTTCTTCGGATCGAGCGGTGAAAGTCTGGGATGTTGCGGCGGAAACTCAGGTCGCGGACTTGCGGCGTCATACCGAGGCTGTAACTAGTGTCCTTTTCTCGCCAGATGGCAAGTCACTTTTGTCGTGTGATCGGGATGGTTGCACGGCGGTTTGGCATACCGAGTCGGGACGGTTTCTGCTGGAAATGGACAACCACAAAAGAGTGGTAAAACTAAGCCGCAATTGGTTCGGGCCGATGCTTTTTCGGGTACGGGAATTTTCGTCCGTACACGCTGATTTTCTTTAAATTGGCGAGGAAAAGTAGCCATAGTACTCATCACGTGATGCTCGAAAGCCGGCCGCTTCGATCGTAACGAAAGCGTGTACCAACTCAAGATTTTCAGACTTGTGCTTTATCCAACTTAAGAATTGGGGTTGGGTGGCACGTCCCTGAGTACTCGAAGGGCGTGATGGAGTACATTATCACCACGCCCGTAGAGTACTCAGGGGCGTGCCACCCTAAACCACTAAAACGATTGTCCAAGCGGTGCGTCCGGTTCAGAGGAAGAGCTACAATTGGGACAATTGTGCGACACTGAAATCGATTTTTGAAGCAATTCGGACATTTGCCTCGTTTTGAATTGCATTATTCGTCAGTTGGGAGGCTTGGAAGGCGGTTTGGCATTGAGGCACTTGAATGCGGGGGTTAAGATGCGTAAGCTCCAATAGTGTTGGTGTACACCGGGCACAGCAGATTGTCTGCCAGCCACCAACCAAGAATTTAGAACCAGATCAGTAGAGCGAACGATGAAAGACAGTATTCATCCAAGATACCACGAAACCAAAGTGACCTGCGGTTGTGGAAATACCTTCCAAACTCGCAGCACTCGACCCGAAATCCGCGTCGACATTTGCAACGCTTGCCACCCGTTTTATACCGGCAAGCTGAAGTATGTTGACACCGCTGGTCGGATCGAGAAGTTCCAGAACAAATTCGCGGCTGGAACGTATGCCAGTTTGTCGAAGAAAAAGAAGTAGCTACGCTGGGCTGAATTGGCTACGCTGGGCTGAATTGGCTACGCTGGGTTTGTGACGTCTCGCTGGAAATCCGGCGGTCAGTCAATATGCACTCCCGGTGGGCTGCAAATACACGCGGCTGAATCAAAGCAACCAAAGTGGCCCGTCGTGGTAAAAATCACGTCGGGCTTATTTTGTTTTTAGGGAGAGCTGAACGCTCGCTATTCAAAACCGAGCTAGTCGCTGGTTCCCAGGCTCCGCCTGGGAACCCACTGGCTTGCAGGCTCCGCCTGCCGGATATGTCGAGGCAGAGCCTCTAGTGCAGTGCGTTCCCAGGCAGAGCCTGGGAACGAGTTAAAGTGCTGCCCCTCGCTGACGCGTCGGGTTACTGAGCCCACCGACTTGAAACCACAAATACTCCGTAAGTAAACCGTTATGAATGTTCGTGCTGAACTCGAAGGCAAACTTAAAAGATTTGAAGATCTTGAGCATTTGATGAGCCGACCGGATGTCATGTCGGACTCGAGCAAGATCGCATCGTACGCGCGCGAGCACGGTTCGCTTTCGCGGATCTCTCTCAAGTATCGAAGCTACAAGAAAATGAGCGACGATATGCAAGACTTGGCTGAGATGGCCAAGAGTGACGATCCCGAAGAACGCACCATGGCACAAGAGGAATTCAATTCGCTGCAAAAGCAACGCGAGACGCTGTGGGACGAATTGCTCGAGTCGACGATCGGTGGCGAAGACGCAAACCGCAGCAGTTGCGTGATGGAAATTCGGGCTGGAACGGGCGGCGAAGAAGCAGCCTTGTTCGCACGCGACTTGTATGAAATGTACAAACGCAACGCCGACGCCAAAGGTTGGCGGACTGAGATTATGGATATGAGCGCTTCGGAACGAGGCGGTTTCAAGGAAATCGTAATCGGACTCGAAGGTGAAGGCGTTTATCGCGAGTTGCAATTCGAAAGCGGCGGGCATCGTGTGCAACGCGTCCCAGAAACCGAAACGCAAGGCCGCGTTCATACCTCCGCGGCCACGGTGGCGGTGATGGCGGAACCCGAAGACGTTGAAATCGATCTTAAAAAAGATGACTATCGCGTAGATAAGTTTTGTGCGAGCGGTCCGGGCGGACAGCACGTTAACAAAACCGAGACGGCTATTCGACTGACGCACTACGAAACCGGAATCGTTGTGCAATGCCAAGACGAAAAGAGCCAAGGGAAGAACTTAGCCAAGGCGATTCGCGTATTGAAGAGTCGCATATACGACCATCTTCGCCAAGAAGAATTGAAGAAGCGATCAGATACTCGCAAGTCACTGATCGGTTCGGGGGATCGTAGCGAACGCATTCGAACTTACAACTTTCCGCAGAATCGTGTGACTGACCATCGCATCAACTTTACGCTCTACAAACTGGATCAAGTTATCGCTGGTGACTTAGCTCCAATGACTAAAGCGTTGCTAGAGTACGAGCGTGATCAACTGCGCGGAGATATGGAGAATGGCGGATGAGTACCACCGAAACATGGACGATAGGTAAGCTGCTCACCTGGACCACCGATTATTTGAAGAAAGGTGGCTCGACGTCGCCCAGGTTGGATGCTGAGGTCTTGCTCGCATACGCCTGTGGTCGTCAGCGCATCGAACTATATACGTCTTTCGATCAAGAACCATCTGAGGAAGCTAGAGTTGCTTTCCGTGAGCTCGTTCG
>Ga0105046_10018289_pt1 | contig 10672 bp, 3 predicted proteins | sample MAT03_FD_78385 | JGI IMG/M metagenome (GOLD analysis project Ga0105046, IMG submission 78385) | Freshwater microbial communities from Lake Fryxell liftoff mats and glacier meltwater in Antarctica - MAT-03 (megahit assembly) | ecosystem: Environmental > Aquatic > Freshwater > Ice > Liftoff...
ATCCGCGGATTTGGCGCGATCGGCGGAGGTTGGGGATTCAACTTCGTCAACAACGGCGCGCTCAACGCCGATGTCAGCGGGCGCACGCTCTCCATTCTCACGAGTAACTTCGTCAACTCCGGCACGCTGGCGGCCACCAATGGCGGCATTTTGAGCGTGCCTGGCGGTTATGCGCAGACTGCTGGCGTCACGCGCGTGGCGAACGGCAGCATGATTTTGGCGGGGAATTCACCGAGCTTCGGCACGATTCAGATCGGTGGCGGCCGACTCGAAGGGTCGGGCATCATCGCCGCAAATGTCAGCAATGCGGGCACCATCTCACCCGGCAATTCCGTCGGAATACTTTCAATCAGCGGCGACCTGACCCTGGCGAACTCGGCGAATTTGCAAATTGAACTCGGCGGCAGGACGCAGGGAACGCAATACGATCTCCTGAGCGTGGCGGGCACCGCGCCGCTCACGCTGGATGGAACGCTCAGCGTGTTCTTTGTGGATGGCTTCCAACTCACCATTCAGGCCAGCGACACCTTCGCGATCTTGAACTCGAATGCCGCCATCCTTGGGATCTTCTCCAATGTGGCGGGCGGGCGGATCTCCACGGCGGACAACCTCGGAAACTTCGCCGTCAGCCTCTCAGGCAGCAATGTGATTCTCCGCGACTTCATCGCCACCATCCCCCCGGTGCTGACGCTCTCGCTGCCCCAGGCCACGGTGCTCGAAGGCGGGGCACTGAACGGGACGATTTCCATAGACAAGGTCCTGACCCAGGACATCACCGTCTCGCTCGGAATCACGCAGGCCGGCCGGCTCACCTTTCCCGCCTCGGTGCTCATCCCTGCCGGGCAGACGTCGAAGGCGTTTGCCATCACCGCCATTCAGAACCAGAACGTCGAGGCTCCGGTGGATGTGACCTTGATCGCGTCCGCGCCCGGTTCCACGGCGGTCTTTGCTTCACTGCGAATCCTCGACGACGACACTCCGGCGATTCAGTTCACGCTGGATCGCACGATGGTCAGCGAAAACGCGGGCGCGAATGCGGTCATCGGCACGCTGACTCTGGACCGGGCGGTCGGGTCCGCCGTCTCCGCCAGCTTCACGGCCACGCCTGCGGGGCAGGTGAGTTTTCCCGCGAGCGTTACCATCCCGGCCAATACGCAAACCATCCCCGTGCCGATCGCCACCGTGGACAACGCCCTGCTGGACGGAAATCGCGCCGTCACGATCACCGCGCACCTCGTCGGCACCGGCGGAACCATCGTCGCCGATGCCGCGCCGGTCGCTCTCACGATCATTGATGATGAAGGCTCGTCGCTGAGTTTCAGCTTCGATCGCACCCTGTTTATCGAGGGGAGAAATCAGGCCGGCAGCGGCATGGTCACCCGGAAACTGGCAACCGGGGCACCCGTCGTGGTGAGCCTCACTTCATCGAGTCCGGCGAAATTCATCGTCCCCGCGACCGTCACCATTCCCGCCGGTCAGCTCTCGGCCACCTTCGCGATCCAGACCATCAATGACGGGGTGCCCAATGGAAACCAGACGATCACACTCATGGCGACTGCGACCGGCCTGAACCCCGGCACCGCCAGCGTCATCCTCACCGATCTGCAAAAGCCCGATCTCACCATCGCCCTCCTCGATCCGCTCGCGGGAGCGGAGACGGATGCGTGGGTTGACGTGCGGATTCTGATGACCAATCAGGGCGGCACGGACGCACGGGGACCATTCACCCAGCGCATCCTGCTCTCGTCCAATGACACGATCGGGAACGACGTGCTCCTCGGCTCGGCGGATTTCACCGGGCTGCTTCCAGCCGGAGCGTACATCGAGCAGAGTCTGCGGGTCCGACTGCCTCGGACTGCGGTCCGTTTCTGGCTGATGGCGCAGACGGATGCGAACAACACGATTGACGAAGCCCTCGAAGACAACAACGCCGCCATCGCCGCCACCCCGCTCGATCTCGCACCCGCTTACACCGCCACGCTGAGCATCGTGCCCGACACGGTGCCGACCGGGACACCGATCCCCATCACCGGCACGGCCACCCTCCGCAGCGGGGGAGCGGCGGCCTTCATGCTGGTAAATATCCACATCACCAATGCGGGGATCGAGCGGGTCATCTCCGCCCTCACCAATTCGCTCGGGCAATTCAGCACGACCTTCCTGCCGCTGCCCGGCGAAGGCGGGCTGCTCCAGTTCGGCGCGGCGCATCCGGGTGCCACCACGTTCACCGTGCAGGATGAAGTGCGGGTCTATGGCGTGAAGGCGGAACCGGCCTCCGTGGAGCTGGATCTTGCGGAGAACAGCAGCCAGACGGGCAGCATCACGATCCGGAATTCCACCGATCTCCCCGTCTCCGGTCTCGCGGTCTCCGTCTCCGGCCTGCCTGCGGGAATCCAATTCACCCCGGCACTCGCCGCGACGACCATCGCGGCATCCGGCACGGTGGCGATCAATTACACCGTCGCATCGCAGAGCCCGTTCGATCGGAAGACGTTCACGCTGTCACTCACTTCGACACAAGGTGCCGCTGTCGCTGTGCCGATTGGCGTCACCGTCGCTTCAAACACTCCCAAGCTGGTGGCGGACCCCGCGACACTCGCCGCAGGCATGTTGCGGGGCGGACAGCAACTCGTGAATTTCACCCTGCGCAACGATGGCAAGGCAGCGAGCGGCCCGATCAATGTTCTCCTCCCGTCCGGTGCGTCGTGGATGAAAGTCGCCACGGCTCTTCCCATCCCTGCGCTCGCGCCGGGTGCATCCGTGCCGGTCACCATCCAATTGACGCCTCCTGCGGACCTCGCGCTTGGAGATTTCAGTGGCAATCTGGGGGCGACGGATGGCGCGAACACCCTTTCGATTCCTTTCTCCTTTCGTGCACTTTCCGATCAAACCGGCCAACTGATCGTCCACACCGAGGACGAATACACCTACTTTGCCGCGGGCAATCCACCTCTCGCTGGAGCAACTGTGACCGTTACCGATGCGCTCACCCTGCAGGTCGTCGCAACCCTCACCACGGACAGCAATGGAGTTGCGGATTTCGGAACGCTTCGCGAAGGGTACTACACGATCACCGGCACTGCGGATCGTCACGCCAGCTATCGAGGCACTCAACTCGTCAAGCCGGGAGTCGCGAACGATGTACGCGCCTTTCTTTCCCGCCAGACGGTTACTTACACTTGGAAGGTCGAGCCCGTTGAGACGGCGGATCGTTATAAAGTGACGGTCGAGACAACCTTTGAAACCAATGTTCCGGCTCCGGTCGTCGTAGTTGAACCCACGGTATTCGATCTACGGGATTTCGACATCACTCAAGAAGAACAACTCACACAGATTACCATCCGCAATGAGGGTTTAATCGCCGTGAACGACGTTAAATTGAATTTGCCGACCAGCGAGTTCTTCTTCTTTGAGCCTTTGGTAGAGAATGTCGGAATCCTTGGAGCAAAGTCGAGCATTACGATTCCAATTAAAATCAAAAGGGTTTCTCCATCCTCCAAGACTGCCCCTGTGGTTGCCGAGTATGAAATTGGCGCGAGGCGTGCGCTTATTGCGCGGCCCGTGGTTCAAGAAAACGGCGGGTGCGGCCGACCTGACGAAGGGCAAACTCCACCTGCTCCCGGCGCAACTCCACTTCCTGTAGTTAAGCCGATAGACTGCTTTCTTTCGGCAACAGTTTGCGGAAGCGTCAAGCCGATCGGCCAAATTCATGCGAAACTTAGGGACAACACAGAAGAAGAAGATGGAGTTTCACCATTCGCCAGGTATATCAAACCCTACGGTATTACAGCGAACTACAGTCTCGACCCCAGCATTCGCTTTCGAAGCGAATGTAGACTGAGATGGCTTCAGATAATCAAAGACGAAGATCCCGAAGGACCGATTATTGTAGATCCCCCACCTTGCAGGCCAGTTCCCGACGACCCTACGCGAACGCTCGACTTTACAACCGACGACCAGCCGTGGTATCATAACTCCGAGTTTCCTCGCCAAAATAACTATTCCGATAAGCCGACCATAGAAGGACCAGGAAGACCCTCGGGTTATCGTAGAGCCGTTTCGTTTACTACTATGCTTGTGCTTGAAAGTAAATGCGCTGGGGCTGGGCAGTTCGTAATTTTGGGCGGATTTACGACTGCATTCGGCCCAGCCAAAGTTAAAACACTCGGGGGAATTCCTTATGAGGTCGTGCTGCCAGTTCCCTACTCGTTTGACTGTGGCTACCCAAACGGTGCCGACGGTGATGCAAAAATCCAGGCAGCTCTCGGCTCCACGGGATTCAATGGCTGGACCCCGGCAAGTTCTAAAGACATCGCCTGCTGCATTCAGCCCAATGATGACTACTACAAAACCTGCAAAAATGCTCCGAAGCCAGGCAACGTTTTGGATAATGATCCATTGTTACGGTGCTGCACAGTTGAGGTAATAAAGTTACCCGAACATGGCGAACTTATAAATGGCGGGTTGCATCCAGATGGGAGTTTCATCTACAAGCCGAATTGTGACTATGTCGGATGGGATTCCTTTACCTATCGCGTTCGTTATCCTAATGGCACCTATAGTGATCCGCCAGTTACCACCGCAAACATTGCGGTGCTACCTTGCGTGCTTGATGGCCCGGTTACTTATTCATACAAATGTGGAAACATCATTCCGTGTGGCGTCAACCTTCGATTCATCATCTGCCCGACCTGCACAACTTGCACAGGTCAGGAATTCATACCAAGCCCTGGCAACGGCAACGGTTACACTGCGTTTGGAGGAAGAGTGATTTTTTCGCCAGTCTCCTCTGAGGGTCAACCCTGCAACCGATCCAGTTCTCCGGCACCGGAAAAAACAATCGCTTTACGCGCGGTGTCCGTCTCTAACGTCGCGCAGGCGGCTTCTTCAGACGGCGGGGTGTGCGCTCGCGTAAAGCTGCGTCTCGATCAAGATGCCGTGATCGCGCGGGATGCTTTTCGGGCCACGCTGGAAGTGACGAACACCGGAGCGTCGCAATTGGAGAACGTCCGCGTGGATGTTACTGTTCGGGCTCAGCCGGGTGGAACCCCGAGTAACCTGTTCGGAGTGACCCTCGCCGGTGTTTCCGGCCTTTCGGCGGTGGATGGAACGGGAGTCCTAGCCGCCAACGGTGTCGGCACCGCAAAATGGCAGATTGTCCCCACGGTGGATGCTGCGCCCACAGTACCAACCCAGTTCTTTGTGGGCGGTACCTTGCGCTACCGGGTGGACGGTCTGGATGTCTCGATCCCCTTCTACGACATCCCCATCACGGTTCTGCCGACCCCGAGGCTCGCCTTGAAGTATTTCCATCAGCGCGATGTCTTCAGCGACGATCCCTTCACTCCGCAGATCGAGCCGGCGATTCCCTATTCGCTCGCGGTGATGGTGAAGAATAACGGTTTCGGGACGGCGAAGAACATGCGCATCACTTCCGCGCAGCCGATCATCATCGAAAACGAAAAGGGATTGCTGGTGGATTTCCGAATCATCGCCACGCAGGTGTCCGGACAGCCGCTCGTGCCTTCGCTGACGGCGGATTTCGGGGAGGTGGGACCGGGGCAGATCAAGGTCGGGGAGTGGCTGTTCACATCGAGCCTCCAAGGGCTCTTCATTGATTACAAGGCGACCTTCGAGCATGTGGACGGACTCAACAACCTGCGGCTCTCGCTCATAGATAGCGTGGAAATCCACGAGATGATTCATCAGGTGCGGGCGCTCGGGGCCTTGAATGATGGCCTGCCGGATTTCCTCGTGAACGACGTGGCGGATGCGCGTGATCTGCCGGACACCATCCATCTCAGTGATGGGACGACTGCACCCGTGGCGGTGGTGGAAGCGGCGGGCACCAGCGGCCCGGTGACTCCCACGCAATTGAGCATCACCCTCACCGCGCCCCTGCCCGCGGGCTGGGCCTACCTCCGCATCCCGGAGCCATCGAACGGGCAATACGAACTGACCAGGGTGGTGCGTTCGGACGGACTCGACATCCCGCTCGATGTGGATTCGTGGGTGACGGACCGGACCTTCATCGGCCAGGGCAAGCGGCCCATCTACGAAGCCATCCTGCACCTGCTCGACCGCAACAGCACGGGTTCCTACACGCTGACCTATCAGGTCAAACTCGGTCCCGACACGCAGCCGCCCACGAGCCATGTGAAGCCACTGGCCGCGCAGAGTGCGATCGAGTTTCCCGTGAGCTGGGAGGGAAGCGACAATCGGCGGGTGGCATTCCACGACCTCTACGCCTCGATTGATGGCGGCCCCTATGCACTCTGGCTCCAGCGCTCGCAGGAAAGCGGCGCAATTTATCGCGGCGACTTGGGACACACCTACGCCTTCCAAAGCCGGGCCACCGATGGGGCGGGCAATCTGGAGGCAGCCCACGCCACCGCCGATGCGACGACCCAGGTCACATTGACCAACATCGCGCCCACGCTGGCGGCGATCCCGGACCAGGAAATCAACGAGGGCCAGACGCTGGTGATCGAGCTTGCTGCGACAGACCCGGATGGACGGGGGGACCTGCTCCGCTTCGCCTTCGCATCCGCAGTGCCGCCGGGACTGACCATCAACAGCCAGACCGGACAGATCCGCTGGGTGACCGGGGAAGCCGATGGCGGGCGGGGGGTGCCCGTGGACGTGACGGTGACGGATTCGGGACTCCCCGCGCTATCGGCCACGCGCTCCTTCGTCATCCGCGTGATTGACGTCAACAGTCCTCCGACACTGCAGGACGTGCCCCCGCAAAGGGTTTCACCGGGCAGCATCCTCTCGGTGCAACTACAAGCCAGTGATGCCGATCTGCCGGTGCAGACAATCCGCTACCGCTTCGCGACCACGCCGCCGCCAGGGATGACGATCAACGACACGACCGGACTGATCACGTGGCAGACCGGCCCGTCCGACGCCAGCCGTGTGCTGCTCGTTTCGGTGGCGGCAGCCGATTCCGGCACGCCCCAAATGGAAGCGTTGCTGTCCTTCCCGGTGACGGTCGATCCGGTAGTGGTGGATCGCCCGCCGCAATTCTACGCGACCGGAGGCCAAATCTGGCTCGCGGGAACCGTGCATACCTTTCAGGTGAATGCGTTCGATCCCGATGGCGATGCGGTGAAGCTGACGCTCGACAAGACGGGATTGCCGGGGAGCGTGACTTTCTCCAGCACGGATGGAACGGGGCTGGGATTGATCACCTGGAACACGACGGGGGTGACGCCGGGCATTTATTCGCTGCCGCTGCAGGCGACTTCCCAATCGCTCCAAGCGGGTTATTCCCCGGCGGTGAAGATCGTGACCGACAACGCATACTGGAAGTGGGCGGTCGATGCGTTGAAGGACTCGCCCGACTTTGCCAAGTCCGATCCCGCGGCGGATGCCGACGGCGACGGGCTCGGCAACATCCACGAATGGGCGCTGATGACGAAGCCGAAGGAGAAGGACGGAATCCCGACGACTCTCTCGCTCGAAGGCCCCTACGAGGGAGGCTGGGTCGGCGTGAACCTGGCCTTCCACCGCCGCCGGGGTTCCAGTCAATTCGTGACACTCGCGCCGCAGATATCGGCGGGCCTTGACCGGTGGGACAACATTCCCTCGACGGATTGGGAGGCATTCCTCGACCCGTTCGGCGACCGGGATGGGAACCCGGATGCCGAAGAGGTGCTCTTCCGGGTCTGGCTGAACATCACGGACCCCGGAAACGCGGCGAAATTCTTCCGAGTGCAATCGAAGATGAGGGCGATAGGGCCATGATGCGAATGACACGACCATGAATGCAGTCTCACATGAATCACACGGCCCTGTGACCGGAATGGCGGGCATCTCTGTAGCCGAGAACCTGAGGAGGCGGGCATACTTTCCCAGCAGGCGGCGTATCGGAGGATGGACGATTAGCCCGCCTCCTCACGTCGTCGGCTACGAAGCGAAAAGTAGTCCGGAGCTTCAGCTCGTCCGGCGGTCGAAAGAGGACCGGCGATCGAACCTGGAGGCGACCGTTTTCCGGGCTGAAGCCCGGAACTACTTTTCGCGATCAACGCGCCGCGGGGCTGGAGCGGCGCTCGCCATTGCACTCAGCCTTCTCCATCTCGGAAACGCCCAAGCCGCGCCGATCGTGGACTGGCTGGCCTACTCTGCCGGGACGGACCGCACTCATTTCTCGCTGAAGGACGATGGCGGCCTGACCGTCGCGCAGGCAGAGATTCAGCTCACAGCGGGAACGCTGGCACCTCTTTCTCCCTCGGCAGGACTGCTCCAGGCACCATTCTGGGTGACGACGCCGGATTTCACAGACAGCCTGCTGGCAAACGCGACGGTGGCCACCAGCAAGGTGCAGGTCGCTCCGCAGGCAGGCTCGGTGCAATACAAGCTGGCGATGACCGGGTCGGATTTCTCCGGGCTCTATTTTGCGGTCGGCCAACTATTCAGCACCGGAACGTCCGGAACGCTGCAAATCAACGTCGCCGCGAAGACGGGCGTTGGCACGGGGGTGGCGATTGATTTTCTGGGGACCAATGCGTGGGATGATGGAATCCGCCTTTACGACCAGGCGCTCAATTGGGATGGCGGCCTCGGCAAGTTGTCGTTCGGCGCCGGTGCGAGCGGGGAGTCGCAGTTCGCGTTCTTCCAGATTGCCGCGGGCTCCAGTCCCGTCACGAGTCTGACCTTCGACATCCCAAGCGGCTATAACTCCGGGCTTGGCGATGCGCTGGAGTTTGCACTCGCCAGACAGGTGCCGGAACCCGGGAGCGCCGCGCTGTGGTTGTCAGGCTTCGGCATTTTCCTTTTCCATCGCACACGCAGAAGGCCGGCGTGGAGGTGATAGCGCGGGACAATGTGGGACAGGCTTTCAGCCTGTCATCGTTGCTGGCGGACAGGCTGAAAGCCCGGCCCACTCTCAGGTGATGCGAGGCGCGTTGAACCAGGCGATCACGCTTCTCTTGCTGGCGCTGGTGCCCGCGACGTTCTCGGCCATTTTTCATCCGAAGCGCCCGGCCTTTTCCGATCCCCTGCGTGAGGGAGAGATCGCGGCGGGCGATGTTCTCCGGAATCCCGGTCAATTCTTCTGGGTGGACGCCCGCCCCGACCGGGAATACGCGGAGGGACATGTGCCAGGGGCGCTGCGGCTGACTGAGGATGAGTGGAACGAACTCGTGCCTTCGGTGCTGCAAGCGTGGCCGACGGACACTCCGGCCGTCGTGTATTGCAGTTCGCGCCAGTGCGAGAACAGCACGGGGGTGGCGAGACGGCTGCGGGAGTTCAATCTGGGACCGGTCTATGTGCTGAAAGGAGGATGGGAAGCGTGGACGCGCGCACAGAAAAAGTGATCGCGATGATCCTGCGGCTGATTGTCGGCGGCGTGTTCATCTACGCGGGCGCGCTCAAGGCGCTCGACCCGGCGCAATTCGCGGTGGACGTGGACAACTTCCGCCTCCTGCCTTACCCGCTGGCGTGCGCGATGGGCGTTTATCTGCCGTGGCTGGAGATTGTTTGCGGCGCGGCACTGGCCTTTGGAATCTTTCGTCCCGGCGCGACCCTCTTGCTGGCCGGAATCCTGATTGGATTTCTCATCGCACTGGTCACTGCATGGGCACGTGGCCTCGACATCCATTGCGGGTGCTTCGGCCACTCGTCCGGCAAGTCGCACCTGTGGGCCTCGGTACTCCTTGATGTCGCTCTTCTGGGCGCTGTCTGTCTTATTTCAAAAACCTCCTCCCGAACCGAAGGCCGCCGCCAGCTAAGGAACCGCTGATTTAATTGGGTCGGCCCGCGAAAGACGCGAAGGAGCGCGAAAATACAAGGCGCTGCGAGAGGAGCAACGTCATCGCGGCTTCCCTTCCGCGACTTTCAGGGTGTTTCGCGGGCTTAACCCGACTTCGCGGACTGGAGGCGGGATGAGGGGGGGCGTTCTCTGGGGGCTCGTGCCTCGCAACCCTGAGCTTTGATACGGAATCCCGTTGGGATTCAGAGCAGGAACTTCCGCGAGGCATGGGGGGGTACCCTGCATTTCTCCCACACGTGGCGTGCGGGGTGAAGAATCCCAGCGCGCCGTGGCACGCGGCTGGTTGGGGTAGCCTGCATTTCTCCCACTCATGACGTGGGACGCGACAGGGTGTTGTGCCGCCTGCACGGCATGCCTGCGAAGCGGGCGGCGTTCACGTGGCGTGGCTCGCCCGAGCTGCGCCGCAGTGAGCGCCGGCACGGCGCAGCTCGGGCGAGCCACGCTGCAAACGCGGCTTGCCTGCGGTGTGTGTGAAATGTGCGCCAGCCCGTCGGTCAGGACAGAGCGGCTTCCGGATGCTCGCGACACCGGGGGCGGCTGGCTTCCGCCGCGCAGGCGCGGGCAAAAGCGAAATCCCGCAGACAGTGCAGGCACCGCCCAGGCTGCCGTCCGAGGCTCTTGCAAAACCTACACGGTCACCGACGCGCGGCGTCGTCGCTCAGAGGAGTGAAGGCATCTCGCCCGCTTACGGCTGAGGTTTTGCAAGAGCCTCGTCCGTTACTCGAATTTGAGCGGCTCGGGAGGCGCGAGTTTCACGTCGGCAGTCGGCACTGGCGATGCAATGTTCGGGCGTGGCGGTGGAGCGGCGGGGACATCGTTCGGAGCACTGTTCACTGGAAGCTCCGAAGTCGTGAACAATGGCGCCTGGGCGTTGCCGACCTTGGCGAGTTCGACCTG
>Ga0105046_10018290_pt1 | contig 10672 bp, 10 predicted proteins | sample MAT03_FD_78385 | JGI IMG/M metagenome (GOLD analysis project Ga0105046, IMG submission 78385) | Freshwater microbial communities from Lake Fryxell liftoff mats and glacier meltwater in Antarctica - MAT-03 (megahit assembly) | ecosystem: Environmental > Aquatic > Freshwater > Ice > Liftoff...
GAGGGAGGTGGATTCGAACCACCGAAGGCGTGAGCCAGCAGATTTACAGTCTGCCCCCGTTGGCCGCTTGGGTATCCCTCCAGCAAGGAGCCCGCAATTTTCACGGTCGCGGCGCTAAATGTCAACGCCTTGGGTGCATTCGGCGCCCCGGGTCAGACATTGAAGCGGAAATGCAGCACATCGCCTTCCTGGACGAGGTAGTCCTTGCCTTCCAGGCGCAGCCGGCCGGCGTCGCGGGCGCCCGATTCGCCGCGGTACTTGATGAAGTCGTCGAAGGCGATGGTCTCGGCCCGGATGAAGCCCTTCTCGAAGTCGGTGTGGATCACCGCGGCGGCCTGCGGCGCCGTGGAGCCCCTGTGGACCTGCCAGGCCCGCACTTCCTTCACGCCGGCGGTGAAGTAGGTCTGCATGCCCAGCAGGGCGTAACCGGCGCGGATGACGCGGTTCAGGCCCGGCTCGGCCAGGCCCATCTCGGCCAGGAACTCGGCGCGGTCGGCGTCCTCGAGCTGGGACATTTCCTCTTCGATGGCCGCGCTGACCGGCACCACCTGGGCGCCTTCGAGCTCGGCGCGGGCCCGTACCAGGTCCAGCATCGGGTTGTTCTCGAAGCCGTCTTCGCGCACGTTCGCCACGTACATCACCGGCTTGAGGGTCATCAGGAACAAGTCGCGGACCACTGATTTGTCCTCGGCACTCAGGCCCAGGGCCCGGGCCGGCTTGCCGGCATCGAGGCCGTCGCGGACGCGGGTCAGCACCTCTTTTCGGACGATGGCGTCCTTATTGCCGGTCTTAGCCTCACGTTCGGCGCGGTTCAGCGATTTTTCCACCGATTCCAGGTCGGCCAACGCCAGCTCCAGGTCGATCACCTCGATGTCGGCAATCGGGTCGATCCTGCCGGCGACGTGGATGATGTCGGTGTTCTCGAAGCAGCGCACCACGTGGGCGATGGCGTCCACCTCGCGGATGTGGGCCAGGAACTTGTTGCCCAGTCCCTCGCCCTTCGAGGCGCCGGCCACCAGGCCCGCGATGTCCACGAACTCGAACGAGGTCGGGATGATCTTCTGCGGCTTGACGATATCGGCCAGCTGCGCCAGGCGCGGGTCGGGCACGGGAACCACGCCGGTATTGGGCTCGATGGTGCAGAACGGGAAGTTGGCCGCGGCGATGCCCGCCTTGGTGAGCGCATTGAAAAGGGTCGACTTGCCGACGTTCGGCAGGCCGACGATGCCGCATTTGATGCCCATGGTGACTACTTCCGGTTCGCGAATCCTCAGGCGGCAGGGGGCTCGGGGCCGGCTGCCGCATGCGGACTCAGGGTTTGGGGGTGTGCAGGCGCTTCATCGCCTCCGGGAACTCGCCCGCGACCGCCAGCGGCATCACGGCCAGGGCGTCGTCGATGGCGCGCAGGATGCTGGCTTCGTCGTCCTTGCCGGGCTTGCCCAGCACCCACGGGGTGACCTTGTCCTTGTGGCCGGGATGGCCGATGCCGATGCGCAGGCGGTGGAACTTGCCGTGACCGAGGTGTTGGATGGTGTCGCGCAGGCCGTTCTGTCCCCCGTGGCCGCCGTCGAACTTCAGACGTGCGGTGCCGGGCGCCAGGTCGAGCTCGTCATGGGCCAACAGGGCCTGCTCGGGTTCGATCTTCCAGTAGCGCAGCGCCGCCGCCACCGATCGCCCCGAGGCGTTCATGAAAGTGGCCGGGCGCAGCAGCCAGACGGTGTGGCCGGCCAGTTCGATCCTGGCGGTTTCACCGTACAGCTTGGATTCCAGCCCGAAGCGCGCCCCGGCCTGGCTGGCGAGGGCGTCCAGAAACCAGAACCCGGCGTTGTGCCGGGTTCGGGCGTGTTCGGCGCCGGGATTGCCCAGGCCGACGATGAGGCGGAGATCAGCCACGTCGAAGTGCCGCGGAACCATCGCCCCGCCCGGGGGCGGGGCGATGGCCCGGGATTACTTCTTCTTCGGCGCCGCCGGAGCGGCGGCGGCCGGCTTGGCGACCTTGGCGGCCGGCACTTCGGCGGCGGCCGGCGCGGCCTCGGCCTCGGCGTCGACGCGGGCATGCTTGGCGATGACGATCGCCAGGTCATGTTCCTTGCCGCCGTGGGCCAGGGCCGGGAGCGTGACGCCATCGGGCAGCACGATCTGCGACAGGTGCATGATGTCGCCCAGGGTCAGGGCCGACAGGTCGACCTCGATGAATTCCGGCAGGTCCCTGGGCAGGCAGCTCACTTCGACTTCGTTGAGCTCGTGGGTGACCACGACGCCCGCGGTCTTCCCGGCCGGCGAGACTTCCTGGTTCACGAAGTGCAGCGGCACCTTGGCGCGCAGGGCTTCGTTCTCGCTCACGCGCAGGAAGTCCAGGTGCAGGATCTGCTGCTTGAACGGGTGGCGCTGCATGTCGCGAAGCAGGACCTTCTGGGCCGTGCCGTCGATGCTCAGCTCGAGGATGGCCGCGTAGAACCACTCGTTCTGGCTGGCGACCCAGAGATGGTTGTGCTCGACCTGGACGTTCTGCGGCTCCTGGTGGGCGCCGTAGACGATGGCCGGGACCTGGCCGCTGTGACGGAGGCGGCGGCTCGCACCTTTGCCCTCGACCTTGCGGCTGGTGGCCGTGATGTTGTGGTTGGTAGCCATGTTGGGTGTTGCCTTCTTCAATGGTGATGCGCTTTTGGCGCTTTCCGCGTTGCCCGCGACCAGGCCCCGCGTCGTTCCCGGTGCGGGAATCGGGGATCGGCACTCGTGAATGCCGATCCCGGATCCCCACCCCGCCGTGCGTCAGTCCACGTAGAGCGAACTGACCGATTCACCGAACGCGATGCGCCGGATGGTCTCGGCCAGCAGTTCGGCCACGCTGAGCTGGCGGATGCGCGGGCAGGCACGCGCCGCTTCCGACAGCGGGATGGTGTCGGTGACCACCAGTTCGTCGAGCTGGGAATTGGTGACGTTGGCGATCGCCGCGCCCGACAGCACCGGGTGCGTGCAGTAGGCCACGACCTTCTTGGCGCCGTTGGCCTTGAGCGCCGCGGCCGCGGCGCAGAGCGTGCCGGCGGTGTCGATGATGTCGTCCACCAGCACGCAGGTCTTGCCGCTGACGTCGCCGATGATGTTCATCACCGTGGACACGTTGGCCTTCGGGCGGCGCTTGTCGATGATGGCCAGCTCGGCGTCGTCCAGGCGCTTGGCGACCGCGCGCGCGCGCACCACGCCGCCCACGTCGGGCGAAACCACGATCAGGTTGTCGGTGCCGTGGCTGCGCCAGATGTCGGCCAACAGGATCGGCGAGGCGTAGACGTTGTCCACCGGGATGTCGAAGAACCCCTGGATCTGGTCGGCGTGCAGGTCGATGGTGAGCACGCGGTCGGTGCCGACCGCCGAGAACATCTTGGCCGCGACCTTGGCCGTGATCGGCACGCGCGCCGAGCGTGGGCGGCGGTCCTGGCGGGCATAGCCGAAGTACGGCACCACCGCGGTGACGTTGGCGACCGAGGCGCGCTTGAGCGCGTCGATCAGGACCAGAAGCTCCATGAAGTTCTCGGCCGTGGGTGCACAGGTGGGCTGGATGACGAACACTTCCTGCCGGCGCACGTTCTCCTCGATCTCGACCTGGCACTCGCCGTCCGAGAACTGGCCGACCAGCGCCTTCCCCAGCGGGATGCCCAACTGGCGGCACACCGACAGCGCGAGCGGGCGGTTGGCATTGCCGGTGAAGACGAGCAGGTTCTGTTTGCCCATGGTGTGGCGTTCCGCGCTGAGGATTGGATTACGTGGCTTGCGCCGGTGGTTGGCTGGGGCGGTAGGATTCGAACCTACGAAATGCCGGGATCAAAACCCGGTGCCTTAGGCCACTTGGCGACGCCCCACCACTGGAACTTCCCGTCTTGGCTCAGCGCTGGCGAAGTGCCCGGTGCAGCGGCGACTCCGACACACCCTCGGCCACCCAGGCCCGGAAGCCTTGCGGCAGCCGGAGCCGTGCGGCCTCGGCGTCGGCGCGCGTACGCAAGCGCACGAAACAACCGCCGCCGGTCCCGGTGAGGGCCGCCGGGCCGAGCTGCGAAAGCACCTGCAGGGTCGCCTCGACGGCTTCCGAACGGCGACGCAGCACCGGCTCGAAGGCATTGCCGAGCGCGGAGCCAGAAACGAAGTCGGCTATTGTGGCCGGGGCCGCATCACGCGTCAAATCAGGGGTTTGGAACAAGTCAGCGGTGGGCACGCTGACGCCCGAATCCACCACAAGGTACGCGGCCGGCGCCAGGTCGATCGGCACCAGCGCTTCGCCCACGCCCTCGGCCCAGGCGCTGCGGCCGCGCACGAACACCGGCACGTCGGCGCCCAGCTGCAGCCCCAGGGCGGCCAGGCGGTCTTCGTCCAGGCCGGTGGCCCACAGGTGGTTCAGGGCCACCAGCACGGTGGCCGCGTCGGACGAGCCGCCGCCGAACCCTCCGCCCAACGGAATGACCTTTTCGACGGCGATATCTGCGCCTTGACCGCTTTTAGTCGCTTCTTGAAGCAACTTGGCCGCGCGAACCACGAGGTCGCCCTGCTCGGGCACGGCATAGCCTTGGGCCGCGACGCGATGGATCCGGCCATCCTGGCGCACCCGGAGTGCGATGGTGTCGCCCCAGTCGAGCAGCTGGAATACCGTCTGCAGGCGGTGGTACCCATCCGGCCGCCGGCCCAGGATGCGCAGGAACAAGTTGATCTTCGCCGGCGCCGGCCACCGGGTCCAGCCGTCCGCAGCCTTGTTCATGGTTCGCCCCAGGCCTCCACCACCAGGCGGACCGTCGCTTCACCCTGCCGGGCGAAGACGCGGCGCGGCCGGGCGGGATCGGCGTCGTCCCACTCGCGGTACTCGACCTGCCAGCCCTGCTGGGAGATCAGCGCAGGCAAACCCGCCGGGGTGAATTCGACGGTGGCCGGGCCGCCCGCCCGCGCGCCGCGCGCCCAGGCGCCCAGCGCATCGAGCGGGATGCGCCAGCCGGTGGCCTCGATCAGCAGGGCCTGCGCGTCGGTGCCGGCACGCGTGCCGCCTTCCAGGCCCTCCAGCGTGGCTTGGCCGCCGGAGCGGACCAGCCGCCAGCTTTTGCGCGTCACGGGCGCGGACAGCCGGATGTCGAAGTCTTCGCCGTGCTGCCGCCATTCGATGCGGCCGCTGCCGCCGTCGCCTTCGGCGCTCACCGACAGGCGCCCCGCCATCGTCCAGCCCGGGGCGTCGGCCAGCGCCGCCTCGCGTGCCGACTGCGCGGCCAGGAGGGTCGCGTCGCTGCCCTGGCGCGGCGCCGTGGTGGTGCAACCCGTGGCCAGCAGGGCCAGCAGGGCCAACGCCATCCATCGCTTCATGGGGTGTATTTCTCCAGCGCCTTGAGCAGGGCGCGATTGTCCGGATCGATGCCGCGGCCTTCGCGCCAGACGGCGCGAGCCTCGTCCTGCTGTCCGGCCAGCCACAGCGCTTCGCCCAGGTGCGCGGCGATTTCCGCGTCCTTGAGCAGACCCCAGGCCTTGCGCAGGAGGACCAGTGCGCGGTCCTGGCGCCCCAGGCGCAGCTCGATCCAGCCGAGGCTGTCGAGGATGGGCGCGGAGTCGGGCTGGATTTCGTGCGCCCGCTGCACGAAGGGCAGTGCGGCTGCGTAGTCACGGCGCCGTTCGGCAAGCGTGTAGCCATAGGCATTGAGCGCCTGCGCGTCGCGCGGGTTGTCCCTGATGATCAGGCGCAGGTCGGCCAGAGCGGCGTCCACGCGGTCGGCGCGCTCATGGGCCATCGCGCGGGCGTACAGCAGCACCGGGTCGGCTTCGAAGATGGTCAGGCCACGCTCGATGGCCGCCAGCGCGTCGTCGCCGCGCTTGGCGCGATCGAGCAGTTCGGATTCAAGCAGGTACGCGTCGCGGACCCGTTCGCCGTCGGCCGAAGTGTCGGCCTGCAGCTGATGCAGCGTATCGAGCGCGGCGTCCAGGCGGGCCTGCAGCGCCTGCAGCCGCGCCGTGCGCAGCACGGCCAGGTCGCGCCCTTCGCCGGCGGGCACGCCGGCGTACCATGCCTCCGCCTCGGCCCATAGCGACAGCGCTTCGGCGACGTGGCCCAGCAGCAGGCGCCGGGCCGCCGTGGGCTGGGCCGTGCCCGCGTCGCGCCGGATCTCGGCGTACAGCGCCTGCATCGCGGCGCGGTCCTGGGTGGCCAGCAGCCAGGACGCACGCTGGCCAAAGCTGGCGTCGTCCTGCGGCCCCTTGGCCAACAGGTCGGCGGCCATCCGCGGGTCGCCCGCCAGGGCCAGTTCGCCGGCGGCGCTGGCCCGGAGCTCCGGGCCGATGGCGCCGGAATCACGCAGCGCCACCAATTCGGCGCGGGCGCCGGCCAAGTCACCGGATTCCCGCTTGCGCGCGGCCAGCAGCAGGCGCGCGCGCGGATCGTCCGGGAAGGCGGCCAGCCCGGCTGCGACGACACGGTCGGAAAAACCGGCGTCGCCCAGCCTTCTCGCCAGCCCGGCGACCCGCAGCCAGCTGGAGAGTTCGTGAGGCAACAGTGACTGCGCGAACAGTTCCCTCAGCACGCTGCGCGCGATCACGGCGTCGTCGCCCTGCGCTTCGGCCAGGGACACCATCAGCACCGGGAAGCCTGCCGAACCGGGCCGCGCCAGCAGCGCCCGGGCATCTTCCATGGCCGACTCGTGCTCGCCCAGCCGAAGCGCCAGCCGGATGGCCGAGGCGCGCATGGCCGGTGCGTCGGGGGCGAGTTCGCGCCAACGCACCAGGGCCGGTCCGGCCAGCGTCGTCTCGTCGGCCAGCAGGGCGATGCGGGTGGCCCGGCCGGCAATGCCCGGGTCACCGGAAACCCGGGCAGCGCGAAGGTAATACCGGGCGGCGGCGGGCAGGTCGCCCTGCTGGAGCGCGAATTCGCCGGCCATGACGTCCCCGATGGGCGCCGGCACGGCCGCGGCCGCCGGCCCGGACAGGACCAGCATCAGCGCGGGCAGGATCAGGCGTTGGCGCCAACTCATTGGGTTCATGCGGCCAGGGGCTAGAATGTGCGCTGGATTCCCACAGAGAGCCCAGCCCGCGAAAGCTTAGCGCACCGCGCGCCAACGCTGGCCCAACGATGCCCCTGCTTGCCATCGGCCTCAACCACCAGACCGCCCCGCTCGCCCTGCGCGAGCGGGTGGCGATGGATGGCGGGCAGCTGCCGGCCGCGCTGGAAGGGCTGGCGGCGCTTCCGGGCGTGGAAGAAGCCGCGCTGCTTTCGACCTGCAACCGCACCGAGATCTACGTGCAGGTGGCGGATGGCCAGGAGCAGGGCGTCGGCGAATGGCTCGCCCGCTATCACGGCCTGGCCCCGGACATGCTGTCGGGCTACCTGTACGAACACCGCGACGAACATGCCGTGCGCCACTTGTTCCGCGTCGCCACCGGGCTTGATTCACTGGTCCTGGGCGAGCCGCAGATCCTGGGCCAGGTAAAGGAAGCCTGGCAGGTCGCGCGCAGCCAGCACCGGCTGCGTACGCCGCTGGATCGCCTGTTCCAGCAAAGCTTCTCGGTGGCCAAGCGCGTGCGCACCGACACCCGCATCGGCGCCCACCCGGTATCGGTGGCTTACGCCGCGGTGCGCCTGGCGCGCCAGGTCTTCAGCGAGCTCGACCGCGCCACCGTGCTCCTGGTGGGCGCCGGCGACACCATCGAACTGGCGGCCCGGCACCTGGTGGACGCCCAGGTCAAACGCCTGCTGGTGGCCAACCGCACCCTTGACCATGCGCAGGCGCTGGCGAGCCGGCACGGCGGCTACGCGCTGCCGCTGTCCGAGCTTGAGCGGCACCTGTCCGAAGCCGACATCGTCATCACCGCCACCGCCAGCCGCGAACCGGTGCTTCGCCGCGGCGCGGTGCAGTCCGCGCTCAAGGCGCGCCGGCATCGGCCGATGTTCCTGCTCGACTTGGCGGTGCCGCGCGACATCGAGGCGTCCGTGGCCGAGCTTCCGGACGTCTATCTGTACACCGTCGATGACCTGGAACAGGTGATCGAGGAAAACCGCGCCTCGCGCCGCGAAGCGGCCGACCAGGCGCAGGCCATCATCGACCTGCAGGTCGAGCACTTCATGGCTTGGTGGCGCGCACAGGACCGGCAGGACGCGCTGAAATCACTGCGCGGCCTGGGCGAATCGGCGCGCGAAGAAGCCCTGGCGCGCGCGCGCGAACAGCTGGCGGCCGGCAAGGCGCCCGGCGAAGTGCTGGTACTGCTCGCCCACCAGCTCACCAACAAGCTGCTGCACGGGCCCAGCAAGGCCCTACGCCAGGCCGCGCTCGACGGCGACCTGGACCTGCTGCGCGCCGCCGAGCGCCTTTACGAAAAGACCGATGACGCCAAGCCTTCGCCGTAAACTCGAACACCTGGCCGAACGCCACGAAGAAGTCGGCCGCCTGCTGGCCGACCCGGGCGTGCTGGCCGACAACGCGCGCTTCCGCGCGCTGTCCAAGGAATACGCCCAGCTCGAACCCGTGGCCGTCGGCCTGGCCGCCTACGCCCAGGCCCAGCGCGACCTGCAGGCCGCCGAGGCCATGCGCGCCGACCTGGAACTGCGCGAGCTGGCCGACGAGGAAATCCCCGCCGCGCAGGCGCGCCTGGCCGCGCTCGACGAACAGCTGGCGCTGCTGCTGGTGCCCAAGGACCCGCGCGACGAAGCCAACCTGTTCCTGGAAGTGCGTGCCGGCACCGGCGGCGACGAAGCCGCCCTTTTCGCCGGCGATTTGTTCCGTATGTACGCGCGCTACGCCGAGCGCCGGCGCTGGAACGTCGAGATCGTCTCGGCCAGCGAGGGCGAGCACGGCGGCTACAAGGAAATCGTCGCCCGCATCGAAGGCCGCGGCGCCTATTCGCGGCTCAAGTTCGAATCGGGCACGCACCGCGTGCAGCGCGTGCCGGCCACCGAATCGCAGGGCCGCATCCACACCTCGGCCGCCACCGTGGCGATCCTGCCCGAGCTGGACGAAGTGGACGAGATCGACGTGCGCGACGCCGACCTGAAGGTGGACACCTTCCGCGCCTCGGGCGCCGGCGGCCAGCACGTGAACAAGACCGATTCGGCCATTCGCATCACCCACCTGCCCTCGGGCCTGGTGGTGGAATGCCAGGACGAACGCAGCCAGCACAAGAACCGCGCCCGCGCCCTGTCCCTGCTCAAGGCCAAGCTGCTCGACGCCGAGCGCAGCAAGCAGTCGGCTGCGCAGGCGCAGGAGCGCCGCCTGCAGGTGGGCAGCGGCGACCGCAGCCAGCGCATCCGCACCTACAGCTTCGCCCAGGGCCGCATCACCGACCACCGCGTGGACGGCCTGACGCTGTACGCGCTGCCGCAGGTGCTCGACGGCGACATGGACGAACTGGTGGACCGCCTCACCCGCGAACACCAGGCCGACGAACTCAAACTGCTGACGGAGGCCGCGTGAGCGCCGCGAACGATTTCATTGCGCTGTCCCTGTGCGTACTCACCGTGTCCGACACTCGCACCGCCGCCAACGACACCTCGGGTGACTACCTGGTTTTGGCGGTGACCGAGGCCGGCCACCGCCTGCACGAGCGCGCCATCGTGCGCGACGACAAGTACGCCCTGCGCGCGCTGGTGTCGCGCTGGATCGCCGACGAGGCCGTGCACGGCATCCTGGTGACCGGGGGCACCGGCTTCACCGGCCGCGACTCCACGCCCGAGGCCCTGGGCCCGCTGCTGGACAAGCCAATGCCCGGCTTCGGCGAGATGTTCCGCGCGCTGAGCTTCGACGAGATCGGCACCAGCACGCTGCAGTCGCGCGCCTTCGCCGGCTTGGCCAACGCCACCTTCCTGTTCGCCCTGCCCGGCTCCACCTCGGCCTGCCGCACGGGCTGGGAAAAACTCATCCAGGCCCAGCTCGACGCCCGCACCAAACCCTGCAACCTCGCCAACCTCAGGCCGCGACTGCGCGAGTCCTGACACACCCTGCCACCAGGAACCCCGCCATGAGCAAGCTGAAGCGCAAGGAATACGAAGCCGAACTCGTTTTGCTGCAGGTCGAGCTCAACGCCATGGCGCGCTGGCTCCAGCACACCGGCAAGCGCCTGGTGGTGCTGTTCGAAGGCCGCGACACCGCCGGCAAGGGCGGCGCCATCCACGCCATCGCCAACTGCCTCAATCCGCGGCAGTGCCACGTGGTCGCCCTGGCCAAGCCGAGCGAACGCGAATCCGGCCAGTGGTATTTCCAACGCTACGTGCCGCACCTGCCGGCCGCGGGTGAAGTGGCCCTGTTCGACCGCAGCTGGTACAACCGCGCCGGCGTCGAGAAAGTGATGGGCTTCGCAAAGCCGGCCCAGGTGGAAGCGTTCCTGAAGCAGGCGCCGGTGTTCGAGCGCCAGCTGGTGGACGACGGCGTGCTGTTGTTCAAGTACTGGCTGTCCGTGGACCAGACCGAACAGGAAAAGCGCTTCGCCGAGCGCCAGGTCGACCCGCTCAAGCGCTGGAAGCTCTCGCCCATCGACGTGCAGGCGCGCGAGAAATACGCCGAGTACGGGCGCGCCCGCGACGCGATGTTCAAGGCCACCCACCACCGGTATTCGCCGTGGTACGTGGTGGATTTCAACGACCAGAAGGTCGGCCGGCTGAACCTGCTCCGGCATCTGCTCGACCACCTGCCCGAACAGGCGGTGCCCGAGACGCGGGTCGAGCTGCCGC
>Ga0105046_10018291_pt1 | contig 10672 bp, 7 predicted proteins | sample MAT03_FD_78385 | JGI IMG/M metagenome (GOLD analysis project Ga0105046, IMG submission 78385) | Freshwater microbial communities from Lake Fryxell liftoff mats and glacier meltwater in Antarctica - MAT-03 (megahit assembly) | ecosystem: Environmental > Aquatic > Freshwater > Ice > Liftoff...
AACAAAGTGAAGGCCCACGCCGAATTGGCGACCCACTTGATCGAGCAAGGGGCAAGGCGCATTATTCTGATGCATGCATCCCCGTGGGGCGCGACAAATTCGAATTGGCATCTCTGGAGTGCGGAAGCCGGGACTTTACGCGCCGTGACGCAGGCCCGCAAACGCGGTGTGAAAGCGGAGTTGGAAGTCTTTGAATGCGATGGCGAGTTAAGCAGGCACCTTCGTGTTCCGGGTCCCCCGGAGATTCATGGCCTGCATGCGCCGGGATATTTCGCCATGCGCCAGCTTCTTGAACGGGATGATCTTCCCGACGCGCTGTGTTGCGAATCCGACTATCTCGCGTTGGGAGCCATTCAGGCATGTACGGAGGTGGGCGTGCGTGTGCCGGATGATCTGCTTGTTGCGGGATTCGAAGATGCCCCGTTTGCTTCAAGCGGAGCAATAACCATCACCAGCGCCCGCCAGAATCGCGAAGAACTTTGTCGGCTGGCTTTCAATGAGATCGATGTCATGCTGACCGGCCAAAAAGCACAGGGACCGAAGCGAACGGTCATTCCCTGCGAGATCATCATTCGCGGCTCCTCCCGACGAACTCCGGGCCAGGTTCCCAAAAATAGCCGCCCGCAAGCCATTTTGGCCCAAAAGCAGCAATAACGTTCGGGAATGCCGCCGTCGCAGACAACGGGAAGATGACTACTGGCGAGTGAATGTAGCTTCGTTTCACCCGGAGGGGGAATCCAATCAACGGGGTCTCACCGAAACGAAACCTTCAGGTCGGCACCGCCAATGTCAATGTTCCCCCACGGTCGCTCCACTTTCGCAAAGGAGGTGTTGAGAGGCTTCGCGGCGGTCAGCGACAGTTCCTTTTTCTGCTTGTTCCACGAAGCGTGACGAATCGCTTCCTTCAACCAGAAACCATTGAGGCAAAAAGTCCCCCCGGCTTCTTCGGTCATCTTCTGAATGCAATGCGTCGGCATGGCCCGCGTGTGAGGATAGGTGCCGCTTTGAATAAGTTCCCGCCAGATGGTGATCTGACTTTCCTCCCATTGCGGTGAGGAGGCTCCAAATTGCTCCCAGACCAGGTCGATGCCGTTTTGCGTGACCTCGGCCCCGGAGATGGTGGGAGTGAGGGCCCCCAGGATGTTCCATTGCAATTCCCAGGGCCTCTCCGACCCTGTGTCCCTGATGATCCGATCACAGACGAGAAACCCCGCCTCGGGGAGGATGATGACATAACGCCGCCAGTTGAGTCCCCCGTAGTCCCTGACCTCAGAAACAGAAAAGGGAAGCGGTTCCGTGCCGTGATCGATCAGCAGCGCATTGACCGGGGGAAGCACGCTTGTTCCCGTATCCGCATCCCGCACCACAAGCATATTGAGCTCCTCCGGGCCGAGCTGACGAGCAGCATACGCCTTGTTGGCATCCACGATTCCGGCGCGTCTTCCATACCCATTGCTCACCAGCCAAATTCTTCCGCCCAAATTCATTCGCAGAATACCGCCCGCCTCGTTGTGGGCGTGTGAGACGCTTTGATTCCCAATGCCTTCCAGAGCCAGATAGGCGGACTTCGTCTGCCATCCGGAGCGCCAGGCAAGTTTGTCAAAGTGTTCCTCGGGAGGTCCCGCCACCGCATGTTTCTTCGCAAAAGTGGGATCGAGAGGAATAAGTTGCCAACCCGCCTCGCCGGAAAATTTGCAGCCGCGTTTTCCCTGTGGCAAACCCGCAAAACCAAAAAATGCAGGGGGAAGCCTGAAGGGAAAAACTCCGTTGCCGGAAGCTTCCAATGACTGGATCGTTCGTTGCTCAGGCGTGCTTCCGTCCAGCCAAGGAGCAACTTCAAATGGACGGAATGGGATCAATGGGGGATCACAATCCCCATAGTCCACCGGAAAGAAGAAATTGTCCCGCATGGCCCATTCCCGCAGGGCGAACTGGGCCAGGGAATCCTTCATTTCGGCGGGAACCGTCTGGTTCGTAACTTCCAGCCAGACCAAAGTGTGTTCCGGCACAAAGGTTTCATAAACACCGGCATTTTCCGAGAACTTGAAAATCCCGGGATCGACCCGGTGAAAAATGAAATCCGCATCGTCCTTCCAACCGGACACGTCAGGCAAATCCCGGTCTTTGAAGTATCTCCAGCCCATAATCAGGCTGCGGGCTTTAAAGGTCTGATGATTGTGCGGCGAGCCCGGTTGATCTTTCCACAACTGGCGAAAATAACCGCGAACCATCCGCATGCCTCCCAGCAGGAGACGATCAAAAGTGATCCGCTCTTCCTCCGTAATCGAGGGATGGTGCTGAACCCAGTTCCAATAGTTGCCTATGAGCCCCATACGAAAATCCATATCGAAGATGTAGATTTGAGGGTTTTCAGAATTCAGGTAATCCCAAAGTCCCCAAAGCATCTCCCGAAAAAGATCCAGGGCCGGCGCCGATCCTGTGCATTGATAATAGCGGATGGCGTCGATGCCCAGATCAAGGTATTGGGAATTGGCAGGCAATCCTTCGGGAAACTCCGTCTGAATGAAGAACTCCCGGAAAATCTCGCGATATGGACGCCTTCTGCCGCCATGCCACCATTCGCCGAGGGACTTCAGAGGCGGGCTCACTTTGAATCCGGACGCCCACAAGTCGAAGTCCCGGAATTCCTCCGGCACGGTAAAACCCGGGACAATCTGATGCGCCCAACGAACCCGGGCTTTGGGAGTGACGATTTGCTCCAAGGCGGCGCTAAGAGCTTCCTTCCGCGTTTCCGCATCGCAGGTCAAAATGTAGCAGGGAGGGAGTCCGCTCTCCAGTTCCCCATAAGTCGTCAACCCCCATCCTCCTTCACCCGGATACTCCGAGGAGAAAACCCCGAGTTGGTATTTGCGGGCAATTTCGAGCGAGCGGGGATTCAGGTCGCCACCTCCAAGGATGAGCTTCGGCCCCGGGGAAGAGAGGGCCGCCGCCGGATCGCCTGCTTCCAAAACGCACGGCTCGACGCCCCATCTCTCATGCCAGCCTGTGGCCAGCGCCTTCGCCAACTCCCTGAAAAACAGATCACCTCCATGAACAATGCGAAGCTGATCGAGAGGGAAATCCGGCCCCTGATTCTTTCTCACCAAAAAGGGATCGGGAAAGAGAAGAGTCCCGGGAAACCTGGTCTGAAATGCCTCCGCTCCCCGGCTTAAAGCGGCCGCTTCATCGGCGGAAAGTGAATCAAAAAGAGGATAGAGAAGCCGGTTGGCGGCATCATAGCCGGAATCTGGAATATGTTTTTTCATAGGACAACGACCTCTTAAAAATCGATAGTGGAGAGGTCAAGATCAACTCCCTGGTCTCTCCGTCATTCTTTTATTCTGATGCGATGACCTTGCCCAAGTATCCCGAGTAAACGGAAATCCTGACAAAATCGATGCCTTGGACTTTCCTGGCGGGATCGACTCCAAGAACGACCGGTTCGCTCTTCCTGAGAAACGGTTCTCCGTCGAGCAGCGGTGTGATGGCCGGCTTTTCTCCTCCGAAGTCCCAGGCGATGCGGATCTTGTGCGGCTCGCCACTCATGAGAGGGGGAGAGATTTCGAAGTTTTCGCCCCCGCCACCACCGGCCTCGGGACTCACCAGCGTGGTCTTGTCCCCGCGGAAATATAGATGGTAGAGTATCGTTCCGTCATACGCCGGCGCAGGCCCGGAGCCGGATGAACTCGTGCCTAAGTCGATGATAATCATTCCATTATCGATGAGAGCCAGATCGATTTCCACCCAGCCTTTTTTCGGCGGCTCCTGATGAAGAAACGGATAGAGATGAAGGACCACATTCGCCGACTCGATGCCCATTGGGATGGCCAGAGCGAGCGGGGAATCCGGCAGGGGATTGGCGGGGTCGGATTTCATGCCGACAATTTTTGCCGCCGGTCGGTTCTGCAAAAAAATCATCCAAGCGGTGTCCGACAAAAGAGCAGGTGGCTCGTCCACAATCTGTTCCGACCAGTCCAGAATAGGCCGTCCTGCCCGCGCCAGACCGGAAGTGAATACAAAAATCATCATCCCAAAAAACAGCCGGCGCAACGGCGGGATCGTCATTCGGAAATTTGCAAGGCGGCGGAAGCGGGAAAATGAAGGCATAATTCTTGGCCTCGGAAGAGGCAGGGCTGGTCGAATGTGATTTATTAATGTATCATCCGTTGATCCGCAACCATAATTCGACAGCTCGAAATTGCCCGGCGACATGACAAAACCGGATGCCGATCACGGGACCGCCCTGCCGGCACTTCGCCGCCCGGACCGGAGACGAAAAAAACTGGAAAAACTGAAAAAAGTTCTTGCTTTGCCCAAACAGATTGATTATTAAATCACGAATGAACATCAACTCCCCAAACAGAATGAAATTGCAGGTAGGATCGTTTCGGCCTTCGCAGAAGCTGGTGGCGGCTGCGATTTGTGTGGTAGGATTAATTTCCGGGCTGCAGGCGCAAACAACCTATGATTGGACCAACTCATCCGGAGGGGCGTGGCAGACGGATGCTAATTGGTCCGGGACCGGCGTCCCCGGGGGGAACAGCACGGATAAGGCCAACTTGGTGGGATTCGGCCCGTTCACGATTACGCTCTCGTCGAATGTCACCCTTGATGGGGTTTCATTGGGAAGTCGTGACAGCGCCAGTTTAGCGGCCTCCAATATCACGCTGGATTTGCAGGGTTATACGATCAATGCGCTGAACACAGGGGCAGGGGCCGCCAACTCGTCTTTGCTGGCAAGATCAAGCAATTCGATAGGCAATGTTTCGATGACCATCACCGGTGGCACATTTAATGGTGGTGTTATGTTGGTGGGAAGGAGTTCCAGTGGAGGGTTCTGGGGCAACAATAGCACTACGATTCGGGCTTCGGGGACGACGACCACCATCAATATGCGAGGCACGGGGAGTTCGCAGCCGTTCATGGCAACCAACGTGATTGGAGGACATGGCGGCGCTTATCTCTTAATTGAGAACGGAGCCACGCTGAATGTGACGCACAGTTCCCTTACCGTGCAAGGCTCCTCAGCATCTAACGGGCTCAGTTTGCTGCGCGTGACCGGGTCTGGGTCCAACGTCACCGCGACCGGGATCCCAAGCGCCAATGTTCTGGATCGTGTAATGGTCAGGGTAATCGACAACGCGGGAATCGAGGTGCTTGCTCAGGGCACTCTGACCACGGATGAGCTGTACATGGCAATGGGCACCACGGCGGGCACGCTGGGTACGATGCTGGTTTCGGGGACGGGAAGTAATGTCACCGCGAAGGTGTTTTTTGTTGCGGGTGGGAAGCTTTCTCCAAGCCAAATCCCCGCAGCGGCGGCGCAAAATGGCCTGTTGCAGGTGAACAATGGCGGCGTTGCAACGGTCAGCCAGAATTTTACCGTGTATGGCAACGGCACCGTGGAAGTTGATCGGGGTTCCATAACGGTGTCGGGAACGGGAAGCAGTGCGCTGCTTAGTGCGGGTTCGACGCTGAATATCACGCTGAATACGACGGCGCAGGAGGTGGCCCTCGTGGTGGCAAACGGCCTGACGATCACCAACGCCAACTTGAACATCAGCTTATCTAACACCTTCACCGCATCCATCAATGATGTCTTCACCATTGCGAGCCGGGGTTCGCTGATCGGCACGTTTGCCGGCAAGGCCGATCTGTCTACCTTTCAAGTTGGCGCCTACACCTTTCGAATCAATTACAATGATGCGTCGAATATCACGCTGTTGACCACGGCGGTACCGGAGCCCAGTGTTGCCGCCTGCGTCTTTTTGGGAGTGGGACTCTTATTCGCGTTTCGCCGGTTTCGGAGAACTTGCTAAGACAAACTGTTCAAATCAAACGCATTTAACGAGAGGTCAGCACTTGGGTCAAACCTGAATGGCACAAGTATCCGTTCCAAAGTTATTCATCAATTGGCGAGATGTAGGGCGTCCGGCCCATGCTAAGTTAAGCCCACAAAGCCCAAAGAGGCAAAACACTACAGCCCAGGGCAACGCCCCAGGGGAACCAGTCAGTTAAAGCATCAAGCCCTGAGCCGGAGCGAAGCGGAGACAGCCTGCCGAGCGGCAGCCCCGAAGGGGTGAGCGAAGCGAAGCAACGGGCGACACAACCCAAACCACCCAAAATGCCTCTTAACTTCGTGCCATTCGCGTCAGTCCTATAAAATACTTATATAAATTAAGGTGGTGCCATTATGAACCGATCCCATCGAATCTTCCCCAAAAGCACTCTTCAGACAACCAACTTTCCCAAACCGCCCAAAGGCATAATCATGAAACACACTCTTAAACTCGTGCGTCCGCTTATCGTCGTCGGCATGGTGTTTTTGCCGGCATTAGTCAGTTTCTGCCAAGCAGCACCACTGACAATTGTCGCAGATAGTAAAAGTTCTTTCACAATCATTGTCCCCAAAGTAGCTCCAGTCTCAGTCACACAGGCCGCTGCTGAAATGAAGCGCGATATCCTCGAGGCGACGGGAGTAAAATTAGAAATCCAAAAAGATGACGAGCCCACGACCGGGCCGTTCATTAGTCTGGGATCAACCCAACAGGCTCAAAGCGCAAATATCAACACCGCCAATCTTATTGACGACGGATTTCAAATTGTTACTAAAGACGGCAATCTTTTCATTATCGGAATTGATACTACGGCAGAGCCGTCGAAATGGGTCGATCAATTTCCGGGTGAAGTTGTCCTTCATCCGAAAACTCCGGGCTCAGCTTATACGGAGAAAGGCGGCTTTAGCAATGGCACTGCCAATGGGGTCTATTCTTTTCTCGAAGATCAGATGGATGTGCGCTGGCTATTTCCCGGCGATCTGGGACGCGACGTTCCCAGCAAAAGTGTTTTTACGATACCAGATCTCAATCGCACCGTAACCCCCGCCTTTAACTTTCGCATTTTGAGTATCATCAGAGGCGGCGATGAATGGCGGGCCCGGCAGAAATTGGGATATTCCGCAAATATTCATTACATACACAACTTTGTGGAGGTCGTGCCGGCGGATTTATGGTATACACACCCGGACTGGTTCCCCATGATAAACGGCAAACGCCCCAAACCGGAGCAGTCTCCATACTACAAATTAGAAACGACCAATCCTGAATTAGTGAAGTATTTTGCAGAAAAGGCCATTGCCGCATTGAAAGCTAATCCTGAGATGTATAGCTATACCATTTCGCCCAGTGATGGCGCGGGCTGGAGTGAAAGTCCTGAGAGCAAGGCGCTCTATGATCCTCCTCCCACACCGGGTGCGGCGCCGTCCACGACGCCGCTGGTGCTGAAGTTCTACAGCGACGTGAGCGCTCTTGTGGCAAAGGAATATCCGCAGGGCGTTTTGGGTGGCTATCTGTATCAATTTTTTTCTTATCCACCTCAACAAGGAAGCATGAAGCTGCCGGAGAATTTCATTCCTACGATCGTCGGCAAAAGTATGGGATATACCTTCTATAGGCCGGACACTCGCGAACTTGAAGCGCAATTACTCAATGATTGGGCCAAGGTGGCGCCAACGAACTGGTATTATTATGGCATGCCGACGTGGATGCGCGAGAGCAGCGCACAAGTGACACCAGCGGCACCGAAGGAACTCAACTTTCTTTATCACACACTGCTTGGCGCGCGTATCAAGGGCGCTGAAATTTACGGGACATACATGATGAGTCAGGGCGCGATGTCCAATTACATCAACGCCAAAATGTTGTGGAATCCCAGCGGCGACGCCGTTGCCATTCAGCACGACTGGCTGATGCGTGCATACGGCCCCAAGGCTGGCGCGGTGATGGAACATCTCTATAATAAGTTAGATGAAAGCTGGTGGTCGGATTATTTTCGCAGTCCGCAAACCACGGCTTACAATGTTTCGGAAGTGACGTTCCAGACTACCTTTGGCGCACATTATCCGAAGATGGAAAAGCTGTTTTTAGAAGCCTGGAACCAGCCGATGACGGAAAAGCAAAAGCAACGGCTTGATCTCATTCGGCAGAATATGATTGCGCTGCAGTTTCGCCTGCGCAACGCGGGCTATCTGCCGCCGGAGTATTCTTCGCCGCTGACGCAAACTGCCAAACAAGTTTTTGCGCTGTTCACTGACCCTGCGACCAAAGATAATTTCTCCTACATCATTGTGGCAAGCGGCGGTGGCGCAGTGACGCCAGTGAAGATCGAATTGGGACAACCGGCAAGTCCGTCCGAAAAAGCCGCGCCGATTCCTAATTCCAATAAGATTTTGCTCTATCCCACACGCGATGGTAAAATAACACTCAAGCCATCCGATGTGCTGCCCGGCAGCAACTTTCTCAGCTACTATTTGCAAGATGCCGAAGGCAACACTTTCCAGCGTGGCTTTCTTTCCTCGGATGACGAAATTCAATTCCCGGTTAAGGCCAATCAGCCGTATTATCTTTTGACTATATACGTGGGTATCACAGTGAATCCACAGGTGAAATGGAAGATTTCCATCCCTGACGCGGTTGTCGCAACAGCCACTTTTCAAGATGGTGTTTTATATTTGAAACCGGGTGTCGAAGGTCGCACAGCGCCTTTATATGTCGTCACCCCCGCTGATTTAAATCTCCAGACTGAAAGCGATGCTCATGGCACAGTGGTGCAAACGGAAAGTGATAGAGTGGCAATCTCACGTGCGGAGCGTGAAATGCGTATCGCAGCGGAGAGAATATTGGCCGAGTCACAAAAACAGTATCAGGCGAATCTTGTGGAGGACTTGAATCAGAAATGGCAATTCGTCACCGACCCGCAGAAAATTGGCGATACCAAAGGATATTTCAAACCGGAGTTTGATGACACCGCCTGGAAAACGATCAGCGCCATTGGTCCCTGGCAAGATCACGGGTTCCCCGGCTATCATGGGGCGGCCTGGTATCGCAAAACCTTCGATTTATCAGATGCACAGACTGATCCGCTGGCGATGGGAGGCAAGCAGTTGTTGCTGTATTTTGGCAATATCGACGGTGATGCGGAGATTTATTTGAACGGCATTAAAATCGCGGATCGCATTGCAGCCGAGCACAGCAACGGCTGGGACGAGCCGCTGGTATTTCCTATCAACAGCACGGTGCGTACCGGAAAAAACACCATCGCTGTAAAAGTGACTAAAGAGAGCTTGGCTTCCGGGTTGTATCGCGGCGCCGCCATTTTGACCGGCGTCCTTCCAAACTAATCGGATCTTCCCGATCCTCAAAGTCTTTACCCTAGAAAAAGCAGTTTTAACCACGGATTACGCGGATGGCACTGATATTGAAAGAGTTGGAACACAATCCCTATTCACCCGCAAGGTGAATCGCAAAGCGTAACAAGATTATCATAACTGCCTCTATCCGTGTTATCTGTGTAATCCGTGGTTCATTCTTCTTCCGGATTTAGGTTTACGCCTGCACCAAAAATTTTCGGCGAAAATCTGGCGAGAATTTATCATCGCGATTTTGGTTTGGAAACCCTCTCTTTGCGGATCGTGTCGCCGGTTCCCGGCAACCTGACATCCCAACCAAATAACCATGCGTACAACCTTCCCAAATCTATGGACATCTCCCCACGGATTTCTCCAGGGATCGACTGCTCCGCGAGGCGGCGGAACAGTCGGCCGAAGCCGTGACCGCGATCGCCCGGGTTATGCGGGAAAAATCTCCATCTGCCCGGATCCATGTCGTGGCTGAGCGCGAGACGTTCTTCGCCGTTCTTCCCGCCCAAGCCCTGCATCCGGACGAAAACCTCGGGTTGATCGAGGTCGACTGCGCACGGTCCCCCGGATCAGGGCCTTTCCATGAAGCGGACAAAGAAAAAATACGCGATCACATAGATGACGAGAGCTACAGACAAAGCTCCAAAAACATAAACATTGAGGGTATTCGCCGAAACAAAATGAGAATAGCCTGTCAAAAACACGCTGGCTCCGATGATCCCGATGAATCCCGAGAGCGGAACGAGAAACAGTTTTTTATCTACTTCGCGACCGGGGGATAACGGGAGTTCACTGTATTTAAAAAACTTCGTCGGGGGAGTTCCGTTCTCGCTTCCGAGGCGTTTCCAGAACCGGTAGGCGCGGTAGTGGAAGACCGTGGCAATCAGGCCAAAAAAAACAACCCAGAGATACATGAACCGGTAAGGTCTCAGGTCTCCCGCGGGGAAAAACCTCTTGACGATGTCCAGATAGAACCCCGCTAGCAAACCGCCCATCATCACCCCGCCAGAACGAACCATGGCTTGCTCTCCGCAGAACTGCCCGAATTGATCAGTCGGGAACAGGGTCATCAAACGCGGCAAACTGGCGGCTTGGCCCACGGCTGATGACAGGACGGCGATCTCCACCCAGCTTTGCGTCATCCTCGACGACCACAGCCGGCTCATTGTCTTTTCCGCCTACTACCTTGCCGGCAACACGGCTTCATTCCTGGACTGCCTCAAGCAGGCCGTCCTTCGCCGGGGACTCCCGATCAAACTCTACACCGACCAAGGCAAGCCCTTCGTCAATACCCATGTGCGATTGACGCGGTTTGCTCCCGCAGCCCTCGCCCTCCGGGCTGCCTTTCGGCAGTCTGTCTCGGCCCTTCCCAAGGCCCTCGGCTGTCTGCGCCAACCTCGGCATCCGGCTCCTCCACGCCAAGCCCTACCACGCCTGGAGCAAAGGAAAAGTCGAACGCCTCATCCGCACGATCCA